>Ga0190272_10000988_pt1 | contig 13879 bp, 9 predicted proteins | sample Popmic504T_FD_133746 | JGI IMG/M metagenome (GOLD analysis project Ga0190272, IMG submission 133746) | Populus adjacent soil microbial communities from riparian zone of Shoshone River, Wyoming, USA - 504 T | ecosystem: Environmental > Terrestrial > Soil > Riparian zone | place: USA: Wyoming...
CCGACGACGCGACGGGACGGATCGTGTCCCTGCCGCACTACCCGTTCGCGCGGGAGCGGCACTGGCTCGCACCCCGGGCAGACGAACCCGCACCACGTCACGAGGAGTTGACCGAGCAGATGCCGACCACCGACGACAGGACGGGTCTCGATGCGGAGGTGATCGCCACGATCGCCGACGTGATCGGTGTGCGGCCCGGCCTGGTCGAGGACGACGACCGGCTCAGCGATCTCGGTTTCGACTCGGTCAGCATGGTCACCCTGGCGGGGCGGCTGTCCGACCTGACCCGCACCGAGATCAACCCCGCCGTGCTCTACGGACATCGGGACGTGGCGGCGCTGATCGCCGACCTCTCCGCATCGGCCCACGAGACACCGGTGCCACCGGAGCCGCACACGGCGCCGCCCGAGGAGGCGGCGCCACCGCCCAGACTGGGCGCCACACCGGTCGCCACCCCACCGGCACCACCACGCGCACCGGGCGCCGTGGCCGTGATCGGTATGGCGGGCGCGTTCCCCGGCTCTCCGGACCTCGCGGCCTACTGGCAGAACCTGGTCAGCGGCCGCGACCTCATCGAGGAGGTGAGAACGGAACGGTTGGCGGGCAAGGACAGCACGAACGCGAAGTGGTGCGGTTTTCTGCGCGACGTCGACCTGTTCGATGCCGAGTTCTTCCGGATCTCGCCACGCGAGGCGCGCCTGATGGATCCCCACCACCGGCTCTTCCTCCAGACGGTCTGGGCCGCCATCGAGGAGGCGGGCTACGACCCCGGCCGGCTCGCGGGCAGTGCCTGCGGTGTCTTCGTCGGTGTCGCGTCCAGCGAATACGCACAGCTCGCCCGCGCAGGCGGTGTCGACGTCGACGGGCAGTTCGCCACCGGCAACGACCACAGCATGGTCGCGAACCGGGTGTCCTTCCTGCTCGACCTGCACGGTCCGAGCGAACCGGTCGACACCGCGTGCTCCAGCTCGCTGGTCGCCATCGACAAGGCCGTCCGCGCGATCCAGTCCGGTGACTGCGACCTCGCCGTCGCCGGCGGTGTCAACGTGATCCTCACCCCCGACGCCTTCGACGCGTTCGGAGGTTCCGGCATGCTCGCCCCTGACGGCAGGTGCAAGGCGTTCGACCACCGGGCCGACGGCTACGTGCGTGGCGAGGGTGTCGGCGCGCTGCTGCTGAAACCTCTCGATCGCGCACTCGCGGACGGCGACCACATCCACGCCGTCGTCACCGGGACGGCGACCAACCACGGCGGCCGGTCCAACTCGCTCACCGCACCCAACCCGGCCGCGCAGGCCGCCGTGATCACCAAGGCGCACCGGCGGGCCGGGATCGCCGCCGACACCGTCGGCTACGTCGAGGCCCACGGCACCGGAACGAGCCTCGGCGACCCCATCGAGATCACCGGACTGCGCACGGCCTTCGGCGATCCGGCGCCGGGCGACGCCCAGTACTGCGGGATCGGCAGTGTGAAGACCAACGTCGGGCACCTCGAGACGGCGGCGGGCATCGCCGGAGTGCTCAAGGTGATCCTCGCGCTGAAGGCCCGGCTGCTCCCGCCCACCCTGCACGTCGAGCGGGTCAACCCGCTCGTCGAGCTCGACGGCACGGCGTTCCGCCTCGTCACCGCAGCCCAGCCGTGGCAGCCCAGGCAGGACGGCGCAGGGCGGGTGCTGCCCCGCCGGGCGGGTGCCAGTTCCTTCGGCTACGGCGGGACGAACGCCCACGTGCTTCTCGAAGAGGCGCCACCTGTCGAGCGCACGCACGTGACGGCAGGCGGACCGCACCTGTTCGTCCTGAGTGCGCTGGACGGTGAACGGTTGCGGGAGTACGCGCGCCTGCTGGCCGAGCACTTGGCGGGGGCCGTCACGGCCGGCACGGCGCCCACGGCGGCCGACGTCGCGCACACCTTGTGGACCGGACGCCCCAGGCTGGCCGCCAGGCTGGCCGTCGTCGCCGACACCGTGCCCGAACTGGTGGCGGCCCTCCGCATCCAGATCGACGGCGGCACAACGGAATCGCTCGTCGTCCCCGCGGCGGCCGGGACGTCGGCCACCGAGATCGAGCCGCTCGTCACGCTCGCTCTCGGCGGCAGCCCGCGGCCGCTCGCACAGGCGTGGGTGGACGGGCACGACGCCGACCGGGCGATCGTCGGCCCGGCCGGGCATCGGGTCTCACTCCCGACCTACCCGTTCGCCCGCACCCGACACTGGCTCCCCGAGCCCGCGCGGCCGACGGCGTACGCTCCCAACGAGCCGCCGGCACCGGCGCCAGCAAGAGTGATGCCACCGCCCGCCGAGCCCACGCCGTCGGTTCGTCGAACGGTGCCCGCGGCGCGAGGTTCGTTCGGCGGCGCGGCGCAGCACCTGCTGCGTCACGTGCAGGAAGCCGTCGCCGAGGGCATCGGGATCACCGTCGACGACGTCGATCCCGCCCGTGACTTCGCCGCGTACGGCGTCGACTCGATCGGCGCGCTCCGAATCATGCAGCACATCCAGAGCCGCTACGGCGACCACATTCCGATGGCCGCCATCCTCGAGCACCCGAGCGTCGACCAGCTGGTCGAGCACCTGCGCGAGAACTACGTTCTCCCCGACACCCCACCCGGCACGGTCGACGAGCCGAGCCATCCCGCCCAGGTCGAGTCCCCGCCGCGTCTGGTCCCGTTCGCGGACGGCACCGGGAACGTCCCGGCGTACTGCGTGTTCGGCGACACTGGCGAGCTGACCTGGCTGTTGCATCTCCGTGAGGTGCTCGGCAAGCAGGGACCGGTGTTCGGCCTCGAGGCGCCCGGGTTCGCCGACGACGCGCCACCGTCGGGAGACATCGAGGAACTGGCCGATCGTTGCGCCGAGGTGATCGCGGTCAACCACGACGGCGGCCTCTGCCGGATCGTCGGGCACGGCACGGCCGGGTTCGTCGCGGCCGAGGCGGCGCGCACGCTGATGCGCCGCGGGGTGGAGGTGGCCGAACTGCTGCTCGTCGATACCCCGGAGCCGGCGCTCGACCCGGTGTCGGAGACCGTGGCGGCGTCGACGGCCGCGGTGGCGAACGTCTTCGCGTCCGCGTGGGGCGCGACCGAACCCGTGCCGCCGACGTCGTCGGACGACCTCGAACGCTGCGTGGATGACACCGCCGCGCGACTCGGGGGGCTGTCCCCGCTGCCGCCCGGACCGCTTCGGCAGCGGCTCCGCGCCGCGGTCGGATGGCGTGTCGCCCTCGTGGCCGCGGCCACCGGCTACCGGGCCCAGCCCATCACAGGCGCCGGCGCGGTGACGGTCATCCGCACCGTCGGCAGCCCTGACGCGCCACGGTCCGGCGACTACGACCGCTGGATCGCGCCGCCTCCGATCGTCCACGAACTCGGCAGGCCGTCGTGGGGCGGCTCCTCGGCCGCCGCGGCCGACGAGATCGCGGGAGTGCTGGCCCGCAGTCCCGGCCCCACGAAGCCGCCGCGCTCGTCGCTGGTCGCCATCAACCGCTTCGGCTCCAGCTCGTCGTCGGTCTGGGCCCACAACCTCTACGGCGAGGTGAGCTACGCGATCTACCTCTCCAGGCACCTCGGCATGGGCAGGCCGGTGATGGGGCTGGAGCAGATCGACGCCGGGGCGCGGGTGCAGGAGTACGGCAGCGTCGAGGAGATGTCCGCGCGCTACGCCGACGAACTCCGCGAACGGCACAGCGGCGAGCCGTTCATCCTCGGCGGGTGCTCGTTCGGCGGCGTGCTTGCCTACGACATCGCCCGCCAGCTTCAGCTCGCGGGGGAGCGGGTGACCCGGCTCATCGCCATCGACCCGATCATGCCGGGCACCGAGTCCTGGGACAGCGTGGACTGGGGTCAGGTCAGCGAGATGGAGGCGGAGAGCTTCTCGATCGTGATGCTGGGCAACGCCTCCTGCCAGCGGTGGGGCGTCGCGGAGCGCCTCACGCTGCAGGACCTGGCCGATCGCGACATCGACGAACAGCTCGACGTCGTCGCGCGGCACATCATCGACCGTTCGCCCGCGAAACCCGCCCCGGCCGCCATCCGCCGCCAGATCCGGATCCGGCACGACCTCATGATGCGCAACAACGTGCTCCTCCAGGAGTACCGGCCCAGCCCGCTCGTCGAGCCGATCCCGACCACGTTGTTCCATGCCACGCAAGGGTTCCTCGCGGCGGAGAACGACAACGACCTGCCCCCGATCCCGAGGACCTCGGCGGACCGGTCGAACGGCTTCGCCGAGTTCGTCGGCGGCCCGCTGGTCATCCACGAGCTCGACGCCGACCACTTCACGATCGCCTACGACCACAACCTCGTCCGCATCGCCAGGCTCGTCGCCCCGCTTCTGGACGGCGCCGCCGCACCCGCCGGTCTGAACGTCCGTTAGGAGCCACGACCATGGACTTCAGCGTCTACTTCTTCTCCGCCAACGACGAGCACGGGTTCGGCGACCGGTACCGGTTCATCCTGGACGTCGCCCGGTTCATCGACGAGCACGGCTTCACCGCGATCTGGACGCCGGAACGGCACTTCCAGGAGTTCGGCGGCAGCTTCCCGAACCCGGCCGTGCTCTCCGCCGCGCTCGCCGTCACCACCACCCGCCTGCGGCTGCGGGCAGGCAGCGTCGTGCTGCCACACCACCACCCCGTGCGCGTCGTGGAGGAGTGGGCACTCGTCGACCAGCTCTCCGGCGGGCGGACCGGGCTGTGCGTGGCAACCGGGTGGCACCAGGGGGATTTCGTGTTCTACCCGGAGAACTACGAGACCCGGCGCGAGTACGCGTTCGGGCACCTGGCCACCATCCAGGCCCTGTGGCGCGGGGAAGAGGTGACGTTCCCCGGACCCGGTGGGACGCCGCTGAAGGTCCGGACCTACCCACGGCCAGAGCAGGCGGACCTGCCGCTGTGGCTCGTCCACACCTCCAACCCGACGACGTGGACGACCGCGGGGGAGAAGGGGCTGAACGTGCTGACCCTGCTGGACAGCTGGGAGCGGCTCGAGCAGAACATCGGCTCCTACCGGGACGCCCGCGAACGCGCCGGCCACGACCCCGCCACGGGCATCGTCACCGTCGGCCTGCACACCTACGTCGGCGACGACGAGGACGAGGTGTGGCGCCTCGTGCGCGAGCCGGTCAGGCGGTACCTGTCGTCCTTCATGACCCAGAAGCACAAGAACGACACGATGAACGGCCGTGCGGCGGACGCGGACGAGCGGGAACGCCTGGCGGACATGATGGCCGAGGACTACTACCGCCGGCGTTCACTGCTGGGCACCGCCGACAAGTGTGCGGACGTCGTGCGCAGGCTCGAGCGGATCGGGGTCACCGAGGTGGCGTGCCTGGTCGACTTCGGGCTTCCGTTCGACACCGTGATGGCCGCGCTGCCGAAGCTCGACGCGCTCCGCGAGCGGATGGCGCCGGAGCCGGTGCGCGCGTCGGCCGGACCTGACCTCGGCTGGTACTACCAGACCTGAGCGGTCACGGCGCGATCGTCGCCCCGAGCTCGGCGCCGACCAGGCCGAGGAGGCGATCGAGCCCGGACTCCAGGAAGAAATGGCCGCCGTCGAGCATGGTCACCGCTGAACCGCCCGTTGTCAGCTCCCGCCACGCGGCGAGACCGGCGGACGTCGTCGCCGTGTCCCCGGTGCCGCCGTACACCGCGATGGGGCACCGCAACGGTGCGCCGGGTGTGTGGGAGTAGGTCTCCAGCATGGTCGCGTCGGCACGCAGGATCGGGAGGTACACCGCGCGCATCTGACGGTCCTCCCGCAACATCGGCGGAATGGCGCAGTACTGCCGGTCCAGCACCTCGATGAACTCGTCGTCGTCGAGCGTGTGGATGGTGCCGCGATACGTGGGCACCTGTGGCGCGTCCCGTGCGGCGACCATGAGCAGCGCCGCCTGCAGGTCCCAGTCCTCGGCGAGGCGGCGGACGAGCTCGTAGCCGATGAAGGCACCCAGGCTGTGGCCGAACACGGCGAACGGCTCCGCCAACACTGGTGCCAGCGCCGCCGCTGCGTCGCGCACGAGCGAGCGCAGGTCGGTGGCGAGTGGTTCGGAGAACCGCGCGTCACGACCTGGCAGGCGCAGTGGCCACGCAGCCACGCCGTTCGGCAGCATCCCGGACCATCGGTGGTACACGGCAGCGCTGCCACCCGCATAGGGGACGCACAGCATCCGCAGGTGGCAGCGCTCGTCACCGGGCCGCCGCAGCAACCACCGGTCGGCCGCCGACGGCACCGCCTCAGCGGGTGCGGCGGCGGCCGGGTGGCGGGTGTCCGTGCCCGTCACGCCGGACGCAGCACGACCGGCAGCTTGTCGTAGCCGACCATCTGCGGCGGCACCGCCCACGCGATGTCCCCGTCGCGGTCGACGCTGATCTCGCGGAAGCGTTCGAAGAGTGTCCGCACCACCAGCTTGGTCTCCAGCCGCCCGAGTGCGTTCCCGATGCAGTGGTGCGTGCCGAACCCGAACCCGAAGTGCCGGACCTCGCCCGCGCGGTGGATGTTGAACGCGTCGGAGTCGGGAAAGACGCGCTCGTCCCGGTTGGCGGAGCAGAAGCTCGCGGCGACGTACTGGTTGGCCGGGATGGTCACCCCGCCCACCTCGACCTCACGCGTGCTGCCGCGCAGGCCGGTGGTGATCGGCGGCCGGTGCCGCAGGACCTCCTCGATGGTCCGGGGCAGCAGGTCCGGGTTCGCCCGCACCTCCTCGCGCGCGCCCGGGTTGAGGTCCAGCAGGTCGATCGTGTTGGCGATCGTCATGGTCGTGCTGATGTGCCCGCCGGCGAACATGACGTTCGCGAAGTTCGCGGTCTCGTCCTCGGTCAGCGTCTCGCCGTCGAGCTCGGCGTTGGCGAGCCTGCTCAGCATGTCGTCGCCGGGCCTGCCCCTGCGCTCGCGGACACGATCCCGCAGGTAGGCGACCGCGTCCTGCTGCAGCTGGCCGAGCGTCTCCAGGTAGTCCGGCTTCGCCATCTCCTCCGGTGCCACGTTCATGACCTTGCGGGCCCACTCGTAGAAGTGCATGCGGTCCTCCGCCGGGAGACCGAGCGCCTCCAGGATCACCGCGATGGGCACCGTGTATGCCAGCTCGGCGACGAAGTCGACGCGCTCCTTGTCGATGATCTGATCGATGATCTCGTTGGTGACGCGGATGATCAGGGGCTCGAACTCGGCGATCGCGTGCGGGGTGAAGGTCGTGCCGAGGATCTGCCGGACGCGGGTGTGGCGTGGCGGGTCCATCTGCGGCAGGCTCTCGAGGCCCGACTCCGGGAAGCCCATCCGGTGCATCTCCGAGGAGAAGATGTACGGGTTGGTCAACACGTATCGGGCGTCCTCGTAGCGGTAGACCACCCACCAGGTGGTGGTGGCGTCCTGGTGCACCGGGTGCTCGTCACGCATCATCCGATACCACGGGTAGATCGCAGGATCGTTGACGTTCGGCTGCGGCGGGATCTTGACTTCGACGGATGTCACCCGACTACCTCTCTCACGTGGCACGGCTGCGAATCGGCCATAGGCAGCGTGGCCTTCGAAGCTCGGGCGGCACATCGGGGTTGCCCCCAGCCCGACCCCAGAGCGGGTGGGTCACGGGACGGCCTGTGCGGGCTGCGGCATACCGTGGTTGGCGAGCCTCATCGTCCGGGCGGTGGCCCACATGATCGGCTGGATCAGGACGTCGACGCCGACGAGGAAGAACACCGTGCCGACGCCGGCCGGACCGCCGAGCACGACGCCCAAGCCGAGGAGCAGTAGCTCGAGGATGCCCTTCCCGACCCAGAAAGGGAGCAGCCAGGCACGCAGTGCCTGGATGGCGACCAGGTCCATGGCCCGGATGCCGAAGCCGCTCATGATGATGAGTGCCGAGCCAAGGGCACAGCACACGGTCGCGACGGTCAGCATCACGTAGCCGGGGCTCAGCGCACGTCCCCAGTCGACCCACAGCTGCAGGTCTATGAGGCTGCCGCAGAGGAAGAAGGTGACCAGTGGTGACGTGCGCGGCCTCTCCTGCGTCCAGACCGCCACCACGGTCACGCACACCGCGGCCACGCCGAACTGGACGAGCCCGATGGTCAGGGGCAGGTGTGTCAGCACGCCGAGCGCGAACGTGTCCAGCGGGTCCGTGCCCATCTCGGAGGTGATGAACAGGTAGGCGCCCAGCGAGAAGAAACAGCACCCGAGGAGATACTTGCCGTAGACACGGAGGTTGGCCGCGCCGGTCGGTCGGGGAACACTGGAGGGAAGACTCGTCACATGGACTCCCGCTCTGCCTGCCGATGGGTCGTGTCCTGGAGTCTCGGGCTGGCGAACCCTGTGCACCCCAGGGGCGGACCCGTGCACACACCCCAGACTCGCGACCGCGTTCAGATTGTGTAAACGTGAATCTCTGAGTGTTCAAAAATCTGCGAAAATTTGCTAGCTTCGGAACCATGGAAGCAGTCATTCAGCTCCGCGAGCTGACCAAGACCTATGGGGAGCGTCGGGGCATCGCCGACCTGTCGCTTGAGGTCTACGCAGGCGAGGTGCTCGGCTATCTCGGGCCCAACGGTGCCGGGAAGTCCACGACGATCCGGCTGCTGCTCGACCTGATCCGGCCGACCAGCGGCACCGCGCGGGTGTTCGGCCTGGACGCCCGGGGTGACTCGGTCCCCCTGCACCGCCGCATCGGTTACCTGGCGGGTGACTTCATCGTGCCGACGCGCCAGTCGGCGCGGGAGTGCCTCACGTTCCTGGGGAACCTGCGCGGCGGTGTGCCCATGGCCCGCGTCGAGGAGCTGGCCGACCGGCTCGAGCTCGACCTGGATGCGAAGATCAAGAGCCTGTCCAAGGGCAACCGGCAGAAGGTGGGCCTGGTGCAGGCCCTGATGCACACGCCGGAGCTGCTGGTCCTCGACGAGCCGAGCTCCGGGCTGGACCCCCTGGTGCAGCAGACCTTCCTCGATCTCGTCCGCGAGGCTCGTCAAGCTGGGCAGACCGTGTTCATGTCCTCGCACATCATGAGCGAGGTGGAGGCGGTCGCCGACCGGGTGGCGATCATCAGGGAGGGCAGACTCGTCGCCCTCAGCACGGTCGCCGAACTCCGGGCCCGTACGGCGCTCACCGTGCAGATCGACTTCGACTTCGAGGCTCCGCCGAACGCGGCCCACTTCGCGTCCCTGGCCGGGGTTACGGAGGTGAAGGTGGACGGTCTGTCGCTGCGGTGCCAGGTCAACGGCAGTCCGGACGCGCTGATCAAGGTCGCGGCCCAGTACACGGTCACGCGGCTGCGGGCGACGGAACCGGATCTCGAGGAGTTGTTCTTCAGCTACTACAGCAGCGGCGAGGAGAAGGTCAGTGTTGCGTAACGTCTTCACGAAGTCCCTGTGGGACAATCGCCGCAGCCTCCTCGGTTGGATCGTCGCCGGCACCTTGCTGGCGATCATCTACGGCGGGTTCTACCCGCAGATGACTCCGCAGAGCGTCGATTCCGTGCCCGAGGGCCTGCGTGACGCGTTCAACTTCTCGGACATGAGCTCGGCGGCCGGCTACCTCGCTTCGGCGCCGTTCGGCATCCTCGTTCCGTTGCTGGTGCTGTTCTACGGTGTCGCCACCGGCGCGCGGGCGATCGCGGGTGACGAGGAGAACGGTCTGCTCGAGCTGGTGCTCGCACACCCGGTCAGCAGGACCGCGTTGCTGCTCCAGCGGTTCGCGGCGCTGTGCGCGGGCGCTGTCGCCATGGCTGCCCTGATCTTCCTTGGCATGCTGGCGATCCGGACGAGCGCGGAGCTGGAGACCGTCTCGGCCGGACAGTTCGCCGCGCAGTCCACCGCAGTGGCACTGCTCGCGATCTTCTTCGGGGCGGTTGCGCTCGGCATCGGCGCCGCGGGTGGCCGGCATGGTCTCGTCTTCGCGGGGACGGCCACAGTCGGCGTGCTGTCCTACATGCTCAACGCCTTCGCGCCGCAGATGGGCGCGGAGTGGCTGCAGAAGATCTCACCGTTCTACTACTACATCGGTGGGGAGCCGCTCAAGAATGGCTTCCAATGGGGACACCTTGCCGTCCTCGCCATCGCGACGGCTCTCGTGATGGGAGCGAGCGTCTGGCGGTTCAACAACCGCGACCTGTCCTGACCCGCTCTGGCCGCCTGCCATCGAGCTCACCCCAGCTCGGTGACAGGCGGCAGCTCACGACCGCTGTCGTTCGTGTTCCTCGTACCACGAGTCGATGAGCGTGGGCAGCTCACGCATCATGTACGCGTGGAAGTCCCGCATCAGCACGAGCCGCTTGCCCGCCGTGGTCCTCTCGTCCCCGATGGCGTCGATCCCACTCTGTGCGGCGTCCTGCATCATCTGCACGAGCTCGTTCTGAGTGGACATCAGCCGCGCCCAGCCGTTGTCGGGGAAGCGGTAGTGCTCCCGGCGACTCCCGGGTGACGGCACCCGCTCGATCAACCCCACCCCGCTCAGCGTCTTGATGGCCGTCGACACCGACCCTGCGCTGGCCCCCAGCTGTGTGGCGATCTCCCCCATGGTGATCGCCTCCTTTTCGGTGAACAGGAGCGTGCTGAGCACGCGGGCGGTCATTTTCTGCAGTCCACCGCGGCTGAGCTTGAGCGCCAGCTCCTCAGCGGCGGACGACATGTCCCCCATAGGTCCTCCCAGCCGATCGACCTGCGACGTATCCACAGTACCGATTACTTCGCAGTTTTTCCAACATTGCGAAACACTGTGGCTGCGGAGGCCGAAGCCCAGCCGGAGTGATCACCGTGCGTGCGTACGAATACCGGTAGGGATTGCGCTCCGTCGTACCGGTACGGCATGGTGGCGACCAGGTGTGCCGGGAAGTCTGGTCGGCGTCCCGCTCCAACCGGAGCGGGTCAACGGTCGACCGAGGAGCACCGGTGCGGTTCGTTTCCGGCACGCCTTGTGTCCTTACCCGTACGCCATGTCGGGCGTGCTGATCGTCGACAGCGATCCGCAGGCCGTCGGCGTGCTGCGGGTCGCGCTGGGAGCACGTGGCTATGGCGTCACATACGCGACCGGTATGGCGGCGGCGGTCCTGGCCGTCGGCAGCGAGGACCCGCAGGTGATCATCGTCGGCGACCTCGTCAAAGGTGCGTTGCCGACCGCGCTCGCGGCGTTGCGGGCACTGACGACCGCGCCGATCATCGTGCTGTCAGACCGGCACCGGCCCGAGGACAAGGTCGAGGCGCTGGACGCCGGGGCCGACGATCACGTCGTCAAGCCGTTCGACGTCGACGAACTGCTCGCCAGGGTGCGGGCAGCGATCCGGCGGGTCGCCGCCTCGTCGCCGGACGGGCGCCGCGGGATCGTCGACACCAGTTCGTTCGCCGTGGACCTCGACGCAGGGAAGGTGTGGCGGGACGGCGCCGAGGTGCGGCTGTCTCCGACGGAGTGGCGGGTGCTGGAGACGTTGATCCGCAGGGAAGGCGCCCCGGTGTCCAAACGAGAGCTGCTGCACACAATCTGGGGGCCGGAACACGACTCGGATACCCAATACCTCCGTGTCTACATGGGACAGCTCCGGCGCAAGCTTGAGCTGGACCCGGCACATCCACGGCACCTGATCACCGAGCCCAGCCGCGGCTACAGCTTCCATGCCCGCCGCGTGAACACGTCGGCCGGCGTGCGGAAGTCTCAACACCGTCTTCGAGACGGCTGACCGCCTACGCGGACCCGCGGGGCCGCCGGCGGACGGCCCCGCGCTCGCGTGTCAGTCGCGCCGCGCCGCGATGAGAACGTAGCCAAGCCCAGGCGTGTAAAAGGTGTTCACCTCGGGGTCGAGGAACTGCTGGACCACGGCCTCGCCGGCGATCCGCACCCACTCGTCACGGTGTTCCAACATCTGGTCGCGCAGGACTGTCCGGACCGGCTTCGGCACCAGCATGTGCGGTGTCACGTCGTCGACTTTCAGCAGGGAGAATCCCGCCTGTTCGAGTAGGCCGGCGTATGTGTCGATGGTGATGGCGCTGACGATGGGGTGCGCCGCTGACCAGTCCAGGCCTGGCTCGTGGAACATGTCGCCGATGGCGAGCCGGGCGCCGGGGCGCAGCACCCTGGCGGTCTCGCGCAGGGCCAACGCCTTGTCCGGCATATGGATCATCGACTCGAAGAGCCATGCGCCGTCGAACGCTCCGTCGCCGTACGGAAGGTTCGTCGCGTCGGCGTACTCGAACCTCACCCGGTCCGCGAGCCCGACCTCCTCGGCCGCCATTGTCGCTCGCTCGATCTGGCGCCGACTGACGGTGATACCGGTGACATCGACCTGGCAGGCCCGGGCGAGGCTGAAGGCCGGCTGGCCAATGCCGCAACCCACGTCAAGGATCCGCTGGCCGGCCTGTGGATCCAGCCTGCGGATCATCTGCCGGGTCATGGCCTCGGCGGCAGCCTGGAAGGTCGAAGCGTCGTGTTCGTCCTCCCAGTACCCCACATGCAGATTGTTGTCGTTGATGCGGGCGTGGAATTCGCTGAAGTCGTCATAGAGTTCCGCGACCTCGTCGGCATTGGACTCGACTGCCTTGGACATGACGGTTACCTCCTGAGAGCGCGGCCGGGGTGGCCACGGTCGTAGTCCCCACCACACGGAGTGGCTGTGGGTTGCTGGGCGTAGAGGCCCGGGCGAAGCGGCGGTGGAAGCCCATCCAGGCGGGCAGTGCCGCCAGCACGGCCTTGGAGGGAAGGACGAAAGTCCACCGGACAGGCCCACCTGGTCGACACACCGACCGCAACACTCCACGACCCCGATGCAGTTGTCCGGCGTGCCGGGCCGTGAGTGGCGCTCGTAGTAGTCCGCAGCCGTCAGTTCGGCGAGCTCATGCTCGGTGGCTTCGGTGCCGCGCGAAGAACCGCTCACGCGGCCGTCGGCGGGCTTCCGCGGCACGAATGACGCCAGTCAGGTGTGCATATCGACGGTCATGACCCGGCCGGCGTGAGCTGCTCGATACCTCAGGTGTCGCGTTCACGCGGCGCGGATCGGCCGGGTCGCTGAGATCACCCAGCCCATTACCCGTCCCTTCCCGGGCCATGCTGCGGACCTCGTGGTGTGGCGAGCGATCTCGTCGACGGACTCCCGCCCAGGTGCGCGGTCTCACCTGTAGTGCTGGTCAATCGAATCCGCCTTCCCATCAGACGAGCGAACCTGCAGCCGTCTGTTCGGCGCCGGGCTGTCTCGTCACGATCTGGTTGGCGAAAGCCTGTCCGAAGGCTCCCTGCGGCGCCCCCGGCAAACCCCCAGCATCACCCCCAGCATCACCCCAGCCCGTGCTCGTAGCGCGGGCACGACTCAGAGGTCCGCAAGTGTTTCGCCAACCACGGCTCATGCCACGGCTCATGCCACGGCGGCGCCTCACCCGCCATCTGGCTCCCGCCAAGGAGCGGGTGGTTGCCGACGCGGCGGGTCGTCAACCGCCCGGGCGGCTCCCACCGCTGCCCTGGTTCGACGCATGCCGGGCGGTCGGTGAGCGATTACCGAGGGTCCGGAGCCGGGCCGATGCGTTTTGGCGGAACGATGGGAGTGCGTCGGGGGCACCCAGTACCCAGCCCGCCGGCAGGGCCCGCTCCACGTCGGCCGACAGCTGTTCGGCCAGGCTCTGCCCGGGGGCGGCAGGTACGGGCTTGGGCGCCGCGGGGGGCACGGCGGTCGGCGCGCCGGGCCTGCCGGCGATGGCGCTCAGCAGCACACCGATACCCACCCCCAGCAGGACACCGACGGTCAGGCCCACGATCCAGCCCGACGCCGTCGGACCGGAGGTCAGGGGACGCAGCCCGAGAGTGTTTAGAGCAGGGTGTTTTGGCCCCGTCTGGGCAGTGGGTTCGGGCCCCGCCTTCGTTTGGACAGCGGGTTTTGGCCCCGCCGTGTCTGATGTGGACACGCCCACGATGGTGTGAGCGTCC
>Ga0190272_10000989_pt1 | contig 13879 bp, 8 predicted proteins | sample Popmic504T_FD_133746 | JGI IMG/M metagenome (GOLD analysis project Ga0190272, IMG submission 133746) | Populus adjacent soil microbial communities from riparian zone of Shoshone River, Wyoming, USA - 504 T | ecosystem: Environmental > Terrestrial > Soil > Riparian zone | place: USA: Wyoming...
GAAATGGATCAGCCGGAGGAGGACTTTACTGGAGCTAACAAATTTAGGGGCGTAAATCCCGCAACCGGAGTGGTCGTTTACTATCAACTGCCTGAGTTGAAGAAAACTGATGAAATCACGATGGAGATCAAAGACGCGGCGGGGAATACTGTTCGCAGTTTTTCTTCGAGGGCCGACGAAAAGTATGTGAAATACGACGGCGCTCCCAGGGCAGAACCGCTTTTGCCCAAATTGAAAGGACTGAACAGATTTGTTTGGGATATGCGTTATTCAAGCATGCCGGGCGCGCCCATGGTTCGCATCGAAGGCGGTTACGCCGGACACAAAGCACCGCCGGGAAAATACAGCATCACCGTAAAAATGGGTGAACAGGTGGTCTCAACCGAAGCTGAAATCCTTGCAAATCCTCTTTACCCCACAAGCGCTTCCTCATACACGGAATATCATCAGACTATGTTGGGTATGGAGACGGAATTGACTTCAATGCACCGCATGGTGAACAGCCTCTATGAAAAACAGAAACAGTTGGAATCGCTTCTTAGTTCACTACCTGCGGGCGATAAATTCAATGCCGCCAGGAAAGAAGGTGATGCACTGTTAAAGAAAATGAAGGCCTGGGATGAGGATATGGTGCAGCGAAAATCAAAGGCCTACGACGATGTTGAAAACTTTCCGCAAAAGTTCACAGCGAATTATCTGTTTCTGATTAACCAGACCGAAAGTGACATTCCCAGAGTTAACCAGCCGTCGCTGGATCGGATGAAGCAACTGAACACGGAATGGGCGGCGTTGAAAGCGCGGGCCGCTGAAATTCTCGATAAGGATCTTCCGTCGTTTAATAAACGACTGTGGGAACTTGGACTGGGAGCTATTTGGAAAGAGTAGGAAATTACCCAAACAAGTTACGAAAACATTTCAGTCGACGCCGTCACATACGCCCGAAGGGCCGGCAATAAATAGCCACGTGCGTAAGCGCGTGGTTCGGATGCCTGATAAATTGCGAGGCCCGACGGGCCGACACCGCAGCCACGTATGCCGGTCCTTCGGACCTCAAATTTCTTCCATGATGATCCACGCCCTGACGGTCGTGGCTATTTACGTCCGGTCCTTCGGACCCCAAAGAGTAAACCTTCAAGAGTTGTAATACGCGGCGTGGCCTAAGAGCGGTTTGATGTGCGCTCGTTGTAGATTGGATCCAACACGCGGGTAGTGTGCTCGGTCACGCTCGGCACGGGTTCGGGCAGCACTCGAGCCTGAGCTGCGTCCAGTTCTTTTGTTGCTTGTCCCTTGCCCTGCAGGGTGTAGCTTGTTTTCTCAGTGGTCTGCCTCCGACGTAATAACAGCCGTAGGAGAACGCCTTCGAGCATAAGCATTATTAGAAACGGCAACAGCGCAAAGACCAGAACGTTCTCAACAGGAAGACCGAGGATTACCTTCATCACTCCCATTAGCATCGTGATAGCAACAAGGCCGAAGATGAAGACACAAGCCATCACGGATACGAGGAATTCGGGTCTTACTTCGGGCTCGCTGACGCTATCGGTCTCGGCCCCACTCAGCTTCGCACCGCAATAGTTGCAGTAGCTTAAGCTCTGCGCGACAGCCACACCGCAAGTCGAACAATACACCCCTTACATCCTCCTCGAACCACTACGATATTGAGTGTTGCTAAGTTCAACAGTGATTTCTCAGTAAGGGCCCCGTTTAATGATTACGGTGGTCTTGATGAGGTGCTCGTAACGACGTGCGCTTTGAGCACGTGGGGATGTGCGGCGTCACTCCTTCTTCTTCCAATTGGCAGGTCTGCAACCAGTATGATTCACTCCCAGCAAGCCTTCACACATCAGGCATGCGGAAGACTCAAATCCAAATCGAAGAACTCCACTCGCTTACACTTGACGCACCGATACACGTCAAGGGGAAGGACATCCTCGTCAAGATCTGCCCAATTGCCGAGCACGAGGTGCCAGCCGCCCGACGTGCCTCCGACCCGGATCGGGACTTGTCCAAGTGGTTGCATTGGGGCCTTGCAGTTCGCACATTCCATAACCTCAAACCTCCTTCGATGCAGAGTCAGCATATCTCACGGTCGCGTCGTGTCAGGAGAAGTTCCCCAGCGCCGGGTCAGCCGGCAGGGGGCAGTCGGAACAAGGCGCGAACATCAGGCCGCGTCAGCACACGATACTGCCAAAGAGCGATGAGAAAAAACACTACCACCGCCATTACACCTGCCGCCTTCGGCGCATGCCCCACCTTCAGCCCAAACAGCGTGAAATCGAGGGGACCTGGGATGATAAAGAAAATCAGTCCGATAAGCGGGGCACCGACCAGCGCGAACCAGGTGAATACCAATGCCCATATTCGCCAAGTCGGGTTGAGCCGGCGGAGCCCCGCGCCAATGAAAAGGCCCAGGACGCCGAAGTTAAAGCTAAGGCGGCCGTCCAGGAGCGACACGATGATCTCGATCACAGATGAAATGCCACTCACGATGAAGAGAGCGGCGACCACCTTCAGTGAAGTTGGAATGGGCTGTGAATCACTCATGGTTTGCAACCGGGCATGACCACCACCGGGCGTTGCTCTTTGCTCTACCGACCGACTTGGACCTGCGCCAGGTCGGTAAAGGTGACGTCATAGTGAAGCACGCGTGTTGGAAGTTCGAGCAGAAGTTCACGGTCTTTGGGGAGGTGATGAGGTTTTTCGATATCCTGCCCGGCGTATGCCTTGATCGCTTCTCGTGACTCCCAGTACGAAATCACGACGTATTCGACCGCACCCGCTTCGTTACGCCGCATTACCTGGACCCCGAGATTTCCGGAGATGGAACGAATCTTCGCCACGCCCCCAAGTAGGTACTGGTAATACTCGTCAGCGCGTGCCGGCGCGACCCGCCCTCTCCACTCCCGAGCGACAACTGTCTTCAGTGAATCCGAAGGGTTGCGTATGCCGTCGCCGGAAGGTCCGGCTTGGGTGGAGAACCCGAATAGCACAATGCAAATCAATCCGATTACGATTACGGTAGCCTTCTTCATATGAGTTCTCCTGACAGTCCCTTTGGACCACGCCAACTGCTGAGTAGATAACACGGCTGCGTAATAATACGCCGTTATGGAAAGGTATGCATCGCCTGCCAGAGAAGGCTCCCGAGCAAGAGAGGCCTCACCAAACGCGTCCCGAAGCGGTGAGAATAAAGGGATAACTTAGTGAAGTACTTTGACTCTGCAGATGAATTTGATATGTTCGCCGCAACTCATTAGTGGACATTGGCTGGATGTGGCTACCTCAAGAACCCTACCGGTCTTTGCTTCACGTTAGACAGACAGGAATGTCTGTCCTACTAATCACCCTACCGCTAAGCCTCGCGCACGTTAAGGATCGATCGAGTCATGCGAATTGGATCACGTCCTTCGGCATTCATGTTTCCGCTTGCGTTGCTGGCGGCCGCGTTTGCGATTGGGACGCTGATTGGCCTGCGTGTCAGCGTGCCGCGCCCGGTCATCGTTTCGGTAACGCTTGTCTGTGGTCTCCTCTCGACGATTGCCTTGCTACGGCGCAAGAAGCTGATTGCTGTGGCCCTTGTCACTCTGAGCCTTCTTCTGTCTGGAGTGATGCTGGCCTTACTTGAGAAAGGAGATTTACCACGCGGTAGCGTGAAGCAATTAATCCAATCGGGAATTATCCGAGTCGGCGACCCTGTCGAGATAACAGGCATCCTGCAACGCGAGCCGGAAATCGCGCCCGGGCGGCGTCATCTGAATTTACTCGTTGAGCGAATCACCGCAGCAGGCGCTGAACGAGAGGCGTCCGGAGTCGTCACTCTGCTGGTTGCCGTACCAACAAAGTCGATTGAGGAGGAGATTAATCAACTGGACCTTCGCTATGGGGCGCGCATACGAGTAATGACGTCGCTCAATCGCACGGATGAATTTCGCAATCCGGGGGTTTCTTCGTTCACCGAATATCTGGACCGCAAAGGCTACGACGCGACCGGTTTCGTTAAGAGTCCTGTCCTGATTGAGCGTTTGGACGATGAGCGGATCTTTCTGCCGCTCGCGTGGATCTACGAATGGCGGCGCAGGTTGCAGAAAGAGTTCGACACGCGTCTATCAGGCGAAACGGCAGGAGTGCTGGATGCGGCGGTGCTGGGAAACCGTTATAACCTTTCGCGCTCGTCTTCCGAACGTTTTCGCACGGGTGGGACCTTTCACGTCCTTGTTATTAGCGGACTGCACATCACCTTCCTCGGCGGTCTAATCTTTTTCATCACCAGATGGGTGACAAGAAACCGGGTTTTGCAATTCCTTACGCCAGTCGCAGTTGTTTGGGGCTATTCGATCGCAGTCGGAGCTGAGACCTCGGTGGTGCGCGCTGCCCTGATGTTTACCGTGGTACTTCTGGCGCCCCTAGTCTCGCGTCGCGCTTCTTCATTGAATGCGCTTGGAGCTGTTGCGATCGCGTTGCTTGTGTGGCGTCCCAGCGATCTTCTCGACCCATCATTTCAACTGACATTCGTTTCGGTGCTGGCAATCGTTGTTTTAGCCTGGCCACTGCTCGAGAAGATGTCGGAGATTGGTTCATGGCGTCCGACTCGGAACACACCATACCCACCTAGATGTGAACCGTGGTTTCGAAGCGTTTCGGAATGTCTTTTTTGGAGTGAACGGAAGGGGAACCGTGAGATTGAATTAGCCAACTATAGCTATCGTCTCTTCAAAGCTCCGCTCGCGGAACGATTGGAGCGAATGCACGTTCAAAGAATGTTGAGATACGTCTTCGGCGCTGTCGTGGTCTCAGTCGCCGTCCAGGTAATGCTGCTGCCTTTTCTCGTGATTTATTTCCATCGACTGTCGCCAGCATCTTTTGTTTTGAACATCACTGTCGGCCTGCTAATGGCCGGCGTCACGGCAATAGCTTTGGCCGGGGTGGCTATTGCACAGGTCAGTGCTGTCATCGCAGAGCCGCTATTCAGGACCGCCGAGGGTTTAAATTGGCTCATGGTCCACAGCGTAGATCCGTTTGATTCCGTTGGAGTCGCATCTTTACGTCTGCCGGAATATACCGGGTGGCTTGCGGGTGTCTACGTCCTCTATTACTTGCCGCTCGGAGTGTTGGCGGTCCTGTTGTTTGGATGGAAGCCCCTGCAACTTCCCAGGCGAACCGACAAACGTCGCAGAAGGGAAGCTACGAGGACCATGTCCGTCGCCCAAATACTATTGATCTCGTCAGTAATCTTCCACCCGTGGAGTGCAACTAAGCCTGACGGCAGACTACGAATCGATTTTCTCGATGTGGGTCAGGGAGATGCGGCACTGGTGACCTTTCCGGAGGGCACGACCATTTTGATTGACGGTGGTGGGCAGCCTGGGCCCTTCAAGAATCCAGGTGGGGACGCGGATGAGACTTTTGAACGGGAGACGCGAAGCATTGGCGAGATGGTAGTGTCGGAGTACCTCTGGTGGCGAGGCTTGGGCCATGTTGATTATCTTATCGCCACGCACGCCGATGCCGATCACATGGATGGGTTGAACGACGTGGCGCGAAATTTTGGGGTGCGAGCTGCGTTATTGTCCAGAAGGCCTGGTCGGGACGCGGAGTATTCGGAGTTCGCTCAAACACTGTCTTCGAAGGGAATACCGCTTCGACTCGTTGGCGCCGGAGATGAAATACGCATCGGCGACGTGTCGATGAATGTGTTATGGCCGCCACCGTCAATGAATCCAGAGTTGCCATCGGGAAACAACAACTCGGTCGTGCTTCAGTTGAAGTATGGAAATCGCTCGGTCTTATTTACCGCTGACATCGAAGGGCAGGCAGAGAAGTCTTTATTGAGGAGCCAGTCTGCGCTAGCCGGGGATGTTGTTAAGGTGGCCCATCACGGCAGCAAGACTTCGTCCTCGCCTGACTTCATCGCCGCCACGAAGGCAAGCTTCGCAGTAATCTCGGTCGGCCAAACCTCAATGTTCGGTCACCCAAACAGAGATGTAGTTGAAAGATGGAAGGGAAGTGGAGCTGAGGTGCTGACAACAGGAAATAGCGGAACGATTACTGTGACTACTGACGGTCACGATCTGCAAGTCGCCCGTTATGTTGGGCAAAAAGAATGAAAGATTATTCCGATCGCAGACCGGGTCCAGTCCGCTGGGTGGAGCCAGGCCCCTCCCTGGAGACAGTGCGCCACCTCGTCGGCGATTTGGCCTGCGGTGGCTTGACGCCGAACGCTGTAACCGGTTGCGAAACGTGGTCGCGCCAGGCCGCGACCGGCCAAAGCGCCGACGACGCGGCGCACTCCAGGGAGGAGCGACAGTTTACACAGCCCCTTCGTCATTAGGTTAGTGACCGGGAGCCGGCATGATACCGGCTCCCGATCGGAAGAGTTAGGTTATTTGATTTGGAATTGCACCGAGTGCGTGACCGGATCGCCTGAGGCTTGGAAATCGAGGCGATAAGTGCCGGTCGCGTAGCCGGTAGTTTTCAGGTTGAAGTGGTATTGACCGCTGGTGAAGCGGAAGTTGGAATCGGGATCTGAATTGCCCGGGTCTTGCAGTTCGCCCGGTGCGTTGTTTGACAAACGCGTGACTCCGATGGCGGTCACGACAATGTTGGAAGCGGATCGATTCAAACCCGAGGCGTTTACCAGTTCCAGTTTGATTGGAATCGTGCTGCCACTCTTGTTTGCCTTGGTCTGATCGAAGATCGGGTTAAGGCCATAGGTGATGAAGTAGTTGACCGCCAGGCTCGCCGTGTTGCCGGTGTTGTCCTGCGCGTTGACCGTGAACGTTTGTGCGCCAACCGCGCTGGTGTTGATCTGCGCGCCGCTCGGGACGGGACCGTCACACTGTGCCACACCCGAACCGCTGTCCGCGCAACTATAGTTAGCGATCACCGACTGGCCCAGCAAGTAGTTGAGACTACCGGTGGAGTTGATTGTGATCGTGGGTGGCGTCTGGTCGAGTCTGCGCTCCGTGACGATGAACGGGCTGAGCGAAGTCACGCGGGCGTAGACGGTGCGCGTTGCGAAATCGTGCGCCGGACTGTCGGGCGCGAGAATCGTCCGGTCAACGAAGTTCGGAACCGGAGGCGGCTCGCCGTGCAGAACTCGCAGCGTGCTGAAGGTGATCGGATCATCAACACCGGGAACCTGGAAGCCGATGGTGATTGGCCCCGTGTAAACGGCGGTGGTGTGAATCTCGAAAGCGAGACTGTTAGCGTTGATGACGTATTCACCCGGCACGCCCTGAAGCGAATTCGGGTCAATTGGCGTGACGGTAGTCTTGCCCGCCGTTGTGACGTTCGAGAGCGTGACGGCCACACTGCCCTGCGTCACGGTGACGTTGGATCCCGCAGGCGTGTTGTCATGTATCGGTCGCCAGTCGAAGGCCTCCTCCCAAGCCAAATTATTTGTGACATTGGTTTGATTAGTGCCGTCCACGTTCATCACGTAATACTCAGCACTAAAATTATCCCTGAAAGAGACGAATCCGATCTTGTCGCCGTCTGGCGAATAGGATGGACCGCGGGATTCTCCTTCGCTTGTCAGCTGCATCTGGTTAGAGCCGTCTGCATTCATCGAGTAAACGTCTGGTCGACCATGGCGGCCACTGATGAAGACGAGTTGCGTGCCGTCAGGCGACCACACAGGCGTGCCATTCGGGCCATTAAATGCCGGATAGAACTCGTTCCCTGAGCCAACCGTCAATTGCGTCAGGTTAGAGCCGTTTGCGTTTATCACGTATATCTCCTGAACACCGTTCTTATAACTGGCGAACGTGATCTTTTGTCCATCAGGCGACCATAGAGGATCAAAACCTGGCCGCGTCGTCAGTTGAGTCCGGTTCGTGCCGTCGGCGCTGATGACGTGGAACTTGCCGTCAGCGTAGTTGGTCAACAGCAGCCTTGTGCCGTCAGGCGACCAGACCGGAGCGATGTCGATATACTCGTCCGGCGTGACGTTGAAGATATTTGTCCCGTCGGCATTGACCGTATAAATGTTTGTGCCCTGCTGGTTGCGCGCGAGGAAAGCCAGCTTGGTTCCATCGGGTGACCATGTTGGGTTGCTGCGGTCGAAGACTTTCAGTCCGTCGTCTGTGCTGTGGAGTATTAGTTTCCGGTCAAGGCCATCCGCATTCATCGTGTAGATGTCCCAGATCTGTTTGTCAATATCGGTCGAGATGAAAGCAATCCGCTGACCGTCGGGCGACCATGTCGGATACTGGATATATTCTGCCTTATCCGTGAGCCGCCTTGTGTTAGAACCATCCGCGCTCATGGAGAAGACGCCTATATTTGTACCTTCATAATTGCTCATAAAAACTATTTCACTCGTGAGTCCGGGCGGAGCCGAAGGCGCCGGCTGCGTACCCGCACCCCAGCTAAGGTTGATGTCTGCCTGAAAAACAGCTCTATTGCTGCAGGAGTCGACGGCGACGAAGTAGGTCGCGTCGGCGACAGCCTCGAAGACCACTCGGCTGTAAATATTCAGGTCGTCCGCATCGTCGTTGCTGCCTACGACTGTTAGAGCATTGACTGCGGTGCCGGTGTAGACGCCGAGCGTCGTGTCATAGCTGCTGCCTCGCGTGTCGAACGCAAACGTGCCGCTCGACGGCGCAGTCCAGCGATACCAGATGGTTGTGCCGACGCCACGATTGGCGTGATCTGGTTCACCAGCCTCTTGCGTGGCGAAGCTGTTCGTGCCCGGGACGTTGCCTGTTAAGCCGCTGATGACTTCCGCATTAGCGAAATGATCATTGTCGGGTCGGCCTGCAACCAGAACGACTATCCTGCTCGTATTGTCGTCGTAACGATCTTCCAGCGAAGTACTGTCAACCCTTAGGGTAGCCTCCAACCCTAGTCCAATGGGTGAGTTGACCGTGAGGTTGATCGAGATAGAGCGCTCATCCCGGGGATTTAAATCACCGAGCGGGCAGACCACTCGGGTCACGCCGTCGGCGAGCGGCTCGTTAGTGCAGTCGCCATAGCTTGGGTTAGCGCTGTTGAAGGCCAGACCCGCCGGCAGGAGCGCCGTAAACGTAGTGGCGAGTGAATACCCCTCTGATGCGTTATACACGTTGATATGGAAGTTCGTCGCCGAGCCGGCGAGGACAGGGTTGGAGTCCGTGTGACTGGTGATGAAGAGGTTTGGCAGAAATACGTGCGTGGGCGTGGGCCGGCGCGCAGCGTAGGCACCGAAGGCTATAGAGTTAATTAAGAAAATTGTTGCTACTGCTAAAACGATGAAGTGCCTGGCGATGCTCGCTGAATGTTTCATAGGGGTCTGCTCCTTTTAGCTAGACGAAAGGTTGAGAGGAACCGCGTCCAAGCCTCGCTCAGTCAGGGGGGTAGCAAGCTTGAGTATTCGCGAACTATTAGAGGATGCGCGTAACGCCTTGCGAGGACGGTCCGTACACGCACACCTTGGCGTCTCGAATTGCCGACTTTACTGTTTAAGCTTGAATGGGTGGAAGTTAGAGATTGGCCGCAATGACTTTCTTCGAAATCAGGATCGAAGCAGAAATCTATCTTGTGTGACGAAGATGGAGGAATGCTGAAAAACTGAGAATTCAAGCGCTCGGGGCGCTACGCCTTTAAACGCCGGGCATTCTATACGCCGGCGAGTCATTGTCAAGTCTACGGGCACTGGTGCAGTTTAGAGTTCAACAGTTCAACCTTAAGTTGGCCGCTATCCACAGAATAAAAGCTGAACTCTGAACTGCCGACACCTAGCGTATTCGCGATGTAAATCCGACGCTACCTGCATTGTTTGGAGCGGTGTGGCTAAGATTTCCAGTAAAGGCCCACCTGATGTTTGTAACCAGCCGATCGTAACCCGCGGGGGCGCCACCGCCGCCGTTCACGGGTGTGTAGGTCCAGGAGGTTCCACCGTCATTTGAATATTCGAAGGTCGCGACCAGGCCGGTGGAGCCGGGGCTGCTGGTCATCGATCCAATCTTAAAGTCGACGTTGCGAAAAACTCTTTCGGGCGGGACCGGGTTAGCCATGTTGGGATCGACAATTACGAAATTGTTTGCGGGTTGCCCACCAGTATTTGTATAGCCGATCGTATAGGCAAGATCGGCGCCGGGAATCTGTGGGCCAACTGGACTAACGCTCTTAACCAGGCTAATGCTTGGAGCGGCGGCGACGTCGATAGTGGTTGGATCATTGGCAGTATTGTTTGAAGCGTTGTTCTCTCCGCCGCCGGAAACCGTGGCTGTGTTCGTAACACTGGTCGGCGCGGTAAGTGAGACGTCAACGGTGAGGGTGATGAACGCATAACTTGCCCCTGGAGCGAGAGCGTCATTGCGAGTGCAGGTCAAAGTACCAAGTCCACAGGTCCAACCAGTACCACTCATCCCAGTCGCGGTCAGGCCCGAGGGAAGCGTGTCAACGAGAGTGACCGTGCCTGAGGTTGCAGCAGTGCCAGAGTTCGTAACGGTGATGGAGTATGTAGCGCCCGCCTGACCTTGTGTGAAGTTGCCAGTATGACTCTTAGCCACGGTGAGGTCGGGTATGCCATTGACGATGGTGGGGTCGCTGGCGGAGTTGTTGCCATTATTGTAAGCCGGCTCGCCGCCGCCCGAGATCGTTGCAGCGTTAGTGACTGAAGGGAAGGCAGCGGGGGCGACGACGACCGTCAGGGTAATCGGGTTTGGATGGTTAGCTCCGGCTGGGATGACGGTGCTGCTGGTGCAAGTCATGGTGCTGCTGCCGACGACGGTAGTTGAACAGTTCCAACCTGCAGGAGCAGGTACTGCAGCTACGGTCAAACCTGAAGGCAGGTTGTCGGTGACAGTGATGGTGCCACTGGTTGCTAAGGTGCCTGCGTTACTCGTGGTCAACGTGTAAGAGCCGTTGACGCCCACGGTGAAATTACCGCTGTGGGACTTGGTGATGCGCACGTCCGAAACGCCGTTGACAGTGGTGGGATCGCTGGCGGAGTTGTTGCCGTTCATGGATGCCGGTTCGCCGCCCCCTGAGATCGTTGCAGCGTTAGTGACTGAGGGGAAGGCAGCGGGGGCGACGACGACGGTCAGGGTAATCGGGTTTGGATGGTTGGCGCCGGCGGGAATGACGGTGCTGCTAGTGCAGGTCATGGTAGTGCTGCCGACGACAGTAGTGGAGCAGTTCCAGCCCACGGGAGCAGGTACCGCAGCCACGGTCAAACCTGTAGGCAGGTTGTCGGTGACCGTGATGGTACCGCTGGTTGCTGCTGTTCCGGCGTTACTGGCGGTCAACGTATAAGAGCCATTGACACCGACGGTGAAGTTGCCGCTATGTGACTTGGCGATGCGCACATCGGGTACAGAATTGATTGTCGTTGTGTCGGTAGCACTGTTATTGGCCGCGCCAGTGCGTGAAGGGTCGTTCGGGTCAGTCACGCCAGAAGCCGCTGTCAGCACAGTAGCGGTGTTGCTCAGCGTTCCTGTCGCGGTCGCCGCCAATGTGCCGGATATCGTGTACGTCACCGAGCCGCCGCTCGGGAGGTTGGCGGTGGTGCTGATGCTATTACCACTGCCGCTGGCCGCGCCGCACGTGGCACCGCCTGTGGGCGATCCGCACGTCCAGGTCACGCCTGTGATCGCGGCCGGCACAGTGTCGGTGACGATCGAACCGTTGGAGGTGTCGGGTCCTGCGTTGCTGACGACGATCGTGTAAGTGACAGCACTGCCCGGGTTGATATTCGCGAGACCATCGGTCTTAGTGATACCGAGGTTAGCGTTGAGATTGATCGTATCGTTGTCGGTTGCGGTGTTGTTCGCCGGAGTCGAGTCAATCAGCCATGCGGGCAAAGCGACCGTAGCGGTGTTTGAGAGAGTGCCGCTCGCTGAAGCGGAGATGGTGCCGGTGATGGTGTAGGTTGCTGTGTCTCCAGCTTCCAGCGTCGCGCTCGTGTTAATGTTGCCGGATCCAGAGGCCGCCGCGCACGACGAACCCGGGGACGCGACGCAAGTCCACGTCTCACCAATAATCGCCGCAGGTACTGTGTCGGTAACCGTTCCCGTGATCGTATAAGTTCCGCTGTTTGTGACGACGATGGTGTAGGTGATTGGGCCACCGCGGTAGACAGTTGTGACGCCGTCCGTTTTGGTGATTGTGAGATTAGGCTGAGGAACGTTAGCGCTCGCCATGTCGCCCGTAGAGCCGGTGTCGCCGTCGCCCCCCGTCACCAGAACGCCCGTCGGTGTGGAGGTGCTCCCGACGGGAAGCGGGATTCGATAGATGTTGTTAGGGTTCTGGGTCTGGGCCAGCAGTTCGCCCGCAGCGTTGAAAGCCAGGCCGATAGTAGCGTTGGCGCTGGGGCTGAAGGATACCGGCGCGTTCCCGACCTGAGTCACCGCGCCGCTGGTGATGTTAGCGGTCCATAGGGTCTTCGAGCTGGTGGAGATATAGAGAGTGCCGGCCGGGGAAAATGCCATGTCGCCGCCACTTGTGATCGTTGAGCTATTACCGATTGTGACTCCGGTGGACGTGGCAACGCCGGTGGCGGTGTTGATGGTGTAGAGCACCCGTGTGTCGGGGAGATAGTAGAGCGTCCCTGACGGCGAGAAGGCCATTCGGAGTGACGACGGCACTGTAGCGCCCAGGCCAGTGCCGACCGGGACGGGCGCGACGTTAGGCGTCGCGGGATTAAATCGGAAAAGCCTCGGATTGTTGCCGGCGCTGGGAAGGTACATCGCGTAGAAGAGCATTCCGTCGCTCGGTCGCTGCGCGATGGTCGCGGAGTTTGACCCCGCTGGTAACACAGGGTAAGGCTGATAAACAGTCGAGGTAGTGTTGGTGGGAATGTTGTAAACGTATATGCCGTAGTCACTATCGCCCCGCAGCTGGTAGAGGTTGGTCTGCGCCGACCCTGCGCTTTCGAGCAGTAACACTGCGAAGCAAACGACAAGTAGATGCGAAAACACGCGCCGGTTTGAATGGGCGCGGTTCACTCGATCTAACTTGTTTGCTTCGGGACTCCTCATTCTTCCTCTTCTTTGTCTGGCGGCGTTGGTGGAGTGATAGAATCCTTGCTGCTGTTTTCGAGACCGTTGCGCGATGTGCCGAAGAGATCAAACAGATTCGAGAGTTTTGAGGAGATTGCGAAGTAGAAGCCTCGCCGGGCTGGTATTGGGCTGACGCCTGCAGAGTCGTGGGCAGAATTGAAGTTATACCCCAGACCTAAACGCAGATCCGGTATGGCCCAGAAGCCAAGCTCGGTTCCGTAGATGGTGCGTTGTGACTGCGTCGATGGTTGCAGAATGAGACGCGTTTCACCGGCCCAGTCGACGCGGCTGGTTAGACGATACTGTACACGTGCCTGGGCCAGGTAAGTCAGGGTCGAAACGAATGGCAGATCGGCCTGGCCATTGGCCACAAATCGCAAAGCGAATCGGCCGTAAAGCTCGAGCCGGTTTGTTGCCTGGAAATAGCCGTCGGCGGCGGCCGTGTTGATTCGATCGCGCGTGGCCGGTGCTCCGGAGAGTATCGACTGTTCGAGCGAGCGGTGGTTGAAACTGAACAGCAAGCCGGCGCGGTCGGTCTTGAGTGGTCTGATGGCAAGCGCGGCGAGACCGTCTATCGCGGAGCCGTCGCGGCCAGAGAAGGCATGGCGCGACCAGCGCATTCGAGAGAGGACAGTCACGCCTTCTGACAGCCTTCCAGCAGCTCCCAGTGCGAGTATCTGGCCGTTTCCACCACGGTCCCGAAATTCGTAACGCGCGGAGGCTTTAAAATTTTCATTTGGAGTCCAGCCGAAACCAAGCGTGGCGCTGTTAAAACTTTGACCTTCACCTGACAGATGGAAACCGCGCTCGAAGCCAAGTTCGAGTGAAAATTCTTTGGTCACCGGCAGCCGGTTTTGCAGCCCGAAGACGGCGAAACCGTCGGCGCCGTTCACACC
>Ga0190272_10000990_pt1 | contig 13878 bp, 11 predicted proteins | sample Popmic504T_FD_133746 | JGI IMG/M metagenome (GOLD analysis project Ga0190272, IMG submission 133746) | Populus adjacent soil microbial communities from riparian zone of Shoshone River, Wyoming, USA - 504 T | ecosystem: Environmental > Terrestrial > Soil > Riparian zone | place: USA: Wyoming...
CTGGCTGGTGGTGGACGCCTGGGCGGCAAAGGCCAGAGACGGCCTGCGGGCCACGGCCTCGGCCGGCGAGGGGACTGAGATCGAGGACATCACCCGGTGGGCGGCGACGCTGCCGGTGGCCGAGGCGGTGGACAAGCTGCGGGCCGCCAGTGTGCCGACCGAGCCGGTTGGCGACCCCTATGATGGTGACACCTACTTCTTCAACGAAGAGAACCTGCGCCTGGGGCGGGTCATCGTCTTCGAGAAAGAGCCTCGCTGGGGCACCTATCGTGACCTTGGCCAGTTCTGGCGCTTCTCGGGCTCGCCGCTGCGGCAGGCGCGGGAGGGCCGCCTGCCCGCGGGGGTCGGCGGCGCCAGCGCGGAGGTCCTCTCCGAGCACGGCTTCTCCGAGGGGGAGATCGCCGCGCTCGCCGAAAAGCGGGTCATCGGCCTGCCGGCGGCGTGAGCCTTCACGACGTTCCGGTAGGGTCGGTCAGCGCCTCGGAGATTTCGCGCGGCTCGCGGCCGTCGATCGGCGTGTGTGTCGGTTCGCGGTCGATCATGCGGCGGACGCGCGGCTGACCGGGACCGCGATGCAGGGCGCGAACCCTGTCGGTGATCGCCAGATCCGCTTGGGTGATCCGCTGATTGTGGCGCACGTAATCAAGCCAGGTGGGCGTGTGGTAGCGCTCGATCCATAGGGTCGGGTCGCCCAGGTCGCGCAACAGGCTCCAATGCCGCGCTCCGTCGCGCCGGCGTATTCGCCGGCGATCCGACATCGCCCTCAGGAACTCGGGGATGTCCTCCTCTCTGATGACGTACTCGATCGTGATGACGATCGGCCCGCTGCGAGGCAGGATCGGGACAGCGGTGTCCGGTTCTTTCCAGCGACTGAGCAAATCGAGGTTCAGGTCTGCAGACGGCGGCAATGGAATGCGCAGACCCATCAGGGCGCAGACCACGAGCACAACGCCCGAGCCCCCCAGCGCCAGCGCCAGGCCGCGGTCCTCCGCCACCATCCCCCAGACCCAGCTTCCCCCCGCCATGCCGCCGAACGTGGCCATCTGATAGAGGGCCAGCGCCCGGGCCACCACCCAGCGGGGGACCGACATCTGCACGGTCACGTTGAAGGTGGACAGGACGAGCACAAAGCCGGCGCCGGCGATCATCAGGACCGGCGCCGTGAGAGCCAGCCAGGGGCTCAGACCGGTCGTCGCGGCTGCGGCCGCGAAGGAGACGCAGCCTCCCCGCACGATCGTCTCCGCCGAGTAGCGCTCGCGCAGGCGGTTGCTGGCCATGCCGCCGGCGACCGCCCCAATGCCGAAAGCGCCGAGCAGCAGCCCGAAGGTAAGCGGCCCGCCGCCGATCGTCTCCCGCGCAACCAGTGGCATCAGAGCCGGCGCCGCGCAGGCGCCAAAGCCGAAAACCAGTCCGCGCAGCAACACGGCATAAACCCGGGGAGACATCACCGTGTAGCGGATGCCGGCCAGTATGGCCCCGCCCAGGCGTTCGCGGGGGAGCGTCTGGGCGGCTCGCTCCGGCTTCCAGCGAAGCAGGACGACAATCAGTCCGACATAGCTGACGGCATTAACGGCGAAAGCGGCCGCTGCCCCTGCGGTGGCGACGATGAGGCCGCCGATCGCGGGTCCCACGCTGCGGGCCAGATTGTAGCCCATCGAGTTGAGCGTCACCGCGCCGGTCAGGTCGCGCCGCGGGACTATATCGCCCACGGACGCCTGCCACGCTGGCCCGTTGAACGCGATGCCGCAGCCGACGAGAAAGGTGAGTAGCAGCAGGGACCAGGGTGTGAGCTGACCAGCGAAAGCCACGATGGCCAGCGTGGCCGAGACCACCAGCATGAAGCTCTGGGCGACGAGCATAATGATGCGCCGGTTGCCGATATCCGCCAGCGCCCCGGCGGCCAGCGACAGCAGCATGATCGGCAGCGTGACTGAGGATTGCACCAGCGCGACCATTTCCGTGGACGCGATCGACGCCATCATCCACGAGGCGCCTACCGACTGGATTACCGCGCCGAAATTCGTCACCAGGTTCATGATCCAGACCGCCCGATAAGTCGGGTGGCTCAGCGGCGCGAATGCCGCCGGACCGCGTCGTGGCGGGCCGCTGGTGGAGGACGTTGACATAGACTGAGCGATGCACGCTCGGCCGCCGGTTGGCAACGTGGTGGCCGGTGCTTAATGGGGTTTGTTTCCGCCGTTTTTTGACCGGCCTTCAATGGGGTTTTGCTGGTCCCGCGGACGACGCGCTTTGATGTCGAATGCATCGCCCCTGGCGAGCACATGCAGGCGCACATCATAGATCGATAGTGCGCAGTCCGACCGCCCCTCGGCGATGTTCGACTGGGTCACGCCCTCGCCATCGACGACATAGACGGCGCCGTTGCCCAGGACTTCAAAATGGTCGCCATCCACCCGGATGGCGGTGTCCTCGTCAATGCCGATGCCTAGCACCCGCGGGCTGTGGGCGACGGCGCCCAGTAGGCGACCGATGCGCCCGCGCTCGGCGAAGTGCTGATCGATGATGACGTCGCGCATCAGCCCCAATCCAGGAGCCATGTGCAGGTCGCCGAGGCGGTAGGACTCCGCGCTAGCCCCCCGCACCAGCATGGTGTCGCTCATCACGGAGGCGCCAGCCGAGGTGCCAGCCAGCACCCCGCCCTCCTGCCAGATGCGGCGAATCCGCTCTTCCATCGGGGTGTCGCCCAACTGGCTGCTGATGCGTAACTGATCGCCGCCGCTGAAGAAGACGCCGCCAGCGTCGTCCAATACCGCCAGCTTGGCCGCATCGTGGGTTTCAGCGCGGTCGTTGACGTAGAGCTCCACGAGGGCCCCGAGGCCGAGGTCGGCGAAGGCCTTCTGGTAGGACTCGAAATAGCCATCCGGCTCATGCGAGGCGACGGTCGCCAGGACCAGCTTGCGGCCGCTGAGCGCCTTGGCGATAGCTTTGAGGATAACGCGCGGACCATCTTTGTCCTCGTGCCCGCCGATTATGAAAAGCGGACCGGCTCTAGGATTGTCCAAGGAGAGCCTCCGTACCGCCGGTGAGTATCCGCGTCGCTATGCTGCTGTCGGGGGCGGCGTGGAGGATGATGGCCCGGTCAGGCATGGGAGGCCGCCTCGGCTGGGTCGCTGTCAGCTTGCCAGCTAGACCGGAAAGCTTGAGCCTGAGCCCACACCGCCGCGACCCTCGTCGGAAAGAGGATCACGAGGTCGTCCGCCCGCGCCATGCGGAGGGCCGCTTCCATCGCCTGGCGCTCATCGACGATGCGCCGGATCCGCTCCGGCTTCATCCCCGCGGCAATGGCCGCCTCGGACATCAGGCCAAGGACGGCGCCTGTCTGACGGCCACGCCCATCGGGGCTCTCCCGGAAGATCAGCTCGTCGAATAGTCCAGCGGCGATTTCGCCCATTTCCCGGATGTCCTGGTCGCGGCGATCGCCGGGGATGCTGACCACCCCGATGACCCTGTGGTGCGTCTTCCGCAGCGCGGCGATAACCTGCGCCAGGGCATGCAGGGCGGCGGGATTGTGGGCGTAGTCGACGATGGTGGTGAAGCCCGGTGCGCGCGTGACATTGAGGCGGCCTGGATTTTGCTCGTAGCTTCCCTCGAACCGGCGAAGCGCCCGCGCGATGAGGGCCGGCGCAAGGCCGCGAGCGTCCGCGGCGGCCACGGCGGCGAGGGCGTTTTGAACATTGAACAGGGCGACGCCGCCAAGGGTCGCGGGAATGTCGCTGGCTTCAACGATGGGGATGCGTGTTTCGCCCTTCAGCAGCACCAGGAGGCCGCCGCGAATTGATGGCTCCAGCGCCGCGACCCTGCCGCCTTCCGCGAGATGCTTTTGCAGAGCCGGCGGAAGGTCGGGGCCGCCGCGCAGGGTGAAATAGACGATCCGCCCACCCGCGTGCCGGGCCATCCGCAGGGTCAAGGGATCATCGGCGTTGAGGATGCAGGTCCCGCGCCGGCGTACCTGCTCGGCGACGATTGACTTCACCGCCGCCAGGTCGTCGACGGTTTCGATCCCCTTCACGCCGAGGTGGTCGGGGGTGACGTTGAGGACGATGCCCACATCGGCCCGGTCAAAAGCCAGTCCTTCTCGCAGTATGCCGCCGCGCGCCGTCTCCAGAACCGCCGCCTCGACGGTGGGGTCGGCCAGAACCATGCGGGCGCTCCTGGGGCCGCTGGCGTCGCCCGCCTTGATGAGGCGCCCATCAATGTAGACACCGCTGGTGGTGGTCATGCCGACGCTGAGGCCAGCCTCCTTGAGGATGTGGCCGATCATCCGCACGGTCGTGGACTTGCCGTTAGTGCCGGTGACGGCGGTGATCGGGATGCGGCTTCGCGATCCGCGCGGATAGAGCAGGTCGATTACCGGGCCGGCGACGTCGCGCGGCGCGCCGCTTGACGGCTGCAGATGCATGCGCAGACCCGGGGCGGCATTGACCTCGACGATGCCGCCGCCCGTCTCGGACAACGGGCGGCTGATGTCCGGGCAGAGGACATCCAGGCCGGCGACATCGAGACCGATGACGCGGGCGGCGCGCTCGGCCATGGCGCGATTGTCGGGATGGATGTCGTTCGTGCGGTCGATAGCCTCGCCGCCGGTCGAGAGGTTGGCCGTGCCGCGCAGGACGACGGCGCGGCCGGGCGAGGGGACTTCATCGAGGCTAAGGCCCTGTTCGGCCAGCAAGGCGAGGACCTGATCATCGAGGGTTACGCGGGTCATGACCTTCTCATGGCCCCGCCCCCGGCGCGGATCGGCGTTCAGGACGTCGATCAGTTGGGCGACGGTGGCTCGCCCATTCCCGACGACCTGCGCCGGAACACGTTCGGCGACGGCGGTGACCTTGCCGCCGATAACGAGAATTCGATAATCCCGGCCGGTGAGCTGCTGCTCGACGATCACCCGGCGGCTGTGGGCGGCTGCGATGGTGAAGCCGGTGCGGACGGCCTCTTCGCTCGTCAGCCCCAACGAGACGCCGCGCCCGTGGTTGCCGTCCAGAGGCTTGGTGACGACGGGCCCCTTGATGCGGCTGGCGGCGGCGACGGCTTCGTCGGCGGTGCGCACCACAGCGCCCAGTGGGACAGGAACACCGACGGCGCCGAGAAGCGTCTTGGTCAGCGCCTTGTTTCCCGCGGTTTCGACGGCGATGTGCGCCGTCTGGCCGGTGATGCCGGCCCGGAAGGTCTTCTGATGACAGCCGTGGCCTAACCGGATCAGGCTGTGCTCGTCGAGCCGTTGGACAGGGATGCCGCGGCGGCGCGCCGCTTCCACAAGGGCGCGGGTCGTCGGGCCCAGCGCCGCCTTCGCGGCAAGGTCCGTCAGCGCCACGAGGCCAGGAATGGGGCCATCCTCGGGCTTCAGGAGCAGTGGGGGCGCCAGCAGGTGGACGCCCTCCAGGCCTTGATGTTTACCGGGCAGCAGGCTGCTAACCAGCTCCAGCGCCATGCGCCCCGCCGCCAGTCCGACGGCTTCATCGTCATAGGCGTACATCACGTTGTAGACACCGGGTCGGCCCTTTACGGAGCGCGTCTTGCCTCGGCTGACCGGCGTGCCGGCCATGGTCTGCAACTCCAGCGCCACGTGCTCCACGACGTGGCCGATCCAGGTGCCCTCGCGCAGCCTCACGAGGAATCCGCCTGGCCTACGCAGGCTGCACCCATGCGCCTCGAGACGGGGAAGGGCGGCCACCAGACGGTCGGTAAAGCCATCCAGCCGCTGGGTGGGAAAGTCTTCAAGGCGCTCAAGGTCCAGCATGAAGCGGACCATTGGGATGGCGCTATAGAGATGCGGCCCGCGATAGACCGCTCGTTCGAGCACGCGCATTACCGAGCGCCTCCAACGTAATCCTCAAAATGATCCTGGCAGGCCGACGCCGCCATTGTCCACTCCACGTCCCGAGCCGAAACGGCGCTCGCGCGTGCAGGTTCCTAGGTCTGGCGGGCCGCGTTTGGGTCTAGCAGTCGACACAAGCGGTTGAAGATATGGAATTATTGGCGGGGGAACCTAACCGTGGCGGCCGATTTATCAAGAAGCTCAACTATGCGTCTGGTTAAGGTGCGACATGGTCTCGGACGTCACTGTCTTCCCGAACGCCAATCCTTGGGCGACGACCGCCACGGCCGCTCATGGCTGATGTGGAAGCGCTACCCCGCGGGTCGCTGGATGCGCGCCTTTCGGGAGGACCCCTCGTGGGTCTGTTGGCGGCCCTCGCCAGGCGCGGCTACGACTTCGTCACCCCGACGCCTTCGACCTGCCGGCGCATGGCCGAGCAACCCGCGCCTGAAAGGCCCAGCCTGCGCGACGTCTTCGGATGGAGCCGTCCCTTCGCCGAAGGGGAGCTCGACCGCGAAGTACTGGAGTTATTGGACAGCACCGACCGGTTGGAGAACTTGGGTGGGACCTATCGCAGCCGGGTGCGGGTCTCCGTCGTGCATGGGCGGCTGTTCCTCCATTCCGCCTTTCCGGCAAATACCGCCGACGCCGTGTTTCTGGGCCCCGATTCTTACCGCTTCGCTGATCTCGTCGCCGCCGAACTGACGCACCGCCCGACACCCAAAACCATTCTCGACATTGGAGCCGGCGCCGGCGTTGGCGGCGTTGTCGCCGCCAAGTACGCGCCGGGCGCCAAGGTCACGCTCACCGACGTCAATCCGGCAGCCCTTACCTTGGCCGCCGCAAATGCCGAATATGCGGGAGTGCATGCAGAGTTGGTGCGGGGCTACGGGCTCGAGGCCGCGCCTCGCGATCTCGACCTGATCATCGCCAACCCACCCTACATCGCCGGAGCCTCAGGGCGGACCTACAAGGATGGCGGTGACCTGCATGGGGCGCAGTTGTCGCTCGACTGGGCGCGTCAGGGGATGACACGTCTAAAATCCGGCGGCCGAATGGTGCTCTACACAGGCAGCGCCATACTGGCTGGCGGGGTCGATCAACTGCGGAGCCTGCTGGCGTCGGCGATGGTCGGCGGCGAGTTCACCTTAAGCTACCGCGAACTCGATCCGGATATCTTCAGCGGGGAACTGCGGCGGTCGGCCTATAGCGACGTCGAGCGCATCGCAGCCGTGGGCGCGGTGATCACCCGCAGCTGAGATAGCGAGCCAAAGCCGGCCACCTGCGGCGCAGGCAATTCAGGAGTTACGGTGGCGCCGGCTGAGGATTCCAGCACTTCCTTCCTGGCCGACGGCCGGCCACAGGTGGTGCGTTGCCGTTGATCTTCTCTCGACCTGGTCAAGGTTGCCATCGCCAGTGGGTGGATCATCACAGGCGAGGAGTTGAAGTATCGGACCAGTTGGGGACAGCAGCCATGGCAGCGCCTTAGCGTCTTGGCTTGCGGGCCAATTTGCTTTGACAGAGCCCGGCCAGCATTGCCTGTGTGCAGCACGTTCACTCATCGTGGGAGATGTTCTTATGAAAGCCACCGCCGCTGCTTTTCTGGGCTTGTGCCTGGTCTCCGGACCGGCCGCGGCGCAGGTCCCAACGCTTTCAGCGCCGTCTCCGGACCTACATCAGCCGGTCGTTCGGCAATACACGCTTGAAGAGCTCAGCAATATCGAGGCAATCAAGCAGCTTAAGGCGAGATATTTTCGCATGATGGACACCAAGCAATGGGAAGAGTGGGGAAAACTCTTCGCACCCGACGCCATTTTGCGTGTCACCTCTGACAACTCGATCATCGGCTGGAGCCGCGGCAATAACCAGCCGCGGGAAGTGATCGGCCGCCAGAATCTCGTCGCTGCGGTCAGCCGGACACACGCCCACACCCTGACTGTCCACCACGGCCACATGCCGGAAATCGAGCTGACCTCCTCCACCACGGCGCGCGGGGTATGGGCCATGGAAGACATAGCCGATACGACCTCGGTCAACAGCCATGGGTGGGGCCACCATGAGGAGACCTACGAACTGGTCGGTGGACGGTGGTACATCAAGAGCATGCGCCTAACGCGGCTGCGGCTGGAAGAGACCCGCACCACCTCCCCGATGCCGTAGGCGGCCGCGTAGAACGGATCGCCGGCGGCAAGAGAGGCCTCACTTGAGGCAGGAGCCGCGCATTGGCCGCTGCTCCGCCGTGCCACGATCTAGCTGATCCCTAAGGTGCGAGGCCGAGGGCGCGGTTGAGCTCCGGGTCGTCAATTGAGGCCGCCATCTCTCTTGCGGACACGCCGGCGCGGTTCGTCCGCTCAAGGCTGGCCCCGTAGCGGCGCAGGAGGGCCGCCGCGGCAGGATGGTTCGCCAGGATGGACTTCATCAGGGCGGTCTCGCCCTCTCTGTCCGGCGCATCGACGGCAGTCCCCTGGGCGAGTAGGGCCGTCAGGTCGGCGAGGCGGCCAGCGGCGGCGGCGGCGTGGAGCCTTGCGGCCACGACAGCCGGTGAGGCCGGGGCCTGGGCCATCGATGACTCCGCACGCGCCGCACGCGCCGCTGACGGCGGCGGCGCGGCCTCGCCGGTCACGATAAGGGCCTCGCTATCTGCCGGCGCCTGAGGCGCGGCCGGCGCGGGCGCCGCCGTAGGCGCCCCTGTGGTCTGGCTTGGCGGCGCGGGCAAGGCCAACGGCGGGGGCGCGGCAACATCGGCCTGCGGAGTCATCCGCGCCCGTGGGCCCGCGGGCGGCGCGGGCGCAACTGCATCAACGGCTGGCGCAGTCGTCGGAGAGGGAGCCGGGGCCGGAGCGGCTGCGACGGGCGTCTCCGCCGCCGGCGACGACCTTTGCATCCCGGGCGGGCCGGCAAGCTGGAAGGCGACAAGCGTGCTCACCCCCGCCACGCTGGCGGCCGCTAGCCAGCCACCCGCCCACGAGACAGGCCGCTTCGGGAGCGCAGAGACGGTCGGCGCGGTTCCGACTTCGCGGGCGACGGCGCCCAGCACCCGGGCGCGCCGCGCCGCGCGTGCGGCTTCGTCGTCGAGCATCGCCTCTGCCTGGGCGTAGGCCTTGTCGATCGGCCCCTGCGCGGCGTCGTGATCAGACATGCGTCGACCTCTCACCAGCAAGTGATTGTCTCAACTTGGCGCGCGCGTAGCGCAACCGGCTCTTGGCCGTTTCCACGGCGACCCCCGTGACCTCGGCGATCTCTTCCAGCGAGAGCCCGCCGTCGGCGAACATGACGAAGACGCCGCGCTGTTCCAGCGGCAGGGCCTCGACGGCGGCGACGATCTCCTCCGCCCGTTGGCGCGACTGCACCTGCTCAAGGGGCGACGGCTGCGGGTCTGGAACCATCGCCGCCGCCTCGCCGGGCTCCGTGGCCAGTATCGCCACCCTCTGGCGGCGGAAATGGTCGAAGGTCTTGTGGCGCGCGATGGTGAAAAGCCAGGCGGCGAAGCTGGCTTTGGCGGGATCGAAGCTGGCCGCATTCCTCGACACGGCGATCCAGGTCTCCTGGCAAAGGTCCTCGGCGGCATCGGCGTGAGCGCCGCCGAGAAGTCTGCGGATCAGATGAAAGCAGGCGCGGTCGTAGCGGTCGTATAGACGGGCGAAGGCGTGCGGATCGCCGGCGCGGTGGGCGCGCAGCAGGTCGGCCTCCTCCACGGCGTCGTCTTCCATCCGGGCCAAGCCTACCCGCTGCACGGCGGGGCGCTAGTCCTATCGGCCGTAGGGCGGATCCGGAACGTAGCCGTCCTGGGGGAACGGCCGCGGATGGGGCGGCGTGGGTCGCGGGCGCTGGCGTGGGATGACGCCGCGGGCGACGAGATTGTCGTACGAGTCGTACTCGATCTGCCGAATAAACCGGGGATAGGAGGTCGCCCGCTCGAACGGCACAGTCGTGACCTGTGACCATTCGCGTTGGCCATGCCCGGTGCCCAGCCTCTCGGATCGCTGCGCAGCCGGCGCCGAGGGTGCGGCCCTAACGCTCGGTGGCGGGGCGGCCGGCGCACCCTGAACGACCAGGCCCTCGGCCTGATCGGCGCTTTCCTGGCCCCTGGGGTAGCCCCATTCGGGAACGGCCACGGCGACCGGCGGCGCGTAGACGCGCTCCTCGAAGACGGCGACGCCGATCACGCCGACGTCGTTCGGCCGCCCGGTGCGCGCGGCGTAGGACCGCGACAGGGGCGCGAAGGTGAACGCCGCGACCTGGCTGTCGGACTTGCGCCACCCGCTGACGTCATAAGTTTCATACGGGCCGAATACGTAGCCCCGCTGCCCATAACCCGCCGTCTGGCCGGTCAGGATGTTGACGCCGTCGACCGACATCACCGCCAGCACCCGCCCCGGCGTGTTGTTGGTGACCCGCAGGCTGTAGAGCGCGCCCGGCCTGCCCGCGACGAACAGGCGCCCGGCGTGCCGCCAGACGCGGGCCGGTTCTCCCGTTTCCCGGTCTACGACCTGCAGGTCGACGAGCGCGGGCCCGGCGGCCTCGCTGCTGCCCACGGCGGCCAACCCCATCGCGGCCGCCACCGCCGCCAACACCGTCCGCCGTCTCAGGGACTTTGTTGTGGCTTCCACCGTCGTCATGCATGCCTCCATGGACCTTACATGACGAGCTACGCAGGCCGACGACGGACGGGGTTAGGGCAGGCGAATTTTCTCGCGGGACGGCGGTCCGCCTCCACGTTGCGGAGCGACGGCGGGGGGTTCAGGTACATCATCACCACGAGGCGGATCACCTCGGGCGACGAGTTGAAGTAGCGAAACGAGTGGGAGCGGTGGCCAAGGCGGCGCACTACCCGCGGCGCCTTACCGATGGGCTAATTTGGTCTGACAGAGTCCTCGCGAGCGGCTAGGCTGACGGCCCAGGGGCAATCGGCTGATCGCTGATTTAGACGGAATGGACTATGCGCTAAGCCCTTCGGCGCAGATAGAAGCTTCGGAGACCGCTTAGGCGCAACGCTGGACCTCCCAGTGCTCGCGCAGAAAGGGGCGGCGGCTTCACGTCCCAGCGGCCTGAGCAGCCGCCACCAGACAATTTAGTTGAGCCCCCGATTGCAGGTTCGAGTGGGGGCGGCGGAGCATCAGGGGAATTCGTCTTGCCTTACCAAAAACCACGCCGCCGCTACTACCAGTTCGGTGCGGCCGCGGGAGTGCTAATCTGCCTATGGTCTAGCGCTGCTCACGCCCAGCGCGCCGATGAGAATGCGGTGAAGGCGGCCGAGGACGCATTCGGCACCAGCGTCGGCAATGAGAAGATCGGGCTCTACAGCGACTCCGACGCGCGGGGCTTCAGCCCTATAGCCGCCGGAAATATCCGCCTCGAAGGACTCTACATCGACAATCCAAGCGGGTTTCCCCGGGCTCTGGTGTCCGGCTCAACCGTCCGCGTGGGGATCGCGGCGCAAGGATATCCGTTTCCGGCGCCGACAGGTCTGTCCGACTACACGCTCAGGCGGGTTGGCGCCAAAGGGGTCGTAACCGTCACACTGATTGCGGGGCCCTTCGGTACAAGGACCTTGAGCCTCGATACCCAGCAGCCGTTCCTGAACGGAAAGCTCGGCTTCGTTGGCGGACTTGCCTATCGCCTCGACGAGCCGACGCCCGGCGCGACCACCGACATCATTGCGTTCGGCGGCGTGCTGCACTGGCAAGCGACCGAGCGGCTGCTGATACAGCCCTTCCTCGGCGCGTATTACAATCCGACGATGCGTTCCACCCCGCTGGTATTCACCGACGGTGTCACGGCGCCCCCACCCTCGCCGGCAAGCAACCTGAGCCCTGACTGGGTTTGGGGCGAGTCATTCCGCCCCGTCACCGGCGCCTTGGCCACGTTTCAGGCGAGTGACGCCTGGACGGTCAAGGCCGGGCTGTTCGGGTTCGAGAACCAGACCGACAGGCAACGCACCGCGCTTCTCCAGACCGTCCAGCCAGACGGCTCCGCGGACCTCGCCGTCGCAGCCAGCGAGAACCAGTACTTCGGCTCCACGTCGGGTGAGTTGCGCGCCACGTGGCTGAGAAAGGATGGACCCCGCCGGCATGTCCTGCACCTGTCGGTGCGGGGCCGGACTGCCGAGCGCAGCTATGGCGGAAGCGTACTGCAGCAGTTGGGACCGGGGAATCTCTACGAGGACGCCTCAGACCTACCCGAGCCAGTGTTCGCCCCGGGCCCCCAAAGCAAGGATGAGGTGCGCCAAACCAACCTCGGCATCGCCTACGTCGGCGCATGGGCTGGGCGAGGTGAACTGAGGCTCGGGCTGCAAAAGGCAAACTATCAGATGATCGTGCTGGCGCCGGGAAGGCCGGAGGTGGTCTCCACAGACGACCCTTGGCTGTACGACGCGGCTCTGTCGGTGCCAATCACCAGCCGGATATCGGCCTATGGCGGATACACCATCGGACTTGAAGAGAGCCCAGTAGCGCCGGAAAACGCCGTAAATCGCAATGAGGCGCCTCCAGCCCTTCGCACGAGTCAGAAGGACGGCGGCATCCGCTATCGGGCGCGGAACATCACGGTAGTGGTGGGCGTGTTCGACGTGACAAAGCCGTACTTCAACCTCGATCCGGCGCGCGTTTATCGGGAACTTGGTGAGGTTCGCCACCGGGGAGTCGAGGTGTCGGTGGCTGGCAGCCCGACGAAGAACCTGAGTGTCGTAGCTGGGGCGGTCCTGCTCGACGGCCAAGTCAGCGGGGAACTCGTGGAGCTAGGTCAGATGGGACCTCGCCCAGTGGGGCAAACAGAATGGCGTGTCCAGGCCAACCTCGATTACCAGCTGCCGTGGAACCCGGATTTTTCGGTGGATCTGGCGATGAGCAGTACGGGCGACCGAGCCGCCAGTAGCGCGCCTCAACCTACGCTAGGCGGAGAGCAGTTCACGCTGCCGGGTCGCACGACCGTCGACATCGGAGGACGATGGCGGTTCCACGCGGCCGGCAGACACGGCGTGCTGCGTGTCCAAGTCCAAAATGTCGGTGACAATCGCGAATGGGATGTAACGCCGAATGGCGCGTTTGTTATGACCAGCCCGAGGCGAGTGTTCGCTTCCGTCGTCGCGGATTTCTAAGAGTACAGTTTGACGAACATCGCGGTGGCCGAGCAGCAAACAGTTCACGGCGCTTTTGGGCAGCATGCCTAGTCATGATTGGAACATCAGCACCTAGCAGGCAAGCAGGGCGATAAAGCCGATCGGCAACAGGCCGCTAACCGTCGGAGTCGGGAATTGCGGCTTCCGGGTCCGCTGCGTGGGAACTTGCCGTCCAGAAGCTTGTGGTCGTAACGATCAGCGCGGCGCCCACGACCGTCCTGCGTCCCGGCATTTGAACACCTCATGCCTAACCGTGTCGAAGCCGACACCTCGGCAATGATTACCGGAAGAGCATCACGCCGCCCGCTAATTATGTCTAGACATTTGCGGCGTAAGCGGCAGCATGGGACTCCCCTGGCGCGGTGCTGGGCGGCAACATAGAGTCGGAGATCTGAATGTACCCTCGCGCCCTTTCTCTCGCGCTTAGCTCAGTCTTCTCCTCGCTTGCTCTCTATGCGGGCGCTCTGCAGCCTGCACCCGCCCATGCGCAGCAGCAGCCTTCGTTTGAAACGCAGATCGTCAAGCAGCATCGGATCAGCGATGCTGTCTTTTCGCCCGACGGGTCGAAGGCGGCTTTCGTGGTCGCGGAGCCCTCCAACGGCAAGAAGCGGCACGCCAGCATTTGGCTGTTTGAGACCGGCGCCACAAAGGCGCGCAAGCTCACGGCCGGCCCTGGCGATAGCCGCCCCCGTTGGTCGCCAGATGGCCGGACGCTTGCATTCATCTCCCGGCGGGGCGACGCAAAGCCGCAAGTCCATCTGCTGCCCATGAACGGCGGCGAGGCCTACGCGCTGACCAGTGCTGCAGGCGGCATCAATGCCTTCGAGTGGTCGCCGATGGGCGGCTCTCTCGCTTATTTGACGCAGGATCCCGCGGCCACGGTTGCGGACGAAGACAAGGGTGACGATGAGGTGGTCGCCAGCGA
>Ga0190272_10000991_pt1 | contig 13866 bp, 14 predicted proteins | sample Popmic504T_FD_133746 | JGI IMG/M metagenome (GOLD analysis project Ga0190272, IMG submission 133746) | Populus adjacent soil microbial communities from riparian zone of Shoshone River, Wyoming, USA - 504 T | ecosystem: Environmental > Terrestrial > Soil > Riparian zone | place: USA: Wyoming...
GTGCCGCTCGAGACGCTCGTGCGCAAGTTCTCCTACATGCGCTTCGACCCGGAGGGGATCACCGGCAACCAGGAGATCCCGTTCGCCAAGTCGCTGCCCGACTACATCATGCGCTGGCTCGCCTCGCGCTTCCTCGACGTCGACGTCCAGGAGGAGCTGGGGATCATGACCGCGGAGGTCAAGGCGCGGAAGGCGGCCGAGGAGGCCACGCTGCGCGGCGACACCGCCGGCCCGGTCAAGGCGGCCAATGGCAACGGCAATGGCGGCAACGGAGCCGGCAACGGCGCCGCGGTCGCGAGCACTCCGGCGCCCGCCACCTCGGCGCTGACCGACGACCCGCCCGTCGCGGCCCCTGCCAAGATCACCGGCCTCGACCTCGGTCCCGCCTGCTCGCAGTGCGGCGGCATGATGCAGCGCACCGGCACTTGCTACACGTGCTCGAGCTGCGGCAACAACACCGGCTGCGGCTGAGCCGGACAGCCTTCACTAGACGCCGCCCTCGAAGGCCGCCTCCGGGCGGCCTTCGTGCTTCTAGGAAGCCGAGCTAGGGCGCGGCAACTCTTTCGATCAGCTCGATGGCGAGGGAGCGGAGGTCGGAGGGGTCGCTGGCGGTGGCGACGTGGTCGAGCAGGAGGCCGTCGAGGCTGGCGCATAGGAGGCGGGCGCGGCGGGGAGGGTCGGGGGCGCCGAGCAGCTCGAGGGCGTGTTGGAGGAGCTCGCGGTAGGCGCGGTCCCAGCGCTCGGCGGCCGGGCGGAGGTCGGGGCGGCGGGCCGACTCGAGGTAGAGCTCGTACTGGGCGAGCAGGGTGAGGCGGTCGCCGGCCCAGGCGTGGAGGACGACGTCGGCGAGGCGCTCGGGGAGCAGGTCCGGACCGACGTCGAGCGCGCCGCCCGCGGACTCGGCGCGCAGGCGCTCGACCTCGCGCTCGGAGACGTGCTCGAGCGCGCGGGCGACCATGTCGTCCTTGGAGTCGAAGTAGTAGGTCGTCGAGCCCAGCGGGACGCCGGCCTCGGCGGCGACGGCGCGGTGGTCGACCGCGGCGATCCCGCCGCGCCCAATGACGCGAACGGTGGCGTCGAGCAACGCCAGCCGGCGGGCCGCTCCCCGCGCAGCGCGCGGAGCAGCGGCGTCCGGGCCGCGCTCGGTGAGCGCATCCGACACCACGATCGGCCCGTCTGTACGAGCCCGCACCGCCATCAGTGCGCCGCCGAGATGTTGAGGCCGATCACGCCGGCGATCACGGCCGCGATGCTGAGCACCTTCAGCGCTCCCATCGGCTCGCCCCAGGCCGCGAAGCCGATGACGGCGATCGCCGCCGTTCCGACGCCGGACCAGACCGCGTAGGTGAAGCCGATGTCGAAGTGCTTGAGCACCAGCGCGAGCATGTAGACGGACACCCCGTAGGCGGCGAGCATCCCGACCGACGGCACCAGCTTCGACATTCCGTCGGAAACCCGCAGCAGGACAGTGCCGATCACCTCGGAGACGATCGCGATGGCAAGCAGGACGGCGGGGGACATGACTGGCTCCTCAATCTGTACGACTGTACATGTACAACTGTACACGATCTGGCCGAGAACGCCGCTAGGGTTCCCGCCTCAATGTCCGACACCACGAAGCTCACAGCCGCCGCTCATGCCCGCGTGACCGAGGAGATCGAGCGCCTCGAAGGCGAGGGCAGGCGCGAGATCGCCGCCCGCATCAAGATCGCCCGCGAGTGGGGCGATCTCAAGGAGAACGCCGAGTACCACGCCGCCAAGGAGGAGGCGGCCATGCTGGAGGCGAAGATCGCCGGCCTGCGCGACCAGCTGCGCTCGGCGGAGATCGTCGAGGCCGCCGACGGCGACGTCGCCGGCATGGGCACGACCGTCACCTACAAGGACGAGAAGAGCGGCAAGGAGCTAAGCCACAAGCTCGTCCCGAAGGTCGAGGCGGACCCGAGCTCCGGACTGATCTCGATCGACTCCCCGGTCGGCAAGGCGCTCGCCGGCTCCAAGGTCGGCGACGACGCGACGCTCGAGACACCGTCGGGCACCCGTACGATGCGCGTGCTCGCAGTCGAGCACTCCTAGCCCAGCGAAAGGACTCCTCCAGTCATGACCCGACCGAACCGACGCGTGCTCGCCATCGGCCTCACCGCCGCGGTGGCGACCGTTGCCGCCGCCATCCCGGCCGCCGACGCCAAGCAGAAGCCGATCAAGCCGGAGCCGAACTCCGCCTACGCGTCCTCGATCGCCGCGAAGCGCGGCTTCGCCGTGATCGTGCTCAGCAAGGGCAAGATCGTCACTGGCACGATCCGCGCCAAGTTCAAGGACGCCGACGGCAAGGTCTGCCGGCAGGAGGGGCTGACGCTCGACAACGGGCAGACGCAGCTGGACTACACGATCGGCAAGCCGAAGAAGCCGAACGACAAGGGCAAGTACTCGGTCAAGGGCACCATCGCCAATCAGCCGAGCGACACGGCGACCTTCAGCGGCAAGTTCGCCAGCTCGACGAAGACGTCGATCGTCGTCAAGGCGAAGTGGATGGGGTGCAAGACCGGCAAGATCGTCTTCAAGAAGGCCGTGCCGACCGCCGGCTGATGGTTGTGGCCTGGCCGGAGATCCCCGGCGCCGTTCGCCGCGGCGTCACGATCCAGAGCCAGGACGCCGGACCGCTCGACGTCCGCCTCTACGAGGCGGGCGTCGGGCCGCCGGTCCTGCTGCTGCACGGCTGGCCGCAGGACGCCTGGTGCTGGCGCCGGGTCATGCCGCTGCTCGCCGACCGCTACCGGGTGATCGCCCCGGACCTGCGCGGCTTCGGCCAGACCGACGCACCCGCCGGCGGCAGCTACAACGGCCTGACGATCGGCGCCGACGCGATCGCACTGCTCGACGCGCTCGAGATCGAGCGCTGCCATCTCGTCGGCCACGACTGGGGCGGCTTCGGCGCGTTCGCGGCGGCGATCGCGGCGCCGGCGCGGATCGCGAGCATGGTCGTGCTGAACACGTCGCCGCCGTGGCTGGAGCTGTCACCGCGGCTGCTCTGGGAGCTGCGGCGGTCGTGGTACGTGCTCCTGCTGGCCGCCTGGGGCGAGTCGATCGTGCTCGAGCGGCCCAGTCTGATCGCGCGGATGCTGCGAGGCGATCGCGTGCAGGACGGGATCTCGCGCGCCGATGCCCACGGCTACGCAGCGCGGCTGCAGCGGCCGGAGAGTGCGCGGGCGACGGTGCTGCTCTACCGCAGCTTCGTCCGCTCGTTCCGGACGGTGCTGGTCAAGCGGGCCTTCGACGACCTGCGCCTGACGGTTCCGACGCGGATCGTCTTCGGCGCCGCCGACAAGGCGCTCTCGCCAGTCGTGCTGCGAGGAATCGAGCGCCACTGCGACGACGTCGTCGTCGAGCTGGTGCACGACTCCGGCCACTTCATCGCCGAGGAGAAGCCAGAGCTCGTCGCCGACCGCGCGGCGGCCCTCTTCGAACAGCATCCGATCGACGGCCTTACCAACTCCTAACCCGCCGCTGGGTGGCTGCTGGGCGACGGCTGGGCATGGTGACTCCAACGAAGTCCACGACTCGAAAGGCGATCCCATGAAACGCATTGCGGCAGTACTCGTCCTGGCGGCCCTGACGACCGCGGGGTTGACCTCGCTTGCCGGCGCCGCAACCAAGGCCAAGCAGCCGCTGCGCGAGTTCGAGGGCCGCGTGGTGTCGATCGACCGTGACGCTCGCACCTTCAAGCTGCACGACAGCGAGCGCGGGACCAAGCGGATCAAGGTGACCCGCAACACGCGCTTCGAGCGCGTCAACGGCCTTGCCGGGCTGAGCGTCGGCCAGCGGGCGATCGAGGTCACGACACGGCGCAAGACGGCGAACGGACGCGCCTGGATCGCGATCGAGGTCGAGAAGTCGGGTGGCGGCGGCGAGCACGGCGACGACCGGGACGACGACCGCGGCGGCGATGACGACCGCGGCCGCGGTCGCGACCACCCCGAGGACGACTGAGCACACGCCACAGCGGGGTAGGCTGGCTCCATGGCGGAGCCAGCCCCCACCTCGGGCCGCGACGAGAGCCCGGAGGAGCGCGCGGACCGCAACCTCACCGAGCTGCTCGGCGAGCTGCGGGTCGCGCTGCCCGGCGTCCAGGTCTTGTTCGCCTTCCTGCTGATCGTGCCGTTCAACGACCGCTTCAGCGACGCAACCGCCTTCCAGCGCGACCTCTACCTAGGCACGCTGATCTGCACGGCATTCGCGTCGGCACTGCTGATCGCGCCGTCGATGAACCACCGGCTGGAGTTCCAGCACGGCGACAAGCAGCATCTCGTCGCCGTGTCGAACCGGCTGACGATCGCCGGGCTGACGCTGGTGGCGTTTGCGATGACCGGGGTGGTCGCGCTGCTGACCGACTTCGTCTTCGGGACGGCGACGATGGTCGTCACGACGACCGCGTTGGCCTTGGCGTTCGCGCTGCTGTGGTACGTGCTGCCGTTGCGGCGGAGGCGGTCGCTCAGCCGCGGCTGAGCGCGCCGCTGCGGCGGGCCGCTGCCGCCGCCCGCCGGATGCGCGACTAGCCGGGGGCGAGCAGCCGCTTCAATACCGGGCGCATCGCCGCTGGCGAGGCGGTGCGGACGACGACGTCCCGGCCCGCGCTGGATATCCGAGACCACAGCTCGGCGTCGCGGTGCAGCTCGACGATCAGGCGCGCCAGCTCCTCGGCGGTGTCGCCGACGAGGATGTCCCTGCCGTGCTCGACCGCGAGCCCCTCGGCTCCCACCCCGGTCGTGATCACGGGCAGTCCGGCCGACATGCTCACGGCGATCTTGCCCTTGACGCCTGCCCCGTAGCGCAGCGGGGCGACCATGGCGACCGACCTGCCGAGCAGCGGATCGAGGTCGGGAACCCAACCGCGGACGTCGATCCGATCGGCGGCTAGCGCCGCCAACTCCGGCGGCGGGTCGGCGCCGACGACGGTCAGCCGCACGTCTTCGATCTCCGCCCACACCGCCGGCATCACCTGACTCGCCAGCTCGAGCGCCGCGCCGGCATTCGGGCCGTGCGCGAATCCGCCGACGAACAGCACGCCCGAGCGCTCGCCGCGCGGCGGAACCTCCGACCATGGCTCGTTGACATTCGGCAGGATCGCGACGTGGAGGCCCGGCTCCTCCCCCAGCAGGGTCTGCCGCTCCGCCTCGCTGACCGTCAGCGTCACGTCGCAGGCCCTGGCCAGCGCGAGCTCGAGCTCGCGCAGGCCCGCGGCCTTCGCCCGATCGGCGTTGCCCTCGACCTCTGCCCGGCGACGCTCGCGTACGTAGTGCAGGTCGACGGTGTCGTAGGCGACGCGCGCGCCCGGCGCGTGCTCGCGCACCATGTGCAGGTAGCGGCTGGCGACGTACGGGCGGCTGAGGATCGCCAGACGCGTCCGTCCCCCGGCGGCCGCGAGATAGGCAGCGGGGTCGGAGCCTGGCTCGAGCACCTCGACACCGACGTCCTGCAGGGAGCGCCGATAGCGGTCGTCCGCGACCGGGCCGTCCGGCATGAAGGTGATGCGGCAACCGAGCTCGGCGAGCATGTCGACGACGTGCCACATCCGCAGCGATCCGGCATCGCGGTCGGGCATCGGCACGCTGTGATCCACGATCAGCACCTGGGCCCCGCGGTTGCGGTTGCTGGCAAGGTAGGCGCTCCACTCGCCGCGGACCGGTTGGGCATCGAGCGCCGCACCCCACTTGGCGGCGAAGGCCGGCCGATCGCGCTCGCGGCGGTCAGCGGCATCCGCGTCTGTCGCGGTCGCGCCGCTCTCGACCCGCGCGACCACGGCTCGTGGCTCGTAGACGACCGTCCAGCCGGCGGAGCGCGCCGCGAATCCGAGATCGGCGGCCACGTAGCGGTCCGACTCGTAGCGCTCGTCCAGGCCGCCGACCGCATCCCACAGCTCGCGCCGCACGAGCAGAGTGGCGGACGAGCCATGGTCGATGGCTCGCGCGTAGCCGTACTCGGGCGCGTCGCGGTGCTGGCCGTCGCCGAAGCCTGCGGCGTCGCCGCTTCGCCAGACGATCCCACCCGCCTCCGCGAGATTCCCGTCGGACCGCAGCAACTTCGCCGCGACGACTCCTGTGTCCGGCCTGGAGTCGGCGCGCGCAACCAGGGCCGTGAGCCAACCCGGGCGGACCTCGACGTCATCGTCGAGCAGCACGACGTAGCGTCCGCGCGCCTCCGTGACACCCCGGTTGGCCGCCGCCGCGCCGCCATCCACGACGATTGCCTCGAACGCCACGGCGTCGCCTGCCGACACGATCGCTCGCTGACAGCGCTCGCGGGCCGTCGCGCCCGAGCGCGCCGCGATCACGATCGAGACGTCGATCACCGGAAAGACGGGCATGCGCATGGCGCGCCCCGTGTCGCCGCCGCCGAGCAGCGTGCGGACCTTGCGCCGCGCCCCGCCGAGCAGCCGCCGGACGACCGAGGTCTCGTAGCGCTCCAGCTCGGCCCGCGCTCGTTCGAGCTCGGCGAGCCGCAGCTCGGCCTCGCGTCGCTGAAAAGCCACCTCGGCGATCAGCGCTCGCCGCTCGGCGTGGCTCGGCCGCTCCGACATGACGGGGCAACGATAGCCGCGGACTTCCCATTGGTACCGTTCGCGGACTTGCCGGCCACGGTTCGACAACCGGCGGTAGGGCGTGAGCGGGACGGGTCGAGCCCACCTCCAGCGGTCTCGGTCGAACGTGTCTCGAAGCGCTTCCGCCTCCCCCACGAGCAGTACTCGACGCTCAAGCAGCGAGTGCTGCACCCACGGCGCTCGCGCACGTTCAGCGAGCTGCGCGCGCTCGAGGACGTCAGCTTCGACATCGCGCCGGGCGAGTTCTTCGGCATCGTCGGGCGCAACGGGAGCGGCAAGAGCACGCTGCTGAAGTGCCTCGCGGGCATCTACGGGGTCGACAGCGGCCGGGTCGACGTGCGCGGCCGGCTGTCGCCGTTCATCGAGCTGGGAGTCGGCTTCCACCCCGAGCTGTCGGCGCGCGACAACGTCGCGATCAACGCGATCATGCTCGGCCTGACGCGCAAGCAAGCGCTCGAGCGCTTCGACGAGATCATCGCCTTCGCCGAGCTCGAGGAGTTCGTCGACCTGAAGCTGAAGAACTACTCGTCGGGGATGAGCGTGCGGCTCGGCTTCGCCGTCGCGATCCAGGTCGACGCCGACGTGCTGCTCGTCGACGAGGTGCTGGCGGTCGGCGACATCTCCTTCCAGCAGAAGTGCTTCGACGAGTTCTACCGGCTCAAGGCCGAGGGCCGGACGATCGTCTTCGTCACCCACGACATGAGCTCGGTGCGACGCTTCTGCGACCGCGCGATGCTGCTCGAGCGCGGTGACATGATCGACATCGGCGACCCTGAGGCGATCGCCTCCAAGTACGCCGAGGTGAACTTCGGGACGGTCGGCGACGACGGCCCGAGCGCAGCCCCGGGGGCTCCCCGCGCCCGCATTACTCGCACCTGGTGCGCGACCGGCGGCGGCCCCGTACCGGAGCTCGGCGACGACACCGTGACGGTCGCTCAGGGCGAGGACTGCGTCGCCTGCATGGAGGTCGAGTTCCCCGACGCGGTCGAGGACCCGGTCTTCTCGATCAACTTCCGCAACGACGTGCGCCACACGATCTACGTCGCGCGCAGCGACCGCGGCGAGCCGACCGGCTCGTTCGCGGCGGGCGACCGGGCGAGCGTCAAGTTCCGCTTCCCCAACTGGCTCGGCCCGAGCGTCTACACCCTGACGCCGTCGGTGGTCACCGGCGACGGCAGGATGACGCTCGACCAGCGTGTCGACGCCGTGACGCTGCGGGTCGAGGCGCCTCGCTTCAGCGGCGGCGTCGCCGACCTGCCGACCGAGATCGAGGTCGAGCGCTCGTGAGCGCCGACGCGCAAGCCGCCCCGACCGCCGTCCAGTCGCGCGGCCCGTCCGCGCTCGGCGGGGACCTGCGCCGGGCGCTGAGCCTGACGTGGATGCTCGCGGTGACCGACTTCAAGCTGCGCTACTTCGGCTCGGTGCTGGGCTACCTATGGACGCTGATGCGGCCGCTGATGCTGTTCGGCGTCCTCTACTTCGTCTTCACCCAGGTGATCCGCTTCGGCGAGGGCGTCCCCTACTACCCGGTCTACCTGCTGACGGGGATAGTCCTGTTCACCTACTTCTCCGAGACGACGACCGGCGGCGTCGGCTGCCTGATGGCGCGCGAGAACCTGCTGCGCAAGATGCACTTCCCGCGCATCGCGATCCCGATCTCGGTGTCGCTGAGCGCGCTCTTCAACCTCGGCCTGAACCTCGTCGCGGTGTTCGTGTTCGCGATGATCTCGGGGGTCCCGATCCGGATGAGCTGGCTCCAGTTCCCCTTCCTGGTGCTGCTGCTCGCTGTGTTCGCGATCGGCTTCGCGATGCTGCTGTCCGTCCTCTACGTGCGCTTCCGCGACATCCAGCCGATCTGGGACGTCGTGCTGCAGATCACCTTCTACGCCTCGCCGATCCTCTACGTCGTCAGCAAGCTGCCGGCGCAGTACGTGCGCGAGATGATGGCCGCCAACCCGATCGCGACGATCCTCACCCAGATGCGCCACGCGATGCTCGACCCGGGCGCGCCGACGGCCGCAGAGGCGATCGGGTCGGAGGTGCGACTGCTGATCCCGCTCACCTCGATCGTCGTCATATTCGGGCTCGGCCTGTGGCTCTTCAAGCGCGAGGCGCCGCGAATCGCGGAGAATCTCTGAGATGGCAGACGATCTCGAGACGCTCGAGCGCGAGCACGTCGAGCAGCTGGCGCGCGCCCACGCCGCGCTGGCGGCCGCCCAGGACCGCAGCTACTGGCTCGACCGCTGGGGGCTGGACCTCAACGCGCAGATGCGCAAGCCGGGCGCGCGGCGGCTACGCGCCCTGCTGCGTTGGCTACGCGAGCTCCGGCGCGGCAAGATCGCCCTCCAGCGCTACGCCCAGACCCGGCTCGGCGACCTGCGCGCGTCGGCCGCCGAGGACGACATCGCCGCCGGCTCCGAGGCTGCCGGCGATGGCTCCCCGACAGCGCGCTCCTGAGGTCGGCATGGCGAGCGTCTCGGTCGTCATCCCCGTCAAGGACGGCGCGCGCTACCTCGAGCGCCTGCTGGCCGCCGTGCGCGAGCAGGCCGACGAGAACGTCGAGCTGCTGATCGTCGACTCTGGCTCGCGCGACGACTCGGTCGCGATCGCCCGCGCCGGCGGAGCCACCGTCCACGAGATCCCACCGGAGGAGTTCGGCCACGGCCGGACGCGCAACCTCGCGATGGAGCTGACGTCGGGCGACATCGTCTGCTTCCTGACCCAGGACGCCGTCCCGGCGCCGGGCTGGCTCGACGCCCACGTGGAGGCGTTCGAGCTCGACCCGAAGGCCGGAGCCGCCTACGGCCCGCACCTGCCGTGGCCGGACACCAGCCCGACGCTCGCGCGCGAGCTCGACGGGTTCTTCGCGGACATGACGCCAGACGGCGAGCCCGTGCTGCAGCGCGCGGGCGACCTGGCCTTCATCTCGAACGTCAACGCCTCCTACGCGCGGGCCTGCTGGGAGCAGGTCCGCTTCGAGGACATCGCCTACGCCGAGGACCAGGCGTTCGGGCAGGCGATGCTGGCGGCCGGCTGGACCAAGGTCTTCCATCCCCGTGCCGCGGTGCACCACGCCCACGACTACGGGCCGGTCGAGTTCGCGCGGCGCTACTTCGACGAGTACCGCGGCCTGCGCGAGACGGTCGGGCACGTCGAGCCGGCCCGGTTGCGACCGGTCCTGACCGAGGTCCGCGCCGGCATCGCCGCCGACCGCCGGTGGATGGCCGAGCACGGCTGGAGCGAGTCGCGGCGCACGGCCTGGACGGTTCGCTCGTTGCTGCACCACGGCGGCCGCAAGGCGGCGGCCATCGTGGGCACGCGGACCGAGCGGCTGCCCGCCGCACTCGAGCGCCGGCTGTCGCTGGAGGGGCGCGCTTCGGCGCCCTCGGCGAACGGACGCGGCAGCGCCGAAGCAGCCCCCGCCGTCCCCGCGACCGGCGGCGGGCTCGCCGAGCCGCACTACGCCGACATCCTGCGCCACGCCCAGGAGGGCGCGACGCCGCTCGCGACACGGTCGCCAGCGGCGGCCGATCGCGATCGGCTCCACCTGGCCTTCGTCATCCCGCCCTTCCAGCGCGGCAGCGGCGGCCATTCGACGATCTTCGGCCTGATCGCGCGCTTGGAGCGGATGGGGCACACCTGCACGATCTGGGTCCACGACGCGGCCGGCGCGCATGGGGTGCCGGCGGCAGCCGTCCTGCGGCGCAACATCGTCGACTGGTTCGCTCCCGTGGCGGCGCCCGTGTTCGTCGGCTTCGACCACTGGCACGGCGCCGACGTCGCGGTCGCGACCGGCTGGGACACCGCCCATCCGGTGGCGATGCTGCCGAACTGCGGCGCACGCGCCTACCTCGTCCAGGACCACGAGCCCGAGTTCTTCGCGACGTCGGCGGAGCGCATCTGGGCCGAGCAGACCTACGACCTCGGCCTCTACCCGATCTGCGCCAGCCGCTGGCTGCGCGACCTGCTCGCCGAGCAGCACGGCTGCGAGGGTTCCTACTTCCACCTCGGCGTCGACCACGAGATCTACCGTCCGGTGCCAGGCGTCGAGCGTCGTCGCGACACGGTCATCTTCTATGCGCGAGCGGGAACCGCGCGCCGGGCCGTGCCGCTCGGAGTGCTCGCGCTCGAGGAGCTGTGCGCGCGGCGCCCAGGAACTCGGGTAGTCGCATTCGGCCAGGCCGCGCCGCTGAAGACGGCCTTCGCCAGTGAGTCGCTTGGCGTAGCGATGCCCGGCCGCCTGGCCGAGGCCTACTCCGAGGCCACCGTCGGCCTCTGCCTGTCGCTGACCAACTACTCGCTGATTCCCCAGGAGATGATGGCCTGCGGCCTACCGTGCGTCGATCTCGCCGGCGGCAGCTCGGAGGCCGTGTTCGGCGCCGACGGCCCGGTCGACCTGGCCGGCGCGGACCCCGTGGCCCTGGCCGACGCGATGGAGGCGCTGCTCGACGACGAGCCGCACTGGCAGGCAAAGTCCGAAGCCGGCCTGGCCTACGTGGCCGATGCCAGCTGGAACCACGCCGCCGAGCAGGTTGAGCTAGGGCTGCGAACCGCTTTGCGGCGGGGAGTCGTCGGCGCCGGCGGCGCGCAGGGACCCCGCCAGCAGCGCCGGAACGGCGACGAGGAGTAGACCGGCCAGCAGCCAGTAGGCCCAGGGACCGATCCAGACCGGCCGGAAGAGCGACGCGCGCTCGAAGATCTCGGAGGTCTGCGACAGCAGGGAGGTCGGGGGCCGGATGAAGACGAGCGTCAGGTCCGTGCCCTGGTCGCGTCCGCCGATCTCCGCCGACGTTCCGATGTGGGCGAGCTCCGACCCGCCGTAGAGCGCCACCTTGCGCCGGCCGGCGTTGCGTATGCACACCGCCACGCGCTGACTCGCCGCGACCGTGGAGTCGAGCTGGACCTCGGGCTGGGAGACGTCCGCGTAGCCACCGGGGATCCGTCCGGCGGCGATCGCCCGACCGCTGTCCGGCCTCCTGATCGACACCGCCAGCGGAGAGCCCTGCCGCTTGTAGGTACCGACCTGCATCCGCACGCCGTCGAAGGCCTCGGCGACGGCGATCGGCGTCTGGCACGCCTCCGCCCCCGGCCGCAGCTCCGCCGCGGACAGCCCGGGGGTGACGCCGAGCGTGAATGCCGTGTTGCGGTTGTCGCCGGCGACCGCGGCGAAGGCGACGATCAGGCCGGCGACCGCCACGGCGAGGAAGGATCGCACCGCCCAGCTACGCATAGAACCGCGCTCCGACGATCGCCAGCGAGACGACTTGGAGGACGAACAGGAATCCGACCAGCGCCCCGACGAGCACCTGCTGGATCCTCTCCTTGGCCAAGCTGAGCGTCGCGGCCATCGCGGCGGCCAGCAGCGGCAGCAGCGGCAGCAGGTAGCGGCCCTGGTTGAAGACGGTGTTCTGGTCGGCCAGGATCCGGTACTCGGTCAGGTGGAGGCCGCCGAGCAGCGACAGGGCGACCACGACCAGGAAGACGGCCTCCGCCGCATGGCGCCGCAGGCCGCTGCGCACGAGTGCCACGGCGGCGCCGACGATCGCCGCGGCCGTCAGCAGTCCGACGGCCAGGTAGAGCGGGTCCGGCCAGACGATCTCGAGCCAGCCGAACTTCCCCCAGAAGCCCTCGATCCAGAAGTCCCTCGCCGGCAGCGACGGATAGCCGGGCGGGAGCGGCAGCTGCCCCGGCGCCTGAGGCAGGTAGAACTGCCACAGATATGAGAACAGGCCGGCATGATCGAAGTCTCCGCCACCGCCGACGCCCACCTGGTTGACCGCTGGGCGATCGCTGAGCCGGGCGTACGCAAGCCAGGCCCCGACCGGCACCGCGAGCGCCAGCAGCGGTAGGGCGGAGCGCTTGACGAGCGACCCGATTCGCAGGCCGCCGGCGGCACGGTAGGCGCCGATGGCAAGAGCCAGGAAGACCCCGGGGAGCAGCGCGTAGCCGGTCGCCTTGGCGAGGATCGCCACCGCCGCCGCCGCACACAGCGCCACCCCGTTGCCGACGGTGAGTCCTCGGCGGATGACCCGCACGCCGAGCCAGAGGGTCGTCGCGAAAGCAGGGATCAGCATCGCGTCCGGGTTGATCGACGCGCTGACGAAGACCGCCATCGGCTGCAGCGCGACGACGGCCGCGCCGGCGAGCTGGAGCCCGCGACGCGGTCCCAGCAGCTCGCCGACGAGCGCCCAGGTCGCGGCCGCGGCCACCAGCAGCAGCAGCGCGCTCCACAACCGCATCAGGTGGAGCCTGCCGAACAGGTCCGTACCGGAGGCCGCGTGGTACGGGATAGCCTCGAACGCGTAGTAGAGGGGCGGGTTGGTGCGCGCGCTGTTGCTGCCCTCGGGCCCGGCGCCGTCGCCGTCGGCGCGGGCCGCCTCGCCTTCGGCGGCCTGGAGCCGGCGCCAGCGCTCGTACTCGGCCTCGCTCCACTCGGGTCGCGCGAACAGGTTGGCGGCGAGCTGGTCGGATCCGATCGCCGCGGCAGCCTGCTCCTGTTCGGTCGAGTAGCGGCGGTCCCCCTCGGAGGCCGGCGGAGCGCCCTGCTCGGCCAGCGTCTGGGCGTAGCCGAAATGGGAGTGCTCGTCCGGCGCCTGCCAGGCCGGCACGATCAGCGCCCAGGCGGCACCGACGATCGCGGCCGCGACTAGCAGGAGGAGCAGCGGGCGCAGCTGCGCTGACGCGATGCGCCGGAGTTCCATCGGGGCGGGACCCTAGCCGAGGCGGACTGTCGATAGCGTCCGGCACCATGAGCACACCGCGGCGCGCACTCATCACAGGCATCACGGGGCAGGACGGCAGCTACCTGGCCGAGTTCCTCCTCGAGAAGGGCTATGAGGTCCACGGGATGGTCCGGCGGTCCTCGACCGAGACCTTCCAGCGCCTGCAGGGATGCCGGGACGACATCTCGCTGCACACGGGCGATCTGCTCGACCAGCGCTCGCTCGTCGACGTGATGCGCGAGTGCCAGCCGCACGAGATCTACAACCTCGCCGCGATGTCGTTCGTCGCTGCGTCCTGGAACCAGCCCGTGCTGACGGCCGAGTTCAGCGGCGTCGGCGCGACGCGGATGCTCGAGGCGATGCGCGAGGTCGCGCCCGAGGCGCGCTTCTACCAAGCGTCCTCCTCGGAGATGTTCGGCCAGGTGCTCGAGGTGCCGCAGGTCGAGACGACGCCGTTCTACCCGCGCAGCCCCTACGGTGTCGCCAAGGCCTACGGTCACTACCTGACCGTCAACTACCGCGAGAGCTACGGGATGTTCGCGGTCTCGGGGA
>Ga0190272_10000992_pt1 | contig 13862 bp, 10 predicted proteins | sample Popmic504T_FD_133746 | JGI IMG/M metagenome (GOLD analysis project Ga0190272, IMG submission 133746) | Populus adjacent soil microbial communities from riparian zone of Shoshone River, Wyoming, USA - 504 T | ecosystem: Environmental > Terrestrial > Soil > Riparian zone | place: USA: Wyoming...
ATCATCGGCGGCGTCGGCACGACGCACGTTCCCTCGATCGGCAAAGCGATCGCGGACGGCAAGCAGAACGATCCGTACTGGAAGCCGTTCTTCTCCGGGTTCCATGCCGTGCACAAGTGGCTCGCGCGCGAACAGCCCGACGTGGCGGTGGTGTTCTCCAACGACCACGGGCTCAACTTCTTCCTCGACAAGCTGCCGACCTTCGCGCTCGGCGCCGCGAACGAATACCGCAACGAGGACGAGGGCTGGGGCATTCCGGTGTCGCGCGCCGCCCGCGGCAACGCGGCGCTGTCATGGCACCTGATCAACGGCGTGGTGAATGACGGCTTCGACATCACGATGTGCCAGGAGATGCTGGTCGATCATGCGGTGACGATTCCGCTCCAGCTGATGTGGCCGAACGGCGACTGGCCCGCGATTGTGCCGGTCTCGATCAATACCGTGCAGCATCCCCTGCCCTCGATGGCGCGTTGTTTCGAGCTTGGCCGTTCGGTCGGGCGCGCGCTCGCGGCCTATCCGCAGGATATCAAGGTGCTGGCGATCGGCACCGGCGGGCTGTCGCACCAGCTCGACGGCAAGCGCGCCGGCTTCATCAACAAGGAGTTCGACGAGCATTGCATGGATCAGCTCACCGCGGACCCGGAGGCGCTGACGCGCTACTCGATTCCGCAACTGGTCGAGCTGGCCGGCGCGCAGGGCGTGGAATTCCTCAACTGGATGGCGATGCGCGGCACGCTCACCGGCACGGTGAGCGAGTTGCACCGCAACTATCACATCCCGATTTCCAACACGGCAGCGGCGACGGTCCTGTTCGAAAACCGGCCGCGCGCCGAGCGGCGCCGCGCGGCGTAACTCACGCCCTTCCATGATGCGGATGTCGCGATCCGCGCCGTTGCCGAGCGCATCGAGTGCCGCCTTGTAGCCGGCCGAGTCGTGCGCGGCGGTCGCGGCCGCGACGCTGTCGAACTCGATCACGACGCAGCGCTGGGCGAGGCCGTTCTCGTAGGTCTTGGCCGGAGTGCCGCGCGCGAGAAATTTGCCGCCCGCCGCCTGGATCGCGGGCCCCGCGAGCTTGGCATAAGCCGCAAGCTTGTCCGGATCGGAAATCGCCCGGTAGGTCGCGACCCAATATGCCTTCGCCATTTTGTTTTCTCCCTTGTGATGTTGCCCGACCTTAGCGCGCTTCGCCGAGGAATCCAGCCTGCAACTGGCGGAGCCGCGCGAGCCCCGCATCGGACAGCGGCCCTTTCCCGACCGCGCGAATCGCCGCCTCCAGCTCATCGATATTCGCGAGCCCGATCTCCGTGGTGGAGAGCTGCGCGTTGGCGATGGCAAAGCGCATCGCGAGCTCGGTGAGGCTCGCCGCATGACCCTCGCGCACCATCGGCTCGAGCCGGCGCGCGCGCGCGGCGTCAACCGCATAGCTCGCGCCCGAGCCGATCGGCTCGACCTGCGCGAGACCGAGCGGATTGCGCTGTTCGCTGCCCGACAGTGCGCCGCCCGCGAGCACGCGGATGCCGATGGGGCCGACGCCGTGCCGCGCCGCAAGATCGAGGATGCGGCCGTAGTCCTGCGCCGGATAGGCGGCGGGGATCGCTTCGCCCGCGCTCGGGTTGAGCGCGTTGTAGGGCACCTGCGCGGTGTCGAACGCGCCCGACGCGATCAGCGCATGCAGGCCGGACGTGTCGCCGATCGCCGTAAAGCCGATGAAGCGCGTCTTGCCCTGCTCGCGCGCGCGGGCAAGCGCCGGCACCACGTCGCTCAGCACCTCGGCGGCGCTCATCGTCTGCCCGTCCGCCGCGCCGATCGTGTTATGCAACTGGAACACGTCGACATGGTCGCGCTGCAGCCGCCGCAGCGACGCATCGAGCGACTCGATAACCGCCGCGGCATTGCGCTCCGCCGGCAGCCGCACCTTGGTGGAGACGAACACGTCGGGCTTGAGGCTTGCCAGTACGCGGCCGAGATTTTCCTCCGAGGCGCCGCTGCCGTAGGCCGGCGCGGTGTCGAAATGATTGATGCCGGCTTCGAGTGCGCGCGCGACCGCACGCTCCTGATCGATCGAAGCGCCGCGCGTCATCAGGCCGCCGACCGCGCCGCAGCCGAAGGTGAGCACGGAGATGTTGAGGCCAGTGCGGCCGAGTTTTCGTGTTTTCATGAAGCGAGCCTAGCGGATCGCGGCCGGATTGGTCGAGGCCCGCGCGGTTCCTGCTTCACAACATAACCCTTCAATCCGCACACTCCTGCCCGATTCCGCCAGCACTGGAGACGCCGGGACGGAGGGCTCGCTGACACCGGAGCACCTCATGCGTATTTGGGTTTTCTTGGCTGCACTGATCGTTGTCGCACCACCGGCTTTTGCCAAACAGAAATTCTCAACGGCACCACACCGCGAGGACTGAGCAAGTTCCCCCATCCGGGACCGCGGCGTTCGCGCGCACCGATGCGATCGATACGCCGTTCTTCGGCGATCCCTCGTTCGCGGCCCGCACGCAGCAAATTTCCAGCGTCGAACCGGCACGGCGCACGCGAAGCGCGCCCGCGCGTGACGGCGCGCTCGACGCGGCGATCGCGCGCCATGCGGCGGCGAACGGCCTCCCCGTCGAGCTGGTGCATCGCGTGGTGATCCGCGAGAGCCGCTACAATCCGGGCGCGCGCAATGGCCCCAATCTCGGCCTGATGCAAATCCAGTACAGGACCGCGCGCGGCGTCGGCTACACCGGCTCGCCCGCGGGCCTGTTCGACGCGGAGACCAATCTCACTTACGCGGTGCGCTATCTCGCAGGCGCGTATCGCGCCGCCGGCGGCAACGCGACCCGCGCGGTCGGGCTTTACGCCAGCGGCTATCACGGCCGCGGCGTTCGCCAGCCCGCGCCGGCCGTGGCGTGGTCGTCTGCTCCCGCGCGCGAGATGCGCTCGATGCAGGTTGCGATGCGCCAGAGCGACATGATCCTGACGCGTGACGACGCGATGCGTTGATGGAGTTAGGGCGGGCAAAGCCAGCGCCCGCCCTACACGCTACGCCGCGCTCGGGAGACGGCCGTCCGGCGTGTAGCGGTCGACCGCGTCGGGAAGCTCGCGCGACAGCCGCGCCAGCAGTTCCTCGCGCGACAGGCCCGTCTGTTGCGACAGCGTCGCCAGCACGTCCGGCCCGATCGCCTGTTCGAGCTCCGGCGGCGCCAGCGCCCGGTTCGGGCCGGTGTTGACCCAGGAATCCGCGACCGCGCCCTGCCCGTTCTGCTTGAAACGGTCGATCAATTCACCGAGCCCGCCGCTCAGGAATCCGCCCGCCCCGCCGGCGCCAGCGCCGCCCAGGCTGCCGCGCAATTGCTCCAGCACGCCGCCGAGCCCGCCGGTTGCGCCCGGCGCCGCCTGCCCGGCTCCGGGCTGGCCTTGACTGGCTCCCGGCTGGCCTTTGCCAAGGCCGCCCAGCATCTCGGCGATCTTGTCGCGGTTCTGGTAGCCCGCGACTGCGAGCAGCCCGAGGAGAGCTGTCATGGAAGGAAAACCGCGGCTCATGGTGTTGCTCCGTGAATGGATGACCGGAAACAACGCAAGGCCGCGATAGGTTCCGCCTGCGCCGTTGTGTCAGAGTTTTGCGTCCTCGCGCCTGATCGCATCGAGGAACGCCGCCATCGCGGCGCGCGACGTCAGGTGGTGCACGCGCTTCGCGCCCGCCGCCTCGGCGACAAGCTGCCGGTACTTCGGCGTCAGGGTGCGATGGCAACCCCAGATCACCTTGTAGCTGTCGATCGTGCTGCTCCACAGCGGGCTGTTGTCCGGCCAGCCCTCCGGCGGAACGAACAGCCCCTTGAGCAGGCGCTTGGTCACGAACCAGTGGTGCGTGATGAGCGGCAGGTCGACGTAGACCAGCGTGTCGGCCGCGGCGAACCGCTCCCACGCGGTCGCCACCGTGCCGAGGCCGTCGATGATCCATTCGTCGCGGCGCAACAGCTCCGCATGCGCGGCCAGGTATTCCTCGTGCGGGACCTTTCCGCCGCCGGGTTTGAACTGGATCAGGTCGAGCGGATACAGCGGCAGCCGCGTGATGTCGGCCAGGCGTCTCGCCAGTGTCGATTTCCCGCCGCCGGTATTTCCAAAGACCGCGACCCGTTTCATTTCGCTTCTGCTTCGTAGCCCGCATGGAGCGGAGCGCAATGCGGGGCAAAACTCACGATCCCGGATTTCGCTAGCGCTCCATCCGGGCTACGTCCTACTTCGGTCCGATCCCGCAGGGAAGACGGCGGCCGTACCCGTCATCCGTCATGCATTGATCGGTCCGGTAGTCGGCCTCGCGCCTGTTCGCGGCCGCGCAAGGCACCTTGCGGCCCGAGCCATCGGCGGCGATGCATTCGCTCTTGCTCGCAGCCTGATTCGCAGCGGCGATGTTCACGATGGCAACCAGGCTCAGGCCGAGCGCCACGAGGGCCGCGTTGGCAAACGACAGTTTCATGGCGGTCTCCCGGGCGGTGTCCCTCTTGTCCACCCGGCAGTTACGCGCACGAGGATGCGAAGTTTCAGCAGGCGCGCGCCTGCGGCGCCGTGGCGCGGATTGGCGCGGATCGCGCAACGTCCGTAGGGCGGGTTAGCCGACTTGTCCGCCGAAGCCTTGACCGACGAAGCCCGCCTTCGGGCGAAGGCGGTTGGCGAAGGCGGAAGGCGTAACCCGCCGCGGCGCAATACGCTGCGCTATTGCGCCGCGCTCACATGTTTGAACAGGTGATCTTGAAGTTACTGCACTACGGGCGTTCGCTGACAGAAACTCTGTTCAACAGAGTTTCTGTTTTCCAGAAATTATTAGCTTCGCTAATAGCGAAGTTATGCAGAGTGAAATCTGCACGCTTGCAGGATTCACCCCGCAGGGTGAAAGCAATCACACAATCATGTGCATGGCGTGCACATTCACTGCGTAGTCGCATTTCCGCTACTGCCAGTAGCTTATCTGCGACTGTGTGTAGCGCTTGCCGCTACACCGAGTTCACAAGATGTGAATGACGCACCGCAAACTAGGACACCTTGTCCCGCGCGCGCGGCGCGCCCGGGCGCGCGCGCACCGGAAATTCTAGTCTGACTACATTTTGTGGACACGATTTCGGTTAAACCGAAATTTGATCCAAGCAATTTGGATTCACGCTATTTCGATTTCGTGCTAAACCACGAGTGCGGCATTGCCACTCCGCCCGAGGGGACCCAGCCGAGGCCGGGTCCCCACTCTAGTCAGGCAGTGCTAGACACGGGGCTTGCCCCGCTTTGAAGCCGTAGCGCGGAGCTGCGGCTTCCTTGTTTTCGGCCCGTATTCAGCGGGCCGAAACCGCATCACCTTCAGGGCCATCTCCACGAACCGCTTGTCGGTCTGTGGCCCGAAGGTCTGTTCTGCTCGACGGTGTTCTCTAGGTCGCACCGTCGTTAGCCGTTTCCGTCACGAGGTGATTCGCTCTGCCAAAGCCCGAATCACGACCCGTTGCATAAGGCGAATCAGGGGTCTGATTCATTTTATGCGTTACGCATAACGTAACTTTGCCACCAGCAAACTTCGGTGTCACTGAATTTCTAAAGCAGAGCTTTAGTCCGAGGGACGCTGTGACCCAGGGACACAGTATGGAATCCGCCTCCAAAAGCTAGTTTGCCATCGCCACATTTAGGTTTATTTTCCTTGTCATTTTCGGAAAGACATCGCAGAAAACTAAAGCAGATAAGGATTATAGCGCCTCTGATCTCCCCCCAGCGGTCCGTGGAGAAGCTCATGATTGAGATTATAATCACACTATCTTGATCATAATCACAGTATGAACAATTTTGCGCCCCGTCTCCGCCCCAAGCCCGCATCATCCTCCCCACACCTCGCTCGCTGAGGGGCGTCAACCGGTGACGCTGGATTGGCGGAGCGGGCGGAAGGGAGCGGCCGGAGATCAGGCCGAGCCTTCCGGGGCGAATGCGAAGGCATTCGCTTGTGCGGCGCCTGCGCGTCCGGCCTCGTCAGCCGGATGCCCGGGCGGCTTCGGGACCCGCCCTGGGGGTATTACGGCCCCTGTGCGAGGAGCTCGCTGACGGCCCGCCTGACAACGGGACACGCAAGCGCGGACCGAGGCTGAGTTATCGCCGCGAGGCGATAGCGAGAGCCGCAGCAGGGCGCCGAGAGGCGCGCCGGCCCGCGTCATGGGCCGGTGATCTCTGAGCGTTCTCGGAGATCGACCCGACCGCGAGGCGGGTCACGGGTGCGGCGCTTCCGCACCAGCGCCTGCCGGCGCTCTGCTCCCCTCGCTTTTTTTTCCAAACGGGGAGAACCGAACTGGGAATGGTCCGCGCGCAACGCGCAGGCGGAAAAGGAGAACGCATGTCCAGACAGCAACGCAAGCGGCAACAGGCTCCGGCGCATGAGGCGCCGCCGGACGACGCGACGATGAAGCGCGTGCTCAACAATTACGTCGGCTACTGGATTGTTTGCGGCGCCGGCGCGTGCAAGCGCCAGCGCGGCTGCGCCGGCGATGCAGAGGCGTGCTTCGAACGCTTCTGGCGGTGGACGCCCGAGAGCATCAAGATCCGCTTTCGCGCCTCGATCAAGGCACTCAACGAGGGCGTGACGTCGGCGGACGAACGGGCGCGCGTCGTGAAGGCCGAGGTCGAACGTGCCGCCGAGCACATCGCGCGCGTGGATGCCGAGACGGCGCGCGCGTGGGAGGCGGCGCAGGCGGCACAAGCTCGGACACCCTCTCCCCATAGCCCGTCGAAGACGGGCGTAAACGCCCTGATGGTGGGAGAGGGTGGACGATCCGAACGGAGTGAGGATCGGCCGGGTGAGGGGTTTGCTTCATTGAGCAAAGCGACCCCTCACCCGCCTCGCTCCGCTCGGCACCCTCTCCCACAAGGGGAGAGGGAAGAAAGAAGAGGCCCGCGCGTGTGCGCGTTGTGAGCAACTGTGTCCCGCACGCGGTGCAGCGCGCTTGCGGTGCACCGCAGATGCGGGACCCCGGTTACTTTGCTTCAAAGTAGAAACCGGGGTCCCGGGTCTGCGGCGCATCATTTCATGCTGCGCCGCGCCCGGGACACGGAGATGCAACATGCTGAATCCTTCCTTGCGCGGAACTCCGCCCGCGCGCTGCTGTTCCTTAACCACTTCCGCATTCGCAGCGCGTTCGCGCGCCTCCCGCGCCAACTTTCCGAAACTCCGCGGCTCCCGATTAACCGGATGGTGGCGCGGTTTTGTTACCTCCACGCTCGGGATTGCCTTGATGACGCTGGGCAAATTGTGGAGAAGCGCGTGAACAGCGAAACGGACACACTGCGCCCGGTCGACGCCTTCGGGCGCGTGCTCTCGGTCACCGGCAGCCAGGCGCAGGTGCGCTTTCCGGTCGGCGGCGCGGACGACCTGCGCGCGACCGTCGGCAATTTCCTCGGCATCCGCGCGGACGCCGCGCTCGTCATCGGCGTCATCACCAAGATCGCGGTCGAGCCGAAGAGCGGGGCTGGGCTTGCGCGCGAGGAATTCGCGGTCGGCGCGCTCGACATGCTCGGCGAGATCAAGGGCAACGACGGCGGCGAGCCGTTCTTCCAGCGCGGCGTCACCGAATATCCGATGATCGGCGACGCGGTGAGCGTGATCACGCAGCGCGAGCTGAAGCTGATCTTCGACATGTCCGGCCCGGGCACGATCGACATCGGCACGCTGCAGCAGGACCAGTCGATCCACGCCTACATCAACGTCGACGACATGGTGCGCAAGCACTTCGCGGTGTTCGGCACCACCGGCGTCGGCAAGTCGAGCGGCGTCGCGGTGCTGGTGCGCCAGATCCTCGATGCGCGGCCGGACCTGCGCGTGTTCCTGATCGACCCGCACAACGAATACGGCCACTGCTTCGACGACCGCGCGCAGGCGATGTCGCCGAAGAACCTCAAGCTGCCGTTCTGGCTGTTCAACTTCGAGGAAATCGTCGACGTGTTCTTCCGCGGCCGCCCCGGCGTGGACGAGGAAGTCGAGATCCTCTCCGAGGTGATCCCGATCGCCAAGGTGATGTTCCAGCCGACCAACGGCGCGAGCACACGCCGCCTCGTGCGCAACGATCCGAAATCCTCCGGCGTCACCGTCGACACGCCGGTGCCCTATCGCCTCGAAGACCTGATCCGCCTGATCGACGAGCGCATGGGCAAGCTCGAAAACCGCGCGATGTGGGCGAAGTATCACCGGCTGATCACGCGCATCGAGACCGCGCGCAACGATCCGCGCTACGGCTTCATGTTCGACAACGCCAATGTCGGCGGCGACACCATGGTGGAGACGCTCGCCACGCTGTTCCGCCTGCCGCCGGACGGCATGCCGATGACCATCATGCAGCTCGCCGGCTTCCCGGCCGAGGTGGTGGACTCGGTGGTGTCGGTGCTGCTGCGCATGGCGTTCGAGTTCGGGCTGTGGAGCGACGGCGCGTTTCCGCTGCTCTGCGTCTGCGAGGAGGCGCACCGCTACGCGCCGTCCGACCGCACCGTCGGCTTCGGTCCGACGCGCAAAGCCGTGTCGCGCATCGCCAAGGAGGGGCGCAAATACGGCGTGTTCCTCGGGCTGATCACGCAGCGCCCGGCCGAGCTTGACGCCACCATCATCTCGCAGTGCTCGACGCTCTTTGCCATGCGAATGGCCAACGACCGCGACCAGGCGATCGTGCGCTCGGCGGTGTCGGACGCCGCCGGCTCGCTGATCGGTTTCGTTCCCTCATTGGGCACGCGCGAGGTGTTCGCCTTCGGCGAGGGCGTGGCGCTGCCGACGCGGCTGCGCTTCAAGCAGCTCGACGCGGCCTACATCCCGCACTCGCAGGCCGTCACGCGCGCCAACATGGACTCGGCGAAGGGCGTCGATGTCGGATTCCTGGTGTCGGTGGTGGAGCGCTGGCGCGGCGCTACCATGAGCGGTCAGACCCGCTCGCGGCCCGGCCTTGGCGGCGACGACGAGTTCGGCGATCTCGACATGATCGCGGGCAGCGAGTTCTCCAAGGTTGCGGGCGCGGCGCCCGCGCTTGCGCCAGCGGCCCCCTCACCCGTCGCCTCCTCGATCCGCAAGAGCGCGACCAATCCGGAGTCCTTCTTCTTCCCCGTGGAGGACGGCAAGCCGCGGCTGCGGCGCTAAACCACCACGGTCAGCCGCTTCGCGGCGCGCGTAATGCCGGTGTAGAGCCAGCGCTCGCGGCTGTCGGGAAATGCAAACGACTCGTCGAACAGCACCACGTCGTCCCACTGCGAGCCCTGCGCCTTGTGCACGGTGAGCACATAGCCGTAGTCGAACTCGTCCTGCTTCTTGCGCAATTGCCAGTCGAGCTGTTCGATCTTGCCGGTGAAGCATTCGGGCCGCACCGAAACCTTGATGCCCTTTCCGGCATAGCCTTCGTCGGGCATGAGCCGCAGCCGCAGTATCTGCCGCCGCGTCGTCGGCCGCTCCGCGACATTCCACAGCCCGCCGTTGAACAAGCCCTTGCGCCGATTATTTCTCAGGCACACGAGTTTGTCGCCCGCGAGCGGGAGCGGATCGTCGAAACCTTTGCGCTCGCGAATACGCCCATTATAGGCACGCCGGGTATTGTTGCGGCCCACCAGAATCTGGTCGGTTTCGAGCGCGCGCTGCGGGTCGAACGCATCCTTGGTGACGACGCTCGTCCTGCCATAGTCACCGGGCACGAGGCGTTGACCCTCGCGCACCTGCATCGAGAGCCGCACGATCGGATCGTCCTGCGCCTGCCGATGCACCTCGGTCAGCATCGCGTCCGGCTCGGCTTCCGTGAAGAACCCGCCGCCCGCGATCGGCGGAAGCTGCGCCGGATCGCCGAGCACCAGCACCGGCACCCCGAACGACATCAGGTCGCGCCCCAGCTCCGCATCGACCATCGAGCATTCGTCGATCACGATCAGGGCGGCTTTCGACACCGGGGCGTCGTCCCACAACTCGAAGGTCGGCGTCTCCTCGCCGCTCTCGCGCGTGCGGTATATGAGACTGTGGATGGTCGAGGCGCCGTGACAGCCCTTGGCGCGCATCACCAGCGCGGCCTTGCCGGTGAATGCCGCGAACTTCACCTCGCCGTCGATATGCGCCGCCAGATGCCGGGCAAGCGTGGTCTTGCCGGTACCCGCATAGCCGAACAGGCGGAACAGCGGCGGCGTGCCGCGCTCGCCGGGCTTGTCCTTGAGCCAGCGAGCGACCGCCTGGAGGGCCGCGTCCTGATGGGGCGTGAAATCGGGCATGAAATCCGGATTGGAGCCAGGCAGCGCTTGTAGCCATGCGCCGCGTTTTGAAGCAAGCTGGGGCTAAGAAAATATGAGCGGAAACAATGATCAACAAATTCCACGTGCTCTATGTCGGCCAGATCGAGCTCGACAATATCGGGCTGACTGGCACCCCGGCGAACGAGCGGCGCTATTCGGACGAGCGGCTGCGCGAGGCGTACTTCACGGCGCGCGACGTGGCGCAGACCATGGACGAGCTTGGCTTCGACGTGCTGTGGACCGCCGAGCATCATTTCCAGCGCGAGGGCTACGAGGTTTTCCCGAACCTGATCCAACTGGGCTTGTGGCTCGCGACGCAGACCAAGCGGCTGAAGTTCGGCTGCGGCTTCAATGTGCTCCCCATGTGGCACCCGATCCGCCTCGCCGAGGACTACGCCATGGCGGACGCCGTCACCGACGGCCGCATCGTGATGGGCGTCGGGCGCGGCTACCACACCCGCGAGGTGGAGAGCTTCGGCGCGCCGCTGCTCGACACCAATGCGAACCGCGAGCTGTTCGAGGAGGGGCTCGAACTGCTGCTCAAATGCTTCAACGAGGATGCCTTCCGTCACAAGGGCAAGTTCTACGAGGCGCCGCCGCCGGTCCCGTATCGCGGCTACACGGTCGAAGAGATCACCGTGGTGCCGCGCCCGAAGAACCTGCCGGTGGAAATCTGGATGCCGATCGCGAGCGGCAAGACCATCGAGATGATGGCGAAGAACGGCCTTAAGGCGATGGTGACGCTCAACGGCGAAAAGATTCTCGACGACGTGATGCGCGCCTATCATGAGGCGTGTCACAAGCACGGCCGGCCGAAGAAGCTCGGCGAGGACGTCATCTGGGGCGCGGGACTTTATCTTGCCGACTCAGAAGCCGAAGCGATGCGGCGCGTCGAGCCGGCGCACGACGAGCGCTACAAATGGTTCGCGCCGTTCGGCTTCGTGCGCTATGCGGACGAGCAGGGCCGCGCCTGGGGCACACCCGGCGCGCCGGCTACGATCCCGACCCTGGCGGAAGGCGTGAAGCAGAAGGCGTGGTTCTGCGGCCCGCCGAAGCATGTCATCGACGGTATCAAGTCGATCGAGGCGAAGTATCCCGGGCTGGAACACTTCATGATCCATTGGGCCGAAGGCATCGGCCCGAAGGAATTCAAGGAACAGCTGCGCTGGTTCGCCAAGGACGTGATGCCGGCATTCAAGAACAGATGATGGATGCAGCCGTGAAACCCATGCCCGCGGTTGATGCCGCGATCGACCGTGCGCTCGCCGAGCAGCGTATCGTGGGCGCGGTCGTGCTGATCGCGCGCGATGGCGACACCGTGTACCGGCGCGCCGCGGGTCTCGCGGATCGCGAAAACGGCACGCCGATGCGCGAGCACGCCGTGTTCCGCCTCGCTTCTCTCACCAAGCCGATCGTCACGGCCGCGGCGCTGCGCATGGCCGAGCTGGGCAAGATCGCGCTGACTGACTCGATCACGAAGTATCTGCCGGGCTTTTCCCCGACCCTGCCGGACGGCGAAACACCGGCCATCACCCTGCGTCATCTACTGACGCACACGGCGGGGCTCAGCTACGGCTTCATGCAGCCGCCGGATGGGTCCTATCATCGCGCGGGCGTGTCCGATGGACTTGCCGAGCCCGGGCTTGGAATGGCGGAGGAGCTCGACCGCATCGTGCACGCCGGACTTGCCTATCGGCCGGGCGAGGCATGGGACTATTCGGTCGCGATGGATGTGCTTGGCGCCGCATTGGAAGCAGCGGACGGCCAGACCCTTGATGCTGTGATCGCCGAATATGTGACTGAGCCGCTGCGGCTGTCGTCCATCCGCTTCGATCTGACCACCGCGCAGCGCGACCTGCTCGTCACGCCCTATGCGGATGGCAAGCCCGCTCCCCTGCGCATTCCCGACGACGGGTATCGCGTCCCGTTTCCCGAGGGCATCCCGGTCTATGCCGGACTTGCCGGCGCCAACCTCGCTCCAGCGCGCCTGTTCGACCCCAATTCGTTCCGCTCCAGCGGCGCCGGGATGGTCGGCAATGCGGCCGATATGCTGACCTTCATCGAAGCGATCCGCGCCGGCGGCCCCCCGATCGTCTCGCGCGACACCGCAGCCGCGATGATGACGGTACAGACCGGCAATCTGCCGATACCCAATCGCGGACCGGGCTGGGCTTTCGGCTACGGCGCCTCGATCCTGACCGATCCGGCGGCCGCGCTCAGCCCGCAGTCGCCCGGCACGTTCGGCTGGGGCGGCGTGTGGGGCCATAGCTGGTTCATCGATCCGGTGAAAAAGCTCAGCGTCGTGTCGCTCAGCAACACGGCGCTGGAAGGCATGATGGGGCGCTACATCCGCGATCTGCGCGACGCGATCTATGCCGACCTTGTCTGAGACCGCCTCGGCGTCGAAACAGGCGCGCGCGAGCGGCGCGGATTTCGACGTCGTCGTGGTCGGCGCCGGTTTCGCGGGCCTCTACATGCTGCACCGGCTGCGCGGGATGGGATTTTCCGTGCGCGTGCTGGAGGCGGGCAGCGGCGTCGGCGGCACCTGGTACTGGAACCGCTATCCGGGCGCGCGCTGCGACGTGGAGAGCGTCGAGTACTCCTACCAGTTCTCGCTCGAGCTGCAGCAGGAGTGGGAGTGGAGCGAACGCTACGCCGCGCAGCCGGAGTTGCTGCGCTACGCCAATCATGTGGCCGATCGGTTCGACCTGCGCGGAGACATCCAGTTCGATACGCGCGTGATGGCGGCGACGTTTGACGAAGCTGCCAACACGTGGATCGTCGAGACGAATGGCGGCGCGCGCCTCTCCGCGAGCTATTGCGTGATGGCGACCGGCTGCCTCTCGGTGCCGAACGAGCCGAAGTTCAAGGGCACCGAGACGTTCGCCGGCCCGACGTATCACACCGGCAAATGGCCGCACGAGGGCGTCGACTTTACCGGCCAGCGCGTCGGCATCATCGGCACCGGCTCGTCTGCCGTGCAGTCGATCCCGATCATCGCCTCGCAGGCCGCGCACCTCTATGTGTTTCAGCGCACGCCGAGTTTCGCCGTGCCGGCGCGCAACGCACCGCTGAGCCAAAGTGAACAGCAAGCCATCAAGGACGAGTATCCGGCGCTGCGGGCGCTCGCCAAGACCCGCCGCAACGGCCTATTCTGCGCCACCACCGATCTCTCGGCGCTGGCGGTCAGCGACGAGGAGCGCGAACGCGCCTTTCGCGAGCGCTATGACCGCGGCGGGCTCTGCTACACCGGGACGTTCAACGACCTGCTGATCGACAGCCAGGCGAACGAGGCGGCGGCGGATTTCCTGCGCGCGCGCATCCGCGAGCTGGTGGATGATCCGGACACCGCCGAAGCGCTCTGCCCGCGCACGGTTGTCGGCGGCAATCGGCTCTGCATCGATACCGGCTATTTCGAGACGTTCAATCGCGACAACGTCACGCTGATCAACCTGAACAAGGCGCCGCTCGACGAGATCACGCCCGACGGCCTCCGTGCAGGCGGAAAGCCTTACGCCCTCGATGCGATCGTGTTCGCGATCGGGTTCGACGCGATGACCGGCGCGCTCACGCGCATCGATATCCGCGGCCCGACGGGCACTTTGCTGGCGGAGAAATGGTCC
>Ga0190272_10000993_pt1 | contig 13835 bp, 13 predicted proteins | sample Popmic504T_FD_133746 | JGI IMG/M metagenome (GOLD analysis project Ga0190272, IMG submission 133746) | Populus adjacent soil microbial communities from riparian zone of Shoshone River, Wyoming, USA - 504 T | ecosystem: Environmental > Terrestrial > Soil > Riparian zone | place: USA: Wyoming...
ACCGACTTTCAGGAGTTTTCGCATGCCCAGCGGTGCTGAGCTGATCAAGAAGGCCAAGGAGCAGATCACCGAGGTCGACCCGCGCGAGGTCCACGACCTGCTGAGCAACGGCCACCGCAACGGCACCGTTCTCGTCGACTGCCGCGAGGAGCACGAGTTCGAGGAGGCCCACCTGCCGGGCGCCGTCCACGTGCCGCGCGGCCATCTCGAGTCGCGCATCGAGGGCGCCGCCCGCGACAAGTCCGAGCGCGTGATCGTCTACTGCGCCTCCGGCAGCCGCTCGGCGCTGGCCGCCAAGACGCTGATCGAGGAGCTCGGCTACGAGCGCGCCGAGTCGATGACCGGCGGCATCACGCTCTGGAAGGATCGCGGCTACGAGGTCGAGACCCCGCGCCGGCTGACCCCCGAGCAGCGCGAGCGCTACTCGCGCCACCTGCTCGTTCCCGAGATCGGCCTCGAGGGCCAGCTCAAGCTGCTCGACGCGAAGGTGCTGCTGCTCGGCGCCGGCGGGCTCGGGGCGCCGACCTCGCTCTACCTCGCCGCCGCCGGAGTCGGCACGCTCGGCATCGTCGACGACGACGTCGTCGACCTGTCGAACCTCCAACGCCAGGTCATCCACACCGTGGATCGCATCGGCACGCCGAAGGTCGACTCCGCCGAGCAGGCGATCGCCGACATCAACCCGGGCATCGAGGTCGTCAAGTACCAGACCCGCCTCGACGCGTCGAACATCATGGAGATCATCGACGGCTACGACGTGATCGTCGATGGCGTCGACAACTTCCCGACGCGCTACCTGCTCAACGACGCGACGGTGCGGCTGAAGATCCCGGTCGTCTCGGCGTCGATCCTCGGCTTCGACGGCCAGCTGTCGGTCTTCGCGCCGTACGACGGCCCGTGCTACCGCTGCCTCTACCCGACGCCGCCACCGGCGGAGCTGGCGCCGTCCTGCGGCGCCAACGGCGTGCTCGGCGCGCTCCCGGGGGTCATGGGCGTCCTGCAGGCGATCGAGGTCGTCAAGCTGATCACCGGCTCCGGCGAGCCGCTGATCGGACGGCTGCTGCTCTACGAGGCGCTCAGCACCAGCTTCACCGACCTCAAGGTCCGCCGCGACCCGGAGTGCCCGATCTGCTCGCGCGACCCGGAGTCGATCTCCGACGACGAGATGGGCGTCTTCCCGGACTACGAGCAGTTCTGCGCCGCGGCCGGCTGAGATAGGGTCTCGCACCGTGAGCACGATCAGGATTCCTCCGGTCCTCCGCGCCTCGACGGGCGGCGAGCGCGAGGTCGCCGCGGAGGGCGCCGACGTCGGCGAGCTGCTGCGGGCGCTTGCGGCAGCGCACCCCGCCACCGAGAGCCAGCTGTTCGGCGACGACGGGACGCTCAACCGCTACGTCAACGTCTACCTCAACGACGAGGACGTCCGGGTTCTGAACGGGCTCGACACCGCGGTCAAGGCCGACGACACGCTCGTCATCCTGCCCGCCATGGCCGGCGGCGCATAGCGCCGACGGCGGAAGCGGCGTCGGTGCTGGCCAAGCGCCTTGGGCGGGCGTAAGGTGGCAGAACGCAACGGAGGAGGCTTCTGATGGCTTTGGCACGTGTGGTGTCGTTCGAGGGGGTCAGCAAGGCCCGCGCGGAGGAGATGGAGCGCGAGATGCGCGAGGGCGGTCGCCCCGACGAGATTCCCGCCACGGAGGTCGTGATGCTCCACGACCCCGACGCAGAGCGCTCGCTGGTCGTCCTGTTCTTCGACAGCGAGGAGGACTACGCGCGAGCGGACGAGTTCCTCAGCGCGATGCCGACGGACGAGACGCCCGGCCGGCGCACGGCGGTCGACAAGTACGACGTCGTGGTACGCCTCCGCGACGAGGCCTAGGCCGAAGGGCCTAGGCGGGGCTTGCCGCCCTCGCTACACTTTCTGAAGTTATGGAGGGCCTACAGAACCGGCCTTGCGGAGGTCGCTACGGCGACATCGTCGAGGCGATCGGCAACACGCCACTCGTCGAGCTCAAACGGCTGTCGCCGAAGCCGGGCGTGCGGATCTACGCGAAGCTCGAGTCCTACAACCCGACCGGCTCGGTCAAGGACCGCGTCGCGCGCGGGTTGATCGAGGACGCCGAGACGCGCGGGGCGATCGCTCCGGGGCAGATGATCCTCGAGCCGACCTCCGGCAACACCGGCATCTCGCTGGCGATGATCTGCCAGCGCAAGGGCTACCCGCTGAAGGTCGTGATGCCCGACAACGTCACCGAGGAGCGGACGCAGCTGCTGCGCATGTACGGCGCCGAGATCGTCTACTCGCCGGGTGCGCAGGGCTCCAACGGCGCGGTCGCGCTGGCGCTCGAGATGGCCGAGGCCGACGCGAGCTGCTACATGCCGTATCAGTACGGCAACAGCGCCAACCCGGACGCCCACTACAACGGCACCGCGCTGGAGATCCTCGAGGAGCTCGACGAGGTGACCGCGTTCGTCGCGGGCCTCGGCACCGGTGGGACGCTGATGGGCAACGGCCGTCGCTTCAAGGAGCACGATCCGGACACCACCATCGTCGCCGCGGAGCCGCTTCAGGGCGAGCTCGTCCAGGGCCTGCGCTCGCTCGACGACGGCTTCATCCCGCCGATCATCGACCTGTCGCTGATCGACCGCAAGATCTTCGTCTCGAACCGCGACGCGGTCGTCTGGACCAAGAAGCTGCTCGCCGAGGAGGGCCTGTTCCTGGGCGTCTCGACCGGCGCGATCGCGGCGATCGCGACACGGATCGCCGGCGAGCTCGACGAAGGCAACGTCGTCTTCGTCTCACCCGACGACGGCTGGAAGTACCTCAGCTCGGGCGTCTACACGAAGCCGATCGATCAGCTCGAGGCCGAGGGCGTGCTCGACTCGGCTTCCTTCTGGTAGTCGCTCTCGAGCGGCTCGTCGGGCAGATCGTCGTCGTAGGGGACGTCGCCCATCACGACGGCGGGATCGACCGGTAGGCCACCCGGGTCGTCGCGACCTGGGGGAGGCGGCTCGGTCTCGGCGCCGCCGCCATCGTCCTCGTCCTCCTCGTCACGGTCCCCGATGCCCTGCAGCGAGTCGCGCAGCTCGCGCATCCCGCGACCGAGCGAGCGTGCCGTCTCCGGCAGCCGCGACGGGCCCAGCACGAGCAGCGCGATCACGAGGATCACGATCAGCTCCATCGGCGAGGGGGAGAGAAAGGCCACGGGCCTCAAGCGTAGCCCGACCGCGCGCACCCGGCAGAGCCGGGCGCTTGCGGCTGGCCATTACGCTTGGCGTATGCGGATGACCAGGGCGCATTGGGACGAGCTGATCGCGCACGCTCAGGAGGAGGCGCCGAACGAGTGCTGCGGCTACGCGCGCGGCAAGGAGGGCGTCGTCGACACCGTCTACCGGGCGGTCAACGAGCGCCACTCGCCGTACGGCTTCGAGTTCGGCTTCGCGGCGCTCAACGCGACCAACGAGCTCGACGACGAGGGCTGGGAGGTCGCGACCTACCACTCGCATCCGCGCAGCGCCGCCGAGCCGTCGCAGACCGACATCAACCTCGCCACCTATCCGAGCTGGACCTACCTGATCGTGTCGCTCGACGGCGACCCGCACGTGCGCGCCTGGCGGATCGTCGACGGCGAGGTCGACGAGCAGCCGATCGAGGTCGATGGCTGATCTCCCTGGACCGGACGAGGGAGCGGAGGAGACCGAGCCTCCACGTAGTGCCGCGCACGAACGCGCCCGCAAGATCGATCCGCGCTACACCGAGGGCGAGCTGGTCAAGGTCGCCTGGGCCGGCAACCAGGCCGAGGCCGAGCTGATCCAGGGACTGCTGCTCGAGAACGGCATACCCAGCAGCCTGAGCCGCTCGATGGGCTTCGACGTGCCCGACTTCCTGGCGGCGGGACCGCGCGACATCCTCGTGCCCGCCGCCGGTGTCGATGCCGCGCGTGAGCTGTTGCCCGACACCGGCATGGCGCCGGCGGGCACGGCCGACGACTCCGGCGCGCAACTCCGGCAGGCGTTGAAGATCGCGGCCTTCGTGCTGCTCGTAGGCGGCGGTGTCGCTCTGCTGGCATGGCTGCTCCAACCGGCCGGCTGACCAAGGCCCGATAGCCTTCGCGCGCGATGGACTTCGCCCCGTCCGAGCGTGTCGCCGAGCTGCGCGAGCGCGTCCAGGCCTTCATGGCCGAGCACGTCATGCCCGTCGAGGAGGAGGCGATGCGCGCGCTCGACTCAGACGTCGCCCCGGGCCTCGCCTACCCGGCGATCCTCGTCGAGCTGCGCGAGCGCGCGAAGGGGGAGGGGTTGTGGAACCTCTTCATGCCGGACGAGGAGCACGGTCCCGGGCTGGCCAACTGGGAGTACGGGCTGCTCTGCGAGGACATGGGACGGTCGCCGGTCGCGCCGATGGTCTTCAACTGCTCGGCGCCTGACACCGGCAACATGGAGATCCTCGCCGAGTACGGCAGCGACGAGCAGAAGCAGCGCTGGCTGGCGCCGCTGCTCACCGATCACGTCCGCAGCTGCTTCTCGATGACCGAGCCGGAGACGGCGGGCTCGGACCCGACCGGACTTGCCGCGCGCGCCGTACTCGAGGGCGATGAGTGGGTGATCGACGGCCACAAGTGGTTCACCTCCGGCTACAACGGCGCCGACGTCGCGATCGCGATGGTCGTCACCGATCCCGACGCGGCGCCGCACAAGCGCGCGAGCATGATCCTCGTCCCGGTCGAGACCCCCGGCTTCACGGGCGTCCGACCGGTACCGGTAATGGGCCACAGCGCCGGACCAGGCCACTGGGAGGTCACCTACGAGGGCGTCCGCGTCCCGGCGGCCAATCTGCTCGGCCCGCGCGGCGACGGCTTCGCGATCGCCCAGGCGCGGCTCGGCCCCGGCCGCATCCACCACTGCATGCGCGCGATCGGCTCGGCTGAGCGCGCCTTCGAGCTGATGTGCCAGCGCGCCAACGAGCGCGAGGCGTTCGGCGGGCCGCTGGCCGAGAAGCAGTTCGTCCAGGACTTCGTCGCGACCTCGCGGATCGAGATCGACGCCGCCCGACTGATGGTGCTGCACGCCGCCTGGAAGATGGACACCGAGGGCAAGCACGCCGCCCGCCAGCAGATCTCGATGATCAAGGTCGTCGCCGCGCAGATGCACCAGGCGGTCTGCGATCGCGCGATGCAGGTCCACGGGGCGCTCGGGATGTCCGACGACGTCCCGCTGGCGCTGATGTGGCGCCAGGGCCGCTGGCTGCGGATCGCCGACGGGCCCGACGAGGTGCACAAGCAGTCGATCGCGCGGCGCGAGCTGAGCCGCTTCAAATGAGGAGAGAGAGCTAGATGGCAACCGCAGCGCCCACCAGCCCCGCCGACCACGGCCTGACCGACGAGCAGCGCGACTTCGTCGCGGCGATCCGCGACTACGCGGCGCGCGAGGTGACGCCCGACAAGCTCGACGCGCTCACGGACGGCGGCAAGGACCCGCACAACCACGAGGTCGCCGCCAAGATGGGCGAGCTCGGCTGGTACGGCGTGACGATCCCCGAGCAGTACGGCGGCTCCGGCGGAAGCTTCCTCGACGCGACGCTGTTCCTCGAGGAGAGCGCACGCGGCCAGATCCCGGTCGGTGCCTACGGAGTAACGCTGATCTGCGTCGGCGCGCTGAACAAGTTCGGCACCGAGGAGCAGAAGCAGGATCTGCTCGGCCGCGTCGCCGCCGGCGGGACGCTGGCGATCGCGATGTCCGAGCCGGATGCCGGCTCTGACGTCGCCGCGTTGAAGTGCAAGGCCCGCCGCGACGGCGACGAGTGGGTGATCAGCGGCTCGAAGATGTGGTGCTCGTTCGCCCACAAGGCGAGCCACACGCTGATCGTCTGCCGCAGCGGTGAGGGCTCCGAGCGCCACGACGGCCTGTCGATGATCTTCGTCCCGCGCGACGCCGAGGGCTTCAACATGCGGCCGATCGACACGCTCGGCGGCGAGGACACCAACGAGCTGCACCTCGACGACGTCCGCGTGCCGGCCGAGAACCTGCTCGGGATCGAGGGCGCGGGCTGGATCCAGCTGATGGCCGGCCTCAACAACGAGCGCGTGATCCTCGCCGCGCTCGCGCTCGGACTCGGCCAGCGGGCGTTCGACGACACGCTCGCCTACGTCAAGGAGCGGCGCCAGTTCGGCCGCCCGGTCGGGTCGTTCCAGGCGCTCCAGCACCGGCTCGCCGATCTCGCGACCGATCTCGCGCAGGCGCGCCTGCTGGTCCGCTGGGTCGCGCGCCTGACCGACGAGGACCCGACGCGGATGCTGCCCCAGGAGGCCTCGATGGCGAAGCTCGCCACCACCGAGCTGGCAAAGCGCTGCGGCCTCGAGGCGGTTCAGATGGCCGGCGGCTACGGCTACGCGAAGGAGTACCCGATGGAGCGCCACCTGCGCTCCGCCGTCGTCACGACGATCTACGGCGGCACGTCGGAGATCCAGCGCAACATCATCGCGAAGACGCTCGGCCTCTGACAGCAGGCCGAATCGGGCCAGCTGGCCTGCTTGTCGCTAAAGCCAGAGGGGCTTGCGGCCGATCTCTAGTTCGTGGGCATCCCTCGCCCTGTCACCCGACTGGCCCCTGTAGGGGAAGCTGACGCTCGCGTCGGCTCGGCTACGGACGCCATGCGGGCGGTAACCCGCCTGCTGAGCGCCTCCGCCGACCTGCAGGGGCCAGACGTGGTCCGTCGCCGGCTGGTCGCCGAGGCACGCGATTTCTTCGGCGTCGCGCGTGCCGTGCTGCTGGACGTCCACGAGAGCGAGGGGCGCACCGAGCCGGTCGTGGCGAGCCCGGCGATCGGCGTCGCGCGCCGCACGCTCCCGGTCTCCGACCTGCCGCCGCTCGATCTGCTGCTGCACCAGGGATTGCCTGCGCTGCTCGCCCAGCGCGCTGAGGCTCAGGCGATCGACCGCGTGCTCGGCCTTGACGGCAGCTCCGACACGGCGCTGCTGCTCCCGATGCGGGCCGGCAGCACGGTCCGCAACGTGCTGCTGCTGCTCGACGAGGAAGGACGCGACTTCAGCGAGGTCGAGATCGGCGTCGCCGGTTCGTTCGCCGCCGCCGCGGCCGCGAGCCTCGCCCAGATGCGGCTCGCCGAGGAGCACGCCGCTCAGGTTGCCCAGCAGGCCGCGCTCGCGCGCGCCGCGAAGACGCTCAACGAGAGCCTCGACCTCAACCGGGTGCTCGTCCAGATCTGCACCGAGGCCGCGAGCATCCTCGACGGCGACAATGCCACGATCTTTCGCGGAGACGCGGCCGGGCTGACGATCGAGGCGGTCCACGGCGTCGTGCCGGAGGCGATCGGCTACCGGGTCGCGCCCGGCATCGGGTTGTCCGGGCGTGTCGCCGAGCTCGATCGGCCGCTGATCACCAACGACTACCAGGCGCTGACGGGCAAGCCCGACGCCGCGCTGTTCGGCGAGGTGCGCAGCTGCGTCGCGGTGCCGATGCACTGGGACGGCAAGCTGCGGGGCGTGCTCGCCGTCGGCTTCCACCGTCGCCGTGAGGTGACGCGCGAGGACATGAACCTGCTCGAGGCGTTCGGTGAGTTGGCGGCGGCCGCCTGCCGCAACGCCAGCGCTCATGCCGGGCTCGCGCAGGTCGCGCGTACCGATGGCCTGACCGGTTGCCTCAACCACACCGCGATGCAGCACATGCTGCGGCGTGAGATCGAGCGCGGTGAGCGGACCGGTCACCGGCTGTCGCTCGTGCTGATCGACCTCGACGACTTCAAGCAGGTCAACGAGGATCACGGCCATCTCGCCGGCGACGAGGTGCTGCGGCGGGTCGGCAGCGCGCTGCGCGGAGCCGTCCGGCCCTACGACCTGGTCGCCCGCTACGGCGGCGACGAGTTCGCGATCGTCGCGATCGAGGCCGACGAGCAGACCGCGGCGGAGCTCGCGAGGCGGACGCTCGACGGCATCGAGCGCGCGCTCACAGCCGATGGCGGGGTACCCGACGGCTGCGGCGCGAGCGCCGGGGTGGCCGAGTGGCAGCCCGAGGAGACGCCCGCGGCGCTGATCGACAACGCCGATCGTGCCCTGCTGCACGGCAAGCAGCACCGCGGGCGGGGCTCGGTCGTCGTCTACTCGTCGTTGCCCGTCGGCCTGCGCCCAGTGCCGGCGCCAGCGGCGGAAAGCGTCCAACCACCGATCGCGCCGTTGGCCGCGGTGGAGGCGGCATGGCCCGATCAGGGCCGCGAGCAGACCGAGCGGCTGCGCGTCAGGACACGCCAGCTGTCGCTCGCGAACGCGATCGGCGCGCGACTGTCGGCGATGACGGACCCGGAGGAGATCATCGGGGCGGCGGTCGACGAGCTCAACCGCGCCTTCGGCTACTTCCTCTGCGCGATCGTCCGCATCCGCGAGGACAACTACGTCGAGGCCGTCGCGTGGCGCGGAGTGGCGATGCCGCCAGGTGAGGAGCCAGCGCTGGCGATGCCGCGCGCCGCCGGCGTGATCGGGCGTTGCCTACGCGAGCGCCAGCCGGTGATCGTCGGCGACGTCCGCGACGAGCCCGACTACGTCGCAAAGCCCGAGACCGCCGACGTCCGCTCCGAGCTGGTCGTGCCGCTCTACGTCGGCGACGACCTCTGGGGCGCTATCGACATCGAGGAGGAGCGGCCGAACGCCTTCGACGAGGACGACGCGCGCCTGGTGCAGACGGTCGCCGGCCAGGTTGGCTCGGCGCTGCGCTCGGCGATGCTCTACGAGCGCCTCGACGGCGCCTACATCGGCACCGCCCAGGCGCTGGCGACCGCCCTCGAGGCCGGCGACCGGGAGCGCGGATCCTCGAGCGCCGTGGTCGAGCTGTCGACCGCGATCGGCCGCCGGCTCGACATGAGCCAGGACGACGTTCGCGCGCTGCGCCTCGCCGCGATCTTCCACGACATCGGCAAGGTGTCGGTCTCCGAGGAGGTGCTCAACAAGCGCGGCCCGCTGACCGAGACCGAGCGTCTTCAGGTCGAGCGCCACGCCGTCGTCGGCGAGAGCATCCTGTCCTCGGTCGAGTTCCTCGAGGACGTCCGCCCGCTCGTCCGCCACGCCCACGAGCGCTGGGACGGCGCCGGCTATCCCGACGGCCTCGCCGGCGAGGACATCCCGCTCGGCGCCCGCATCGTCCACGCCTGCGACGCCTACGACGCGATGACCGCCGAGCGGCCGTACCGCGACTCGCTCTCCAAGCCCGACGCTCGCGCGCAGTTGATCGCCGGCTCCGGCGGCCAGTTCGATCCCGGCGTCGTCACCGCGCTACTTGAAGTGCTGAGCCGCTAGAGGCAAGCCTGGCAAGGAAGCAGGGAGCCGTGGCGGGCGTTAGCCCGCGAGGCTCCCGCCTGTGCCCCGAACGGGGTGATGACCGGCCGCCAAGCGCCGCCTATCGCGGCTCAGGCGAGGACCGGAACGGCGTCCGAGGCAATCGCCTCGATCTCCGCGGCGGCGCGGTCGAACTCCTCGTCGGAGAGCACGGGCGTGCCCTCGAACGGGAGGTCGCGGTGCAGCTCGATCCAGGAGCGACAGCCGTGGTACTCGGGGCGGACCTTGACCGTGACCGGACGCGGGATGCGGTACGTGCGCAGCAGGATCACGTGCATCGGGTGATGACGCTTCCATTCGAGCCGCTTTTCGGCGTAGTCGGTCGTCCACACGTAGTACGGCGACAGGGCGTCGACGGCGCGCGGATCGGTGATCAGGTAGCTCGCGGAGACCTCGGCCCAGGCGCGGATGCGGACCCGGTCGGGCTGGGGGATGCCGCCGTCCTGGAGCAGGGCGCGGGCGGGCGGGTCGCCATCGGGCCAGACGCCCTCCTCGAGCGCGCGCCCGAGCTCGGGCAGGTGCGAGTCGCGCACGAGGTTGTTGCGCTGATGGTCGAAGGTGGGGTAGAGGAAGAACTGGTCGTGCTCGATCTCGAAGTGCTTGTTCTCCTCGCGGATCCCGCCCTTGCGGAGGGTGAGCAGCTGCTCACCCTCCGCTAGAGCGCGCACGGTCACAGCCCATTCCTTCAAAGCAACTGGCATGAAAAAGGGATTCCTTCCGGTCCCGTGCGCAGGACGTTGACTCAGTGCTGGCGCGGCACGGGCGACGGATTGTGACGCAGAGGGACGTTTAAATCAAGTGAACTGTGACCACGATCACAGTTGCCTACGTCGCGCCGTACCCGCCACCGCCCGGGGTCTCGATCCGCAGGCGGTCGCCGGTCGACAGCGTTCCCGATGTCTTCGGCGGCAGCTCGGAGCCGTCGAGCAGGTTGCGGCCTGGGGCGCCGGGGGCGCCGCCGGCGACGCCTGGCGGGGCGTGGCGGCGGCGCTCGGTGATCAGCGAGTAGCGCATCTCGGCGAGCGCCTCGAGCTCGCGCGCGACACCGTCGCCGCCACGGTGGAGCCCGTCGCCGCCGGAGCCCCGGCGCAGCGCGTACTCGACAGCGCGCAGCGGGAACTCGAGCTCGAGCGCCTCGATCGGCGTGTTGAGCGTGTTGCTCATCGCGACGTGGACGGCGCTCGGCCCGTCGGCATCGGCGCAGGCGCCCTGACCGCCGCCGAGCGTCTCGTAGTAGGTGAAGCTGTCGTTGCCGAGCGTGAGGTTGTTCATCGTTCCCTGGCCCAGCGCCTGGCCGAAGGCGGCGAGCACCAGGTCCGCGACCCGTGACGAGGTCTCGACGTTGCCGGCGACGACCGCGGCCGGCGACGCGGCGTTGAGCAGGCAGCCCTCCGGCACCGTCACGCGCAGCGGCCGGTAGGCGCCGGCACACGGCGGGACGTCGGGATCGGCGATCACGCGCAGCGCGAAGTAACAGGCCGAGAGCGTGACCGCGAGCGGGCAGTTGAGGTTGCCGTCGTGCTGGGCGGCGCTGCCGGAGAAGTCGAGCTCGATCTCGTCGCCGGAGACGACGGCGCGCAGGCGCAGCTCGAGATCGCCGTCGGCCGCCTCGAGCACGTCGGTCGCCGTCCGCTCGCCATCCGGCAGGGCCGCGATCCGCGCGCGGGTGCGGCGCTCGGCGTAGTCGAGCGTCTCCGCGATGCCGGCGCGCAGCTCGTCGACGCCGGTGCGCCGTGCGAGATCCTCGAGCCGCCGCGCGCCGGCGCGGTTGGCGGCGAGCTGCGCGCGCAGGTCGGCCTCGCGCTCGTTGGGGTTGCGCATCCGGGCGATCAGCTCGCCGAGCAGCTCGCGGTCGAGCTCCCCGCCGCGGGCGAGCCGTGTCGGCGGGATCACGACGCCCTCGTCGGCGAGCGTGCGCGAGTCGGCCGGCATGCTGCCCGGCTCCGGCGCGCCGACGTCGGCGTGGTGGGCGCGGCTGGCGGCGAAGCCCAGCAGCTCGGCGCCGTCGAGGAAGACCGGCGAGATCACCGTGATGTCGGGCAGGTGGGTGCCGCCGGCGAATGGGTCGTTGAGGATCCAGGCGTCCCCGGGCGCCTGAGGCTCGTCGAGGATCGCGGCGACAGCGCTTGGCATCGCGCCGAGGTGGACCGGAATGTGCTCGGCCTGCATCGCCATCTGGCCGTCGCGGTCGAACAACGCGGTCGAGGCATCGCGGCGCTCCTTGATGTTCGCCGAGTGGGCCGAGCGGACGAGCACCGCGCCCATCTCGTCACAGGCCGAGCGCAGCGCGCCGACCATCACCTGGAGCGCGATTGCGTCGAGGCTCATGCCGACTCCAGTTCCAGAGTCACGCCGCTCGCGTCGGCCGTTCCCGACCAGCCGGGCGGGACGACGAGCGTCGAGCCGGGCAGCTCGACGATCGCTGGACCCGCGATCTCGCCGCTGCCTGGTCCGAGCACGACGGCCTCGTGCCATTCGTCGCCGAAACGCGCGCGGCGGGTGCCGCGGCGTTCGGCTGGGGTGGCCGTCGCGGCGGGAGGCTCAGCGCCCGGCAATGCGGCGGCGACGCGCACCGTCACCAGCTCCAGCTCGGCGGCGGCGTCGGCATACCCGTAGCGCTCGGCATGAGCCCTGTCGAAAGCGGCGCGCAGCTCGTCGGGTTCGGGCGTGAGGCCGGCTTCGACCGGCAGCTCGAACGCCTGGCCGGCGTAGCGCAGCTCGTAGGTCGCGCGCAGCTCTGCGCCGGGTGCCCCAAGCTCGGCGCGGCCGCGCTCGCCGAGACGCGCCACGGCCGCGACGATCGCCGCCCGGGTCAGGCGATCGCCGCTGAGCAGCACCGACTCGACGAGATCGCGGCGCCGCTCGGACACCGCCAGTCCGAGCGCCGACAGGACCCCCGACGCGGCCGGCGCGACGATCCGCGCGATTCCGAGCTCCACGGCGATCGCCACCGCGTGCAGCGGGCCAGCGCCTCCGAATGCCACCAGCGTCAGCCGGCGCGGATCGATGCCGCGCTCGACGGTGACGACGCGCGCCGCCTGCGCCATCTCGACGGCCGCGACGCGCAGCGTTCCCGCGACCGTCTGCTCGACCGAGATGCCGAGCTCGGCGGCTAGCTCGCCGACAGCGGCCTCGGCGGCGCCGCGGTCGAGCTCGATACCGCCGGCCAGCGGCGAGCCGGGGTCGAGATGGCCGGCGAGCAGGCTGGCGTCGGTGACCGTCGGCTCGGTGCCGCCGTGGCCGTAGCAGGCAGGCCCCGGCCGAGCGCCCGCCGAGCGCGGCCCGACCCGCAGCGCGCCGCCCTCGTCACGCCAGGCGAGGCTGCCGCCGCCCGCGCCGATGGTGTGGACGTCGACCATCGGCAGCGCCAGCGAGCGGCCGGCGATCTCGCGGCCGCCGGTTACGGCGACGCGCCCGTCGAGCACCAGCGACACGTCGCAGGAGGTACCGCCCATGTCGAGCGCGACGGCTCTCTCGGCGCCGGACTCGCGTGCGGCGGAGGCCGCCGCGACCGCGCCGCCCGCTGGGCCGGACAGCACCGTCCAGGAGCCGTGATGGGCGGCCGTCGCCGCGTCGACCACTCCACCGCTCGACAACATGATCTCGGGCCTCGGCAGGCCAGCCTCGCGGGTGCGGGCGGCGAGCTGGTCGAGGTAGCGGCCGAGCAGCGGCGAGACCGTCGCGTCGACGATCGTCGTGACGCACCGCTCGTACTCGCGAAAGACCGCCGCGGTCTCGTGCGAGGTCGAGACATGGACGCCGTCGAGCAGCTCCGCGACGGCAGCCTCGACCGCCTGCTCGTGCTCGGGATGGCGGAACCCCCACAGCAGGCAGACGGCGACGGCCTCGACGTCGTCCGGCAGCGCGGCGATGCGCTGGCGCAGCTCCTCGCGGTCGAGTGGTCGCAGCACCCCGTCCGGCGTGCAGCGCTCCGGCGCGGCGACGAGCAGCTCGTCCGGGACGATCGGCGCCGGATTGCCGGCGCAGAGGCGGTAGAGCTCGGGTCGTGCCTGGCGCCCGAGCAGCTCGATGTCGGTGAAGCCCTCGGTCGAGATCAGGGCGGTGCGCGCGGTGCGGCCCTCGAGCAGCGCGTTGGTGCCGACGGTCATGCCGTGCACGAGTCGTTCGACGGCATCGGGCTTGGCCGTGCCGAGCGCCTGCTCGATCGCGGCCATCACGCCGAGCGACTGATCGTCTGGCGTGGTCGGCGCCTTGCCGGTGCGGACGCCGGCGACGTCGATCGCGACGGCGTCGGTGAAGGTCCCTCCGACGTCGACGCCCAAGATCACCCCGGGAAGGTACACCGGGGCTCACGCCCCCGGACCCCTATGGCGCCTGGCCGGCCGCGACAGGCCAGGCGCGATGGCAGGCGGTGCTAGTGTCGTGAGTCGTTAATTTGTTTGTAGTATCGGCTGATGGAGTCGAGGATTTGGTCGGCGGTCTTGGTCCAGACGTAGGGGCGGGGGTCGTCGTTCCAGGTGTTGATCCAGTTGCGGA
>Ga0190272_10000994_pt1 | contig 13830 bp, 16 predicted proteins | sample Popmic504T_FD_133746 | JGI IMG/M metagenome (GOLD analysis project Ga0190272, IMG submission 133746) | Populus adjacent soil microbial communities from riparian zone of Shoshone River, Wyoming, USA - 504 T | ecosystem: Environmental > Terrestrial > Soil > Riparian zone | place: USA: Wyoming...
CTTTGGACTTGCTCCCAGGAAAGGACAAACACCATGCTGAAAGAGTTTCGTGATTTCATCGCTCGTGGCAGTGTAGTGGATCTCGCCATCGCCGTGATCATCGGTGCCGCGTTTGGCAAACTCATCACGTCTCTGGTTGACGGAATCATTATGCCGCCAATCGGATTGCTGCTCGGCAATGTCGACTTCGCAAATTTGTTTATTGATCTATCGGGACAACGGCCGTTGTCATTGGCAGACGCGCAAATAAAGGGCTTGCCGGTGATCGCATACGGCGCGTTTATTAACGACGTTATCTCGTTCCTGATCATTGCTCTCGTAGTGTTCCTGATCGTCAGGGCAATGAATAGCCGGAACCGCGAAGATGCCCCGTCCACGAAAGCCTGCCCGTATTGTTTGACAACAATTCCTTTGGCAGCAACCAAGTGCTCGGCATGCACTTCGCCCCTCGTGGCCGCGACAGACCTTCGACAAGGAACTCCCTGAAGACCGTCCACTCCAAGGTCCAAGGTCCAATGTCCCAAGTCCAAATGTAAGTCAGTGTTATGCTCATACCGATTTTGGACTTTGGACTTTGGACCTTAGACTTATTTACCTATGCGCGAGTGTCCTCGTTGTGAAACCTGTTATGAAGACGACGTAGTCGTTTGTCCCACAGATCAGGGCAACACGAAGCAGACACTGCCCGGCTCCACACTCCTCTCCTCCCGATATCTTCTCGAGAAGCGACTTGGCCGCGGTGCCATGGGCCAGGTATATCTCGCCAGAGATCAGAATCTGGTTACCCGCCAGGTCGCTATCAAAACAGTTCGACCTGACATCCTGAGTGACGAAATGCTCCAGGAAGGCGAGGCCATCGCGAGATTTGAGCGCGAGGCGCGCGCCGCTGCCTCGATTCGTCATCCCAACGTGGTTGACGTCACTGACTTCGGCAAGAGCGAAGAGGGTGTTTTCTTTCTGGTTATGGAATACGTAGACGGCGAGAGTCTCTACCAATTATTGCGACGAGAAGGCACACTCGATCTGCCACGGACCCTCGCAATCATGGCCCAGGTGGTCGCCGGAGTTGACGCCGCTCACGATGAAGGCATCCTTCACCGCGATTTAAAACCGGCCAACATTTTCATCATGCAACGCAAGAAACCAGCGCCTAACGCAGGAGATGGCTTTGTAAAGGTCGGCGACTTTGGTCTGGCGAAGATCGTCCACTCCGACAAGTCAGAGACGAGGACTGGACCCGAATCGCGCGGCATCATCGGCACTCCCGAGTACATGGCTCCTGAGCAAATGCAAGCAGGCGTGCAGTTGGACGCACGCGCGGATGTCTACGCGCTTGGGGCCATCGCCTATCACATGTTGGGTGGTCGCCAACCTTTCATCGGTGACATCACTCAACTCGTCGCCCAGAAACTGTTGCAGTCGCCACCCTCGCTGCTGACTTTGCGCTCAGATGTTTCCAGCGAAGTTAACAAGGCAATCCTGCATGCGCTGGAGCGTAATCCGGTGGACCGGCCGGCAAGCGCGGTTGAATGGTTTGAGGAACTGGAAAACGCTCGGGGCGCACGAGCTGACACCCACGACACCGCCGATTCGCGTCTGGTGGTCATGGCCCCCAACGGATCGGAAGTTTATGTTGACGATGAACGCCAGGCCAGCGTGGGACGATCCGGGAGAGTGGTGCTCAGATCAATTGCGCCGGGACAGCACGTGCTACGTGTGGCGCGCTCTGGTGAGGTTGACGACGAACGGGTGATCGAGATTAGGGCCGATGGCGTTGATCAAATCATTCAGGCCCAATTTGGCAAACAGCCTTCCAGTCACCAGTTGACGCCATCGCGCGGCGGCAGTCTCGATAGCCGAACCGGCATGTCTGCTGCTTCTCCCACTGTGGTTGCTTGTGTGAAATGCGGTTCTCGTTTTGCGGAAGGAACCAAATTCTGCGGTCGCTGCGGGAGTCGCAGCTTCCAAAGTGTCGACATCGAAGCCTTGTTCCCGCCTGTCGCAAATGCTGCTTCGCCTGTCCCGTCAGGGATCGTCGCCTGTCCGCGCTGCCAGCGCGAGTATTCCTCTGCAATCAAGTTTTGCGGAAAGTGTGGGATCCCAATCGGCACGCAGTCGCTTGACTGGCGTCAACCACGGCCGGTTGAAGTGGTTTGCAAATTGTGCGGCGGGACGTATCCCGCCGGAACTAAATTCTGTGGCCGCTGCGGTAAACCAATTGTCTCTTGAGCCCGGTGCTGAAGTGGCACGCGCATCTTGCGCGTGATCCATCCTGCGGGTGACAACCATCTTGCGCGTGACTACCACGGGCGGGACGCCCGTGCCACCAGCCAATCAGCTCTTGAGCCGCGCGAGCGTTTCCTATAATGTTTCGTCCTGGTTTGTCGACGGTTTACTTCGAAGGTAAGCCGACCGGGTCTCATGCGCGAACCACGCAGCCACAGGAGAACTGAGCTCGATTAGTATGAAACGTTGCCCCAGTTGTAATCGCACATTTACAGATGTCTCGCTGAATTTCTGCCTGGAAGATGGCACCCCGCTGGTCTCAGACACCGGGCTCGATCCCGGCGCCACAATACGCTATACAGATTCGCGAGAGACCCGTCCGACGGCGACTGAAGTCTATCCGCCGCAACCGGTCCAGCCTCCGCGCGCGACTGTTCGTTATGAAACGCCACCCACTCGAGCCGCGCAGCCAGACCAATGGGCGCCGCTGCCGCCGATGCCACCGAAGAAATCCAATGCAGTTTGGTGGATACTGGGCGGACTCGTTGTGGCTGGAGTAGTCGTCGCAGGCGTGGCGGTAATGATCTTTGCGCTCGCCAGCATGGGAAACTCAAACGGAAACACGAACAACAACAACCGAAACGCGAACATCCGCACTACGAATCGCAATACCAACAACGCAAACAACACCAACAGTACGAACGTAAACTCAATCGCCAGCCTGCCGCCGATAATCACGGATGACTTCTCGGTGGAGACGTGGGGCAACGGGACTTTTTCCTACGGCGACATTTCCTATGAAGACGGCGAATATCGCATGCGGGCAAAAGATAATTCCTACCTCGTCATGTATGCGCCTTCAAACGACTACAGCACCGAGAATGCGCGAGTTAGTGTCTCGGTAAAGGATGTCGATGGCGGAGCAGTGTCGTCCGGTTACGGGCTTATCGTTCATGGACAGAAAACGTCCACCTCGCAACTCGAAGATTATGCGTTGCTGATTTTTACCGGTGCCCAACCGCAGTATGAAATCATTAAGCACAAGGCCGGAGTGCAAACGACGGTTGTGCCATGGACCAAGTCCAGCGCTATCAACAAGGGAACAGCTGCGAACCAACTCGAGGTGCGCGCTCGCGGCTCCGAGCTCTCCTTCTACATAAACGGACAGTATGTGAACCGGATCACCGACAACGAAATCAAGAAAGGTGTCGCCGGATTTTATACAAGCGGCACAAGCGAAGTGGCTTTCGACGATCTCGAAATCAAGCGATAAACTTTCGTCCAGAGTCCAATGTTCAAAGTCCAACGTCCCTGACGTAACGAACAGCGGACCTTGGACTCTGGACCCTGGACTTCAGGATGCAAGTAAACCTAAGAGTATTAGCTGGGCCTTACCAGGGTCGGGTCTTCACCTTTGATCAGGCGGACACGTTTCTCATCGGCCGGACTGATGATTCTCACCTCTGCTTGCCCGAAGATAAATTTTTCTCACGTCATCATTGTTTGCTGGAAGTGAATCCGCCGCGTTGCCTGATGCGCGATCTGGGTTCGACTAACGGCACGTTCGTAAATGGCCAGCGAGTCAGCGAAGCATTCCTGAAGAGCGGCGACCGGATCCAGGGCGGGGCCACTGTCCTGCTGGTGGAAGTAAACGCAACTGAACCGGTTGGTCCAATCTCAACAAGTCACCCTTCGCGCGAAGAATATTTCAGCCGGCCCACAATCGTAAACGTTGAATGCTTGAATTGCGGCAGACGCGATAAGGCCGAGGCGGCTTCCACCGACGAACACCTGACCTTTCTTTGCGAAGACTGCCGGATCGAGCTCAAGCATGCGCCTCAGCCTATTCCCGGTTACGACACAATTCGCATCCTCGGCCGCGGGGGCATGGGCTCTGTGATGCTCGCTCGCGATCAGATAACGGGGCGCGCGGTGGCGATTAAGACTTTGCTTCCGGAGTTTGCAGTCAGTGATAAGGCAATGCGTCGCTTCATGCGCGAGATCGACGTGGCTGCGGCGCTGAAACATTCAAACATCGTGGAGTTTTTGGATCGAGGAGTGAATAATGGAGTGGTCTATCTGGTGACCGAGTTTATTGACGGACTGGATGCCGCGAAGTTGGCCGACGCCCGTGGCGGTCAGTTGCCGGCGCAGGAAGGCTTGACGATTATCTCCCAAGCCCTCGCAGCACTTCAGCATGCGCACTCGCAAGGCTACATCCATCGCGACATCAAGGATCAGAATATCCTGGTGAGCGGGACGTGGCCGCATATCACAGCGAAGTTGACTGACTTTGGCCTGGCCAAGAGTTTCACCCAGTCGGGCATGAGTGGCGTAACTGTAGCCGGAGAAATGGCCGGGACACTTGCCTATATGCCGCCCGAACAACTCAAGAACTTTCGGGACGTCCAGCCGCAGTCCGACATCTATGCTTTGGGAATGACTGCCTACAGCCTGCTTGCTGGCACGTTGGCTTTGAAGCTTGGCAGAAAAACCAGCATGGCAGAAACCATCAAGGCGATCTTCGAGCAAGCGCCAATTCCCTTGCGCGAACGCGCGCCGCTGCTTCCCCAGCACGTTTGCGAGATCATTGACCGCGCACTCTTGAAAGACCCAGCGGAACGTTGGCAGTCAGCCGGGGCCATGCGCAATGCGCTGCTTCATGCGTCCGCCTGAGCATCCGTCCTGCGATCTCAACTTACGGGGCGGACGCACAACCCGGGGTTGCCGTTCCCGCAGTGTCCTGACCGCCCGCCGCAATCTGCTTGACACTGTTTCCAGCGCGCAGTTCGACGCGGCCCGTCTTCACCGCGACAAATGTGTTGCCGCACTTCGTGTCGACCGTAAACATTTGTCGTCCTGCGCCGTCAGCCACCACCTGCCCATCCCTGGTAGTGACCGTGGCGGTTGCACTTGGAGAAGACGATACTCTGACACGACCGGCCTCGAGCATTTCCACCGATACGCTGCCATCGGTAAAACTCAACTTCATGGTCGTCTCTTCCACGACTTCAACCCGGCCAAGCTTGGCTAGACTAACTACAGCGCTCGAACCTTTCGCCGTGGTCACCGTGCTGTCGGAAAATATAGTGGCGCCGGAAATTGCACTCGTTCCATTAACCGAGACTTGCCCTTCAACTTGTATTAGTTTTGCTGCCGGTCCTGAAGACGCCCGCGGCTCCGTAGCTGTCAGGGCAAGTGCCGCCGGCACAATCACAGCCAATACGGACAGACAAAGCAAAAATCTATTTACCCGAAGATTCATTTTCATGCTTTCTTCTCCTTTGCTTTCATAATTACCCAAATAGTTGCGCCGCATGGACTCGAATCATTTCCAAGGTCTCACTTTCTTAAGGCGCGGAAACAATTCCGAAACTATCATTGCACGCCGGAAGCAGAGGACTCGCAACAGCTCTGCGGCCGGGAGACGTTTGGCGCCCGACCGCGAGAAACTGCCCCCGGTGATCTAATCTTCTGCTCGAAAAATCGTCGCGGAAACGCCAGGCCCAGTCGCAACGCGGACACTGCCCGAAGCAAGCAAAATTGAAATCGACGAATCGTCGTAGCGAAGTTTCATCTGCGTCGAGGGGAGCGCTTCAACCCGTCCCAGTTTGCCGAGACTGACCACGGCGCTTGAGCCCTTTGCTGTTTCAACAGTGCTGCCGGAAGAGACGATGTCGCCAGTGGCCGCCGGCTGTCCGTTAACTTTGGCCTTACCCACAACGGTCAGTTGGCCCATCGCATCCTGAGCCTGAGTGATGGGCAAAAAGAGTTGGGCGGCGACCACCAGCAAGGCGAGGGTCAGCCCAAGCGCTACGAATCGACGGCTTCGGGTATTCTTGTTCATTGGTTCGTCCTCCGTTAGGTGTTGGTTGTGGCAGAATGCCCTGTTCCAGAGGCGGGACTCGGCATTCCGCAAATCTGCCGGGGTTTCGGTGATGGGTCAGTTTGTTAAGAAACTCTTACTGGGAGCGCGGGCGGCGGGGTCCCCGGCCGGGCAGCCCGGCTGGGGTGCTCATCCCGCCCGCAGTGCGCCAGGGCGCACGATCTTGCAGTCTGTCCAACCCCCTTTTCGCGCTTCGCGCTCATGCGGGCGGGACGCCCGCGCTCCCAGTTACAAAGTTGGGCAAAACCTTCAAACTGACCCACTGCCGCGGTTTTCATCTCCTGAGATTGTGGAAGCTAACACAAGGAGAGGTCAACCAAAAGTTGCATTTTCCTTATGGCGATCCTGGCCGAAAACCTCAATAAAATAACGCTTTACTTGGGCGGCAATGGACCGCATAATACGCTCCAACCACCGGCCCCAGAGCCGGTGAAACAGTCTAAAGGCGCGGTCTCGCGCGGTGCCCGTGCAACGAACGGAAGTTGCCGGACAGTATCAGGAGAATTTAGATATGAGATCGATTTGGAAGGGCCACATCCGATTCCTGCTCGTCGCTATTCCCGTGCGGATTTATAACGCCATCGAGACTGCCGAAAAGATCCAGTTTAACCAGCTACACCGTGACGACTACGGCCCCATCGGATACGACAAGAAATGCAAGAAGTGTGGCCAGGTAGTCACCGGCGACCAGATAACCAAGGGCTACCAGTATGAGCCAGACCGTTACGCCATCATCGAGCCCGAAGACATCGCCAAGGTCAAAATCAAAACGACGCGGGCCGTGGACATCGTGGGCTTCGTCGATAGCTCAGAAATACCCTCGACGTTTTTCGACGCACCCTACTACGCTGGGCCGGATGGGGCCGTTGCGGAGAAACCATACGCGCTGCTTCGCGAAGTGATGAAGCAAACTGGAAAAGTCGGCATCGGCAAAGTCGTACTCCGAGATCGCGAGGATCTCGTTGCTGTGTTTCCTCACGAGGACGGTCTGGTGATGCAGAAACTTCGATACCCGCACGAGATTCGCAAAATGCAGGACGTCCCTGATCTCGCCAACGCGAACAAGGCAGACAAGAACGAAATGAAACTCGCGACTATGCTGGTGGAACAGATGGTGACTTCCCTTTCCGAGATCGACACCGTCGACCAGTATCACCAGGCGCTCAGAAATATCATCGAGTCGAAGATCAAAGGCAAGAAGGTTACTGAAATTGAAGAGGTTGAAGAAATACCAAGACTTGATATCATGAGCGCGTTGAAGAAAAGCTTGCAGCAGTCGAACCGCAAGCCAATGGTTAAGGCCGCTCCCCCGGCATCGAAGAAAAAGGCGCTGACGCTGGTGAAGGCCGAGACGAGAACAAAGGTTGCTAGGAAACGCCAAGCTTCCTGAGCTCTGCGTCCCCTTCCCTTTGGGAAGGGGAATGAGGGGAAGGGCTTACATCGCAACACGCCCTCTCCCCAACCCTCTCCCAGTGGAGAGGGAGGAAGTAAAAACATTTTTCGTCGCTACAAATGAAAGAGAACAGCAATAAGGTTCTTTCGTTTCCCTCACGTGTTCCCGCGAAGGCGGACTACCAACGCGTCAAATCAAACTACTCCCTGCGCGAAATCAAACAGATGTTTGGTTTAAGTGAGCGCACAATCCGGCGTTGGACTGAGCAGGGAATCATTCAGGGCACGCCCACCACAGACAATAGCGACTACAACTACAATTTCCAGGCGTTGACCCAGTTTCGACGCGTTCGCGAGTTGCGCACTCAAGGTCAAAGCATTCGGCAAATCGAAGCGGAACTTCAAGGACAGTTAAATCTATTTCGTAGTGCTGAAGTCGGAAAGCTGTCGCGCCTGCTTACTCCGCTTGAGGAAGCGCTCCTGCTGGATCAGCAAGGCGACCCGAAAGCAGCGGAATGGTATTTGGAGGCGATCAACGACGGCGACAATGTGGCCGAGGCCTACTGCAACCTGGGAATAATCAACAAGGAAAAAGGGGACCTCGGGAAGGCGCTGGATAATTTCACCCTCTCCTTAAAACACGAGCCGCGCCACGTTGAGGCACACTACAATCTTGGCAATCTATATTACGACGCCGGTAATTTCCCACTCGCCCGTTTGCACTACGAGGCTGCGGCACAGATAGCTCCCGATTTTTCCCTCGTCTACTTCAATCTGTCCCTGGCCCACTTCAAGCTTGACGATCTGGAGGCTTCCCTTTCGTCTCTGGAGACCTATCGTCAACTCCGCCAGCCGGACGACGAAGAAAACGACGCGATAAATCAGCTTTTGAAGGCGATGCAGGAACCGCGTCCGCCCAGTCGACACAAATCTTCTCCTTAAAAAAGGTTGTGTTGGCTAGTTAGTCAGAATAAGTTTAGAATCCAACCCTCTCTTCCCTAACGAACTTTATCCAGGAGGTCCCCCCGATGCCGCAACCCAAGTGTCGCATCCTCTGCATTGACGATCATGAGGACACATCAGAGATGCTGAAGCTTCTCTTGATTCAGGAAGACTACGAGGTGATGATCGCTGTCAGTGTGCAGGAGGCTTTGAGTTTAGCTACCAGCGAAGAATTTGACCTTTACGTTTTTGACAAGCATTTGCCGGACGGTAGCGGTATTGACTTGTGTGCGAAGTTGAATGAACTAACTCCCACCGTGCCCTGTATCGTTTACTCGGGCGACGCTTACGATGTTCATAAGTCGGAAGCGCTTGCAGCAGGCGCGGATGCCTACGTTGCTAAACCGGACATTGACGGTTTGATAGATAACGTGAAGAAACTTCTCTCGCAGCGTGAGTGTGCAGCTGCTTCCTGACGTGCAGAGGTTCAACTCCCTGGAGTGCCAAGCGTTGAACATCCCACTGAGCGTGTATGAAACGTGTCTCGCTTGACACTCAAGTGTGGGTACGTATAATTTTCCATTCCCGTCGGGCCGATAGCTCAGTTGGTAGAGCAGCTGACTCTTAATCAGCGGGTCGCAGGTTCGAGCCCTGCTCGGCTCACCATTTCTTATCTACACTTTAGCGCCTCTTTGAGTAATCTCTCAGAGGCGTTTTGTGTGCCTATGGTGCGCCACTACCATAGAGCATGTGATCAAGCTGGGCGGTTGCTTCCTCTTGCATGCCCGGCAGAACATGCGAGTAAACATCCATCGTGAGCTGTATGCTGGCGTGTCCGAGCCGTTCACTTACTACTTTCGGGTTAATGCCGCCCAGGAGAAGAAGCGTTGCGCACGTATGCCTTAAGTCATACAGCCGGGCGTCAGTACGAAGGCCAGCCGCCAGTAACGCTGGCTTGTAGTGACGCTTGATGAGGTTGCTGCGCATTAAGGGCAAGCCTTGCGAGTTGCTAAACAACAGATCGGTACGGATCCCGAGCTTTAGCAGTGCCTTTGCCTGGGCGGAGCGGTGCTCTCGAAGCTGTGCGATGAGGCCAGCGGGCAGCGGTACAATTCGTCGAGATCCCTTCGTCTTAGGCTCAGCAAAATAAAAGCCCTTCCCTTTCCCCTTATGCCATTGCAGAGTCCGAGTGATGCTGGCTGTGGCCCTATCCAAGTCGAGATCAGACCAACGTATGGCGAACGCCTCAGAGGGCCGCGCACCAGTGGTCAGCAGAAAGGCAAACAGCGCGCGGTATTTATTTTCCACGACTACTTGCCGGTCGCCCTCTTTGCGTGTGAATCTCTCAACTGCCATGAGGCAGATTGCTTCGGCTTTACTGAAAGCGATCATCTCCTTGGCCCGATGCCGAGGCAGGGTTACGCTCAGAGCCGGGTTTGAGTGAATCAGGTTCTCACGCACAGCTTGATTGAGGGCGGAGCGCAGGGGCGCATGTAGGTGCCGCGCGTTGCTCGCGGTTAGCTTGCTGTAACATGTCTGAATGTCGGTGGCACGAAGGGCCGACAGCCGGATAGCGCCTAAATCCTTCTTGGTATAGGTGAGGATTGACTCGTAACCATCTAAGGTGCGCTCCGAAACTCTCGACTTCGCTGTCGTCTTGAGCCATCGGGTAAGGAATGTTGAAACCGTTTCGGTGCTCGGCTCCACAAAAATACCCAAGTCTTTGTCCCGGAGAGCTTTGGTCAGATACTTCTCAGCGTTCTTTCTGCCGGTCTTGATCGTCTTATTGGTGTACTTTCGCTTGCCGTTTTCATCTCTCCCTGAATAGAGCCTTACCAAGTGAGTCTTTCCCCGCTGGATTATCTGCCCGGCGCGCGCTGGTGGCGTTCGTTTAGGTTTCGGCTGAGCGGAGACCTGTATTGTGACTATCTGTGATTCGCTTGTCTCGTTTCGGATTTTCTTTTCTGCCATTATCGGGGCCGCTCCTTCTCAAACAATCTTGTCCGGGTGAGGCAGCATACACAAAGATGTACACGATGGGAATCGTTATCTTTACACTCTTGTGTACGCCTCAATCTCAGGTTAAATTCAACCGATGATTATTTCACTGGTGCGCCAGGCTGCCGAGAAGCGAGGCATCCAGAACGCCAATCAACTAAAAGATGCGCTCGGCGTCTCCCCAACGCTTGCAGCGCGGTTGTGGCGGGGTGACTTCGTTCAGATAGGAACAGTAACGCTGGATCGTCTTTGCCGCGAACTAAAATGCCAGCCAGGGGAGCTACTGCGCTATGTCCCCGGAAAGAACAAACGTTAAAATTCATAAGACCAACCAAGTCCCCGGTGAGTCTCGCCGCTAACAGATCTGCCTGTGTCGCTAAAGACAGCATGCGATCGGAAAGAGCGACTGTCCTATGCTGCCCAGGGGGACGAGTCGTGTAGATAACTATCTGATTCTCATTGATCCAGTGAGAGATATTCCAAAACTTCCCGCGATACTTTACGAGTGCGCCATCCTCAAGGCTCAGTTGCTCTGCCTTCGTCATCATCGTGTTAACCTACGCACCCGACAACAGCAACCCAATCAATGGTGATGGCAATCACTCCCGACAATCTGCGACAACTGCGAAGCGGAGCCGCCAGCAGCAATCCACTCACGAAGCGCGTCCTCTTCAAAGCGAATCTGTCGCTCGCCCAGGATCAACGCCGGTAGCATTTTCCGTCGAACCAGTTCATAAACCCGCGCTTTCGATACGCGCAGAGTTTCTGCTACTTCCGTAGCCGTTAGTAAGTTCATAAATCTCCTCGATTTTGATCATTCATTCCAAGACACACTTGTGACGTTCGGTCTTGCATAAGCTTCAACTCCATTGGCGTTTCTGTTAAGGGGCGATGCTGGTAGGACGTGGGACGCGCCCTTTCGCTGCTCAACGGACGATAACTTAATTGCCTGGTCTTGTCTCTATCTTGTGGTCACTTTATTTTCGATTGAATCGCCGACTTATCAGAAACCAGAGGGTTGGCGGACGTTGGACTCAGCAAATCAGCGTCGAAGCTCTTTCAGTGTGGCTGTAACCAATTTGACCGGGGGTGTCGTGATTCGTTTCGTTATCGCATGACTTTGTTTTTGTAAATTACTCCCGTCCTTGGAGGTTGGCTTTTGGTGGCGACCGAGAGCAGGAATCGTTCAACAGGGTGTCATAATAAAGATGACTCGCAGAAATGCTTGGCAGTCGTCGATTCAGTCGTTCGAGTACAGGCGCTGCGGCATAAGTCTCCGCCACTTCCGCCACTATTTTCGCCACCAGGCGGATGAAAACGTTGAATGTTTCAGTCGGCTGGCCGCCACTATTCGCCATGTGGCGAACACTTTGCACTCAATGGGATCTGAAATGGCAAGACAGCAAAGCTGCGGAAGATTATGATATGTCCCCGCAGCCCGCTGTTGTTATGACCGATAGAGTTAGAGAGCAGGAGCTAATCCTTCTTGTCGCCCTTACCCTTCGAGTCTTGATTGTTTTCGTTGCCCTCTGCTTGCGATAGAGCTGAGCCCGCCGCAGTCTTGGACTTTTCCCCTGTACGATCATCCCTCAAAACGTCGCTCGAATCCGAAGCAGCTTTCGGTGAAGTTTCCTTATCGTTTCCCATGAGAGACCTCCTTTGTTAAGGCACGACATTGTGCTGGTTTCACACTCTCGCAGTTTGTGTGCCACCTGTGAAACACCGTTCTAGCATAGGGCCAGCGAATGGCAATGGATGATTTCAAAGCATTGCCCAAACGAGATTGATACGGCCAATGCACCAGGATGGCGTTAGTGAGCCGGATCAGGTCGTAATGATTTGTTAGTCATTGAAAGGATATAAAGAACGCGCGTAGCGTCCAACCTGCAAGATTCGTGATTAGAGAAGCGCAACGCAAGGGTATCGAGATTCCTAAAAAGGCCGGCTGGTGGGACGATGACAGTGAGGAATTGTGCGAGATTCCTCAAAAAGCGGCTGGAGGTCGGCATACCGTTCTTGTGCGGCTTTCAATTCTGCATCGGCGCGTTCCAAGTCAACACCCTCGTCTCTTCGTCTTTCAAGAAAGAGCGCTTGGCGAATGAGGCGCAGGGGGCCATTAGGTTGCTTCAGGAGTAGGCTGATCCGTGGTTCCGCTCTCGGTTTCGATTGCTGCCTGTTTCTTTAGAATGGCGTCTTGATAAACCTGCACTCGTAGCGACCACAAGTTAAACCCTTTGCGCCCGATCAATAACCCTAATAAGCAGCCAATCACACACATAATAAGGGCGCATCGGCTCAGCCAAAGCTCCAAGAGGACAATCCGAGTCTTGTAACGCAACTCTACGCTCTTTGTTTGAATGTTGGTAGATGTTTCCTTGAATGCGTTCAAAAGCGCAGTGCGCCGTTTCGCTCTTTCATCGAGAGCGGGCAACATTTCCTTTAGCTCCGCGAGAATGTTTGACCTTTCCGAGGGTGATAGTCGCTTTCTTTTGAGTTGTTCGTTTGCAGCAGCTATTTTCGCGTCTATCCGCGGGTTTTCTTTGTCCTCTTCAGCAAGCTGGGTTTCAAATGCCTTTTCCCTTCGCTTACTTTCCTCCAATTCCAAATCCAACAATTCAGAATCTCTTTGTGCATCGTATGACGCCAAAGTGGTTCGGTGAAGTAACCACGGCGGATAGGTTAGGGAAACAAGGAACAAGATCAAGCCGCAAATGCACATGAACTTGTAAAGGTTGTCAGTGGGAGGCTTGAGGAAATCTCCGATCACGCAAATTTCCGTTTCTTAGCGGCCTTCTTCATTTCGTACTCTGCCTGTCCTTCTATAACGGTTTTCGGAACGGCACAAAGTCAGTGGATGCGATGCATGCTCCAGTGTCTTGAGTCTCCGACTGGTTAGGAACGAGGAACACTTACTATGAGGCGCGTAGTTTATTCCTGGCGAATCTTCGTGTCAATAAAAACGGAATCTTGGGCGTTGGGGAACAAATTGTGCCCGCTCAACTAAACTACATCAAATTGTTTGCCAGCACGTAAGCACGGCCCTTGTCGCTTAGGTCAAAAAAGGCCGCCCCGTCAAGGCCGACATAAGTAAGGTAATTCTTGTCATCCAAGCTGTGTAGGTAAATACTAACTTGGCGAGAGCTTAACTGTAGCAGTGGGGCATAGAGTTCCGCAGCGTTCCCTTCGGGGGCGTCAACTGTGGCGACCAGCCTTAGTACCTCTCGCTCCACTTCGCTAAGGTCACCTTTATGAGAGAGTTCTTCTGTAACCCTCCCCAAAAACCGGGCCATTGAAAAGTAGAGGTTTCCGGGCGAGTATGACGCCAGGAGGCCTTAATGCGAAAGAGTAAATTCAGCGAGCATCAAATCATTGCCATCTTGAAAGCC
>Ga0190272_10000995_pt1 | contig 13828 bp, 13 predicted proteins | sample Popmic504T_FD_133746 | JGI IMG/M metagenome (GOLD analysis project Ga0190272, IMG submission 133746) | Populus adjacent soil microbial communities from riparian zone of Shoshone River, Wyoming, USA - 504 T | ecosystem: Environmental > Terrestrial > Soil > Riparian zone | place: USA: Wyoming...
AGGAGCTCGCGGATCCAGGTGGACGAAACGCGCCGGCCGGCATCGATGGCGCGCACGTCGTCGACGACGTCCACGTCGAATCCGAACTCCGAACCCAGCTCGCGCAGCACGTCGGGGTTTCCCGCTCCCCCGCGTCCGAACCGGAAGTCGACGCCGACCAGGACGGTCCGCACCTTCAGCGCATTCACGAGCACCGTCTCAACGAACTCTCGCGCGGTCAGCGTCGCGAGGTTCGCGTCGAAGCGCAGCACGAGAGTCGCGTCGATCCCGGTCTCGGCGAGGAGCTGCACCTTCTGGTGGACGCCGATCAGATCCTCCGGGCAGAGCTCGGGCCGCAGCAGCGCGAGCGGATTGCGGTCGAACGTCACCGCGACGACGCGCGCACCGCCGGTGGCGGCATCCACCCGAGCACGATCCAGGACCGCGCGGTGACCGGAGTGCACGCCATCGAACTTGCCGATCGCGACCACGGACGGACCGAAGCCGGCGGGCACCTCGGACGGATCGCGGAAGACGATCACGATGCCACCGCGGCGGCCGCGGCATCCTTCGCCTCAGCGGATTCGCCCGGTCGGTGTGTCGCGAGCCACCAGATTCCGAAGAAGGGCAGGACGAGCGGGACGAACAGGTAGCCCATGCCGAACCACGACCACACCGTGGGGTGCGCGAACAGTTCCGGCAGGAGGAGGCTCAGCGTTCCGATCACGAGCACGCCCACCAGTTCGAAGCAGATCGCCACCCACGCCGTGATGTACCAGCCTCTCGACCCGGCGAAGACGAGCGCGAGGGTCGCGAGGATGTAGACGACGGCGGATGCCGCGGACAGCGTGTATGCGAGAGGGGCCTCGTCGAAGCGCTGCGCGATCTGGACGAACGACCGGCCGGTGGCGGCGAGGGCCATGATCGCGTAGACGATCACGAGCACGCGTCCGACGCCGGTCATGCGGGGGCGGGGTGACGACGACATGACTGCTCAAGCTTAGGCGGTGCGGCGTGACTCGCGCCGCGCGTCAGGCGACCTGGATGGTCCAGATCGCCTGCATGCGCCACACCATGACGGCGACCGCGAGCGCGGCGACCCCCATGATCACCGTGCTCCACCGACTGCGCTCCAGCAGCGCCCACGCCACGGCGGCGGGCGGGATGAGCGCGGCCGAGACGAGGTACACCCAGAACTCGAGCAGGCTGCCCGTCGGCGGGTTGCCCGCGAACGGAGCGATGATCGCGATCACGATCTGCATGACGAGCAGGAGCTCGAGGAGGGCGAGTCCCGCGACGCTGAGGTCGCTGGGGCGGCGGCCGGCGAGCCCCAGGACCATGCAGAGCAGCCCGGCGGCGACCGCGACCACGATCTGGGCGATCGTGAACCACAGGATCATCCGGAAGCCTCCCCCGGGAGATTCATGAGGCTCTTGATGTCTTCGCCGCGGCGGTCCACGATGCCGACGAGCGCGCCGGCAGGGTCGATCGCCGCCGCCGGAGTCGCGTGCAGGCGCGCGGCAGCGCCGGCGAGGCGCTTGCCGTGACGCAGATCGCGCGCTTCCTCGGCCGAGACGTGAACGGCGCCGAGCACCGCCGACGCGACCTCGGCCGGGTCGCGCAGCGGTGCCGTCGCGAGCACGTCCACGGATGCCGCGCCTTCCACGCCGAACGGACCGACCCGCGTGCGTCGCAGTGCGGTCAGGTGACCGCCGACGCCGAGCGCAGCGCCGAGATCGCGCGCGAGGGCGCGGATGTAGGTGCCGCTCGAGCAGTCGACGACCACGTCAAGCTCCCGGAACTGCGCGGAGCCGGAGCCGGCGGGAACAACGCGCTCGCCCACCACCTCGAAGCGCGAGACCGTCACGGTTCGCGCCGCGAGCTCGACCTGCTCCCCCGCGCGGACCAGGTCGTAGGCGCGGCGTCCGCCGATCTTGATCGCGGACACGCGACTGGGAACCTGCGAGATCTCGCCGGTCAGGTCGGCGATCGCGGCCGCGACGGCAGCGGAGTGGACGGCCGCGGCATCCGTCGTCGCGACGGTCTCGCCGTCGGCGTCATCCGTGTCGGTCGCCGCCCCCAGCCGGATCGTCGCCTCGTAGGTCTTGTCAAGCCCCACGATGAACGTCAGCAGCCGCGTCGCCGCCTCCACGCCGAGGATCAGCAGGCCCGTCGCCATCGGATCGAGGGTGCCGGCATGGCCGATCTTGCGCGTGCCCACCGCCTTGCGGGCACGGGCCACCACGTCGTGGCTCGTCATCCCGCCGGGCTTGTCGACGAGCAGCACACCTGCAGCTGCCATCAGCAGGAGTCCTGGAAGACGCGGCGGGGGTGGGCGAGATCGGTGTTGTCCACGATCGCGGATGCTTCGGCCCGGGGCTCTGCCTCCTTCAGATACAGCTCCTGGCCGTCGCGGTACCGCGCGTTCGAGGGCGCACCCGGATTCGGGTCGGAGCCGTCGCGCAGTGCGAGACGCCGGGCGGCGACGTCGACCGGCACGTCGAGCCAGACCGACCAGTGCCACAGGCCCCGCAGTTCGGGGCGGTGCAGGAAGATGCCGTCGACGATGAGGACGGCATCCCTCGGCGCCGTCGTCCAGGCGGACTCGACGGGGGTGTCGCGCGCGACGTCGAACGCCGCGAGCTGGAATCCGGTGGTCGCTCCGGTCTGCCCACCCTCGCGGAACGGATCGATCAGCGCTCGGCGGAACGTCGCGTAGTCGTACGAGTCGCGGTAGAAACCCTCCGGCGAGCGGCGGCCGCGTGCATAGCGCTCGGCGCGCGGGCGATGGAAGTCGTCGATCGACGCACGGAACACGGCTGATCCATCCTCGGCGAACACCTCGGCGAAGGCATCCGCGAACACCGTCTTGCCGGCCCCGTCGATGCCGTCGACCGCGAGGAGGATGCGCCCGCCGCGATAGTGCTGACGCACCTCATCGCGCAGCCCGCGCAGAAGCGTCGTGGCAGGGGTGATCGGAAGGCGCATGGCTTCCAGCCTACGGTTCGCGACCGGACCCCTAGGCTGATCCGCATGCCCGAGATCGCCGCGCCGCTCATCGCGTGGTATCGGCGGAACGCCCGGGAGCTGCCCTGGCGGGCGCCGGGCTTCGGGGCGTGGGGCGTACTCGTGAGCGAGTTCATGCTTCAGCAGACGCCGGTGAACCGCGTGATCCCGCACCTGGAGGCGTGGCTCGCGCGGTGGCCGACGCCGACCGCGCTGGCCTCGGACGCACCTGCCGAGGCGGTGCGCCAGTGGGCGAACCTCGGCTATCCCCGACGGGCGCTGTGGCTGCACCGCGCAGCCGTGGAGATCCGCGACCGGCACGGCGGTGCGGTGCCGCGCGACGTCGACGCGCTGCTGTCGCTCACCGGGGTCGGCGACTACACCGCGCGCGCGGTCTCGGTCTTCGCGTACGGCGATCGGCATCCGGTCGTCGACACGAACACGCGACGCGTGATCGCGCGAGCCGTCGAGGGGCGCTCGCAGCCGGGCCCGCCGACCCGGACCGATCTGCCCGCCATGGCGGCGCTGCTGCCGGCGGACGACACCGCGGCGGCGGTCCTGAACGCGGCGATGATGGAACTCGGCGCGATCGTGTGCACAGCACGATTGCCGCGGTGCGCCGCCTGCCCGATCTCGCAGCTGTGCGCGTGGCGCGCGGCCGGCTACCCCGACACCGGCGACACCCGGCGGAAGCAGGCGCGCTACGACGGCAGCGACCGTCAGACGCGGGGAGCGGTGCTGAAGGCGCTGCGGGATGCCGCGGCCCCCGGCATCCGCTCAGACGAACTCATCGCAGGCTGGCCGGACCCACTCCAGCGCGACCGGGCGATCACGTCGCTGGCCGAGGACGGTCTCATCGAGCTGATCGACGGGCGCGCGCGACTGCCGCACTGACGCGGTCAGTCCTCGGTACGAGCGAGGCCCTCCGCGTCGGCTTCGTCCTCGGCCTCGTCGAACTCGCGGGGCTTGACGTACGGGTCGGCGTCGCCGGCGTACTGTGCGGATGCCGCGAGGCCGGCCACGGCCTGGTCGCGCTCCCGCGCCTCGCGCAGGAGCGCGGCGATGTGATCGGCGTTCTCGGGGATGGCGTCGAGGATGAATTCGAGCGACGGGGTCAGGCGGGTGTTCAGGTTCTTGCCCACCTCGGTGCGCAGCAATCCGGTCGCGGACTTGAGCGCAGCGGCGGTGTCGGCCCGGTGCGCCTCATCACCCATGACGGTGTAGAAGACCGAAGCGTGCTGCAGATCGCCGGTCACCTTCACGTCGGTGATGGTGACGAAGCCCAATCGCGGGTCGCGCAGGCCCTTCTCCAGCCGTTCCGCGAGCACGACGCGGATCCGGTCCGCGACACGTGCCTGACGTTCTCCAGCCATTTCTGCTTCCTCCCTGCTCACCCGCCGACCGTGACCGGCGGTGGGCGGCGGATGTCCTCCCCGGCGGGAAGGACATCCGTCGCGTCCGACTCTAGGAGCGCGGCTTCTCGACGAGCTCGGTGGTTTCGATCTCATCGCCGATCTGGATGTCGTTGAACTTGCCGAGACCGATACCGGCCTCGAAGTCCGTGCGCACCTCGGTGACGTCGTCCTTGAAGCGACGCAGCGACTCGATTGCCAGGCCATCGGCGATGACGACGCCATCGCGGATGACGCGCGCCTTGGCGTTGCGAGTGATCGTTCCGGAGCGGACGATGACACCCGCGATGTTGCCGAACTTGGAGGAGCGGAACACCTCGCGGATCTCGGCCACACCCGACTGGACCTCTTCGAACTCCGGCTTGAGCATGCCCTTGAGGGACTGCTCGACGTCGTCGATCGCGTTGTAGATGACCGAGTAGAAGCGGGTGTCGACGCCTTCGCGCGACGCACGCTCGCGTGCCTTCGTGTCGGGCCGCACGTTGAAGCCGATGATGATCGCGTTGTCGATCGTCGCCAGGTTCACATCCGACTCGGTGATGGCACCGACGCCGCGGTGGATGATCCGCAGCTGCACCGACTCGTCGACCTCGATCTTGAGGAGCGACTCCTCGAGGGCCTCGACGGCACCCGAAACGTCACCCTTGATGATGAGGTTGAGCGACTCGACCTTGCCCTCCTGAAGAGCACGGGTGAAGTCCTCGAGCGAGATGCGCTTGCGGGCCTTGGCCAGCTGGGCGTTGCGCTCGGCCGCTTCACGCTTCTCAGCGATCTGCCGGGCGAGGCGGTCCTCATCGGTCACGATGAAGGTGTCGCCGGCGCGCGGCACGGAGTTGAGACCCTGCACCTGCACGGGACGCGACGGGTAGGCCTCCAGCACGGGATCGCCGTTCTCGTCGGCCATGGCACGCACGCGACCGTAAGCGGTTCCCGCGACGATCGCGTCGCCGACCCGGAGCGTTCCGGACTGGATGAGCACGGTGGCCACCGATCCGCGACCCTTGTCGAGCTTCGCCTCGATCGCGACACCACGGGCAGCCTTGTTCGGGTTGGCCGTGAGGTCCAGACCCGCGTCGGCCGTGAGCAGAACCGCGTCGAGCAGCTCCTGGATGTTCGTGCCCGCTCGGGCCGAGACATCCACGAAGATGACGTCGCCGCCGTACTCCTCTGCGACCAGGCCGTACTCGGTGAGCTGCTGGCGCACCTTGGCCGGGTTGGCGTCGGGCTTGTCGATCTTGTTCACCGCGACCACGATCGGCACACCGGCCGCCTGGGCGTGGTTGAGGGCCTCCACCGTCTGGGGCATGATGCCGTCGTCGGCGGCGACCACGAGGATCGCGAGGTCGGTCACCTGCGCACCACGAGCACGCATGGCGGTGAACGCCTCGTGACCCGGGGTGTCGATGAACGTGATCGCGCGCTCGATGCCGTCGTGCTCGGTCCAGACCTGGTACGCACCGATGTGCTGCGTGATGCCGCCGGCCTCGCCCGCGACCACGTTCGTCTGGCGGATGGCGTCGAGCAGTCGGGTCTTACCGTGGTCGACGTGACCCATGACGGTCACGACCGGAGGACGGATCTCGAGGTCTTCCTCGTTCTCGTTCTCCAGCTCCGCGTCGAGGTCGAGACCGAAGCCCTCGAGGAGCTCCTTGTCCTCGTCCTCGGGCGAGACCATCTGGATCTTGTAGCCGAGCTCGGCGCCGAGGACCTCGAAGGTCGCCTCGTCGAGCGACTCGGTCGCGGTGGCCATCTCACCCAGGTTGAACAGGATGGTCACGAGCGTGCCGGGCTGGACCGTGTAGCCGGTCAGCGTCTCGATCTTGTCGGCGAAGTCGGAGATCGACGCGCCGCGACGCATGCGGATGATCTCGCCGTTGCCGCGGGAGACGTTGACGCCACCGACGACCGGGGCATCCCGCATCTCGAACTCTTGACGCTTCGCCCTGCGGGACTTCCGCTGCTTGGACTTGCCGCCACCCTTGCCGAACGCTCCGGCCGTGCCACCACCGGGGCCACGGCCACGACCGCCACCACCACCGGGGCGGCCTGCGAAGCCACCGCCCGCGGGTGCGCCGCCGGGAGCGCCGCCGGGACGCTGGAAGCCGCCGCCGGCACCGCCGGGACGACCCGGGCCGCCAGGACGCTGCTGGAACGGCGCGCCACCGGGACGACCTGCGCCGCCCGGACGACCGGGGCCGCCGGGACGCGCGCCGGGAGCACCCGGACGCGGGGCGCCGGGGCGCGGTGCCTGCGGGCGCGGGATGTTGCCGGGGCTGGGGCTCGGGCGCTGGCCCATGCCCTGCGCACTTGCGAACGGGTTGTTGCCCGGACGCGGGCCGGCAGGACGCTGGCCCATGCCCTGTGCGCTGGAGAACGGGTTGTTCCCTGGGCGCGGCGCGCCTGCCGCGCCACCGGGGCGCGGCGCGCCGGGCGCGGCATCCCCGGAGGGCTGTGCCGGAGCGGCCGGAGCCGCGGGCGCGGGCGCGTCGGACGCGGGTGCGGATGCCGTCGGCGCGGGCGCCGGCGCGGCGGCCGCGGGGGCAGCCACTTCAGCGGGCTCGGGTGCCGAAGGCGCGGCGGGAGCCGGCGCGGGGGCCGGGGTCGCCGCCGCGGGGCGGGGCGCTCCGGGTCGTGCGGCACCCGGCCGTGCGGCGCCGCTGGGCGCGGCACCCGAAGCCGGAGCGGCAGCCGGGGCCGCCGCAGCCTTGCCTGCGCCGTCTGCCTCGAGGGCAGCGCGCAGCTTGCGAGCCACGGGGGGCTCGATGGTCGATGAGGGGCTCTTGACGAATTCGCCGAGCTCTTTGAGCTTTGCAAGAGCGATCTTGCTGTCTACACCGAGTTCGGAAGCGATCTCGTGTACGCGTGGTTTGGCAGCCACAATTCTCCTGTCTGGGTTGGTCCACCCAGGCAGGGCAGACCTCAGTCGCGGACGGGTCTCATTTCGAGCCGTTCACTTTGTTTCCATAGCCGTTCAGCCGTTTCTCGAAGGTCTGCGCATCCAGAGGACCTGACACACGCAATGCCCGCACGAAAGCGCGGCGCCGGATCGCGGCTTCCACGCATTCATGTGTCTCATGCACCCACGCGCCCCGTCCCGGCATCGAGCCCCGCTCGTCCGGGACGAGAGTGGAATCGATGGCCACGACTCTCAGGAGTGTGGACCGGGGGGCACGCGCGCGGCATCCGACGCACGTTCGTACAGGTTCCATCTTACACGTCCCCTCGCGCGCGTCTGGGTCCTCGCCTGCTGACGGCTCCGTCAGCTCTCCAGCACGCTGTCGGGCTGGATGTCGATCTTCGCGCCGGTCAGCTTGGCGGCGAGGCGGGCATTCTGGCCCTCCTTGCCGATCGCGAGCGAGAGCTGGTAGTCGGGCACGAGCGCGCGGACCGCTTTGGTGGACGGGTCGAGGATGAAGCTCGAGGTCACCTTCGCCGGCGAGAGGGCGTTGGCGACGAACTTGGCCAGTTCGGGGTCGTAGTCGACGATGTCGATCTTCTCGCCGCCCAGCTCCTCGGTCACCGCACGGACGCGCCGGCCGAGCTCGCCGATGCACGCGCCCTTGGCGTTGATCGTCGGGTCGTTGGCGCGGACGGCGATCTTCGTGCGGTGTCCCGCTTCGCGGGCGAGCGAGACGATCTCGACCAGCCCGGAGTGGATTTCGGGGACCTCGAGTGCGAACAGCTTGCGGACCAGCCCCGGGTGGGTGCGCGAGACCGTGATCTGCGGCCCCTTCGTCCCCTTGGCGACCGACGTGACGTACACGCGCAGCCGCGAGCCGTGGGCGTACTCCTCGCCGGCGACCTGCTCCTCGGGCGGCAGGATCGCCTCGACAGAGCCGAGGTCGACGTGCACCATGCGGGGGTTCGGGCCCTGCTGCACGACGCCGGCGACGATGTCGCCCTCCTTGCCGCGGAATTCGCCGAGCACGGCGTCGTCGGCGATGTCGCGCAGACGCTGACTGATCACCTGCTTCGCGGCGAACGCGGCGATGCGGCCGAAGTCGTCCGGCGTGGTCTCCTCCTCGCCGATGACCGCGCCCTCGTCGTCCATCAGCGGCACGAAGACGGCGACGTGACCGGTCTTGCGGTCCAGAACCGCGCGGGCGCCGGCGGGCAGCTCCCCCGTGGAGGTGGTGTGCTTCGCATAGGCGGTCAGGATCGCCTGTTCGATGATGCGCACGAGCTCATCGAAAGGGATCTCCTTCTCTCGCTCAATCGTCCGCAAGAGTGACAGATCGATGTCCACAAGTGACCTCCCTATTCAGCTGTCGCCGTCGCGCTGCGGGCGCGCGGCATCTGACAACGGTACCCGATGCCGCCACCCCAGGTCCGTAGACTCTGGCGCTGCGCGGATGCCAGCCGACATACTGTGGCGATGGACCCGATCAACGACTGGCTGCTGACGTGGGGCGACAACCTGTGGACCTGGGTCGTCCTTCCGGTCGTCATCCTTCTCGGGCTCTACTTCACGGTCCGGTCGGGGGTGGTCCAATTCCGGCTCATCCCCGAGATGTTCCGCACACTGACCGACAAGACGCCGCGCGATGCCGACGGAAAGCCGCAGTCCGTGTCCGCCTTCCAGGCGTTCACCATCTCGGCGGCATCCCGAGTCGGTGTGGGCAACATCGCCGGTGTCGGCACGGCGATCGCGATCGGCGGCCCGGGCGCGATCTTCTGGATGTGGCTGATGGCCTTCATCGGAGGTGCATCGAGCTTCATCGAGTCCTCGCTCGCGCAGCTGTTCAAGATCCGCGACAAGGACGGCTTCCGCGGCGGACCCGCGTATTACATGCAGCGCGGTCTCAAGGCCCGCTGGATGGGCGTACTGTTCGCGGTCATCCTGATCGTGTGCTTCCCCGTGGCGTTCAGCTCTCTGCAGGCCAACACCATCCAGGCCACACTGTCGGGCAGCTTCGGTGAAGACTCCGCCTCGTGGCTTCCATGGGCAGTCGGCATCTCCCTGGCGGTGCTGATGGCGCTCGTCATCTTCGGCGGTGTCCGGCGCATCGCCTCCGTCACGCAGCTGCTCGTCCCCATCATGGCGATCCTCTACCTGATCGTCGGGATCGTGATCCTCGCGATGCATGCGGACCGCATCCCCGCCGCCTTCGCATCGATCTTCACCGAGGCGTTCGGCTTCAACGAGGTGGTGGGCGCGACGCTCGGCTACATCATCCTCACCGGGGTCAAGCGCGGCATGTTCTCGAACGAGGCCGGACTCGGCTCCGCACCGAACGCCGGCGCCGCAGCGGCGGTGACTCACCCGGTGAAGCAGGGACTCGTACAGACCCTCGGCGTCTACTTCGACACGTTCCTGGTCTGCTCGATCACGGCGTTCATCATCCTGGTCTCAGTGCCCGATCTCGCGAGTGCCGAAAGGGGCATCGGGCTCACACAGGGAGCCCTGACAAGCACGCTCGGCGAATGGTCGAATATTCTCCTGAGCGTCATCATCTTCATGCTCGCGTTCAGTTCGATCCTGGGCAATTACTACTACGGCGAATCGAACATCGAGTTCATCACCCCGAAGCCGATCGTGCTCACGGTGTATCGCGTGCTCGCCGTTCTGGCCGTCTTGGCGGGTTCGGTGGTCTCGGCTGATCTGGTATGGAACTTCGCCGACGGTGCGATGGGCCTGATGGCGCTGGTGAACCTGATCGCGATCGCGCTGCTGTCCGGCATCGCGTTCCGACTGCTCAAGGACTACACCGCGCAACGCCGGGCCGGCCGCAACCCCGTCTTCACGAGGGCGCTCATGCCCGACGTCGACGGCATCGCCGTGTGGGAGGATGAGCTCTCGGTGACCGGTCCGATTGATCTGCCCACAAAGAAACACGAGGCGGAGAAGCACCGCGACCACCTGCACGGAGCACCGCACGACGAGAGCTGACCTCGGCGGACGTCAGCCTGCGTCAGCGAGTTGCGCGCAGTCCGACACGATCCGGTCATCGCCGTCGAAGCGCGCCTGCGTCCAGCGCAGCAGGGTCGGTAGGAACAGTGACGACGGATTGATCAGCGATCGGTGGTCGCCTCGCGAGAACGGCACCCAGCGAACGTGCACGCCGGCTTCGCAGGCAGCACCGACGAAGCGCTCAGACAGCTCAGGGGGAATGACCTCGTCCTGGTTCGACCATGCGATGAGTATCGGCGCCGTCCACGGACCTTCGGCGCGATTCTGACCCAGGCGTCGGCCCAGGGCGCCGTCGGTGAGGTCGGCCGGGTAGAGCGGTCGGTCGGCCGAGACGCCGAGCGACGTGATCGCCGAGACGAACAGGCCAGGCTCACTGAGACACCGCTGAGTCATCTCGCGGACGATCGCGCGCCCCGAGGTCACGACGTAGTCCTCGACGGTGACGTCGGGATACAGGTCGGCGTAGGGCACGAGCACCCACGAGACCAGGATGGACAGCTCGGCCCGTGCGTCCCGCTGAGTCAGCTCGCGCGCCATCGCGAGCGGATCGGTCACCGGCGCGAGCGCGGCCGTGCCCAGAATCCGAAGCTCCGGCGCGTAGCGCACGGCGACCGGCTCTGTGAAGAGCGCCGCATGTCCGCCTTGGGAATGGCCCCACACGACCACGTCCGGCGACAGGAGGAGATCGTCGAGCTGACCTGCGGCCCGGACCGCGTCGAGACTCGACCGGGCTTCGCCCTCTCCGATCAAGTAGGGGAAGCGCCCGTCGGCTCCGCGGCCGCTGTAGTCGGAGGCGACCACGACCCACCCGCGCGCGAGGGCCTCCTCGACACCGGGGATCGCCCAGCGGGTGGCTGTGGAGTCCATGAGACTCGGCGCGCAGCCGCGAGCGACACCGGTGGTCCCCCAGTTCCACAGGACAACAGGTCGTGGACCGCGCGGGGGCTCCACCGGCGTGATGACCAGGGCGCTCGCGATGGCTCTCTCGGAGCCGGCATCCGTCGTCGTGTACAGAATCCGCCGCACCGTCCCGCCGGCCGGATGCGAGCCGGAGTAGGCATCGGACCGGATCAGCACACCTGGGCTGCTGGGGGGGGTCGCGGGTGCGTCGTAGAAGGCGTCGACAACTGGTGAGCCCTCGGACAGCCAGCCGTTCACCCACCACGCGGTCCCGGCGAGCACGAGGAATGCCACACCGAGCGCGAATCTTGCGGCGTCGGCCAGCAGGCGTCCGCGCCGGCTCCTGGGGCCGTCTCCGAAACGACCGGACTTGCCGGCCAGACGGCGCCCGGCGCGCCAAACCAGCGACGCCCCGTAGATGATCGTGCGCACCCCGAAGAGAACGGCGGCGATCAGGAGCGTCAGATCCGGCCAGGCGAGCGCCAACGTGCCGAAGACGATCTGGGCGACTCCGGCCGCACCCGCCAGGGCGCGTTCGCTGACCCGACCGCGCCCGAGACCCGTCAGCGAACCGAGTCCGCCCACGATCAGCAGGATGCTCAGCACCGCGGGAAGCAGTTCGAGGCTGCGACCGATCCATACGAGCACCGCCATGCCGCCGAGGATCCAGACGACGCAGATCACCCGATTCCACAGGTGCTGCGAGCGTTCGGAGTCCGCAAGATCGAGGACACCGGCAACGACCGCGCTCAGTCCGACGAGCACCGCGAGCAGCCAGAGCGAGGTGAGCGGGCGCGTGACGATCAGCACGCCGAGTGCGAACACCACGAACCCGATCGCGAGGGCGACGGGTGCCGGCGCGCTCTCGATGAGACGGAGCGCACGTCGCAGACGCGGCCTCCGGAACGGGGGCGGGGACGAGGCGGTCATCCGGGCCATCCTAAGTCGGCGCCCTCACCAGGGACCGTCCGCGTAGGCTGACGGGCGTGGACTCCGCAGCACCGAAACGCGTCGCCCGGGAAGTGGAGCAGAACACGCCGCTGCGGGCGCTCGCCCGCGGCGGCTACGCGGCGAACGGCGTGGTGCACATCCTCATCGGGATCATCGCCGTTGTAGTGGCCGCCGGCGGTGACGGTGCCACAGACCAGTCCGGCGCGCTGATGGCGATCGCCTCCGTGCCGCTCGGTTTCGTCGGATTGTGGGCGATCGCGATCCTGCTGTGCGCGCTCGGGGTGTGGCAGATCCTCGAGGGCATCCTCGCCCCTGCCGCCACGGATGACCGGCGCGACGTCGCCCGGATGTGGGGTCTCCGCATCGGGGCGTGGGGTCAGGCCGCGATCTTCATCGGCCTGGGATTGATCGCGGGCTCGGTCGCTCTCGGCGCGCGAATCGACACCGAGCAGGCCGTGGAATACGCCAGCCGAGGGTTGCTGTCGATCCCCGGCGGTCCGATCGTGCTCACCCTCATCGGGCTCGGCATCGGGATCGCGGGCATCGCGTTCATCGTGATGGGTGCGCGGCGCTCGTTCCGCAGCAAGATCACCATCCCTGAACACGGCTTCGGGAGGAATCTGGCGGGCCTCGGCGTTGTCGGCTTCGTCGCGAAGGGCATCGCGCTGGTCATCGTCGGGGTGCTGCTCGTGGTGGCGTCACTGAGCGGCGACGCCGACGCGGCCGGTGGGCTGGACGGAGCGCTGAAGGCTCTCCTCTCGCTTGCCCTGGGCCCTTGGCTGGTCGGCGTGGTCGGCATCGGCTTCGTGGCCTATGGTGTCTTCTGCCTGTTCCGCGCTCGCTACGCGCAGCTCGCGGAGGCGTAGGTTCCGGCATCCCGCCTGTCAACCCCTTGGGCGATCGACGAGCAGGTGTGAGCGTCGTTTCATGGCTGATGAAGAGATGACCCAGACCGACGCGATCATACGACTGAAGGAACTCGTGGAAGACATCGACTTCACGATGATGACGACGCAGGATCCCGCCGGCAACCTCGTCTCCCGCCCGATGAGCACGCGGCAGATGGATGAAAACGGCGACATCTGGCTCTTCACCGCCGACGATACGAAGAAAGTGGACGAGGTCGAGGCCGACCACGACATCGGACTGGCGTATCTCGACTCGAAGGGCATGCGGTTCGTGTCGGTCGCCGGACGCGCGACTGTCGTGCACGACACGGCGAAGATGAAGGAGCTCTACACTCCGTCGCTCGACATCTGGTTCGAGGACGGGTTGGAGGCCCCCGGCATCGCGCTGCTGAAGGTGACGCCCGTGGAATGCGAGTTCTGGGAGCCCAAGCACGGCAAGCTCGTGATGGCGGCCGGCATGCTCAAGGCCCTCGTGACCAAGGACACGCCGGACGACACGATGCGGCACGAGAAGATCAGCTGCTGACGCTCGCGCGTCAGCGCGCTGCTCAGCGCCGCGTCAGCCGCGTCACCGCGTCGGCGACCGACACCAGTTCGCGATCGCCCGAACGGCGGTCCCACAGCTCGACCTCGCCGGCGGCCGCGCCGCGCCCGACGACCACGATCTGAGGTACGCCGACGATCTCGGCGTCGCCGAACTTCACCCCGGGCGACACCTTCGGGCGGTCGTCGTACAGGACGTCCACCCCGGCGGCCTCGAG
>Ga0190272_10000996_pt1 | contig 13811 bp, 15 predicted proteins | sample Popmic504T_FD_133746 | JGI IMG/M metagenome (GOLD analysis project Ga0190272, IMG submission 133746) | Populus adjacent soil microbial communities from riparian zone of Shoshone River, Wyoming, USA - 504 T | ecosystem: Environmental > Terrestrial > Soil > Riparian zone | place: USA: Wyoming...
CCGATCAGCAGGGGCAGCAGCGACACGACGGCGAGGGTCTCGACCGTGTTGCCGAGGCCGCGCAGGCGGGCACGGGTGTGGTCACGGGGCGAGACCAGCACCGCGACCGCGATCAACGCCGCCGCGGCGACCGCAACCACGGCGCCCAGCCACCCGAGACCGCCCGAGAGCTGCGTCAGAACCGCCGACACCGCGATCGATCCGACCGCCGCCCACAGCGCCCAGCCCTGGGCGCGCAGTGGGAAGGCGCGCGAGCGCAGGGCGGCCACGAGCGCGAATGCGAGCGCCAGCAGGCCGTTCCACAGCTCGTCCGCGAGCACGAGGGCGACGCCGGTCACGGCGAGGACCGCGGCGACGCCGGCGACGCTCCACGTCAGCGCCGAGTACGCGTCGTCGATCGACGCGAACGCGCGCGGGCGGTCGAGGTGCTCTCCCTGCGCGACCCGGCGGTCGAGGTCGGTCAGTCCCGCCGCCGACAGCGCGATCCACGGCAGTGGACCGGTGGCGAAGGCGGCGACCGTGCCGGTGATCGCGGCCGCCGCGGCGGTGCCGACGCCCGTCAGCAGCAGGACGATCAGCAGAGTGGCCAGCAACGCGCCGAGAGCGCCGCCGGCAGCGGCACCGGGGCGGCGCAGCGCGACGCCCAGACCGAACAGCACGACCGTCGACGCCGCCGCGATCACGACTCCCGCAGCGAGGAGCAGGGCCCCGTCGGCGGCGTATCCGCCGGCCTGCGCCGCGGTGAGCGCAGCCATGCCGAGCGGAAGTGCCAGACCCGCCGCGGCGGCGGTGAGGCACGCCGAGACGCCCCGGAGGCCGCCGAGTCCGAGCCCGGTCGCGCCGGCGAGCAGGCCGATGATCGCCGCCGCCAGCACGACGGCGGCGACGACCGGTCCGCCCATCGGTGCGAGCGACCCGGCGGCAGCGAAGGCGAGCGCGATCCCGGTGGCGCCGGCGGTCCCGCGGGCGCGGGCGTCCCACCGATCGGGACGGGCGTCGTGCGCATCGGCGGCGGCATCCGTGACATCGATCACGACGGGCGGGGGCGGCGCCGCATCCAGGCGCACGAGGCGCAGCAGGGTTCCGTCTGTCAGGTCGAGCTGCTGCGGCGAGCGGGCGGTGTCGAGCTGTTCGCCGTCGGCGGCGACGAGCGTGAGCGGCCGGGAGACCGTGCCCCCGGTCTCGCCGAGCAGGTCGAGCAGGCGCGGAAGCGCCGCGCCGAGGGGCTCGGCGCTGGGGACCACGACCTCGCTGCGGCGCGTGCTGCCGGCGACGGTCAGGCGGGTGTAGATGCTCACGGCACCTCCGGGGTGGGTGCGGCCGGCGATGAGACCGATGAGGGGGCGGATGCCGGCGGCGCGGCATCCGCCCGATCCGACAGCAGCTGGACGACGAAGGAGACTCCCACGCACGCGGCGCAGGCGACCGCGGCGATGATGAGCGAGCCGATGAGCCGGCGCAGATGATCGTTCACCGTGCGCCGCTCGCCGATGTGGCCGTACAGCAGAGCGGAGCCGAGGCGCATGCGCTCGATCCTGGCCTGTTCGATGAGGACGGTGTCGCGCTGGTCGGGCATCATCCCTCGCTTTCTGCGGTGCGGTCGTGCACGCGCTCCGCGGCGCGAAGCTGCGCGGCGACGTGGGGCGCGACGGAGAGGAGTTCGGCGACGCGGGCGCCTTCGAGGGTGGCCAGCACGTCGGCCAGGCGTGGCCAGCCGCCGCCGTCGACGGAGCCGAGGGGCACGAGCACACCGGGGAGTCGGGGACTGCCGACCAGCGCACCGCCGTGCGCGTCCACCCACGCCCGCGGCTCCACCCCGAGGGCTCGCACTCCGGGAGGGCCGATCAGCAGTGCGAGCGGTTCGGGCGTCGACGCAGCGGTGCTGCGGCGGGCGAGGTCGGGTGCGCCGATCGCGGCGAAGGCGACGCCGAGGAGCGGCATCCCGACCCCGGCTGCCTGCGACAGGAACCTGCGGGCCTCGAGCGCCAGGTTCGCCCCGCGCTCGTCTCCCGGTCCGCCCACGTCGGCCCAGACGCGCGTGGTCTCCTCGAGACCCTCGCTCGTGCGGGCGACCTGCAGCGTGCCGACGAGCGGATGCTGCGCGGCGGTGACCGCGGCCCAACGACTCTCCCGCGGCATGCGTCGCCTCGAGCGCTCGGTGAGGTCGTCGCGGTCCCACGGCGCGACGAGCGGCTCGGTCGGCCCCCACCCGGTCGGTGCGGCGCCGGCGAACGTCTCGGACGCGGCGTCGAGCACGCCGCCGAGGCGCACCGGGCGACTGACGCGGTGACGCGTGGAGACCGTGGCCACCAGCTGGAGGCGGGTCGCGATCGCGGCGCGGACGAACGCGGGATGCACGCCCAGCGTGGCGGTGGGGTGCGGGAGCAGAGCCAGCACGTCCTGCGGGCTCTCGAACGGAGCGCCCGACCTCGCGTCGTAGCAGTCGTCCGACTCCGTGCGGATCACCCAGTGGCCGCCGACCGCCGAGAGCGCCTCGGACAGCGGCTGCGTCATGCGGGAGTACTCGCCGGACACCACGATCGGCCGCTCGCCACCGGTTGCGACGCGATGCAGGAAGTCGCTCATGCCGACCGAGAGCGCCACGACATCGGCCCGCGTCTCGGTAGCCGCCCAGCCGGAGCCGGCGGCGTCGAGGAGGGGATGCTGCGCGATCGAGCTCGCCATGCCCTCGCCGTTCCCTCCCACGGCGGTCATACGCCCACGGTGACGGTCACGACGCGATCGCCCAGCTCGAGGGTCGCCTCGGCAGGGATCGGCGTGCGCTGGAACGGCAGGAGCGGCTGCGACGCCCCGTCGGCGCGCAGGAACGTGCCGTTCGTGGAGCCGAGATCGGTCACCCACACGAGGCGCCCGTCCCACTCCAGCCGGGCGTGGGACTTCGAGAGGCTGCGAGACAGGTCGGGCCACTGGTACACGTCCGCGGGCGCATCGGTCGGCGCAGACGGGTTGCGGCCGAGCACGAGGGCGGATGCGATCGACAGACGCTGGCCCGAGTCGAGCTCGGCCACCGGCGCGCGTCCGCGCAGCGGCCCGCGGGCAGAGGCCTGCACCGTCGCACGCTCGGGGAAGACCAGCGGGGTCAGCGCCGGTGCGAACGGGTCGCGACCGCGGCGGATGTCGAACGTGCCGAGGTCACCGCGCAGCAGGGATGGAAGGAGGGATGCCGCGGCCGCGGCGCCGGTCGATCGCCTCACGGTGCGCGTCCCGACGGCGACGCGCCCGAGGGTGCGTCCGGTGCGGGCGAGTGCGCGGATCGTGAACCCGGCCGCGCCGATCACGATGAGCGTCAGCATCCATCCGACCACGGTGTAGCCGGTCGCGAACGCGACGATCGCGGGGGTGAGGGCGGCGATCGGCAGGACGGCGTCGATCGCGAGCGCTCCGATGCGCTGACCGGGGCGGGCGGGCGTGGCGGCCACCAGCGGGTCGACGTCGGTGGGGCGGATCTGATCGTGTGTCGTCATAGGCGTGCCGAAATCGCCGATCGGAACCGACTTTCAGGGGGCCCGACAAGGCTAACCCAGGTCGTGTGACGGCCCCTGTCCCCCAAACGGCGGACACTCGTCACGCGAGCCGGCCGGGACGCCCAGATCCGCTATGCCCGCAGGTCTCGATCCACACGCCGGATCGACACCCGCAGGTCGGCCGCCGGAATGTCCGCGTACGGCTGTAGCGCGCGGCTTCGATGTCGCTGCCGAACAGCCAGGTCTCCCCGTCGAAGAGCGGCTCGAACGCCGAAAGGATCACCCCCACCCGATCCCACCGCCGCGGGAGAAAGTCGGGTTCACGCTCCGTAGCGCCCCGGGCTGAATACGGCCACATCATCCTTCGCCTGCGCCGCGAGGATGATCTCGCCGATCTCCGCGTCGGTCGGCACGTCGGGAATGGGCTCTTCGGATCGGGGCTGCTCGATCACGACCTGAATCCGCAAGCCCGCCACTTCGTGGAAGGAGGTGGCCGGAACCAGTCGAGCACCCGGCAGAAGCACCACTTCCTGATCCGACGGGTGCGCCGAGAACGGGCCGATGTCCCGGCCCCCCGTGGAGAGGATCAGGTGGACGCCCACCGCGCGGAAGTTCTCCGTCGCCACACGCAGGTCGCGTGTGGTCGGGATCGGTGCGTCCGAGCTGAACGGCGCGGTCAATTCGAATCCTGCGGCGCGCCAGGTGAATCCGCGGTAGACCGGCAGGCGCGATAGCGCGTCGACGAGCGACGACCCCGAATCACTCATGTGACGCCTCCTGGAACTCGCCGAACAGCGACGATAGACGCTCGAAACCGATGTCCTCGGCAGTCGCGGCGCCTCGCGCTTCCTCGGCGGTCGCCGCGGAGGTCCACGGCCCGGGGTGGCCCGGATTCTGCGCGACCCATGGGAACTCGGTCGCATCGACGCCCGGATCGTCGCGCTCCATGATGGGGCGTGACGTCTCCTGGCCGGCGAGGGAGCTCGTCCACCGCCCACCCCAGCGTCTGCTTCCCACCGTGGTGAGGATCAGGGCGGCGGGGTCGAAGGCGATCATGGTGGTGATCCGCGGCGCACCGTCGACGACGACGATCGCGGTGTGGATATCCAGCTGCAGCTCGACCCCGTCGCCGACCGCGAAACGGCCCGGTCCCGCCGCGGTCAGCGGCACCCGGGCGGAGAGCTTGTCGAGCACTCCGCGCGCGCGAGCAACCCACTTCGCTTTCGCCGCCTCCTCGCTGCGCGCGGCGAGCATCTTCGGGATGCCCACGATGCCCAGGGTGGCGTGCACGTGCTCCTGCAGACCGGCCCACAGGGCATCGTCCGACAGCGACTCCGCCGCACTCACGGTCACTCGACCACCTCGCGCAGGTGGATGCGCCAGACACCTCTGCTGTCCTGGAACTTGCTCACGACGTCGAACTGCGTTCCCCGCTGGAACAGGAACTCCGCTTCCAGCTGGTAGCGCGAGAGCGGCGTGATGCTTGAGGGGGTCTGGCCATCGATCGTGATGATGCCGGGCGTCTTGCCCTCGCTCAGGGCCTCAGCGGCGAAGTTCTCGGCGACGCCCGGGCTGCTCGACGAGCTCATGAACGACGGATCGGACCACCGCCTGCCGACCTGGAACTGGTCGAGGAACTCCGGGAACATGCGCACACCGCGCGAGTAGGGCTGGCCCAGTGACGGTTCGGCCGGCAGGTTGGCGAGCCCTTCCGTCGTGTCGGTGATCCGTCCCTCCAGCGCAGTGACATCGGCAGGAGTCGCTCCCGAGTTGCGCAGGTACGGGTTCATCGCCTCGTATCCGGGATCGGTCGTGTAGTCGTAGATGCCGCGCACCTGGTCGGGCGTGAGTGCCGGGTACGCGTCGGACACGGCGTCGGTCCACTCGTCGAAGCGCGCCGGATCGACCTCCCCGCTCGGCAGTCTGAACTCGTCGTTGATCTCGGCCAGCTCATCTGCGGGGAGCGGTGGTGCATCGGCTCCCGCGTGTGCGGGCGGGGCGGACAGGCCGGTGTGGGGAGGCACGTTCTCGGGTGCATCACCGCGCGGGTGAGCACCCTCGTCGCCCGATCCGGAGCCGCCGCCTGCATCGCCTGCTCCGGCGGAGCCGCCCGTTCCGGGATCATCCGTTCCGCCGGTGCGAACGGGTGCATCGTCGACGATCGTGTTCACGGCGCCCGACCCGGTCTCGCCGCGGACACCGCCCGCACCCACCAGTTCCGGCTCTCGCACATGCGCGGTGACCGAGGCGCCCTCGTCGCCGATCCGCACGCCGCCGTCGAAAGCACCGGCCGGAAGCTCGATGCGACCACCCGGGAATTCCAGAACCGGGATGCCGTCATCCACACGCGCGGCCACGGTGTTGAGGTCGACACCCCAGTCGTCCAGGGTGCTCAGCGCCGACGGCGAATCCATCGCGGTGTAGACCTCGATCGTCGGCGTCTCGAACCCGTCGACCCTGCCGATGAGGTTGTCGAGGCTGCCGAGCCCGGCCCCGCCGATCTTCAGCGTGCCGTTGACGGCCCACGCGGCGGGGTCGATGAACTCGACCACGCGGGTCATCTTGGTGAGGACGGATGCCGCGGTGGAGGCGGTCTTCACACCGGCGACGGCCGCGCCGCCGACCGGGATGAGCGCCGTGCCGACGTTGAAGACGGACTCGCCGAGAGCCGTGCCCGGGTCGTCTTCCCACTTGTCCCAGGCGATGAGGGCCTTGCCCGTGTTCAGGGCGGCCTCGTCGGCATCGGCCTTGAAGTCCCGCACCTCCTGCGGCAGGAATCCGCCGCCGCCGGAGGCCTGCAGGGCGGAGTCGGCGTGGAAGATGGGGGCGAGGATTCCGGTGTTGGTCAGCGCCGCGACGCCCAGCATCCCGAGGTTGCCCCATGCGGCGCCATACGCGTCGCCGGAGAACCAGTCCCCCGTGGCCGGGTTGTAGCCGAGCACGAGGGTGCCGAGTCCCTGCACCGTGCCCCACACACCGCCGACCGCGAGGCCCTCCCAGAGGAAATCCTTGAAGACGAACTTCGCGGTCGCCTCGCCGCACCCCTCGGTGCGCTCGACGGGGGCGCCCCACGGCATCTCGGTGCCCTCGGGGATCTCGTCCAGCCCGTAGCCCAGTGCGTCGTCCTCGGACTGGAACCCGCGCAGCGCGGCGGCTCCGTAGAGCGCGCGGATCTTGTTGGCGCAGGTGCGCTCGGCTTCCCACAGGGCGAGCTGCTGGGCGTTGACGGCGGAGATCAGCTCGTTGTTGCGGTCGACGTACTCCTGGGCCTCATGCCACTCCTTCGTGACATTCCGGTACTGCGGCACCTCCGCCGGCGCGGTGGACGTGCCGCCGGTCGACGACGACGAGTACGAGATCGTGCTCGCCGTGCCGTAGGTGGACTGCGTGCTGATCCACGCCGGGTTCAGCTCGCGCACCGACACTCCGCCGTCGATCTCGCGTCCGAAGGCCTCGGCCTGCACGCGCAGCGAGTCCAGTTCCGCCTTGATCGGCCGGACCTCCCCGGCGAAGTGGGCGAGCGCGGACGAGACGGTCTCGAGGTTATCGCCGACGGCCGTCGCCTGTGACGACACCGGCTGCATGAGGCCGAGCAGCGCGCCCGATTCGGGCGCCGAGTAGACACCCGACATGGCCTGCCACTTCAGGTGCACGTCGGAGCCGTTGTCGCGCACGGAGCCCGCGATCGTGCCGATCGTGCGCGCCTCCGCCTCGATCGTGTCGGGATCGAGGAGCTTGCCGGGGATCTGCTCCGGGTCGATGGGGGAGGGCATCACATCACCCCGCGAGGCAGGTCAGGCGGGTAGACCGCCGCGACGCCGGCCGACTGCGCGTTCGCGGCCATCTCCAGGTCGCCGGTGACATAGGCCTCGGTCGCGGTCACGACACCCGTCGCGGCGGCGCCGATGCGCGCGTTCATGCCCTCGATGCGCGGGCCGTCCTCCAGCGTGAAGTAGGACTGCACGGCATCGGAGATCGCGGGGGACTGCGTCGCTGTCACCGCGCTCTGCATCGCGGGGGCGAGTCGTGCCAGCGACTCACCGAGGGCCTCCGTGTACGTGTTGACGTCTTTCAGCACGGCGACGACCCCCGACGGCTGGATGCTCCAGTTCGTCATGAGCTCGATTCAGACCGGCTCAGCCGATCGACTCCACTGCCGCACGGGCCTTGCGCAGCGCGTCCTGCGCGGACTCGTCGTTTCGCTCGAGCGAGGCACGCAGGGTCTGAATGATGCCGCGGACCTCTCCGGCGGCGTTGCGCCACCGCACTTCCTTCGCGCGGTAGTCCTCCGAAACGCCCTCGGCGGCGTAGTCGGCCATCGCGGCCTGCACGTCGCGGTCGTGCTGGTCGATGACCGCCTCGAGCTGCGCGGCGATGCGGTTGAAGTTGTCCTGCGCGTTCTGGGATGCCGCGATGTCGTAGTCGCGACGGTCGCTCTGGTTCGCCATGTTTCTCGTCCCTCTCGTCCGGCTCAGCGGGATCCGAAGCGGGCGGCGTCGAACGACGACCCGGCTTCCATGGACTGCGTCTGATCGACCATCGCGGACTCGCCCTCGAGGAACGAGCGGTTCATTCCGCCGATTCCGACGAGTACGCCGTCCAGCGCGGCCTTGAGCTCGCCCGAGATCGCGTCGGTGCGCGACTTGAAGCGGTCGAAGGCAGCGCGCCCCGCTCCCTGGAAGCGCCCTTCGAGGGGCTCTGCCGCCTCGAGCAGCTGGCGCACGAGCGCGGCGAGCTCATCGCTGGATCCGGATGTGGTCTTGCCGAGCACGGTCAGCGTGTCGGCTCCCATTGCGAACTTCATGCGCGTCCACTTCCTTTGTTCTTCGAGCGCGCGGGGGCGCGCCGATCGGGTACTGATGTGGGCCTGAACAGGCTAACCCAGGTCGTCGGAGACCCCTTGTCCCCCTTTCGGCGGACAGCACGACGACGGTACGCTCCGCCGCGCGGCGTCACGCTTCCTTGGCGGCAGCCTTCACGGCGCGCTTGTGCTCGCGCACCCTCGTCAGCGACTCGGGCGAGACGATGTCGGCCACCGAGCGGAACGAGCCCTCCTCGCCGTACGGGGCGGCGGCTTCACGCCAGCCGTCACCCGTGAAGCCGTACTGCTTGCCGAGGAGGGCGAGGAAGATCTTCGCCTTCTGCTCGCCGAAGCCCGGCAGTGCCTTCAGCCGTCTCAGGACAGTGACGCCATCGGGGTCATCGCGGGTCCAGATCCCGGCTGCGTCACCGCCCCACTCCTGGTCGATCGCCGCGCACAGCGACTGCACGCGGGCGGCCATCGATCCGGGGAAGCGGTGCACCGCCGGAGTCGTCTTGAACACTTCGACGAACGCGTCCGGGTCGTATCGGGCCACCGTGGCGGCATCGAACGAGCCGATGCGTTCGCGTACCTTGAGGGGGCCCGCGAACGCGGTCTCCATCGCGACCTGCTGGTCCAGCAGCATCCCGATCACGAGCGCCAGCGGGTCTTCGGTCAGCAGGAGGTCGGCGGCGGCGTCGCCGGTGATGTGCAGGGTCATGCCGTCAGTCTCGCACCGCGCGGGGGCGCCCTTCCAGGCGCCGCCGCCGCAGAGCGCGGTGCGAGGATGGACGCGTGGACAGCGCCCCCCTGGATGACCTCGCCGCCCAGGCGCATGACACGCACGTCGTGGTCGTCGGCGGCGGGATCGGCGGCCTGGTCGCTGCTCACGCGTGCTCGAAGATCGGCATCCGGGTGACACTGGTCGAGGCCTCCGACCGGCTGGGCGGAGCGCTGTGGACCGAGGAGGTCGGCGGTCTGCGCGTCGACCTGGGCACCGAAGGCTATGCGACCCGCGGGGAAGGCGTGCGGGCCCTCCTGGACGAACTCGGGCTCACCGAGGCCGTGGCACCCACCGGGCCGCGCGCCGACTGGATCGGCGGCCTGCCCGGCGGTCCGGTACCGCTGCCGGAGGAGACCGTGCGCGGCATCCCCGAGAATCCGTGGGACGAGCGCGTGCGGCGCCTGATCGGGTGGCGCGGCGCATGGCGCGCGTACCTCGACCGGCTGCGCCCGCCGCTCACGATCGGCCGGGAGCGCAGTCTCGGCCGGCTCGTGCGCACGCGGATGGGCGAGCTCGTGCTCGACCGCGTCGTCGCCCCGCTCAGCCTCGGTGCATTCTCCATCCACCCCGACGACGTGGACGTCGAAGCCGTCGCCCCCGGACTCAGCGCCGCCCTCACCCGCACCGGCTCGCTCGCTGGCGCCGTCTCGCAGCTGCGCGCCGCGAGAGCGACCGCGTCGCAGCCCGCAGAATACGGACTCGAAGGGCTCGACGGGGGGATGCAGCGCCTGGTCGACGCGCTGCACGAACGGCTCCGCGCCCTGGGTGCCGACGTCGTCGTCGGCGTGCGGGTCGCCGGCCTGGCGCCCCACCCGGGAGGAGGGTGGACAGTCGACGTCGACGCGGACGGCCACCGAGCGATCGACCCCGCCGACCACGTTATCGTCGCCACCGGCGCGGCTGACGCGCACCGGCTGCTCGGTCGAGCCGCCCCCGCGCTCGAGGCGATGCCCGTCACCGCGCTCGAAGTCGTCACACTCGTCGTCTCCTCGCCCGAGCTCAGCGCGGCACCCACCCGTACCGCGGTCTACGCCGTTCCGGGCCGCGCGGTCGCGGCATCCGTCACGGACTCGACCGCGCGATGGCCCTGGGTGCGTCGAGAAGCCGGTCCCGACGTGCACGTGCTCAAGGTGACCTTCGGCGGCCCCGGAGAGGTTCCCGCCACCGCGGCGCTCGACGATGCCGCGGCTGCCGATCTCGCCGTCGCCGAGGCATCTGCTCTCCTCGGCGCGAAGCTGGAGACCGTCGGCGGAGCACACCGCGCCCGCTACCTCCAGCCGCCGCCGGTGTCGGCGATCGGCCATCGCGAGGCCGCCGGGGCGGCCCGAGACGCGATCCACGCCGTGCCCAGGTTGGCGGCGGTCGGCGCGTGGGTGGCGGGAACGGGTGTCGCCCAGGTCGTTCCCGACGCGCTGGAGGAGGCCGAACGGGTGCGGCGCATCGTGCTGTGGGGGAGCGCGGACGAGCGACCATAGCCGCGCGACGGCGGCACACCGACGGAAGCACGTGTAGCACAGGGTCGCGCGGGAGACCAGCGGATGCCGGAATCGGCATACGGGGCTACCCTGGGTGCAGACATCCCGCCCGCCTGCGCCAGGCCCCGCTTGGACAGGGACAGGGACCCATCGATCATGAGGAGACGCCATGAGGGGCAAAGTAGGACTCGTCATCGGACTCGCGGCCGGCTACGTGCTCGGTGCGCGCGCGGGCCGGGAGCGCTATGAGCAGATCAAGGCGCAGGTCGACAAGGTGTGGAATCTCGAGCCGGTCCAGGAGCAGGTGGGCAAGGCGAAGGAATTCGCGAAGTCCACGGCGATGGCCCTGCCCAGCACCCTGTGGGACAGCGCGGTCAAGGTCACCAAGTCCGCGACGTCCAAGGGCACGGCCGGGCAGAAGCTCGACGCCGCGATCCGAACCGGCAAGAGCCAGGCCGACGATGTGAGCACGGCGGCCGAGAAGTCGGCCCGCGCGGTGAGGGATGCCGCCGACGACGCGTTCGACGACATCTCGAAGGCCGCGGACGAGAACCGCAACGGAGCCTGACGTGACCACTCCTCGCGGCTTCCGCGACCGGAACGACGACAGCCTGTTCACGCTGCTCGGCGAGATCCCGGAGCTCATCCGCAACCTCGTCATCGCCGAGGTCGACGCGGGCAAGGCCTGGGTGCGGCGCACGTCGAAGGACGCCGGCTACGGCGCGGGCTGGATCGCGGTGGCGCTGTTCTTCCTGTTCTGGGCCGTCGGCGTCCTCATCGCGTTGGCGGTCCTCGCCCTCGCAGTCTGGGTGCCCGCCTGGCTGGCCGCGCTGATCGTGCTGGTCGTGCTGCTTCTCATCGCGGCGCTCTTTGCGTTCCTCGGCGTCCAGCGCTTCCGCAAGGTGGCGCGTGCCCAGAACCCCGTCCAGTCGATCGTCCAGGATGTCAAGGAGGTGCGTGATGAGCTCTAGCTCGCCCGTTCCCGTGTCGCGCACACCGGTTCCGGTGCCCCGCACCGCTGTTCCGTTCGGGATCGTCGATCCGGTCGAGCAGGCTCGCACAGAGCTGAAGGCCGCCCTCGCCGCGATCGAGCTGAAGGCCAATGTGCCCCGGCGCGTCGCCCTGGTCACCGACGAGGCGCTCGCGAAGGCCCGATCGTTCTCCCGCCGCAACCCGTCGGGGGCCGGCGCCGCCGTCGTGACGGGTGCCGCGGCCATCGGACTGCTCGTGTGGGCGGCGGTCCGGCTCTACACGCGCTGAGGCCGGGCGCGGGCCTGTGGCCGGTGCGATCGCGGGCACGCGGGCCGCTGACCCGGGGGTATGCTCGAGAGTCAGGCAGTGCGATGGTGCGAATGCTGCCGACGGCGCGAACCCGATGCGCAAGGTTCGACGACGCGCGTCGGCTGCTCGAACGTTGGGGCGGCTGACCGAGGTATCACGAGAGTCAAGCCCATGAACCACGCCCCACAGCAATCGCCCAAGCCCCTCCAGGGCTGGCGCGTGCTCGTGCCCCGTGGCGGGCCGTGGGGCGACGGCGTCGCGGCGAACCTGCGACACCAGGGAGCCATTCCGGTCGTGGCCCCCCTCATCAACTTCGCGCCCACCAACGACCAGGCCGCGCTCGATCAGGCGCTCGCCGATCTCGAGGCCGGCGCGTTCGACTGGCTCACCGTGACGAGCGCGACCACGGTCGACGTGCTGTTCGCGCACCGGGCCTCGATCCCCGCCGCGACGAAGGTCGCCGCAGTGGGCGAGACCACCGCCGCCGCGCTCCAGGCCGTGGGCTACCGCGTCGACCTCGTTCCCGAGCGCGACAACTCGGCGGCCGGGATGGCGGAGCAGATGATCGCGCTCGAGCCCGAGCCGCGCGACATCCTCACCCTCCGCAGTGAGATCGCCAAGCCGGTGCTCACCCGGCTGCTCGACGAGGCCGGTCACCGGGTGCGCAGCGTCGTCGCGTATCGAACCGTCGGAGTGCCCGTGACCGATCGCATCGCCGAAGACGTCCGCAGCGGCCGCATCAACGCGATCCTGGTCACGAGCGGATCGGTCGCCGAGCAGGTTCAGCTGCAGTTCCCCGACATCCCCTCCTCCACCGTCATCGCCGCGATCGGACCGCGCACGGCCAAGGACGCACGCCGGGCCGGGCTGTCGGTCGACGTGATCGCCGCGAGCCAGACCGTGGACGCGCTCATCGCCGCCGTCGCCCGTTTCACTCTGCCGCACGCCGCGGACGAATTCGCGCCTTGACGCACGGCGCCCGCACCGGCGGCGACGCGCCGCTGCGCGTGGTCGTGCTCGCCGGGGGCGTGGGCGGCGCGCGGTTCTCGCTCGGCGTGCGCGCGGCACTCTCCGATCGAGCGGATGCCGCGGCCGCGGCATCCGCAGACCCCTTCACGATCGTCGTGAACACGGGAGACGACCTGTGGCTGTCGGGCGTGCGCCTCCAGCCCGACGTCGACTCGATCGTGTACGCGCTCGCCGGCGTGAACGACGCCAGGCGCGGCTGGGGTCGCGCGGGCGACAGCGAACGCGCAGGCCACGAGCTGCAGGAGTGGGGTGCGGGCTGGCCCTGGTTCACGCTGGGAGACCTCGACCTGGGCACCCATCTCGCGCGCACCGGATGGCTCCGGGAGGGGCTCTCGCCGACGCAGGTGATCGAGCGCATGTCCCGCCGCTGGCCGCTGGGCGCCCGACTGCTGCCGATGACGGATGCAGAGGTCGACACGATCGTGACGGTCGCGGAGTCTTCCGATTCGGGGCGGGACCGGTCAGTCGGGGCGGACGACGCGGGCCTCGAACGCGGAAATCCGCCCCGAACCGAGCGCGCCATGCACTTCCAGGAGTGGTGGACGCGTCACCGGGCTGCCCTCAGGCCGCTGCGCTTCGACAATCCCGGGGTCGCGGAGGCCGCGCCGGCGACCGGCGTGCTCGAGGCGATCGCCGAGGCCGACGTCGTGCTGATCGCGCCCTCCAATCCGGTCGTCTCGATCGGTCCGATCCTCGCCGTGCCGGGCATCCACGACGCGCTGCGCGCCGCCCCCGGGCACGTGATCGGCGTCTCGCCCATCATCGGCGGCCGTGTCGTGCGCGGCATGGCCGACGTGTGCCTCGCCGCGATCGGCGTGGAGACCTCCGCGGCCGCCGTGGCGGCGCACTACGGCGCGCGCTCGGCGGACGGGCTGCTCGATGCGTGGCTGATCGCCGAGGAGGATGCGGCATCCGCGGCCGCGATCGAGGGTCTCGGCATCCGGCCCGTCGTCACG
>Ga0190272_10000997_pt1 | contig 13810 bp, 10 predicted proteins | sample Popmic504T_FD_133746 | JGI IMG/M metagenome (GOLD analysis project Ga0190272, IMG submission 133746) | Populus adjacent soil microbial communities from riparian zone of Shoshone River, Wyoming, USA - 504 T | ecosystem: Environmental > Terrestrial > Soil > Riparian zone | place: USA: Wyoming...
CTACTATTACTTCGGCAAGGACGCGGCGTTCACGTTCGGCACCGCGCTTCCCTTCGGCGTCAATACGCGCGGCATGAATGCATGGCTGCGCCACGGCGAAGGCCAGAACCTGATGAACGAGCTGTTCGCGAAGTTCAATTGTATCGGCTTCGCGGCCGGCAACACCGGCGCGCAGATGGGCGGCTTCTTCCGCAAGGAGATCAAGACCGTCGACGATATGAAGGGCCTGAAATTCCGCGTCGGCGGCTTCGCCGGCACGATCCTCCAGCGGGTCGGCGTCGTGCCGCAGCAGCTCGCCGCAGGCGACATCTATCCGTCGCTGGAAAAGGGCACCATCGACGCCGCCGAGTGGGTCGGTCCCTATGACGACGAGAAGCTCGGCTTCGTGAAGGTCGCGCAGAACTACTACTATCCGGGTTGGTGGGAAGGCTGCGGCCAGGGCCACAACCTGATCAATCTTGCCAAGTGGCGCGAGCTGCCCAAGCACTACCAGAGCATGATCGAGGTCGCGTCGGGCGAATCCTGGGCCTGGGTGGTCGGCAAGTACGATTACGCAAACCCGGCGGCCCTCAAGAAACTGATTTCGCAGGGCGCGGTGCTGCGGCCGTTCCCGCAGCCGGTGCTCGAGGCCTGCTACAACGCCGCGCAGGAGGTTTACGCCGAGCACAACAAGAACAACCCGATGTTCAAGAAGCTCTATGACAGCCTGATCCCGTTCCGCAACGACTCGTTCGCCTGGCAGCAGGTGGCCGAGCTCGGTTTCGACTCGTTCATGATGCGGATGCGCACGCGCACCTAAGAAACAACACGATCCCGAAAAGTGGGAAACCGGTTTTCGGGAAAGATGATGCGCAAAGACATGGCCCCGGAGCGATGCTCCGGGGCTTTTTCGTGCCCTATTGCCTCGCCGGCGGCTGTCCGAAGTCGAGCAGCGGCGGCGCCAGGTCAGGCATTTCGATCTCTATCTTCACCTTCGACGGATCGATCGTCGAGGCCGCGCCCTTGTAGTGCATCACCAACGAGGGGAACGCGATGACGAGCGCGACGCCGATGCACTGGATGATCACGAACGGCACCGCGCCCCAGTAGATCTGCCCGGTCGTCACCGGATCGGTGAGTTTGCCCGACACCTTGTCGGTATAGGGTTCGCGCGGCGCGACCGAACGCAGATAGAACAGTGCGAATCCAAACGGCGGATGCATGAACGAGGTCTGCATGTTCACGCCCAGCATCACGCCGAACCAGATCAGGTCGATGCCGAGGCGCTCCGCCGCCGGCCCGAGCAGCGGGATCACGATGAACGCGATCTCGAAGAAGTCGAGGAAGAAGGCGAGCAGGAATACGAAGATGTTGACGAAGATGAGGAAGCCGAGCTGCCCGCCCGGCATCGAGACCAGCATCTCCTCGACCCAGCGGTGCCCGTCGACGCCGTAGAACGTGAGCGAAAACACCCGCGCGCCGACCAGGATGAATACCACGAAGGCCGAAAGTTTCGCCGTCGACTCCACCGCCTGCCGCGTGAGATCGAAGGTGAGCCGGCGCTTCATCATCGCGAGCAGCATCGCGCCCGCGGCGCCCATCGCGCCGCCCTCGGTCGGCGTCGCGACGCCGATGAAGATGGTGCCGAGCACGAGGAAGATCAGGGCGAGGGGAGGCACCATCACGAAGGTGGTCTGCGCGGCCATGACCGATACGAGACGAAAGCCGGTTGCGCGCTCTATGAGAGCCGCGATGAGCGCGTAGACCGTGCCTGCCGCGAGTGCGGCGGAAAGGAGCGCCCAGTTCTGGTGATTGTGGGTGTTGAGGTAGTACCAGGCAGCGACAAAGAACACGACCAGAATTGCCGTGACGTAGAAGTACCGCGCTCCAAACATACGGTTGAATGAGGCGCAGAGAAACGAAATGAGCACGCCGATCGACATGGTCAGAACGACAAAGTCCGCGCCGGCGCGCACATTGGTCTGTTTCATCAGGTAGACCGCGACGAGCGCGGAGAACAGTACCAGCACGCCAAGCTGCCACACGCCGCGCCCGCCGTCGGGCTCGCGGAAGCCGATGTCCGCGACTGGCAGGCCAGGCGCCGCCTTGGGATACAAGATGCTGACGAGAAAGATGTACCCCGCATACATCGCAGCCAGCACCAGACCCGGCAGAAACGCGCCCTCGTACATGTCGCCGACCGAGCGGCCGAGCTGGTCGGCCATGACGATCAGCACGAGCGAAGGCGGGATGATCTGCGCCAGCGTCCCGGATGCCGCGATCACGCCGGAGGCGACGCGCCGGTCATAGCCATAGCGCAGCATGATCGGCAGCGAGATCAGGCCCATCGAGATTACCGAGGCGGCGACCACGCCGGTGGTCGCCGCAAGCAGCGCGCCGACGAAAATCACCGCATACGCGAGCCCGCCGCGGATCGTGCCGAAGAGCTGCCCGATCGTATCGAGCAGATCCTCGGCCATGCCGGATCGTTCGAGTATCAGGCCCATGAATGTGAAGAACGGGATCGCGAGCAACACGTCGTTGTTCATGATGCCGTAGATGCGTTCGGGCAGCGCTTGCAGGAAGTCGGGCCGGAACAGACCCACCTGGATTCCGATGAAACCGAAAATGAGACCCACGGCACCAAGCGAAAACGCGACCGGGTAGCCAAGCAGCAAGAAGACCACGAGCGCCATGAACATGATGGGCGCCATGTAATGGATGAGAAGGTCCACCACGGTCGGTACTCCAGGATGTTCGAGGTTAGTGGGACTTGCTTTTTTCTTCGGCGAGCTTGGTTTCGGCCAGCAGACGCGCCACCTCGGCTTCGGCGGCTGCGCGCAGTCCGCCGGAGGTGTGATAAGGATCTGGAATGATGCCTCTCATCACGGCGATGCGTTTGATCAGCTCGGAGAGTCCCTGAAAGAATAGCAACGTGAAGCCGATCAGGATCAGCATTTTCGCGGGCCATTGCGGCAGGCCGCCGGCATTCATCGATTGCTCGTTGAGCAGCACCGATTTCGACACGAACGGAATGCTCGTGATGATCATGATGATCGTCAGCGGCAGCAGGAAGAGCGCATGCCCGATGACGTCGATGATGTTACGGGTGCGCTGCGAGAAGGTGCTGTTCACGATGTCGATGCGGATGTGCTCGTTGTCGAGTAGGGTCCATGACGCGACAATCAGAAAAACCGCACCAAACAGAACCCACTGCAACTCGAGCCACGAATTGGAGGACATGTCGAACAGCTTGCGGATGATTGCGTTGACGGCCGACACGATGACGGCGGCCAGGATCAGCCACGCCAGCACTTTGCCGATGCGGAAATTGACCGCGTCGATGACGCGGCTCATGCCGAGCAAGACTTTCACGTCCCATCCCCTTCGGACCGCGGCGCGGCCTGCCGTCCGTCTCTGCTGTGCCCACCCGGTCTTTCAGCCCCGGTCTGCGCCGAGTTGTCGCACATTCCCGAACTCTAGGTGCGGCGTCAACCGAAACTTGGCTCGCTCGGCGACCGATGACGCGGCGGCTGCGATGCTGGAGGCGGCCGAACTGCTCGGCGTCATCAAAGTGGACGCCGCGGCTTAAGCGCCAGGCTCCCCAGGCGGCACCGAGGCCGCAACCGTGCGGCGGCGCACGACCTCGCGGTGCAGCGCATAGAGCCCGCTGCCGACGATCAGCAGCGAACCAAGAATGGCAATCCGGTCCGGCACCTCGCCGAAGGCGAGATAACCGCACACGCCAGCCCAGATCAGCAGCGTGTAGCGGAACGGCGCGATCGCCGCGACATCCACGCTGCCGCGGAACGCCACGACCACGAGGAAATGTCCGCTGGCGACGAAAGTCGCCGAAATCGCCAGCATCCCCACGTCGAACGCCGCCATCGGCCGCCATGTCTCGAACAGGCCGAGGATCGGTCCGATCACCATCGAGCCCGCCGCCGCCATGAACGAGATCAGGATGCTCGGAATGCCGGGATCGAGCTTGCGTGTGATCAGGTCGCGCGCCACGCCCGCGAATGCGGTGGCAACACCCAGAAGCGCCCACGCATTGAATGCGCCCGGAGTCGGTTTCACGATCAGCAGCGTGCCGATGAAGCCGATCGCGATGGCCGTCCAGCGGCGCCAGCCGACCTCTTCGGCAAAGAAGAACACCGCCGCCGCCGTGATGAGCAGCGGCGAGACGAGATTGATGGCGGAGAGCTCTGCGAGCGGCATGTGGATGAGCGCTGAGGTGAACATGACCATCGCCATGCCATCGAGCGCGGTGCGGGTGAGCACCAATTTGTTGGGTACTGCGCGCAGCGAATGGACCTGGCCGAGGCCGATGAGCACCGATCCGACCAGCAGGGTCGCGATCGTGCCCCGCACCGTGATGACCTCGCCGAGCGGGTAGCGCTGCGCGGTCAGTTTCAGGATCATGTCGTTGATGGCGAACGCCGCCATCGCGCCCATAAGCGCGAAGATGCCGCGGCGATTGGCGCGCGATGACGACAAGGGAACTCCGATGGAATGCCGCACGAGGGGAAGTGCAATTCACCGCGGCAGGAGGCGGACGGCTAACATGCGTCGCGGCCGTACGTCGAGAACGCAGGGCGAATGACCGCTGTGCGCGTCGCACATGCCGCGACGGAATAGGCTGGATCAGCCGCCGGTCACGCTCATGTGACGCGATACCGCGGGGCGGCGTGCACGGCGGTCGATGACGAAGTCGTGCCCCTTCGGCTTGCGCAGGATAGCGGCGTCGATCGCCGCATTGACCTGATCGTTGCTTTCGGAGGCACGCAGCGGCGCGCGCAAGTCGGCGGCGTCTTCCTGGCCGAGGCACATGTAGAGCGTGCCCGTGCAGGTCAGGCGCACGCGATTGCAGGATTCGCAGAAGTTATGCGTGAGCGGCGTGATGAAGCCGAGCCGCCCGCCGGTCTCGGCGATGCGCACGTAGCGGGCAGGGCCGCCGGTGCGATAATCGATGTCCGTCATCGTGTAGCGCTCGGCGAGGCGGGCGCGGACCATGGACAAAGGCAGATACTGATCGAGGCGTTCTTCCTCGATGTCCCCGAGCGGCATCACCTCGATGATGGTGAGATCCATGCCGCGGCCGTGCGACCACGCGAGCAGATCGCCGAGCTCGTCCTCGTTGACGCCCTTGAGCGCGACCGCGTTGATTTTCACCTGAAGGCCGGCGGCCTGCGCAGCGTCGATTCCCGCCGTCACCTTGTCGAGTTCGCCCCAGCGCGTGATCGCGCGAAACTTGGCGGCATCGAGCGTGTCGAGCGATACGTTGATGCGCTTGACGCCGCACGCGGCAAGCTCGGCGGCATATTTCGGAAGCTGCGAGCCGTTGGTGGTCAGCGTCAGCTCATCGAGCCCGTCGCCGAGGTGGCGCGAGAGCCCACGCACGAGCGTCATGATGGAGCGCCGCACCAGCGGCTCGCCGCCGGTCAGGCGCAGCTTGCGCACGCCGCGCGCGACGAACGCGCTGCACAGCCGGTCGAGTTCCTCAAGCGTCAGCAGGTCCTGCTTCGGCAGGAACGACATGTTCTCCGACATACAGTAGACGCAGCGGAAATCGCAGCGGTCGGTCACCGAGACGCGCAGATAAGTGATCGCCCGCTGAAACGGGTCGATCAGCGGCGCGGGCAGCACGGTTGCGGCGCGTTCAAAATCCATTGTTTTCCGGCACGTTCGGCAGCTATTCAATATGATATAGGGCGCCGTGCAAAGGATTGAAAGCGTGACCGACAACTGGCCGACCGAGCTGCGCCTTTCCAAGGACCGCAAGACGCTGACCGTCGCGTTCGCCGGCGGCGACAGCTTTGCGCTCCCCGCCGAATTCCTGCGCGTGAAAAGCCCGAGCGCGGAGGTGCAGGGTCATTCGCCGGACGAGCGCAAGACCGTGCCGGGCAAGCGCAATGTCATGATTCTGGAAGTGAACCCGGTCGGCAATTACGCCGTGCGCCTCGTGTTCGACGACCTGCACTCGACCGGCATTTTCAGCTGGGACTACCTGCTCGAACTCGGCCGCAACCAGCCGAAGTACTGGCAGGACTATCTCGACGAACTTGCCGCCAAGGGGATGACGCGGGACAAAGCCTGATGCGCATCAGCGCATCACGATGACCTTCGCGCCCACCTTCACGCGGCCGTAGAGATCGATCACGTCGTCGTTCATGAGGCGGAAACAGCCCGACGATACCGCCTGTCCGATCGTCTCCGGCTCGTTCGATCCATGGATGCGGTAGAGCGACGAGCCGAGATACATCGCGCGCGCGCCGAGCGGATTGTCCGGCCCGCCTTTCATGAAGCGGGGGAGATCCGGGCGGCGCTTGAGCATCTGCGAAGGCGGCGTCCAGTCCGGCCATTCCTTCTTGGCGACAACCGAAGTCGTGCCCGCCCAGGTGAAGCCGATCCGGCCGACGCCGATGCCGTATTTCAGGGCCGTGCCGTTGTCCTGTACGAGATAAAGGCGGCGCTCGGTCGTGTTCACGATGATGGTGCCGGGCGCATATTTGCCTGGCGCCGTAACCGTCTCGCGCTTGATCGCGCCGACATACGACATGCCGCCAAAGAACTCGTAGCGCTTGGTGCCGAGCTGGCCGCCCGAGTAACGGCCGTCCGGATCGCCCAGATGCTGCGCCTGCGCGGCGGTGGCGGCGCCAAGCAGCAAGAGTGCGATGAAGGGAGGAGCGACTCGCGAGTGCATCGAAAACCCTCGGATATTCAACAGGTTCAAGCTGGCCGCGCGCCCCCGGCAGCCCGCCTTTGCGTCAGACAGGCCATAATTCGCACAAGCCGGCAACCGAAATGTCCGAACTTGGGGCGCGGTTTTCAGTCGCTGTTGCGCGGAGGACACCCGCGTTTCCACTGTCTCGCGCAGACGGAGCCCGAATGAGAATGCACAGACGGCAAATGGTGGGCGCTATAGGGATTGAACCTATGACCTCTCCCGTGTGAAGGGAACGCTCTCCCGCTGAGCTAAGCGCCCGAAAGCCTTGGTCGATGCGGCCGCTGTTTAAGGGGCGGCGCGGACCGGTGTCAACCAAACACGGCCCCACGCCGCCGGAGCCATCAGCGCAGCGGCGGCCGTGCAGGCTGCTTCGGCCTTCCGCCCCGCTTCCTCGTCGTGGGAGCAGGGGGTGGGGCCGGCTCAAGCTGCGCGTAGACCGGATTGGGCGAAACTTCGGCCATGGGCGCTCCGCCCAGATCCCCGTCGGACCGGAAACTCTCGACGCTGCGAGGCCGCACCGGCACGACTTGCGGAACGTAGCCGTTGAGCGAGTAATTCACGGTGAACTCGCGGTCGGCCGGAACCGGGAGCATGCAGGGCGTGCGGCAACTGGGACCGAGCGATGTCTTGGCGTCGGCGCCCGGCGGGTCGGATTCAATGGTCAGCGAGACGTTGGCACTGCCGGACAGGCTGCTCGGCAGGAAATCCCAACTCGGCGTCCATGAGGCGCAACCGGCGGCCAGCAGGGTGCTGGCGATGGCGCATACGCGTACAAGAGATTTCATTGCTGCAACTGCGTCCCCGGTCGCCCCCCGGCCGCCCGCCTGCGCGGACCATACGGGGAGCGTGTTCGCGGTGCAACCTGACTCGCGCGATTCGATGGGAGATTTCATCAGAACAATTCCTCCCAAGCTGTTGGGATATCAAATTTTATAGGCTGTGCGGAAACCGCCCCAGTGCTTGCCGAACACGCGTACCGGCGCATCGATCTCGCGCATCATGATCACCACGCCGTTGCCCATGTCGCGCGGATAGCTCTGGATCAGGTACGGGCGCACGTTGCGCGCAGCGCTCAAGCCCGCGCGGTCGTCGAAGACGCGGCGGTTGCGGCAGTTCGCCGTGTTCCACGCGAGCTCGCCCGGCTTCTGCGGCCGCGAATAGATGGTGTTGTGTACCGGCAGGTAGCCGTTGCGGTCGACCGCCGCGCAGAAGATCATCCGCTTGTCCCCGGCGAGCAGCGGCTCCTGAATGTCGGGAAGGAGGCCTTCCAGCACGTCGAGCGAGCGGGTGCGGAACTGGATCGGCTGGGTGCCGTCGATCGGCACATAGTCGGTATCGAAAAGCGCCTCACGCGTCAGCGTGCCGGCGCTCACGGCTTCCTCGAACGCCATCGAGACCATCGCGGCCGCATCGACCGCGCGATCGACGAACTCCTGATTTTCCGCCCGGATGGCCGCGAGCCGTTCGTGCAGCGCGCGCTCCGCGTCCGCCTCCAGCGCGGTGAATTCCACATGCAGGCCGAGCGTCGAGCGCCCGACGATCCGCGCGCGTCCGCGGCCGATGCCGGACAGATCCGCCTCGACCGATGCGCCGACCGAAAGCTTCTCGCCGTCCGCACTGCGCATCAGCATCCCGCCCTCGGAGAGGTCCGCGGTCTGCCCGCGGATCTCGCGGCTTCCCTGCCGAAGCACCACCGCGAGATCGCACGGCAGCCGGTCATGCCGGCGCCGGTCGCCGATCTCGGTCTGCCGAAGGAACGTGACGAAGCGGGTCTGGAGCTTGGCCGCGAGGGTAGCGGCATCCTGGCCGGAGCGGTCGATCGCGGCGCCGCTCTGTTCGGCGCGCGCGGACGCAACCTTGATCTCCGCCGCGCTCTCCGCCACCGAACTGACGAAGCGCGAAGAATCGGCCGCGCTGCGCGAAAGCTCGCCGGTTGTCGCGATCTGCTCTTCGATCGCGCTCGCGACCGCGGCGAACACCGGCCGGATCGCCGCGATCGCCTGCATGATACGGTTCACGGCCGCGATCGATTCCTGCGCATCGCGCTGCAACTGGTCGATCTTGCGGCCGATCTCTTCGGTCGCGTTTTGCGTGGCGCTCGAAAGCGCCTTGACTTCGCTCGCCACCACGGCAAATCCGCGGCCCGCGTCGCCCGCGCGCACGGCTTCGATGGTGGCGTTGAGCGCGAGCAGATTGGTCTGCTTGGCGATGGCCGAGATCAGGCTCACCACGTTGCCGATTTCCGCCGATGATGCTTTCAGGCCGTCGACGCTCTTGCCGGCTGCCGCCGCCGCATGACCGGCATCCTCCGTCAGCGTGCCGGCCTCACGCACCTGCCGGCCGATCTCGCCGGCCGATTGCGCGAATTCCTCCGTCGCCGACGCAAGGTGCAGCGCGTTCTCGGTCGCCTTGCCGGCGAGCGTCTCGAGCGATCCGCTTTGGTCACGGATCACGCCGAGCACGTCGGACGTCGCGCGCGTGCCACCACGCACCGCATCGGCGGCGCGCTGAACGTCGCGGATCATCGCCGCAAGATCGGTCTCGATCAGGTCGATGGTTTCGCGGATCGCCGAGAGGCGTGTCTGCGATTCATCGGCATCCATATCCGGCATCGTCGAAGGAGCGTCGGCCGCGGGCAGTACGGCGCCGTCCTCGGCATCGCGGCGGCGGGTGAGAAAATCCAGAATGTTCGGGAGCATGAAAGGTACCGGCGAAGGCGCGTGCGGCCGTAACGGCGCGCCAAAGCGCTTCGCGCCAGCGACGGTTATCCGGGTAAACGCTTACTTAATGGTTAACCCAAGCTTAAAGCGCGAAGCTCAGGTCCTGATCGAGACCAGCTCAGCCACGGCCGCCGGCAATGCGTCGAAATGGCTGATCAGCCGGTCGGCGCCCAACTGCGCAGCCGCGATTTCGGTGTATCCGAAGTCGACCGCGATCACCGGCAGGCCAGCCGCCTGCGCGGTTGCGACATCCGTCATCGAGTCGCCGACCATCACGGCGTGACCGGTATCGCCGCCCGCCCGCGCGATGGTGAGGCGCAGCATGTCGGGATCGGGCTTGCGCATCGCAAAGGTATCCTGCCCGCAGATCGCGGCGAAACGCGGCCTAAGGCCCAGCGTGTTGAGCAACCGCACCGCAAGCCATTCGAGCTTGTTGGTGCACACCGCGAGGCGGCAGCCCTGCGCGGCAAGTGCATCGAGTGCTGATTCCAGTCCGGGAAACGGCCGCGAGCGGTCCGCGATGTGTGCGGCGTAGACGTCGAGATATTCCGCAAAGAGCCGGTCGATCTCGTCGGGCGGAAGCTGCACGCCCTTCGACGCAAGCCCGCGCACAAGCAGCGGCTTTACCCCGAGGCCGATCATCGAGCGCGCGTCGTCGAAGTCCACGGGCGCGACGTCGTGACGGGCGAGGATGACGTTGAGCGTGTCGATCAGGTCGGGCGCGGTGTCGACCAGCGTCCCGTCGAGGTCGAACACAATGGTGGGGGCGGGCATACCGCAGCGCTAGCGCGCGGCAGGGGGCGAGGCAAGGCGTAACGCCTGGAGGCGCAACCGCGGGCAATCCGGGAAGCAGATGGGATAGCTAATCGTTTGGGGGACAACTGCGTAGAAGTACGAATGAAAACTGCAATCAGGCGTTAAGGGCACTTGCAATAGGCTCTGCGGCGAATGCCGGGTTGAAGCGAACGGTGTCACTGTCGAGGTAGGGACTCGATGTTCAAGGCGTGCTTCCCAAGTCGCTTAGGATGTACCGCTTGTGAGTATCCGACTCCGTCTGCTGTTGCTGGTGCTGGGAGCTGTTCTCCTGCCGGCTATCCTTGTCGGCTGGCGCTACTACCAGGATCGCGGCAAGGACATCGAGGTTGCCATCGGCCGGTTGACCGCGACGGCGCGCACGATCGCATCCAACATCGATGGCAAGATCCAGGCAACGGCTCAGCTTCACTTTGGGCTGGCGCGCGCCCGCGATTTCGGCGGCCGCGATAAGGCGGCGTGTTCCGACTTCCTTGCGCAGGTCCTCGGGAAAAACCCACAGTTCACCGGAATCCTGACCATAGAGCCGGGCGGCAGTTTGTATTGCGATTCCCTGCGCACCGGGCGGGTGCTTGATTTGCGCGATCGCGCGTACTTTCAGCAGGCACTCAACACCACCGGCTCCATCGTCATACAGCCGGTGTTCGGCCGGCTCACGGGTTCGGCCGTGCTGCAGATCGCGTATCCGGTGCGCGATGAATCTCAGCGGCTGCAGTTCGTGCTCCTGGCCTCGCTCGATCTCAACAAACTCATGAATGAGCAAGCCAAGAACCTGCCGCCCGGCTTCGACGTGCTCCTGGCTGACAACGCGGGTACGGTATTGACCTGGTCCCCGGAACTCGGCGTCGACAGGCTCGGCATGTCGATCGCAAATTCCGCGCTGTTCCGCTTTGCCGTGGAGAGCGCCGGTACCACCAAAGAATTGGTCAATCCTGGTGGCGAACCCCGAGTTTGGACAGCCGTCGATACGCTCCGCATCGGTGGGGTGAGTATGCATGTCATCGTCGGCCGCTCGAAATCCGAACTGGTCGCGGCCCCGAACCGGCGTCTCGCCGAGGACATCGGAATTCTGGGCGTCTTGTCGATATTGCTGTTTGCCGGCGTATGGCTGCTGGCCGAACTCGGTATTCGTTTCCAGATCAGCCGCATCGCGGCCATGGCCGAACGCTTGGGCGCCGGCGATCTTGGTGCGCGAGTTTCGCCGCCTTATCCCAAAGGCGAGCTTGGCCGCTTGATGACCGTTCTCAATGGTACCGCCGCATCACTCGAACGGCAGAGACGCGACATCGAAGATCTCAACGAGAGACTCCGCCACTCGCAACGATTGGAGGCGGTGGAAAAGCAACGGCTCGACATCGCCCTCAATAATATGACGCAAGGCTTGCTGCTGTTCGATGCGACCGAGAGAATTGTCATCTGCAATCAGCGCTATATCGAAATGTATGGCCTGTCGCCGAACGTGGTAAGGCCGGGTTGCAGCTTTCGCGATCTCCTCGCGCATCGAAAGGAAACCGGATCGTTTACGGGTGACATCGAGGAATATTGCTCATTCACAGCGCGCAACCTGGCCTTGAGAGAAGTCGCCAAAATCATAATCGATACCGCGGACGGACGTTCGATTCAGATCGTGAACCAGCCGCTGGCGGACGGCGGGTGGCTGGCGACGCACGAGGATATGACAGAGCGCAGGCGGTCTGACGAGCGGATCAGGCACCTGGCCCACTACGATGCGCTCACCCAATTGCCAAATCGGTTGCTGTTTCGCGAACAGCTCGATTATGCGCTCTCGATGCTTCAGCGCGGCGAGCAACTGGCAGTGCTCTATATCGACATCGATGAGTTCAAGAGTATCAACGACTCGCTCGGCCACCCGGTCGGCGATGAGTTGCTCAAGGCCGTGGCTGGTCGTCTGAGCGGCTGCCTGGAAGCGACCGACTTCGCGGCGCGGATCGGCGGCGATGAATTTGCAATTATCCGGACCGAGGTAGAGCGGCCAGCGGATATCACGGGCCTCGTGGCGCGGATCTACGAGGCGATCCGGGAACCCTACGACTGTGTAGGTCACCTGCTCACCACGGACGCCAGTATCGGTATCGCGCTGGCTCCGAGTGACGCCACCGATCTGGATCAACTGCTGAAGAACGCCGATTTGGCGATGTACGCCGCCAAAGCCGATGGACGCCGGACCTATCGCTTCTTCGAGCCCGCGATGGAAGCGCGCGTGACCACCATGCGCAAAATGGAACTGGATTTGCGTCAGGCGATCAAGGACGGCGGGTTGGAGCTTCACTATCAGCCCATCGTCAATCTTCGGGATAACAAGGTCACCGGCTGCGAAGCGCTTCTGCGCTGGCGCCATCCGGAACTCGGCATGATCGCGCCCGCGGACTTCATCCCGGTTGCCGAAGATACCGGTCTGATCATTCCGCTCGGCGAGTGGGTGCTGTCCACGGCTTGTGCGGAGGCCGCAACCTGGCCGGATGACATCAAGATCGCGGTCAATGTTTCGCCGGTTCAGTTCCGCAGCAAGTCCTTTGCGCTCAAGGTCGCCGCGACGCTTGCGTTCTCGGGTCTTTCCGCTCGCAGGCTGGAGCTTGAGATCACCGAGGCGGTTCTCATTCGCGACGATGAGGCGGCGCTCGTGGTGCTGCATCAACTACGGGAACTCGGGGTGGGCATCGCGCTCGACGATTTCGGCACCGGGTATTCCTCGCTGAGCTATCTGCAGCGCTTTCCGTTCGGCAGGATCAAGATCGATCGGTGCTTCATCAAGAGCATCGCCGAACCCGGAGGGTCGTCTTCCATCGTGCAGGCCGTGGTGAACATCGCCGCCGCGAACAACATGACGACGACGGCGGAGGGTGTTGAGACAGAACAGCAACGGGAAATACTCTTCAAGCTCGGGTGCTCTGAAATGCAGGGGTATCTATTCAGTGCGGCGAAATCCGCCGGGGAGGTCAGACAATTCTTCCCGTCGCGCGGCATGAGTATGGTGGACGCGGCCTGAGCAAACGCCCCGGGGCTGGCGCATCCGCGTTCCGGTCCCTATTTTCGGCACCTTGCAGCCGCAAGCGGTGCCCGCTATGGGCAGGTGTCAGTTTTCCCCACAATCTGCGAGTTTGCCGCCTCCCAATGAGTGCCGAGACCTACAAACGCGATGCCGCCGCCGGCGCGCTCGATTTCGTCGAATCCGGCATGCGGCTCGGGCTTGGCACCGGTTCGACCGCGCGGCCGTTCGTCGAACTGCTCGGCGAGCGGGTCCGCGCCGGCCTCGACGTGATCGCGGTGCCGACCTCGGAGGCGACGCGTCTGCAGGCCGAACAGTGCGGGATTCCACTCACCACGCTCGACGAGACACCCGAACTCGATCTGACCATCGACGGCGCCGACGAGATCGCGCCCGACCTCACGCTGATCAAGGGCGGCGGCGGGGCGCTGCTGCGTGAAAAGATCGTCGCTGCCGCTTCCAGGCGAATGCTGGTGATCGCCGACGAGTCGAAATGGGTCGCGATGCTCGGCCAGTTTCCGCTGCCGATCGAGGTGGTGCCGTTCGGCCTTGCGGCGACCA
>Ga0190272_10000998_pt1 | contig 13788 bp, 9 predicted proteins | sample Popmic504T_FD_133746 | JGI IMG/M metagenome (GOLD analysis project Ga0190272, IMG submission 133746) | Populus adjacent soil microbial communities from riparian zone of Shoshone River, Wyoming, USA - 504 T | ecosystem: Environmental > Terrestrial > Soil > Riparian zone | place: USA: Wyoming...
TGCGCCCAGGAAATTTGGATAGACACAAAGCACAAGCGATTGCGTGTCGCCCTTGATGGTGAAGTAATAGCGATGAAGCCGCCACTTTATTATCAGGTGCGCCCACACGCGCTACGTGTGCTGGTGCCAAAGCTCGATAGGACTTAACGCCGAACATGCGAACCATAGTTCATCTTTCAGACATTCATTTCGGCCGCATTCATCTACCCGTGGTCGAGCCGTTAATCGAGGTTGTTAATCGGATCCGTCCCAATCTGGTTGCGGTCTCAGGCGACTTGACGCAGCGGGCGCGTTCTCATGAGTTCAAGGAGGCGCGTGCATTTCTCGATCGCTTACCCAAACCCCAAATCGTGGTACCGGGAAACCACGACGTCCCGCTCTACAATGTGTTTGCGCGGTTCATAAATCCGCTTCGCAAGTACCAACGCTACATTACTCATGATTTGGCTCCCTTTTATCACGACGACGAAATCGCCGTGCTCGGGGTAAACACCGCACGCTCGTTCACAATCAAAGGTGGCCGCGTGAATGAAGCGCAAGTAGCCTGGATGCGGGAAAAGCTTTGTGCTTTTGACCCGAAGATTGTCAAAGTTGTGGTTACTCATCATCCCTTTGACTTACCCGAAGGACACGATGAAAGAGATTTGGTTGGTCGTGCCCGCATGGCGATGGAACTCCTTGCCAGTTGCGGCGCAGACATGTTTCTCGCTGGACACCTTCACATCAGTCACACAACGCACAGTGCTACTCGCTACAAGATCGCGGGATACTCAGCCCTGGTTGTGCAGGCAGGCACTGCAACATCAAGCCGCGGCCGCGGTGAAGCAAACTCCTTCAATGTGATCCACATTGAAAGGCCCCATATCGAGGTCGAACGCTTCGAGTGGCAACCTGATGATGCTGGATTCACACTCGCAAGCACTGAGCGTTTCAAGCACACGGCCGATGGTTGGGCGCAACTTCAGTAAAACGGTTCTGAGTCACCTTCAGGTTGCTATTCGCAAGACGCAAGCTAAAGCTTGAACTCTGAACTATTGGCTTCTGGCGCAAGTAGAAGACTATGGGGACCCAAAAACGATTTGAAGGTTACCTTGGCTGGCACATTGTGATTGGTCTATTCGTGTTTGTGGCGACGACTTTCCTGCTGGCGGCGATTGCGGATGAGGTGATTCAAGGGCGGCCTTTGACTGTTATGGATGCAGAATTCAGCGCGTGGCTGCAGACCACTAGAACACCCGCTCGGCTTAATGCGATGCGTTATGTCACGTGGCTTGGTTCTACCGTCGTTGCAAGCAGCATCACGACTGTGGTCGGTATTTACTTACTCTTGAGCCGGAGGCGTTATTGGTTCGCGGCCCTGGTTCTTTCTGTAGCCGGAGGCGCAATACTAAACAGACTTTTGAAGAGCGCATTTCAACGAGCACGGCCGCAACTCGACGATCCGATCTTCACCTTTACCGGTTTTAGCTTCCCTAGCGGCCACACGCTGACTGCGACTGTCGTGTACGGATGTCTCGCCGCGCTCATCGTGGCAAACACAAAAAACCAAGCGGTTAGAGTGATCGCCATTCTCTCAGCAAGTCTGTTGATTGCCCTGGTTGCGTTCAGTCGGATATACCTCGGCGCCCATTACCTGACTGATGTCGTCGGCGCCGTAGCTGAAGGGCTAGCATGGCTGTCACTGTGTTTCACGTTAGTGTATTCACTCTGGCGACCTCGTAATCTCGAGAACCCACGCGAACTCGCAAATTGAGCCATCCACCCGGTGAACTGATTCCGCACAGAGGCTGCCGCAAGATTTCAAAACGATACGACGGAAGTACCGCTGTTGGGAGATTGAACGGCACGCGAACCGGAAATATGGCAGCAAAAGGGGTGGTAATCAGGTTTCAACTCAGATGGTACGTCCGTTGCCAAAGCTATGGCACTACCACAATCATTTTGCGAGGTTTGGCGAACCTCAGTGCTTTGCCGGAACGGAAAGTGAAACAGACAGCCCGACTTGATACAGACAGCCCGACTTGATAAGGAGTGGGGATTATGAGCCTGGGACGTATTTTTTCCCCGCGCGCCGTAGATAACGCAAGCTCCAGACTATCGGCTCCCGCCGAAAGTTCGTTCGCGCCTGCTGATGAAGGATTTGGCGAAAGTAAATCAAGAGCTCGAACCCGGGCGGACCTCCGTTCGGTCGTCCAGCGGCGTTTCATGAGCATGATGGAGACTCACGATCGCATGCGAGCGCGCGTGCTCGGAACGTCTCCAACAAGTAGCTATACCGTTTCCGGTGACTAAGGTAAAAACGTCCTGTGGCCGAGGGGCCACCTAAGCGTCTCTATCTGTTTAGAAAGCGGGCTTGTCTGCGCGGCGGGGACACAAGTGCCCTTTCTAAACGGGATCACAAAAACAAAATTAGTCCCGTAGTCTTACTGGCTCTTCTTGTTCGCCGAAATGTACTGCTCGAGCTTTTTCCTGTCGGGATAGTTTGGCGTCTTCTTTAAAAACTCTTCGTACTCAGCCGCCGCTTTCTCCTTTAAACCGGCAGCGTTGTACAGCGTGGCTAAACGAAGGTGGGCCTCATGCTGACCGAGCTTCGCCGCGTCGGTCAGATAACCAACTGCCTTCGAGCCCTTTTTGATCTGAAGGTACGCTTCGCCTAACAAGAGGTTAAGGTTGGCGGAGGTGGGTTGGATCTCCAGAGCCAACGTCAATGGCTCCAGCGCCTCTGCAAATTTTTTCTCAGCCACCCGGAGTCTTCCGAGATTCATGAGAGCCAGGAAAAACTTAGGTCGCACCTCGATGGCCTGGAGATATGCCTTTTCCGCGTCAGGCAAATTATTCTGTAGCAGGTGCAACGTTCCAAGCTCGCTCCACGCCTGAAAGTCTTTTGGATCGTTTGCCAGAATTTGATTCAGAAGTGGAAGCGCTTCTTCATACTTCTTCTTGTCGGTTGCGGCTTGCGCTTTATCGAAGAGCTTTTGATTGCCGGGGGAACGGTCATAGAAGTCAGCCGCAGAGACTGAAGCCGGCTTTGCGGAGGGGCCTACAGGCGCCCGTAACTCGAGAGAAATATCCTGACGATGATCAATGGCGAGCGGAGAGACCAGCTCGACCCGGATGCGCCCGACCTCAGTGTTCTCGAGTTCCACCACCAGGTCGTATACTCCACTCTGTAAATTATTGAAGCGATAGCGGCCGTTGCTGCTCACACTTTGGCGTGCAACTACTTGTCGGGCCAAATTGTACAGAATCACGTCATAACTGAGCCGATTAACACCTGTTGCCTTGCTCTCCTCAACCTTCATATCACCATACAGAATGTGGCCTCCGCTTTGAGCGAAAGTCGAGCGTTCTAACCAACCGCTAAAGAAAAGCATTAGCAAGAAGGAAGGGGCCAGAAGCTTCATCGGTTATCCTCCTTCAAAATAGGTCCGATAGAGGGCCGTCAAATCGCAAGAGCTGGAAAAGAAAGCGGGCTGAAGCATGTGCCCAGCCCGCAAGTCTGTTTGAGCAGCGCTCGGTTTAGAAGGAATAACGGATGCCGAACTGCAATACGCGCGGGGCTCCCTGAATACTGGTAAACCTGGCCCAGTTCACCGGTATGTCGTCCAATTCGAACGTCGAGGGATCGAGCCCAAGTCCGTACCCAGTACGACTTCCGGTGTTCGGAGTGTTCATCCGTTGCGTGTTGGTGACATTGAACGCTTCAACCCGGAGTTGCAATCCGTGGTTTTCGTTCCACGGCAGGCTGAAGGACTTGGTTAATCCCATGTCGAGATTGACGTAACCCGCCAGCCTGAATACGTTTCGATCTCCGGTCTCACCTGGAAACGCGTTGCGGAAGCTTCGGTAGGCTTCGAGCAGATTGCAGTCGAAGAGCCTGCCTCCTCTTACCGGACAAGGCTGGATGTTTGCGGTTCTCACCGAATTGCTCTGGGCGTTCCAGTTAGTTGCCCAGCGAGCATCATCGAACGGAGTGCTGATTGGCAAACCGGAGTTCCAGCGGAAGATCCCTGTCATCTGCCAACCACCCACGAAGGTGTCAGCCAGCCGATTGACGTTGCCGAAGAAGGTTCGACCGCGTCCAAATGGAAGCTGCCACACGGCATTCGCGTTGATGATATGACGGATGTCAAAGTCCGACTCGGCGTAGTTATCTCTCTGACGCAACGCATTCTGGATGAAGGAGCCACCGAATTGAGCCGCGGTCTGTAGGCCTGATGCATCGTCATGCGAATGCGAGAGCGTGTAGTTAAAATCGGCGGTAAAGCTCTGGCCCAAGCGCTGGCGGAGACTGAGTGTGCCGGCGTGATAGTTGGAACGGGCAATACTGCTGTGAGTTGACAGGGCGCCATATTGCGGATGGAAGAAAATGTTTCGATCCAGGCCCTGTTCCATGACGTCCTGCGTGTCAGTCCAATCGTTCCCATAAAAATTCAACGCCACCGCATACACGGCTTGCGACGGCGTTAGATTGTAAGTTGGGAACACGCCACAGCAGAACTCGAAGTAGTTTTGGTCCATCAAGAAGGCGATGTTCGACGGCAGGAAGTTATTAAACCAGGGGATGTTCGGAACATCCTCGATTGAGCCACCTGCCTGCCGGTGTGCCTCCAGTATCCCGGCGGCTGTGTACCAATCCATGCCGGAAACAGGATCCGTAAGATTGTTTAGAGCCATCGTGTCCCGCGATGCGATGAGGTTACGCCCGAGCCTGCCCAGATAAGAGGTCTGTAAAACGAGACCAAACGGTAACTGGCGCTCATATGTAAAGTTCCACGAGTAGTTGATCGGAGCGACCAAATTCGAATCCAACGACGTTTCAATGCGTCGATCCTGCGCGAAAAATGCCGGACTGGGCTGGAATGGCTGGGTGCGCGGGAAGGTAATGTTCCCAGGATCGTTGATTCTGGGAAGCGACCGCACGTTCTGGCCAAAGCCGGTAAACAGCGGTGCCGGTCGAGTCGTCAGGTTAAAAGTGTTAGCCGAGATGTCCTGACTGGACGAGAACCCCAACGTATTACCGAGATCAAAAGTAACTGCGAGTTGTTGACCATAGTAGTCGTTGGTAATGCTGAACCCGCCACGAAAAACCGACTCATTATTTCTGCCAAAAACTTTTCCAAGGAAACCGGTCTTGAACGAAGGCGACCAGGCTACTCCCACTCGGGGTTGGAAGTTGTTCTTGTCATAGTTGTAAAGCGGTGACGCGTTGTTGGCCTTGCCGGATAGATCCAACGTCAAGGGGTCATTGAGGGATTGGCCACTTGCGGAGGCCTCTCTCCTTGCCTCGAAGAAATCGGACAGGGGAGTGGTCGTCTTAACTTCAAACCCATTCTTCTCGTAAACCGGAGTGCTGATGCCGTAGCGCAGACCATAAGTAATAGTGAGATTGGGTGTGAGCTTCCAGGCGTCCTGGAAATAGAAGTCGTATTCTTCGGTGCGAAACTCGCGTGCGGCAGGTGTACCTGAAGGCAACAGAGTTCCATCCCGGTCAAATGTGAATAGAGCCGAGTACTGAGAAAACCTGCCGATCAAAGCGGTCACTGCATTCTCCACGCCGGTCGTGGACCCGGAAATCGGAGAGAATTCGTTTACGGGATCCGCAATTGTGGCGCCGCCACCCTGATAAAACGAAGGATTAGTGATGGCGTTATCGAAAGCGTTGTCGAAGGAATCCCTTCGATTGCGAACCAGGCGAATGTTCGTGCCAAAGCCAAAGCTATGGTTTTCCTTAACCCACGAGAGATCGTTCGTAAAGTTTTGAACGGGAGTTATCCGAGTTAAGGTACGGGAAAACGTGAGGGGTGAAAAGATGAAACGGAAGCTAATCGCGTTTTCACCTGAATCTCCCTGCTGGCTAAAAGCCTCGCGCGTGAAGCCATAGCGGAAGTTATTCACCATACTGTTGTTAATGGTCCACGTATGTCCGATGGCAATGCCCAGTGGGTGTGACCAAATCGTCGGCGCCGGCGTATCCGGGAACTGCCGCTCGCGAGCGAGCAAATCGTAAATCACGTTGCCGCGAATAAACACTTGCTGCTTGCTCGTTAGATTGAAATCGAACTTGCCAACGTGAGAGTTTCGCTTCGCTGGAAGGGGAGTGTTGAATCTAAAGCCAGCGGAATTCACTCCGTCGCCAGTGTTAAAGTCGTTCGCCGGATATTTGGCAGCGGCATTCGCAAGAGTCGCAATTGCCACAGGATTCATGCCAACAGTTGGGAAAATGGTGTTTAGCTGCGCTGTAGTCAAAGTTTGCAGCGTGACGGGGACTGACTCGCCACAGTCTTCTATTGCAGTGCCTGGAGGGCAACCGAAGAACTTGACCTCTCCGCGGCCGAGGCTGGCAAGAGGAACATTGCGGGGCACTTCGATCGGTTGTGATCGTGTAATTCGATCTCCCTCAAAGCTATAGAAGAAGAACGCGCGGTCCTTCACTATCGGCCCGCCCAGAGCGCCACCAAAAGTATGCCGAATCAGTGCCGGTTTTTCGATGCCCGACATGTTGTTAAAAAAGTTATTCGCAGAAAACTTTTTCGTGCGATAAAACTCAAAGAGCGCTCCATGCCACTCGTTGGTACCACTTCTGGTTACCAACGACACCTGCGCGCCTCCCGATCGGCCTTGATTAGCGTTGGCATTCGTGGTGGTTACGCGAAATTCTTGAACCGCCTCGGCATTGAGCCGCAGCACCGTGCTACGGTCCGGGACGAGGTTCAGGGCGTTCGTACTGTCGGCCGGATCAGTATTAGGGTTTGTGACCTGATTCGTCTCGGCCTCGTTGATGTCCACACCGTCAAGCGTAATGTTTGACTGGTCGGCACGCGCTCCAGCCACGGTGCCATCTCTGGTGGTGGCCGGTTGCAACGACAACAGGTTGGCAACGTTGCGACCTTCGAGCGGCAGCTGGAGAATTTGCTTACTGACAAAGTTGTTTCCAAGAGTTCCGTCATCCCTGTTAACCAGCAACTCCGCTGATCCAGCCTGGACCGTAACGCTTTCTGCAACGTTGCCAATCTCCAACACGACGTCTACCGGAGTAGTTTTCGATATCAAAGCGTGAATCTCGGTGATCACCGCTTTCTTGAAGCCCTTAGCCTCAACTTCTAACGTGTAATCCCCTACCGGGACCGACTCGAAAGAATAGCTGCCGCCTTCACCAGTGGTGGCTGTGCGGGAACTCTGCGTGCCGGGATTTGTGAGCGTTACGACCGCCCCGGCAACGACATTCCCTTGTTGGTCTTTCACGTTGCCACGCACGTTTGCGGCGTCCTGCTGAGCAAAAGCAGTAATGGAAAAAGCGACAAGGACGAGAAGTGCGCTCAGGGCTAAGCCAGGGCGGCCTGCAAAAAAGCTTCGTCTATTCATGTTGTCCCTCCGGGTGGAAGATGTTTGGAGCCGAGGGTGCTTTAAGCATCCCTAAAAACGAACCCAGGTTCGAGCGGCAGTCGCGCTTTGGTTAGCCGTACCTCTCGCCGCTGTGCTGAGACGAGGTTGCGAGGTTTGTAACATCGAGCGGCAGTGTTTTTCAGAATTCAGTAAACTGAATCGCCGATCGCAATCAAAGTAAAACAGCTTGATGGCTAGGAGTAGATTTGCTCGTAGAACGTCTTTGGGTTGTCATTTTACAGCTTGCAGATATTATTCCGGCGTGAATGACTCTCTAAGCGACAGACTTAAACTGCACTGAGTGTGTACTTTAGAATCTGGCTTCTATTTCAGAAGGCCGGATTATATACGAAATTCCATTGGCGTCTACAAGATTTCGGATAAGCTGCGGAATTAGTTGCACAATACCGCCGAACCCTTTGTTTCACATTGATGCGCGCCTCCTGAGGAGAAAGGCTTCGGCAGGTGACTTTCAGGCTCTCTTTCGGTCTTTGGAGGTTGAGTTTTTTTGCGGGAGACTTGCGTAAACAGACGGGAACAAATTACGGAAGTTCGAAAAACCCTTAACTCCGATATCCAAAGTTGAGATGAGAAAAACTTGCTCCAGTTGATTCAACATCGAGTTTGACACGTTCAAACTCGTACGGTAAGTTTAGCGACTTGCTAGTTTCATCGGCGTTCACCATATGCGTCCCGTTCGTCTAGTGGCCTAGGACACCGCCCTTTCACGGCGGCGACACGGGTTCGACTCCCGTACGGGACGCCAAAATCCTGAAGAACTTGCAGCATCGCAGCGCTGCCTCCGCTAGTCCAGAAAAGTCCACTAACTAAATCACTGCCCTGCGAATACCTGGAAGAATCATCTTCACAAGCTTGTTCTGCGTCTCTCGCTTTTCGTCCGTCACGCACGCCAGAGGCGTGCGTACCCTACCCGCAAGAACCTTGACAGGGGTCGAGACGAGAACTAGCATCGGCTGCCTTTCTGAACAGTCCCGGTCATCTCGTAGCGTGCAGAACGCCTTGGAGAAAAGAAATAAATCGTAATGCCCAAACGCTATCTGCTGGCGGTCTCTCTCATCACGCAAATGATTTGCGGGGCCGTGGCTCAACAAACCGGCACGGTCGGACCGACGCCTCCGCCACCTCAACGGACGATACAGCCACAACCTCAGAAACCCGAGGATGACGATGTCGTTAAGATAACGACCAATTTGGTTCAGGTGGATGCCGTCGTGACCGACAAAAACGGGAAGGTCGTCACTGACCTGAAGCCCGAGGAAGTGCAAATCCTTGAAGATGGCAAACCGCAAAAGGTCACTCACTTTGCATACAACGTGACCGGAACCGAAAGTGTGAACCGGACCGGAAAGCCGCTCGCGACAGTTAAGTCTAACGAGGTTGCGCCGCCAGTGGTGCCGGATCGGCTAACGCGCGAGAACGTTCACCGCACTATCGCGATTGTGGTTGACGATCTTGGTCTCTCGTTCGAAAGCATTAGTCTTATCCGGCGCGCCCTGAAAAAGTTTGTCGATGAACAGATTCAACCGGGAGATCTGGTGGCCATCATTCGCACAGCAGGCGGCGCCGGAGCTTTGCAGCAATTCACCTCGGACAAACGCCAGCTGTATGCGGCGATCGAACGCGTGAAATATAACCTGATGGGACGGGCGGATACCGGCGCCTTTGCCGCGATTAGGCCGCCTGACCTCAAAATTCAGGACGAGCAGGCAGCCCGCAACCAGACTCCGGAGAACTTTCGCGAGGAGGTATTTTCAGTTGGCACGCTGGGCACTTTGCGCTACGTCGTTAGCGGTCTTAGCGACATGCCGGGACGTAAGTCGGTGCTGTTGCTTTCGGACGGCCTCAAGATCTTCAATCCGGGCGACCCTAACGGAACCAGTCGAGTGCAAACGGCTTTGGAATCTTTGAGCGATCTCGCCAACCGGGCTTCGGTAGTCATTTACACGATGGACGCGCGGGGACTTCCGCTTTTGGGTCTGCAGGCTCAAGACAATGTGCGGATGATGAGCAATGCGGCTAAGCGCGTAGATCTGCTCGGGCTCGGCCGGAGTACCAGGGACGTGGACCAATTGATGACCATTCGTCGAAACTCCTTCTACGAATCGCAGAATGGTTTGAACTATCTCGCACAGCAAACCGGCGGACTCGCGATTAGAAACACAAACGATCTGAGCGGTGGAATTCAGCGCGTGCTGGAAGATCAACGCGGCTACTATTTGATTGGCTACCGTCCTGAAAAATCCACATTCGATGAGAACTCCGGCCGACGTAAATTCCATCATCTGTCGCTCAAAGTTACCCGGCCGGGAAAATACCATGTCCGCATGCGCAATGGCTTCTTCGGAATCAGCGACGAGGAAATCAAGCCGGCGCAAAAAACCGCGGCGCAACTGTTGCTCAATGCAATCCGTTCGCCGTTTGGGTCGAGCGGCGTTCACCTGCAACTGACTTCGCTGTTCGCCAACGATGCGACGAATGGTTCGTTCATGCGATCCTTCCTGCACATTGATGTGCGCGATTTGAGTTTTAAGGATGGGCCCAACGGAACGCACGAATGTGTCTTTGACGTGCTGGCCATGACCTTTGGCGACAACGGCGTTCCGGTCGACTACACGGGGCAAACTTACACCCTCCAGTTACCAGAGGCCGAGTACCGCCGAGCGATGCAGCAGGGCCTGATCTATAACGTCACTGTTCCGGTTAAGAAGCCCGGTGTTTGTCAGTTTCGAATGGCGTTGCGAGATACGACCACGGATCGGATTGGCTCAGTCAATCAGTTTATCGAGGTGCCTGACCTGGGGAGGAACCGGCTGGCACTTTCGGGCGTCGTGCTGAGCGGGAAAACGATGATTGGGGGAGGCGGAAACGCCAACCCGATCGCTCAAGATGCGAAAGTCGCCTCAGCAAGTGATCCTGAAGCCAGCACCGCCGTACGACGCTTCAGGCAGATGATGAGGTTGGAATACGGGCTGCTGGTCTACAACGCCGGATTGGACAAAGCTTCCGGGAAACCTCAACTCACGACCCAGATAAGACTGTTTCGGGACGGGAAACAGGTGTTCTCCGGTGACGCGCTGCCGTTTAATCCAATGGGCCAGACAGACATGGGCCGTTTGGTCGTGGGCGGCGCCCTGGATCTTGGGACAGACTTAACGCCCGGTGAATACATTTTTCAAATCATCGTTTCGGATACGTTGGCCGACAAGAAATACCGCGTGGCCACACAATGGATGGGCTTTGAAATAATCAAGTGAGCCCCCGGGCATCGCTCTCACGCTTATGAACAGCGATTGCCGCTAATGGTGTTTCTGAAAGTCAAATCGAAAATGGAAAGTGCCCGGCAACCCGCGCTTACAGGATTCGCTCTGCCGCGTTGGTTTCTGAATCGCAGTTCCCCGTGGTCATCTCGATAGCTCTAGACCGACGCAGTCAAACTAATGAAGCCTGCACCAGAGACGAGTCACAGCATCGGTAGTTCGGAAAATGCGAGTCCACTAAGAGTCCAATATGCGTTCCGCCGAGTCCTTCAAATGCGCTAGAGCTATCCATGCCGCGAAGTTCCATTGAATTACATCAAATCGCGTCTCTTTCACGGCGGCGACACGGGTTCGACTCCCGTACGGAACGCCAGCAAACAGGAAGAGCTTCTGCTGCCTTAGTCCATCTAATTTTCTTCTCCCGTTACAGTGTCTTGACTTGCTCACCTTTGTGCATACGATTCTGCACAACCAAAGACAGGAGGCCTACCAGCCATTCCAAATTCTTCACGCTCAAAGAAGTACTCTGGCAAAACTCAAACAGACCATATTACGCAGCGTTTCCATTTCCTTTAGCCAGGTAATGATCTGGTTCCAACTCGGAATGCTTTGGGACGCCAAATACTTTCAATCATTTAACGCACAGTAACGGTCGCTGCCACGACGAGTCCGACAAGCGCTGATGGCTCCCTCGTAAAGCAGTTACATCGTGCTATATTTTTCGTTCCCCCGCCGTTTATCCATCCTGATTTTCTTCGATTGGCCTTCGATCGATTGGGAAAGCTAGAGATTGTCTTCTTCACTGGAGGTGTAACTAATGGTTCATGAAATGATTGATGGAACGTATCGTCAAACTAACCTGCCGAATGAGTCGTCAGAATACCTGGTAAAGCGCGAGGAGGTGCGCCTGGCAGAAATTGATTTACTAAACGCGCGTGAAAGGGTCGCCGCGCTCCGGCGGGACCTGCCGAAGGGTGCGACGATTCCGGATTACGAGTTTCTTGAGGGCCCAACGTCCCTTGACGATGGCGATGCGCCGGCAAAAAACGTGCGGCTGAGCGACCTGTTTACTGCGCCGGATCGTTCGCTTGTGATTTACCACTTTATGTACGGAAAGAACCAGGCCGTACCCTGCCCAATGTGTACCGCCTGGATCGATTGCTTCAATGGAGTTGCTCATCATCTTGCGCAAAACGTTGACCTGGCGATTGTCGCGGCGGCTGATCCACCCACCTTGCGAGCGCATGCGCGAAACAGAGGTTGGGACCAACTACGTCTGCTGAGCGCCGGCGACAGCACTTTCAAATACGATCTGGGTAGTGAAGATGGCGAAGGAAATCAGGACTCAACGGTTTCAGTTTTCACGCGCGACAGTGATGGCACGTTGCGCCATTTTTACAGTGTTCATCCCAGGATGGCTCCTGACATCAAAGAGCGCGGCATTGATGGGTTGAATCCGATTTGGAATGTGATGGACCTGACGCCGCAGGGACGCGGCAGTTGGTATGCGTCGCTCGAGTATGGGACGAGAGTGAAAGCCGGTAGTGCGACCTAATCGGAATGCCTGAGACCGCTAAAAGGAGAGCGTATGAGTCAACGTTTGGACTACTACAAGCAATCACCTGAACTTGCAAGGAAACTCTTTGAGCTGAGTGGGGCCGTGAAGAAGGGCTCGCTGGGAAACACTCTGCTTGACCTCGTTAACATACGGGCGTCTCAACTCAATGGGTGTGCGCTCTGTCTTGATATGCACTGCAAGGAAGCCAAGATACACGGGGAACGGGAACTACGGATTTACCATGTTCCGATATGGCGAGAATCCCCGTTATTCTCGGATGTGGAAAAAGCAGCGCTCGAGTGGACGGAAGCTGTCACCCGGCTTTCCGATCACGGCGTCGAGGATGAAGTCTACGATCGCGTTCGCGCCCAGTTCAGCGAGGCTCAAATCTCGGAACTAACGTTCGCGATCGGTGTAATTAATCTCTGGAATCGTCTCAATATCAGTTTTAAGACTATTCCTGGGTCCGCCGACGAGATGCTGGGGTTAACTAAGGCTGGATTGAAATGAACAGATGACTGTGAGTCTTCGAGCCTGAGTGACAATATTTTTGCGCGTCGGTTAAACGTCTAATAAGGATCCCGTGAGTCTTTTAAGTGCGGTAGAGTGCTATCCATGCCGTGCTCACAAGAACATCACACCTGGAGATTGATCGAGCGGTACTATGATTCAGCAATTTAGTCCAATCACTCTCGGATCACGCCTTAAGACTGCCAAGGTTGGAGGGTTTGTCCTAACTGAGACTACGCACCTGCCAAACCATAGGCTGCAACGACACAACCATGAACAGACCAATATCGCGTTTGTACTGAACGGCTCGTTCACCGAAGTTCTCGATAGAAGGTCCATCGAGTGTCAGCCGCAAAGCTTGCTAATAAAGCCCGCGGGCGAAGCACATGCGAACATCTACTGGCGCCAGGGAATGCGTTGCCTGCTTATTGAAGTGTGCCAGCGCCAGTTAGAGTCACTTCAGTCCTGGTCGCAAGCTCTCAACCAGGTAACTCACGTTCGCGGCGGAAGTTTATCGATGTTGGGAATGCGAATCTACAAAGAGTTTCGCCTTATGGACGGGGCGACCCCACTCGCAATCGAAGGATTGATGCTTGAGCTTGTTGCCGGCCTATCGCGACAACTGAATATCCCCTTAGAGGCAAAGCGACCGCGTTGGCTAGATAGGGCGAGAGACATTCTTGAAGCAGATTTCCACGACAGCATCAGTCTCACCCGCGTCGCTGAAGCAGTCGACGTTCATCCGGTTCATCTGGCCCGAGTCTTTCGCAAACATTTTGGCTGTACGCCAGGCGAGTACGTTCGGCATCTCAGAATCGACTTTGCCTGTCGTGAGCTTTCCCAGTCTGACACGTCGCTGGTAGAGATCGCCCTCGCCGCCGGCTTTGCACACCAGGCCCACTTTTCCCGAGTCTTCAAAGCGCAAACAGGCATGACTCCTTCTGAGTTTCGTACCGCTCTTCGCTTGCGCTAAGCGCAGTCAAACGCGTTGCAAACAGGCAAGACCGCCCTCCGCCAATCTGTTAGTTTCTTCGCAGACGAATCAGCGAGAGGCAA
>Ga0190272_10000999_pt1 | contig 13785 bp, 9 predicted proteins | sample Popmic504T_FD_133746 | JGI IMG/M metagenome (GOLD analysis project Ga0190272, IMG submission 133746) | Populus adjacent soil microbial communities from riparian zone of Shoshone River, Wyoming, USA - 504 T | ecosystem: Environmental > Terrestrial > Soil > Riparian zone | place: USA: Wyoming...
AACTTTATGAAGAGTTGCATGAGCAGGACGGCAATTCGCCTCTGTCTCCAATGACGCGCCCGGAAAGGATGGATGCAGATTTTCGTGGCACAGGGTTAACAATTGGTCATCATCCGGTTGCCTATCATCGTGGTGAACTCAGTAAGTTGGGCGCCTGCCGGGCGATAGATATTCAGTACCTAAGTGATGGAAGCAGGATTAAAGTTGGGGGCTGGGTGATTGTGCGGCAGCGGCCCGGCACTGCCAAAGGATTTGTGTTCCTGACAATGGAAGACGAGACGGGCGTAGCCAACGTCATCATCACGCCGCAGCTATTTGATCAAAACCGTCTGGCGCTGGTGGACCACCCATTCCTTTTAATTGAAGGCACCTTACAGAATCAGGACAATGTAATCTCTGTAAAAGCAAAACGAATTCAGCCGCTTTCGTTTAACGTGGCTGCGGCACCATCGCATGATTTCCATTGAGGGGAGGAAGGTGGCACCCTTCCGAGCCGCTCACTAATTTTCGCAATTTTCAAGAAGCAGGAATTGTCATCAAGCGGTAGAGTCTTCGGTACTAGTCTGAAAAGTAGGACAGACATTCCTGTCTGTCGGACTTTCGGAATAGATATGCTGAAGATCACATATCACCTTCGACTGGCTTCCATCGAGAGACAGACAGACAGGAATGTCTGTCCTACAAAGGAGAACCAATGAAGATTAACTATCCGGCCGTGATCGTAACGGCGATAATCCACTTCGTGATTGGCGGCCTTTGGTATGGACCGATCTTTGGCAACCTGTTTCTCAGAATAATTGGGTGGACCCCTGAACAGCAGGAACAGATAGTGTCGCAAACTAACTGGACCGTATACCTGATGGCTTTCGTGTGCTCCTTCGTCCTGGCCTACATCCTGGCGCACTTCGTTCAGTACACCAAAGCGACCAACGCGTTAGACGGCATGCAAACCGGCTTCTGGCTTTGGCTGGGTTTTGTAGCTACCACTCAACTTCCCACGGTGATCTTTGAACAGCGCAAGTTGGGTTTGTATCTGCTGAACGTTGGTTATCAATTGACGGCTTGCTTGATTTGTGGCGCCATCCTGGCCGTTTGGAAACCCCGTGTAGCCGTTGATGCAGTAGCAGAAACCGCCTGAAGACTCCGAAAACCGCATTACAGAACCGACGCGGTAGCGCCGGATGCTGGAGGCAACTTCCGATTAAACAGCTTCGACCTCCAAGGCGCTGTCTGCTGGCGTTGTTGGAGAAAATGTCTCTCGCAAAGAAACAAGTATTTCTATGAATCAGGGCATCGGCTGCCCTTATCACCAAAGTTGCCTCTAGCATCCGGCGCTACCGCGCTCGGTTCTGTAAAAGCTAAGAGCTTCGCTAAGGTTACTGACTAACTAACCCGCCGGCGCAAAACTCCCTTGCATGCTTCACGGAATTAAGTAAACTTCGCGTTGAAATGTCGAAATCGCTCATCGGCGATGAAGTATTGGCCCCGATGACCGAGGGCCAGACGGTTGATTCTGTGCCCGTAGCCGAGAAGCGCGCCGAAGAAATAAACGATCTGCTGCTGGAGATTTCCGAGCAACTGGTTTCGGCGAATCCATCGCTCTCTGAAGGCGCATCTGAGAAACATCTTGAACTCGACAGTGAGCCGGATAGTCCTTCGCCGGTCTCCAAAAATAAACGCCGGGTTAAGCGACGCGCCGGGAGAAAAACGAAGAAGCGCTCACTCGCTCACGCGGTCAAACAGAGGTTTGGTTTGCCGGAAGGATTTGTGCCGCGTAGGCAACGCTTCGAGCGAGGCATCCTTCTGGAGTTGAATATTTATGCACTCCCGAACGGCCGGGAGTTTCTTCCGAGTCGCCCGAGCGGCACACTGGGCGCGCAGCGGCACTTGTATGCGTTGCTTTCCATCGATCAGTATCTGAATAAGACGAGAGGCTCGGTCTATGTTAGAAACGACGGCCGGATCTTCGATTACAGTATTGACGGCGGGATTGCGACGGGTGACTTTTTCGATACCGGCTATACAATCTACGACCTGGAACGCACCGGTCGATATGCGCCGTCGTTGGATAAGAAGAAGAGCCGCGAGCCAGCGAAATACCGCCGCGCCGCCAACGCTGGCTAACAGATTAACGTGATCTATTAGATTGCGGACCGATGGCCTAAGGCCCCTGACGATCATGTAACTAACGATCCGCAAACTAACAGTTTGCGTTACGACGTAAAGCACCGGGTATCAAAAGACAAACATGCCAGATAAGGACACCACTAACTCACCACGATTTGATCGCAGACCATGGGGAACCTTTATCGTGCTCGATGAAGGAGACGGTTTTAAAGTCAAACGGATCGAAGTGTTGCCGGGCAAGCGGTTGAGTTATCAAAAGCATGCGCAACGTGCCGAACATTGGATGGTCGTTAAGGGAACAGCAAAAGTCACGCTCAACGACCGCGACGTTGTAGTCGAAGCCGGGCAGGCAATCGATATAGCTGTGGGTGCGGCTCATCGGGTAAAGAACCCTGGAAAAGAGACACTGGTTTTCATTGAAGTGCAAAGAGGTGACTACCTTGGTGAGGATGATATCGTGCGTTTGCAGGATGATTTCGGCAGGGCGGCCGAAGAAAATAAGTTATGAGTAACAGGCGTATAGAGTACAAGCTTTAGCTTGCGTCGTCGCAAAGAAGCCGGCTGGTGTGGTCGCGACGCAGCAACCTGAAGGTTGTACTCTATACGCCTCTTATTCATCACTCATTTAGTTCGCGTCATTTCGGGTGACCAGTTGAACCGCTTGCGCGGTTTTTTCATTTAAACTAAATAGATCACAGCAACGTAAGAAGAACCCAGAATGTCAGACTCCGACGCACAAGCAGTAAACGCTTCATCGGTAGACTCCGCGATCGATGCCGAGGTTGACGGCGAGCCGCAAAGTTTGTGGAGCGCCATCCGCGAGTCGCTTCGCGGCACGCACCGCGACTACACCAAAGGACCAATTGGCCGCGCCATCATTCTGTTAGCCGTGCCCATGGTACTCGAGATGTGTATGGAGAGCGTCTTCGCCGTGGTCGACATCTTCTGGGTGGCCCATCTGGGCGCGGATGCCGTGGCTACCGTGGGACTGACAGAATCAATGTTGACCTTAATGTACGCGTTGGCCATCGGGTTAGGCATAGGGGCCACCGCAATGGTGGCGCGGCGTATCGGTGAAAAGAATCCCGAAGGGGCGGCGCGTGCTGCGGTCCAGGCAATTGCACTGGGGCTAATTGTTTCTGTTGTTGTGGCCATCGTAGGTGTTTTGTTTGCCGACAATCTCCTGGCCTTGATGGGAGCCTCGCCATGGGTGCTCGAGCATGGCGCGCCATTCACTAAGGTTATGTTGGGGGGAAACGCCACGATCCTCCTGCTGTTTCTCATTAACGCCATCTTTCGTGGCGCCGGCGATGCGGCAATTGCGATGCGCGTGCTTTGGATGGCTAACGCGATCAATATCGTCCTTGGACCATGCTTCATCTTCGGACTGGGGCCGTTTCCGGAGATGGGTATCGCGGGCGCGGCTATCGCTACAAACATCGGACGTGGCACGGGTGTGCTTTATGCCTTCAGCAAATTGATACGATCAGGTGGACGCTTTGATATCAGAAAACATCACCTGAAACTCGAGCCGGCGATTATGGCTCGGTTGATACGTCTTTCAGCCACTGCCACGTTTCAGGTGTTTATCGGAATGGCGAGCTGGATTGGCTTGATTCGAACTATCTCCAGCTTCGGCAGCAATGCAGTTGCAGGCTACACTATCGGTATTCGAGTAATCCTTTTCGCACTATTGCCGTCGTGGGGCATGGCCAACGCAGCCGCCACGATGGTGGGCCAGGCGTTGGGCGCCGGCAAGCCCGACCGCGCCGAAAAAGCTGTGTGGCGCGCAGGTTTTTACAACATGATCTGTCTCGGAATCGTGGGGTTGCTCTTTGTCCTCTTCGCTCGACAGATCATTCACCTGTTCACGGATGATCCGAATGTTGTTCCTTACGGAGTGGACTGTTTGCGGATTGTCGCCTACGGATTTCTCTTTTACGCCTATGGCATGGTGATAACGCAGTCCTTCAACGGGGCCGGCGACACGTGGACGCCGACGATCATAAACCTGTTCGTCTTCTGGTTATGGGAACTGCCGCTTGCTTACGTGCTGGCGATCGTGTTTGGCATTGGCCCACGCGGCGTGTTTCTGGCAATGTTCATTGCCTTCTCGACGCTCGCCTTTATCAGTGCGATCGTCTTTCGCCGCGGGAAGTGGAAGAAGACAACTGTTTGATGTCGGCAAAAATTGTCTCAGGACAAAAGCAGAGCGTAAGAATTCGAAATTGCTCCTGCGCGGCTTCTGTAATATCCTACCCAGTAGTATCAAGGCGCCCAAAACTTTGCCGGTCGTTTATTTTCCTCTAAGTACTCCGGAATAACTGATTAGACAAGGTGATTTCTTAAGGTTTTAGCTATGCCCCTCAATTCCTGGCGCCCGCATATTCACTCCCGTGTCGGGACAACAGCTATCGCATTGTTCGCGCTCGCTTTCATCGGTTGGTTTGCTCTTCCGCATTCACTTTGGAGCATGATCCAGCCATTAGCTCGGGCCGCAAGTTTCACCGTGAACAGTATAGGTGATACCTCCGACGCCGCGCCGGGCAACGGTGTGTGCGCCGACTCGTCGAGCAACTGCACGCTCCGCGCCGCGCTTCAGGAAGCCAACAGCCTCCTGGGGGACGACACGATCGACTTCTCTGCAACGGGCACGATTGATTTGAATAACGCGTTGCCAAATATAGCCTCCAACGTGGTCATCAAAGGACCCGGCGCAAACTCACTTACCATTCGGCGCAGCACTGCGGGTGGTACGCCAAACTTCCGCATCTTCACTACGAACTCCGGAACAGTTATCACCATCTCCGGATTGACCGTCACCAACGGTAGAACAGCGGATGGCCTTCCAGGCGCAAGCTTTGGCGGTCTGGGTGATAGCGGCGGAGGCATCCTTAATAACGGTGCTTTAACGCTGACAGATGTTGTTGTGACAGGCAACAGAACCGGAGACGGCGGCACAGGCGGCAGCAGTACTGGCGGTTTCGGTGGTTTCGGCGGCGGCATCGCCAGTTCTGGTCCGTTGACGATGACTAATACCACGGTGAGCAACAACACTGCCGGTAATGGCGCGGTTGGTTTTTTCGGCGGGAGCGGCGGACGCGGTGGTGGGATCTATTTCTCAGGCAGCGCGCTCACGATGACGAACTGCTCCGTCATAGGAAATACGGCAGGCAACGGCATTGGCGGCACGAGCGGCGGTTCGTCGGGTACTGGCGGAGATGGAGGGGGGATCAACGCAGAGAAGGGGCCGCTGAACCTCACGAACGTTATTATTAGCGGCAATCACGCGGGTGACGGAGCCCAGACCATTAGCAGCAGCGGCGGTAATGGCGGCGGCATGCTCACCTTCCCTGGCGTGGTAACCACTATGACAAATTGCACGGTGAGCAATAACAATACGGGCCAGGGCGGTACGGGCTTTTCCCCACAGGGAGGTTCGGGTGGAGGCATCGATAACTTTGGTCCAATGACCATGATCGGCTGCACAGTCAGTGGGAATTTCACTAAGGGCCCGAGCGCAGGTGGCGGAAGCAGCGGAGGCGGAATTTTCAATAATAACCTGCTGACGATGATCGATTGCACGATCAGCGGTAACCGCACCGATTTGGATAGGGGACGCGGCGGCGGCATCTATAACAATGGGGCTACGGTGTCGCTGACGAACTGCACCGTAACAGAAAACTCGGCCATCAGCTGCTGTGGCTTCGAAAACGGCCAGGGAATTCACAATGGTGGAACTGCAAACATAAGGAATAGCATCATCGCCGGTAATGGAAACGGCAGCACACCAGACGTCACCGGCGACTTTAATTCGCACGGTCATAATCTGATAGGCAAGGCGACAATTGGCGACCAAACCGGCTTTGTTAATGGCAATAACGGCGATCAGGTGGGCACGCCGGCGAGTCCACTCAACGCTTTGCTTGGCCCGCTCGTGAACAATGGCGGCGCGACACTAACTCACGCACTGCTATCCAATAGTCCGGCGTTCGACGCAGGCGATAATTGTGTGACGCAACCTGCCCACTGTAGCGATGCCAACATCCCACAACTAACCACCGACCAACGTGGGGCGGGGCGGTTAGCAGACTCGCCAGACGCTGACACCACTGCGACCGTTGATATCGGCGCGTTTGAGTTTCATCAAATCCTTGAGAATGTTCAGGACAGGACCACCAACGAAGACACGCCGCTTTCCGTCTCATTTGCAATAGGTGATAGAGGGCTCGAAACCACGACACCGACCGCGACATCTAACAACCAAGCCCTTATCCCTGCCGCCAATCTCTCACTGACCGGAACGGGGTCTGTCCGCACGTTGCTGATCACTCCGATAGCCAATCTATCCGGACTCGCGCAGATCACCCTGTCAGTTACTTACACTGATAGCGTGTCGTCAGGTGCATCGCCGCCACAGTTTGTCGTGGAGGATACGTTTCTTGTGACTGTGAACCCGGTGAACGATGTACCCACTTTTACCCTGGGCCCAGACCAGGCTGTCGACCCGGATGTAGTTTTTGCCAACCAGACCGTCCTCGAAGATGCAGGTCCACAGTCGCTCGCCAACTGGGCCACAGGCATCAGTGCCGGACCAAATGAATCCGAGCAAACGCTGACATTCCAGGTGACAGCTAACACGAATCCAACATTGTTTTCGGCAGGCCCTGCCGTCAGCGATACGGGTACGTTGACGTTTACCCCGGCGGCAAACTCGAGCGGCTCGGCGCTGATAACTGTCGTGCTCAAAGACAACGGCGGCACTTCAAACGGAGGACAAGACACCTCTGCCGCGGAGACCTTCCAGATTACTGTGATCCCCATAAACGACGTGCCCACCTTTACCAAAGGTGCGGATCAAACTGTCAACGAGGATGCGGGATTTCAATCCGTGCCAAATTGGGCCACCGGGATCAGCGCTGGGCCAAACGAGTCGTCACAATTTGCGTTTTTCCAGGTGACGGGCAACACGAACCCGACGCTCTTTGGCTCGGCGCCTTCAGTTAACTCCCTTGGCACGCTCACCTATTCGCCAGCGAGCAACGCCAGCGGCAGTGCCACCATAACTATTGTGCTTAGGGACACGGGCGGAACTACCAACGGAGGACAGGACACCTCTGCATCGCAGACTTTCAACATCAACGTCACGGCGGTAAACGATGCGCCAATCAACTCCGTGCCTTTCTCCCAGATAATTAATCAAAACACCTCGCGTGTATTCTCGCCGGCAAACTTCAACACCATCTCGGTAACCGACGTGGATGCCGGTACGGACGCCGTCCGCCTTACGCTCACTGCAACACAGGGAACTCTTACACTCGGCTCCACGGCCGGAATAGGGTTGGAGACCGGGGATGGCACTGACGATGTGACCATGACGTTCATCGGTCCGATCACTGCAATCAACACGGCTTTGAACGGGCTCACGTTCAAACCCAACACCAACTTTAGCGGGTCGGCAAGTATTCAGGTTACTACCGACGATCTGGGACATAAGGGCTCGGGCGGCGCGAAAAGCGACACTGATACTGTAGCGATCACTGTAAGAGCAGGAGGCGCCATCCAGTTTGTTAACGCGACGTACGAAGTGCACGAGAACTTCGGCGTGGCAACCATCACGGTCAGCCGCAGCGGCGGCAGCTCTGGTGCGGGGTCGGTCAATTACGCGACCTCAAACGGCACGGCTATCGGAGGCCCAACCTGCGGATCGGGCGGGACGGACTATCGGAGTGCCTCGGGTACGCTCTCCTGGGCCAACGTCGATTCAAGCACCAAGAGTTTTGATGTCCTCTTCTGTGGCGACTCGCAGAACGAAGCAAACGAGACAATCAATCTTGTGCTCAGCAGTCCCACCGGTACTGTTACTCTGGGTACGACCGAATCCGCCACGCTTACCATTCTAAACGACGATGCACCGGTTTTGTTGACGGTTGAAAACACCGAGCGTGTCCTGGGCCTCGATTTAGTGACCCAGATGACCGAACCCTTCTCTCTCACCTCGCTCCACAACCTCAGCACAGACAAGCGTGGCCGGATATCAATCTTCGTTTGGCGTTTGGGACTTCTGTTCGGCGACACCGCTGCAAATGTGACGGTGCTGGCCGAAGATGATCAGGGAGGAGTCTACAATCTACCCGTAGAGTCTGTTGTCGCTCTGGCTAGCCCGCCCGATTTGACGCAGGTTGTGGTCAGATTGCCGGACAACTTAATAGGCGCTCCGAGAGATTTGTGGGTCAGCGTCAGCTTGCGTGGACCGGGCAGCAATAAAGCCCTTATCCGGATAGCATCTCCTTAAATTGTTACCCCGCAATCGTCCGCGACAACGCGAGGCGTCAAGCGGGCAGTAGCCCGCTACTGAAAGAACCAAGCCCGGATGGGCTACTGCCCTGCCGGTGAAGACTGTGGTCCGGCGCTGGGTGAGTTCATCGCCAGATTTTTCTCGCTGCCGGTAAACGGAAGGCGCCAAATTCTTCCCTTAAACTCTGCAATCCATTGCTGATTTCCCACGCATCCTTCGCAGGATCAAAAGTAGCGAAGATGCCTCGACCAAGATAGATCGTCGCCCAAAGCTTCACACCGTCGTAAGCGAGGCAGTTCTTTGGGAAGTTCAGTGACGAGCCGCAGGCCTCTGACGATGGGTGCGCCCGGCGCAGTTGCGATAACCGCCGGCTCACCGGGACGTCGAGTTGAAGAACTGGTGAACTCTGCGCGGCTGGTTGCTGCCGACGTGGTTAGGGAAAGCAGACCGGCACTGAAGACCAGGATAAGAAAACGATTCATGGCGTACTTCCGGTTTGCGTCCGCGTAAGCTCCATCATCGTACTTAGCCAAGGTCAACTCAACGAGCTCAAAAGGGGAGAAGCCTACCTCACTATGGGGAGAATAAAACCATCCCCTTTACTTTGGTTACAGTCGCTGATGGTAGACTAAGCGGTTAAATCATGAAGCCGGTAATCATGAAATTCGGAGGAACGTCCGTGGAAGGCGCCACGGCGTTTCAGACCGCCGCGCGGATCGTGTCGGAGCGAGTTGCTCAACGGCCCGTGGTCGTCGTGTCAGCGATGGCTGGTTTTACTGATGCGCTTTTGGGTAGCGTGAAAGACGCATCGACGGTGGGTGCGGCAGATAGTCTGGCCACACTCGACAAACATTTCGATCGGCACCTGAGAGTTATCGAGTCGCTCCTGTCCCGGCAAGCACCTCGACTGCGCGAGTTGGTAGCCCAGAGCCGCGCCGACATCACCGAGCTTTTGAAAGTGGTCGAAGCCGAAGGGGGACTGAGTCATGGCCGCCGTAAAGCTATCGAAGACGCAGTGGTTTCTAACGGCGAGCGTTTGTCGTCCGCCTTGCTCGCGGCGGTTCTTTTGGAAAACGATCACTCGGCACGTGACGTTGATGCTCGCCGCTGCTTAATCACCGACTACAATCATGGCAGCGCGGCGCCGCTGATGGACCAAACCATTCGCAATACGCGTAAACAACTTCAACCGCTGCTCGACTCCGCGACGATTCCAGTTCTCGGAGGTTTCATTGGGTCCACGGTTGCCGGGGAAACGACAACGCTGGGACGTGGTGGTTCGGACTACTCGGCGGCGATCTTCGGCGCGGCTCTGGAATGCAAAGAGATTCAGATATGGACTGACGTGCCCGGCGTGTTGACTGCCGATCCACGTCTGGTTCCCGAGGCCCACACAGTACCGCAGTTATCATTTGAAGAAGCGGCGGAGCTGGCTTACTTCGGCGCCAAGGTGCTTCATCCTAAGACCTTGCAACCGGCGATCGAAAGGAGTATTCCGGTCCGCATCTGCAGCTCTCGCAATCCTATTGGTGGAAGCACACTCGTGACGGCGACTACAGAAAAGTCGTCAGCGGGAGTCAAGGCTATTGCGCACAAGACCGGGGTAACCACGGTCCAAATAACGGCTGCCCGGATGCTTGGCGCTTACGGCTTCCTGCGAAAGTTATTCGAAGTCTTTGACGAGCACCGAACAGCGGTCGATGTAGTCACAACGTCGGAGGTAAGTGTGTCGTTGTCGCTTGATGATACGACTAGTTTGCCGGCAATTGTCGACGACTTGAAACAACTGGGTTCTGTTAGTGTTGAAGAAGGAAGGGCGATTCTCTGTGTGGTTGGAGAAGGTTTGCGCAGCACGCCCGGGATTGCCGCACGAGTTTTCTCGACGATTAACGACATCAACGTCTCATTAATTTCGCAGGGAGCATCGAGAATTAACCTGACGTTTGCGATTGAAGAGGCGCGTGTGCGTGAAGCCGTCAAACGTTTGCATGATGAATTCTTTGAACGGGAGTTGAGAGGTCAGTCCCTGGCTTATGCTTTGGAACGCGAAGAGCAAGCTGAAGCTTGAACTCTGAACTACTGTTCTGCAGTCCCGTAGGGACGTAATGTTTATAGACCGAAGACCCTAAATATTTGCCTAGCTCCAGAGGAGCTCTGGATCTGTAAATCGCCATTTATCTATAAACATTCGGCTCCTGCGGAGCTAGATGCATGAACATATTCGAACTAACCAGACAACTCATTGATATTCCATCCGTCACCGGCGACGAGAAGTCCGTTGGTATGTTTCTGGCCTCGCATCTCGAAGGCCTGGGATATAGCTCCGGGCTACAGGAAGTCGACAACAACCGGTTCAATGTGATTGCTACCACTGATGCGTTGCCGCGGGTCGTGTTGTCGACGCACATGGATACGGTGCCGCCGCATATTCTGTCCAGTGAAAATGAAACCAGGATCTTCGGTCGCGGCGCCTGCGATGCAAAGGGGATTATAGCCGCTCAGATCATGGCTGCCGAGCGTCTGCGTGCGGAAGGAGTCAATGAGATTGGACTCCTTTTCACGGTTGACGAAGAGTTGGGCAGCCTGGGGGCGCGGTTCGCGAACGGCCATGAAATTGCACCCGCCTGTGAGTATCTGATTAATGGCGAGCCGACGGACAACAAACTCGCAGCGGCCACCAAGGGCTCGCTGAGATTGAGTTTGAAAACGACGGGACGAGCGTGCCACTCTGCTTATCCGGAACAAGGTGAGTCGGCGATTGAGAAGTTCCTCGATGTGCTCGAGAGTATTCGCCATATCGAATGGCCTCGTGACGATGTGCTTGGGGAAACGACCTGCAACATCGGTGTAATCAGCGGCGGCACGCGCCCAAACGTCATCCCGGCGGAAGCGAGTGCTGTTCTCCAACTACGGCTCGTGACGAGCGCCGAGCAAGTCAAGAGGATTCTGGAAGACGCGGTGGCCGGGCGCGCTGAAGTGGAATATCTTTCGGAGAACGATCCGGTTCACCTGCTGACGGTTGATTCGCTCGAACAATGTGTGGTGCGGTTTACAACCGATATTCCGTTTCTTTCGAACTGGGGCTCACCGCTGTTGATTGGACCGGGTTCGATATTAAACGCCCACACAGATCATGAGTTCATAGAAAAACAGGAATTGGAAGATGCGGTGGATCTGTATGTTCGCCTGGTACGCGAGCTGCTGAAAAGGGGGTGAATGGTAAATGGAAAGACTGGTGAATGGTAAATGGTGAATGGTAAATGTCGGACAATGCAGGTAGCTGTTCTCCATGAGACTGGTCGCTTTTCTATCATCGCGTCGATTTACCATTCACCATTTACCATTTACCCAATGGGGGCGGGGCTATGAAAGTCGCCTTATTGGGTTATGGCGCGATGGGCCAGTTGGTTGCCGCACTGGTTCGGGCAGCCGGCGACGAAATCGGAGCGACACTGACCTCGAAAGACGCGGCGCGAGGCGTTGAAGAAATGGCAGCCCTGTTGCGCGGTCATGACGTGGCGATTGATTTTTCAGTTGGGGCAGCTGTCGTCACGCACGTTGACGCATGTATGCGAGCCGGCGTTCCGCTTGTCCAGGGTACGACGGGATGGAAAGACCATGAAGACGGCGCGCGGGGGTTAGTCACCGAGCATGAGGGCGCGATGGTCTTTGGCGCTAACTTTTCGATCGGCGTTAATGTCTTTTATCGAATAGTGGAGCTAGCTGCAAAGCTTTTCGCCGGCCTCGAACAGTATCAGGCGTTTATTGAGGAGCAGCATCACGCGCGCAAGCTCGATGCGCCGTCAGGTACTGCCTTGAAGCTAAAGAGCGTGATGGCCGAATACATAAACAATCCGATTCCCGTTGCGTCTACACGTGCGGGATACATACCTGGGACGCACCGCGTTGGTTTTGACTCAGCTGCCGACCAGGTGACACTAACTCATATGGCGCGCTCGCGAGAGGGATTTGCCGCGGGAGCGTTGCTGGCGGCAAGGTGGATCATCGGCCGGAAAGGCGTGTATGAGTTTTCGGAAGTGATTGATGAAATAATAGTGACAAGTAACAGGTGAATAGTACCAGGTAAAGAAGGAATGATGAGTGATGAGGGATCAGCGATGAGTTGTTGTTCCCGTTTAGAGTGGGCACTTGTGCCCCGCCGGGCGGACAAGTCCGCATTCTAAACGGATCACTCAGTATTCATCACTTGGTCAGGAGGCAAATCAATGACTATGAATCTCGACTGGATGCGAGGCTGTGCGACGGCTATCGTCACACCATTTACCGCTGACGGTGCGATTGACGAAGCGGCCTTAACGCGGCTTATTGAATATCAAATCAGTGGCAACGTGCGGCTGCTCGTTCCGTGTGGGACCACGGGCGAAAGTGCGACGATGACTGAAGAGGAAGATCGCCAGGTCATCAAGCAAACCATTGATTTGGCCAAAGGACGAGCGCGCGTGATCGCCGGCGCAGGCAGCAACTCAACCGCGGTCGCGATTGTGAACTCGAAAGCCGCTCAGAGTCTCGGCGCCGATGCGGTGTTACAGGTGGCGCCTTTCTACAACAAGCCGACACAGCAAGGTCTCTATGCACACTTTCGTGCGATCGCGGACGCCGTGCCTGATCTGCCAATCGTCATATACAACGTGCCCGGCCGTACGTCGTGCAATATCGCCGCGGAAACTACACTTAGGCTGGCGCGCGATTGCGAAAATATCGTGGCGGTCAAAGAAGCTTCGGGGAATCTGTCTCAAATCATGGAGATAGTGCGCGACCGGCCTGAACAATTTCGCGTACTTTCCGGAGACGACGCGATTACCTTTGCCATGATTGCGCTCGGCGGCGATGGTCTCATCTCGGTGGCTTCAAACGAAGCGCCTGAAATGATGTCGCGCATGGTTGATCTCGCGCTCGATGGAAACTGGGATGAAGCTCGCGAGCTGCACTACCGTCTGCTGGCGTTGATGGAAGTTAACTTCATCGAATCGAGTCCGGGTCCGGTCAAAGCGGCGCTCGCGATGATGAATTTGATGGGCGAGAATTTCCGTTTGCCGCTGGTGCCCATTCAGGAAAAGAGTCGCGAGCGCGTGCGCGAAGTACTTTCCGAACTGGGCCTTTTGAAGGAAGCATCGCATGCCGCTACGTGAAGAAATCGAAGACCTCAGTTCTCGAAAGGGAACTGAGTTTGACAGCAAAGACCGCGAGCTGTTTGAACAGTTCAAGTCGGCATTGAATCGCGGCGAGATTCGAGCGGCGGAGCGTTCGCAGGATGGAACCTGGGCCGTCAACTCCTGGGTAAAGCAGGGAATTCTCCTGGGCTTTCGCATGGGAACGCTCGTGGACATGTCCGCACCGCC
>Ga0190272_10001000_pt1 | contig 13775 bp, 11 predicted proteins | sample Popmic504T_FD_133746 | JGI IMG/M metagenome (GOLD analysis project Ga0190272, IMG submission 133746) | Populus adjacent soil microbial communities from riparian zone of Shoshone River, Wyoming, USA - 504 T | ecosystem: Environmental > Terrestrial > Soil > Riparian zone | place: USA: Wyoming...
GCGGCTGGAGGCGGAGGCCCTGCCCGACCAGGCGGACGCGGCGCGGATCGGCGACGGGGTGGACGCCGTGCAGCGCGCCGTGTCGCAGGCCATCGCGCAGGCCCGCGGCCGGGCGCTCGACACAGGCGGCGTGACGGCCGACGCGGCCGCCGTCGTCCGGGAGCGGGTGGACTTCTGGTCGGTGCTCGCCGAGGACACCGACCGGGTCGTGCACCGGCACCTCGCGTCGGGTCCGATTCCCGTCGCGGTCGGTCGGCACGACCTCGAGGCCGGCGTGGATGCCTTGCTGGGCAACGTGTTCGCCCATACCCCGGACGGCACCGCGTTCGAGGTCCGGCTGTCGGCCCTGCCCGGCGGGGGTGCGCTGCTGATCGTGTCCGACGCCGGATCGGGGCCGGTGGGGGACGGCGGTCCGGCAGCACCGGCCGACCTCGCGGACCTCGCGGATCGCGGCACCAGCGGCGCCGGGTCGAGCGGGCTGGGCCTGGACATCGCCCGCCGCACCGCCGAGCGCAGCGGCGGCACCCTGCGGCTGGACCGCTCGGCCGCCGGTGGCCTCGAGGTCACCGTCGAGTTCGGCGGGCCGGGTCAGTCACGCTCACCCGGTTCGGCCGGTTTCTTAGCCGGGGCTTAGCCAACCGGCAGCGTGCCGCTATGGCTCCTCGACGCACCGTTGTGGGACCGAGAAACAACGGCACGCAGGAGGACGATCATGAACAGAACCAGGATGGTGGCCGGCGCGGGCGCGGCGGCGGTGCTCGCGCTCTGCGTCGGAACGGCACTGGCGCTGGGCGGCGGCCTCGACCGGAGCTCCGCGTCCGGCGACGTGCTGCCGGTCCTGCTCGACTCGTCCAGCAGCTCGTCCGACACCAGCACCACTGAGGACTCCACGTCCCCGACGACGTCCCCGACGGCCTTCCCGACGTCCGACAGCACCACGTCGGACACGGCGACCCCCGTTCCCACCGCGCCGGGCGGCGCCGGTACCGGCGTCAGTGTCGGTGCTGACCAGGCCGGCCGGATCGCTCTGGCCAGGGTCGGCGGCGGCCACATCACCGGCGTCGAGCAGGAGATGGAGCACGGCCGCCTCGAGTGGAAGATCCGCATCAGCCACGCCGGCCAGAGGTGGGACGTCCGGGTCGACGCCGGAAACGGCGCCATCACCCGCATTCGATCCGACGGCGACAGCGGCGGCGACAGCGGCGGTGACGACGACAACAGCGGTCGCGGTGGCGGCGATGACCACGGTGGCGACGACGACAACAGCGGCAGCGGCCACGGCGGCGGCGACCACGGGGGCCGCGGTTGACGGACCCCGGGACGGAGTGCGGCCGTGGGCTGACGGTCCGCACCCGTCCGGTACGCGGGCTCGTCACGGCCACAACGGATCCCGGCCGTGACGGGTCCGCGTACGGCCTCGGGCCTAACTCAGTGCTCACCTCGGTGATCACCGCGCGGCTCCGGTGGTTGCAACGTGACGGTTTTGGCACGATGGGTGGGCCGTGGCGGTGCCACGGCCGGGCGTGAGGTCCGGCCGGCAGCGTCGGCGAACGAGGAGGTCCGCGTGAGCCGAACCGATCACCTGGTCGGGCTGCTGCTCGGCACCGAGCAGGACTGGCCGGCGGCGTTCTCCGAGATCATGCGGCGGATCGGCCCGGTCACCGACGGAGCGGGCCGCAACCACACGTTCGACACCGAGCGGGTCACCATCGAACCGTTCGACCTGCGCGACCGGCCGAGGCACTCACTGGTCATCGACCGCCTCGCCTACTGGTACTACCACCCGCGCGAGTGGCTGAAGAAGGTCGCGCTGATGGACGACGTGTACCTGCTGAACAGCCCGTTCACCTTCCAGGCCATGGAGAAGCACGCCGCGTACTGCGCCATGATGCGGCTCGGGCTCAAGGTTCCACAGACCGTCCTCGTGCCCTTCAAGCATCCCGTCGACAACGCCAGGTACGCCTACACGTCGGAGCGCTACAACCGGCCGTTCGACCTCGACGCGGTCGCCGAGCAGCTCGGCTACCCGCTGTTCATGAAGCCGTACGACGGCGGCGCGTGGGTCGGCGTGACCCGCGTCAAGAACAGCGCGGAGCTGCACGAGGCGTACGACGAGTCCGGCGAGCGGCTCATGCACCTGCAGCAGTCGATCGAGGGGTACGACGCCTTCGCCCGCTCGCTGTCCATCGGCGCCGAGACCATGGTCATGCGGTTCCGGCCGGAGCTGCCGATGCACGACCGGTACGCCGTCGACCACGCCTTCCTCGACCCGGAGTCGGGCTCGGAGGTGGCCACGATCTCGCGGTTGGTCAACGCGTTCTTCCGCTGGGAGTTCAACTCCTGCGAGATGCTGGTGCGTGGGCCCGAGGTCCACCCCATCGACTACGCCAACGCGTGCCCCGACGTCGCGCTGACCTCACTGCACTACTACTTCCCGTGGGCCATGTCGGCGCTCGTCCGCTGGACGATCTTCTGTTGCGCCACCGGACGCCGTCCTCGCCTCGACCTCGACACCAGGCAGTACTTCGAGATCGCCGACCGCGAGGACCTCTCCTACGGCGAGAAGCTCGGCGAGTACGGCAAGCTGGCCGACGACTACTTCGAGGTCGAGCGCTACTCCGACTTCTGCGCGTCCCGACTGTCCACTGTGGACGAAGTGGTGTACGACTGGGTCCGCTCGCCGGAGTTCGACAAGCTCCTCGTCGAGACCGTGGCGGCCACCTACCCGGCGGCCGAGCACGAGCGGTTCGTCGCCCACTTCCGCGGGCTGCTCGCCACCTGGGTCAGCGACCAGGAGCGGTAGCACCGGCCCGGTGCACCGAGACCGCGTAGTCACCACCGGCGTACGGCTCGCGATCCCAGGTGGCCCAACGGTTCTCGGGTGTCAGCCCGGCGTCGGCGCACCAGCCGTCGTAGTCCGCGAGCGTCGGCCAGCCGGGCTGGAGCTGGAAGCCGCCGACGAGCCGCCCGCCGTCGGCGAGGTGTCGCGCGCACGCCGCCACCGCGGCCGGGCGGTGCGCGGCGGCGACGTACGGCACCACGTTGCCGGCGAGCACAACCACGTCGAACCGGGCGTCGAGGTCCAGCGCGGCGAGGTCGGTGTGCACCCAGGTGAGCGCCGGCGCCTTGGCCAGGGCCGCCGCGACCATGTCCGGGTCGAGGTCGGTGCCGACCACGTCGACGCCACGGCGCGCCAGCTCGATCGCCACCCGTCCGGTGCCGCAGCCGGCGTCGAGCACGGTGGCCGGTCCGAACGAGGACACCAGGTCCGCCTCGCCGTGCGGGTTCACGCCGGCATCGGCCAGCCGCTGCCAGCGGTCGTCGTACCCGGCGAGGTTCACCTGGCGGCGCCACCGCTGCCAGTCCTGCGGCGGCTGTTCCGTCACCGGGCGTCGGTCATCAGGCGCGCCTCATCGGGCGCGTCTTCGGGCTTCATCGGGCGCGACCCAGCGCGGTGAGGTCGGCCATCTCCAGCACCCGCTTCGGCGCTCCCTCCCTGGCGACGCGGACCATGGCCCTGCCGAACTCCTCCGTGGTGATCACCAGACGGGGGAAGGCCTTGCGCAGCAACAGGATCAGCGGTCCGGCTGCGGCGTACAACGCGCGGTAGAGGCGCGTCTTCGACCGGATGCCGTGCATCGGCTGGATGAACCCGGGCCGCGCCGCGTACGCCGTGAACGGCAGCGCGATCAACGCGTTCTCCGTCTCGCCCTTCACCCGCGCCCACATGCTGCGGCCGCGTCCCGTGCTGTCTGTGCCGGCGCCCGACACGTACACGAACGTCGAACCGGGGGCCTGTCGGGCGAACGCCTGCCCGGCGGCCAGCGCGAGGTCGTACGTGGCGTGCCGGTAGTCCGCCTCGCTCATGCCCACCGAGGAGACCCCGAGGCAGAACAGGCACGCGTCGGCGTCGGCGAACTCCTTCTCGATCGCCGTGAGGTCGGTGAAGTCGCCGTGCGTCAACTCGCGCAGCTTCTCGTCGCGCTGACCCGTCGGGGCGCGCCCGACGGTGAGCACGCTGGTGACCGACGGGTCGAGCAGACACTCGCGCAGCACACCCTGACCGACCATCCCGGTGGCGCCGAACAGCACGATCTTCACGTGCCCAGCCTGGCACACCGGTGACGGATCACTCGCTGCGGTAGCGCGCGTCGAACAGCGCGAAGGCCCCGAACGCGGCCAGCCCGGCGGCCATGGCGAGCAGCAGGTACGGCCCGTACGGCTGCGAGACGAGGGTCTTGAGCGCGGTGTCGAGGCCGGTTGCCTTGTCCGGCTGGGAACGCAGCGCGGCGACGACCACGAGCAGCCCCGCGATGCCGTACACCGCGCCGACCGCCGGGTAGCCGAGCTGGCCGAGCCGGATGGCGGTGCGCCGCGCGGTCGGGCTCGCCCCGCTGAGGTCGAGATCGCGACGGAACGCCTTGGTGACGCCGTGGTGCACCAGCAGCGCGGCGCCCGCCATGATCGCGACGCCGATCAGGGCGACGATCCACTTGCCGTACGGCTGCGCCAACAGCTTCGCGACGAGCGAGGACTGGTCCGCGTTCGACGGGCTCTTGCCGCCGGCCGCGATCCTGCCCGCGCTGTAGGCGAGGTAGGCGAACAGCACGGCCTCGCCGATGTTGACGGACCGCCGCAACGCCCGGCCGCGCGTCAGCTCCCGGTGGCCGAGGACCGCCTCCGACAGCTGCCACACCACCAGCGCGCCGAGCCCGATGGTGATGATCCACAACGGCCACAGGCCGCCAGCCGTGCCCGCGAGTTGTTGCAGCGCACCGGTCTTGTCGGCCTTGTCGCCGGGATCGCCGGTGCCGAGCGCGATCCGCACCGCGATGTAGGCGATCAGCAGGTGCACCACGCCGTAGGTGGCGAGGCCCATGCGGCCCACCAGCTGGACCGGCTTGCTCTCCGCCGCCTGCTTGGCCATCCGCTCGCCGGTGCGCGCCACCGCGTTCCTCGCTCTCCGCCACGCGACCACGTCCGTGCGGCCGCCGGGCCATTGTCACTCGATCTCGCAGGTCCGGCCCGGTGAGACCGTGGTTCGGCAACTGCCCGTGACGAGCAAGATCACTACATCCGGTACTCGTGGAGGGGTTCTCGGTCGGGCATTATCGAACACATGTTCGATTCCGGGTCGGTGGTCAAGGAGATCGAGGAGTGCGAGCGGGTCATCGCCGCCGCACAGGCTCGACAGCTCCGTGCACTGGCGCGGTTCGCCGAGCTTCATCCCGGCGTCGGCGGGAGGACCGTCGACGAGTTTGCGGCCGACGAGATAGCGCCACTGCTCCGGATCTCGCGGAACACGGCCATGGCACGCCTCGACCTCGCCGTCGAGGTGAGCACCCGGTTACCGGGCACCCTGGCCGCCCTCGACGCCGGGTCGATCGACCTCTACAAGGCGCGGATCATCGCCGAGGTCACCCGCCCGCTGTCCGCGCGGGACGCGGCGGCCGTCGAACAGCACGTGCTGCTGCGGGCCGGCGGTCAGACGCCGGGACTGCTGCGTGCTGCCCTGCGGCGGACCGTCCTGCGGCTCGATCCCCACGGCGCGGAGGCCCGACGCCTGGTGCGCCTCACCGAGCGGCGGGTGGTCCTCCACCCGGGTGAGGACGGCACAGCCGACCTGGTCGGGGCCTGCCTGGGGGCCGTCGACGCCACGGCCATCTACCAGCGGCTCGACGACCTGGCGAGGGCCGCCGCGCCGGGCGACACCCGCTCCATGGACCAGCGCAGGGCCGACACCTTCGTCGACCTGCTGCTCGGTAGAGCGGTCCACCTCGTCACCCCGGTCGGCCGACGCTTCGACCCTGAGTCCGGCCGTGCCGCCGGCCGGGTCGCCGGTGGTCGGACTGCCTGCGGCGCCACCGACACGGCTGCCGGCGGCGCCGGTGGTCGGGCTGTCGACGGCACGGGTGGCCGTGCCGGTCGACATCGGGGCCGGGTTCGAGTGCACGTCACCGTCGCCGCGACCACGCTCCTCGGCCTCGATGAGCTGCCGGGAGAGCTGGCCGGGTACGGCCCCGTCCCAGCGGAGGTCGCGCGCGAACTGGCCGCTGACGGCACCTGGCGTCGCCTGCTCACCGATCCCGCGACCGGGGCGGTGGTCGACGTCGGCCGGCGCTCCTACCGCCCGGCGGCCGCGCTCGCGGAGTACGTCCGCGTCAGGGACCGCACGTGTCGGTTCCCGGGATGCCGGCAGCCGGCCAGGCGATGCGACCTCGACCACAACGACGCCTACCCGGACGGCGCCACCGAACCGGGGAACCTGTGCTGCCTCTGCCGACATCACCATCGGCTCAAACACCGTGGCCGCTGGTCGATGCTCCACGAGCCGGACGACTCCATCGTCTGGACGAGCCCGACCGGCCGCACCTACGTCACCACCCCGGAGCCGGCGACGGTGGTCGAGCGGTACGGCGGTCCCGAGGACAGGGCGGCCGGCGGTACTGCGGCGAACGGCTGCTGACTCGCTGATCGGCCCGGAGCTCGCGTCGGAGCCTGGGTGTGAACTCCGGGTCTACAGCGGGGTGACGTAGGCCCCTGAGATGCCGCCGTCGACCAGGAACGTCGACGCGGTGATGAACGAGGCGTCATCGCTGGCCAGGAACGCCACCGCGGCGGCGATCTCGGTCGGCTCGGCGAACCGCCCCATCGGGACGTGCACAAGGCGCCGGGCGGCGCGCTCCGGGTCGGCGGCGAACAGCTCTTGTAGCAGCGGGGTGTTGACCGGGCCGGGGCACAGCGCGTTGACCCTGATCCCGGACCGGGCGAACTGCACGCCGAGCTCACGCGACATGGCCAGCACGGCACCCTTGGACGCGGTGTAGGAGATCTGCGACGTGGCCGCGCCCAGCACGGCGACGAACGAGGCGGTGTTGATGATGCTGCCCTTGCCCTGCTCCTGCATGTACGGGATGACGTACTTGCAGCCCAGGTACACGGACGTGAGGTTCACCTCCTGCACGCGGCGCCAGGCGTCGAGCTCCGTCGTGAGGATCGAGTCGTCGTCCGGTGGGGAGATGCCGGCGTTGTGGAACGCCACGTCGATGCGTCCGTACCGCTCGTGCACGGCCGCGTACATCGACCGCACGTCGTCCTCGGAGGCCACGTCGGCCCGCAGGAACAGGCTGTCCACCTCGGCCGCCGCCGCCGAGCCGGCCGGTTCGGAGAGGTCGACGCACACCACGGTGGCGCCCTCGGCGGCGAGCCGGCGCACCGACGCCAGCCCGATGCCGCTGCCGGCGCCGGTGACCACGGCGACGCGGCCGTCGAGCCGCCCGAGCTGGGACATTCAGACCTCCGTCGAGATGAAGACGTTCTTGACCTCGGTGAACGCGTCGAGCGCGTCCGGACCGAGTTCGCGCCCGAGTCCGGAGCGCTTGACGCCGCCGAACGGAGTCGAGTACCGCACCGACGAGTGGGAGTTCACCGACAGGTTGCCCGCCTCGACGGCCCGCGCCACCCGAAGTGCCCGCCCGACGTCCGAGGTCCAGATCGACCCGGACAGACCGTACTCGCTGTCGTTGGCGAGCCGGACGGCGTCGGCCTCGTCGTCGAACGGCATGACCGAGACGACGGGGCCGAAGATCTCCTCCCGCCAGGTGCGCTCCTGGCCGGTCGTGGCCAGCAGAACCGTTGGCGGGTACCAGAAGCCGGGCCCCGACGGGCATGAGCCACGGAACGCGACCTCCGACCCGGCGACGTACGAGTCGACGTGCGTGCGGTGCTCGGCCGAGATCAGCGGCCCCATCTCGGCGGTCGGCAGCGCCGGATCCTCGACCCGTACGGCGCGCACCGCGGGCTCGAACAGCTCCAGGAACCGGTCGAAGACGGTGCGCTGCACCAGAATCCGGGAGCGGGCACAGCAGTCCTGCCCCGCGTTGTCGAACACCCCGTACGGTGCGGTGGCCGCGGCGCGTTCCAGATCGGCGTCGGCGAACACGATGTTGGCGCTCTTGCCACCGAGCTCCAGAGTCAGCCGCTTCACCTGCGGGGCGATCCTCCCCATGATCGCCGTGCCGACCTCGGTAGAGCCGGTGAAGCAGATCTTGCGGACGTCCGGGTGTCGCACGAACCGTTCGCCCACAACGGATCCCTTGCCGGCGACGACGGTGAACACCCCATGGGGGAGTCCCGCGTCGGTGGCCAGCTGGCCGAGCCGCAGGGCGGTCAGCGGGGTCAGCTCGGCCGGCTTGAGCACCACCGTGTTGCCCGCGGCGAGCGCCGGCGCGAAGCCCCACCCCGCGATCGGCATGGGGAAGTTCCACGGCACGATCACGCCGACCACGCCGATCGGCTCGCGGAACGTCAGGTCGACGCCGCCCGCGACCGGGATCTGCCTGCCGAACAGGCGTTCCGGCGCGGCTGCGTAGTAGTGCAGGACGTCGCGAACGTTGCCTGCCTCCCAGCGGGCGTTGCCGATGGTGTGTCCCGAGTTGGCGACCTCCAGCTGGGCCAGTTCCTCGCGGTGCTCGTCAACGAGTTCCGCGAACCGCCGCAGCAGCCGGCCGCGGTCGGCCGGGGCGACGGCCCGCCAGGCCGGGTACGCGGCAGCGGCTGCCTCGATGGCACGGTCGGCCTCGTCCTCGTCGGCCATGGGAACGCCGGTGACCAGCTCCCCGGTCGCCGGGTTGACCACGTCGTGGATCACGCCGCGTCCCTCACTGGCAGCGCCTCCGGCCCGGCGCGGCCGACGGCCGGATGTGCCGGGCCGGAGGCGGCAGCCCCCTCGCTCGGCTCGGCACGGTCGGACGTCGGTTCGCCGTCAGGTGTCACGACTTGCCCCCGGCGGAACGGCGGCCGCGGATCGACGGCTTGCGCCGCCCTGCCGCGGCCGGCGGCGCGGACTCGGCGGTCGCGGTTAGGCCGCCGCCTGTGGCGGAACCGGTGGTTGCGGCGGGGCCGGTGGTCGCAGGTGGGTCGGTGGTCGCGGTGGGGCCGGCAGTTGCAGCGGGGCCGGCGGCCGCGGTAAGGCCGCCGCCTGTGGCGGAACCGGCGGTTGCGGTGGGGTCGCCGCTTGTGGCGGAACCGGCGGTTGCGGTGGGGTCAGTGGTCGCGGTGGAACCGGCGGTTGTGGCGGAACCGTTGGTCGCCGTCCCGCTCGGTACCTCGGGTCCGGCGGGTTCACCGGTACCGGCCGTCCCCGCCGGCACTCCATGATCGGCGGCCTCGGCCGGCTCGGTGGTCCCGGCGGGCCGGACGGGTTCGGCGGGGCGAGCAGGCGCGGCGGCCTCAGCCGGTCCGGCAACCACCGCGGTTCCCGTGCGACCCCGGGTCCTGGCGGTTCCCGTGCGCCCCGGAGGCCCCGAGAACTCAGCGGCCCTGGTCGGTTGAGGTGGAACCGATACGCCGGAAGCCGGAGCAGGTACGGAGCCGCCCGACGTGATGGACCTGGTGCCGGTCAGGATGGCCGCCTGTACCAGCGCGGTGAAGAGCAGCCCGTCCTTGGGCCCCTCCTCCGGGTGCCACTGGACGCCGACGACGAAGTCGTGTTCGAAGTGCTCGATGGCCTCGATCGTCTCGTCGATGGCCCACGCGGCCGGGCCGAGTCCGTCGCCGAGCACCTGCACGGCCTGATGGTGGTGGCACGACACGGTGCTGCGCCGCCCCAGGATGCGTGCCAGCCGGCTGGCCGGGGTGATCCGCACGTGGTTGATGCCGAACACTCCCGGCGCGGGCTGGTGCTCGCTGTTGTCGACTACCTCGGGAAGATGCTGGTACAGGGTGCCACCGCAGGCCACGTTGAGCAGCTGCATCCCCCGGCAGATGGCCAGCACCGGCCGACGGCGGGCGAGCGCGGCCCGCAGCAGCGCCAGCTCCCATTCGTCGCGGTCGGGCCTGGTGACGGTGCGAGGATGCGGCGCCTCGCCGTAGTGCGCGGGGTCCACGTCGGCGCCACCGGACAGTACGAGGGCGTCGATCACGTCGATGGCGTCCTCGGCGCGGCCGCCGCTCGGCGGCAGCAGCACCGGCAGCCCGCCCGCCTTCGCCACACCGTCCACATAGGACTGTGGGATCAGCGCGGCCGGCTGGTCCCAGATCCCCCAGCGGGCCTGCTCGAGGTACGTGGTGACGCCGACAACCGGACGTTTCACGGTCACAGCCTCTCGAATCCGCGGTAGCGCTCCCAGTCGGTCACCGCGGCGTCGAAGGCGTTGACCTCGACCCGCGCGGCGTTCAGGTAGTGCTCGACCACGTCGTCGCCGAAGGCGGACCTGGCCAGCGCGCTGCTACCGAACGAGGCCGCGGCCTCCCGCAGCGTGGTGGGCACCCGTGGCCGGTCGGTCCGGTACGCGTTGCCGTCGAACGCCGGTTCCAACGGTAGTTCGTTCTCGACGCCGTGCAGGCCGGCCGCCACGATCGCGGCCGTCGCCAGGTACGGGTTGACGTCGCCGCCGGGGATCCTCGTCTCGACGCGCAGCGATGGCCCGTGGCCGACGACGCGGAGCGCGCAGGTGCGGTTGTCGACGCCCCAGGCGATGGCTGTCGGCGCGAAGCTCCCGTCGACGAAACGCTTGTAGGAGTTGACGTTCGGCGCGAACAGCAGGGTCAGCTCGCGCAGCCCGGCGAGGAGCCCGGCGATCCAGTGCTCCATCAGCGGCGAGAACCCGTGGGGTCCGTCGCCGGCCATCACCGGGTCACCGTCCGACGATCGCAGGCTCAGGTGGATGTGGCAGGAGTTGCCCTCGCGCTGGTCGTACTTCGCCATGAAGGTGAGGCTCATGCCGTGCTCGGCCGCGATCTCCTTGGCGCCGTTCTTGTAGATCACGTGGTTGTCGCAGGTGGGCAGCGCCTCCGCGTACCGGAACGCGATCTCGTGCTGGCCGAGGTTGCACTCGCCCTTCGCCGACTCGACGTAGAGCCCGGCGCCGGTCATGCCGTTGCGGATGGCCCGCAGCAGCGGCTCGACGCGGGTGGTGCCGAGCATGGAGTAGTCGACGTTGTACTGGTTGGCGGGCCGCAGGTCGCGGTAGCCGCTGTCCCATGCCTGCTCGAAGGAGTCGCGGAACAGCATGAACTCGAGCTCGGTGCCGACGTAGGCGCGCCATCCACGCTCGGCGAGGCGGTCGAGCTGGCGGCCGAGGATCTGCCGTGGCGACGGGGCGACCGGCGAGCCGTCCTCCCACGCGAGGTCGCACATGACCAGCGCGGTGCCGGGCAGCCACGGGACGCGGCGCAGCGTCGTGAGGTCGGGCCGCAGGACGAAGTCACCGTACCCGCGGTCCCACGACGACATCGCGTAACCGTCCACAGTGGACATCTCGACGTCGACGGCCAGCAGGTAGTTGCACGCCTCGGCGCCGTGCGGGGCGACCTCGTCGACGAAGTACCGGCCGGCGCACCGTTTGCCCTGCAGCCGGCCCTGCATGTCGGCGATCGCGACCAGCACGGTGTCGATCTCTCCGGCGTCGACCGCGGCACGCAGCTCGTCCAGTCCGAGCACCAGCACCTCCTCCTGCCCGACCTGGCGCGGTTGCTAACCCTTGTCCCACACCGTGAACGCGAAGGCGAACAGCCCGCCGTCGACGATCCCCTGGTACTGGGCGGAAGCCAGCCGACCCTCGCTGGTCCGCACGCACAGGTACGTGCCCGGTGCCGGATCGAAGACGGGCACGTCGCCGAGCGTACCGGCGACGTGCGTCTGGCACTCCTGCGCGGTGGGCGCGGCCGGCCCTACCCAGGCGATGACCGCGGCGCCACGGCCGGCGCTCACCTCGGTGAAGTGTGTCTTGAGCAGGTCGCCGTCCGACGCGTCCTTGACCGGCGGCACCTGGTCCAGGTCGACGCCGCCGGACTGGATCGCCAGGTCTCCGCGCCACTGTTCGGGACCCGGCACGATGGCCGGCGATGTCGTAGGTGAGTTCGATGTGACCGTGCCGGAACCGGTAACGGTCGTGGTGGGGCCGGGTAGTGAGCCCTCGTCGGAATCGGGCCACCCTGTCACCGCCCAGACCACGGCCGTGACGGCGAGGCTCAGCACCGCGAGGCCGGCCAGGGCGGTCGCACGCCTGGCGGCGCGGCCTTGGGACGCCCTCAGATCAGGCAGGCCGGGAACCTTGGAACGGATCGCGGCGCCGAGCTCCGCCATGCTGTCGTCCAGGCGCTCCGGAGCGATCTTCATCCACTGGAGGTGCGCCAGCCGTGCGATGTCGGGTGGGAGGTCCGCAGCGGCCGGTATGTGGAGGTCCCGGGCCTCGTTCGCCAGCTGGACCGGGAACACCGGGATGCCTCTGGCGAACGCGGTACGGATCTCGTACCGGACCCAGTCCCGTTCCTGATCGATGCGTCGTTGTCCCGTCTTCGCGTCCATCACCTGTAGCCATCGAGGGCTCACGACAACGACCAGTACGTCCGCCTGCAACAACGCGTCCCGGATGGTCGAGGGATAGTGCTCCCCCCACTTGATCCTCGTCAGGTCGAGGAACACCTGGTCGTCACCGAATTGGGCGGCCAGCTCGCGGCGGATCGTGGCTGCGTGGGTGGCACTGTCGGCGGCACGGTAGCTGACGAACACCCCGCTCAACCGCCACCTCCTCGTCGTAGGGCGGTCGCCACGGTACCGAGGGGGAGCGGCAGGTTCAGACGGACCCGAGGTCGCGTTCGATGGCGGCCAGTTCCTCCGCGCTGCCCTGGACCTTGGGGCCGGTGAACCAGCGGCGGGCCGAGACCAGCCACCAGATGCCGGCGAAGCCGAGCACGACCAGGACCGCGATGGGCGCGTAGTTGAAGGAGTCCCTGGTCACTGGGCTGCGCTGGGGAAGCATGAACAGCACGGTGATGAAGCCGACCCAGACGACGGCGATCGTGCCGACGAGGCGGCTCCACCGGCCGAGGTGCCACGGGCCGCGCTCGAACGACGCACCCTGGCGCAGCCGGAGGAACGTCGGCATCACGTAGGCGATGTACAGGCCGATGACCGCGATCGAGGTGACGGCCGCGTACGCGGTCGCGTTCCACAGGTACGGCAGCCCGAGCAGGAACGCGCCGCCGGCGGCCAGCCACACGGCCCGCGTTGGCGTGCGGGTGCGCTTGTTCACCTGGTGCCAGAAGCTCGACGCCGGCAGGGCGCCGTCGCGGGAGAAGGCGTAGATCATCCGCGAGTTCGCGGTCACCGAGGACATGCCGCAGAAGAACTGCGCGCCGATCACGATGAGCAGCAGGGCCTTGCCGCCGGCCGAGCCGAGGGCGTCGACGAAGATCGCGGCCGGAGGGACGGCCTCGGCCGCTGTCGTGTCGTAGTTCTGGATGGCGAAGGTGACGCCGATCAGCAGGATCCACCCGGCGACGAGCGACACCAGGATCGACATGACGATGCCGCGCGGGCCGCCGCGGGCGGCGTCGTGGGTCTCCTCGGTCATGTGCGCGCTGGCGTCGTACCCGGTGAACGTGTACTGCGCCAGCAGGAGCCCGAGCAGGGCGACGTAGAACGTGGACGTCCACCCGGTGTTGTTGACGAACTCGGTGAACACGAACGACGCGGACTGGTGCTCGTCGGGCAGCAACGCGAGGGTGCCGACGATGACGATGACGCCGATGACGTGCCACCACACGCTGATGTCGTTGAGCCGGGCGACGAGCTTCACGCCGAACGTGTTCAGCAGCCCGTGGAGCACCAGGATGACGCCGAACAGGGTGATCGTGTGGCCGGGTGTCACGGCGTACCCGAACTGCAGGTCGAGGTAGGCGTTGAGGAAGAACGCGGCGCCGAAGTCGATGCCCGCGGTCACCGCCACCTGGCCGAGGAAGTTGAACCAGCCGGTGAACCACGACCACGC
>Ga0190272_10001001_pt1 | contig 13773 bp, 11 predicted proteins | sample Popmic504T_FD_133746 | JGI IMG/M metagenome (GOLD analysis project Ga0190272, IMG submission 133746) | Populus adjacent soil microbial communities from riparian zone of Shoshone River, Wyoming, USA - 504 T | ecosystem: Environmental > Terrestrial > Soil > Riparian zone | place: USA: Wyoming...
GTCGTTGAGCGCCGCCGCCCGGCCGCGCTGATCGCGGAAGAGCGTCGACCGCCACAGGTCCTGGACGATCAACGCCAGAGCCCAGGGTGCGAAGACGATCAGGCTCTGTCCCAGCGGATCGGGGACGACCCGCCGCCGGTGGTTGAGATCGACCTGCGTGACGTCACGGCCGACGAGGCGACGGACAGGATGCATGACGCGGCGACCGGGTTGCAGCGGTTGTTGGACCTGCGGCACGGCCCGATCGGCTGGTTCGCGGTGGTGCGGCTGCCGGCCAGGCTCCCCGACCAACTGCTCATCGTCCTGCACCACGCAGTGGTCGACCTCTACTCGTGGGACGTGCTCACCGACGAGCTGTCCACGCTGCTGCGCAACGGTGACGCCACGGTACTGCCTGCCACGACCACCTCGTTCCCCACGTGGTCCCGGCGGCTCGCCGACCACACGGCCGGGCACCCCGACGACTTCGACGTGTCGTACTGGTCCACCCGTGACTGGTCAGTATGCGTCCCCGTTGTGCCACCTGGCCTGAGGGGCAGGGAGAGCGGGTCCGTCGAGGTCAGCACCGAGCTCGGCCGCGAAGACCTCCGCCGGCTTGTGGCACCGCTGTCCGACGGTGGGCCGACCACCTACGAACGCCTCGTCGCCGCGCTGGGAGTTGCCATCGGCGGCTGGCTCAGCGCCGGTGGCCCCGCAGGTCGCGCCGGTGAGCGGGCCGCGCCAAGTGGGCTGCCCGTGCTGCTGGGCGGGCACGGCAGGGAGGATCTCTTCGCCGACGTGGACCTGAGCCGCACGGTGGGCTGGTTCACCACGACGTACCCGTTCCTGCTGCCCCTACCGGACGGCGGCGGCTCCGACGACCTCGACGACCACACCCGTTTGGTCGCCGCTGAGCTGCGCGCGGTCCCGCGCAACGGTCTCGATTTCGCCGCGATCCGGTACCTGTCCACCGATCCAGTGCTCCGCGAGCGTTTGGCGGCCGTCCCCACACCCCAGGTGTCCTTCGACCTCACCCGCGCGCCGGCGGTGCGGGACGCGGCGCGAGCCGTCGACCCGCTCGGCCCGGCCAGGACGGACGCCACCGGGCAGGACAGGCCGGCCGGCGCCCATCGTGACTTCGCGGTCCAGATCTTCACCACGCTGTCCTGGGAGACGCTCACCATCACCGTCCGGGGCAGCGGGGAGCTGATCCCCGCTGAGCGGGTCGACGCGCTCGCCCGGCGCTACGTCCGGGAGGTGCTGCGGTGCGGCCGCTGATCGTCGTCTACGACGAGGGCTCGGTCGCGCCGAGCGAGATCGTCGTCGGGCTCGCCGAACTGTCCCCCTGCGTCTTCGCCATGGGGCCGACCTCGCACGCCCGCTCCATGGTCGCGCTGCTGGCCCAGTTCGGGCCGGTGGTGCAGGCGGACCCGATCAGCCCGGCGGTCGACGAGCTGCGCGCGCACGCGCCCCGCGGGATCGTCACGTTCAGCGAGCGGGCAATCCCGGTGACCGGCGAGCTGGCGCAGCAGCTCGGGCTGCCCTACAACAGCCGGCGCACAGTCGAACGGCTCACCGACAAGTGGGTACAGCGGTCGGCCCTGCGTGCCGCGGGTGTCGACACCGTGCGGTCCCACCGCATCGCCAGCGAGGCCGACTGGGCGCCAGCCGTGGCCGAGGTCGGGCTGCCCGCCGTGCTCAAACCGGCAAATGGTGGGGCCAGCAGGAACACCTACCTCGTCGACGACGCCGATACCGGCTGCGACACCGTACTGCGCCTGCTGGCGCAGGGCTCGCCCGGTTACGTTCGCGGTGGCGCGCTGGTGCTGGAGGAATACCTGCGGGGCAGGGACTGCGGGCCGTTCGGCGACTACGTATCGGTCGAGAACCTGACCATCGACGGGCACATCGCCGACATCGCCGTCACCGGTAAGCTGCCCTTGGCGCCACCGTTCCGCGAGACCGGCTACTTCGTGCCGGCGCCGCTGGGCAGCGACGAGGAGGCCGCGGTACGCGCGCTGGCCCGCGACGCGGTCGCGGCCCTTGGCGTCAGCTCCGGGTTCACCCACACCGAGATCAAGCTCACCGCAGCGGGGCCGCGGCTGATCGAGGTCAACGGTCGCCTCGGCGCCGGGGTGCACGACCTCGTCGGTCGCGCGCACGGCCTCGACGCCGTCACGCTCGCCGGTCAGGTGGCGCTGGGTGAGCGGGTGAGCCTGGGACACCCACCGGCCGGGCGCGTGTACTTCCAGATCTTTCACCCCGCGCCGCGCCGGGCGTGCGAGCTACTGACCGTGGAGGGGTCGCGCGAGGTGCGCGGGCTCGCTGGGGTGACGGTCCACCGCCCATACGTCAGGGCAGGCACCGCCATCGCGGGCGGGGTGCAGACCGAGCGGCTCGGCGTGGTCATGGGCGAGGCGGGCGACACCGAGGAGCTGGCCGCGCTCGTGCGCGAGGTCAACGAGCGGCTGCGGTACCGCTTCGCTTTCAGCGACCAGCGGGAGCCGCGCACGGTGCCAGCGGCCGAGCTGGGTGAACTGTGACGCAAGCGGGAGGAGCACTGTGAGCGACAAGCCGACGAGGGAGACGACGGTCCTCGCCGAGATCTGGCAGGACGTCCTGCAGGTCGACCAAGTCGACCCTGACGACGACTTCTACGCGCTGGGTGGGGACTCGTTGCAGGCCATCAGGATCGTCGGGGCGGCCAAGGACCGAGGCCTTCCGCTGACGCTGCTGCAGTTGTTCCGGTCACCGACGCCGCGCGGCGCGGGGGCCGCGCTGGCCGGCGCCCTCGCCGACCGTCCGCCGCAGGGCCTAGGTCCGTTCGACCTGCTCGCCGCCGGGAACCTGCATCTGGTGCCAGCCGACGTCGAGGCGGCCTACCCAGCGACTCGGCTGCAGCTCGGCATGATCTACGAGAGCCTGGCCAGCGAGGGCGCGCTCTACGTGGACACCGTCTCCCGCACGGTGAACCTGCCGCTTGACGGGCCGACGCTGGCGACGGCACTGGACCGCATGGCGGCGCGGCACCCGGTGCTGCGCACCCGGTTCGACCTGGCCACCTTCGGTGAGCCCGTGCAGCTGGTGCAGCGGGCGGTCCGGCTGCCGCTCACCGTGAACGCGACCGAACTCGCCGCGCGCCACGACCAGGTGATGGCGGCGCTGGCCGAGCCCTACGACCCCGAGACCGCGCCCCTCATGCGCGTGCACGCGGCCATCACCTCGGCCGAGTCCTTCCGCCTGTCCTACTCCTTCCACCATGCCGTCATCGACGGCTGGAGCGAGTCGATCTTCCTGCGGGAGCTGGTAACGACCTACGCCGACCTGCTGCGCGGCGGGCACACCGTCCTCGGCACCCCCGCTCCGTTCGCGGAGTTCGTCCGGCTCGAACGGGCGGCACAGGCTGACGAAGGCTCACGACAGCACTTCGAGACCGCGCTGCGCGGCCTGCCCACCAGAACCCGTGGGAGCAGGGGCACGCTGCGCAAGATCGCCGACGCCGTGCCGACCGACGACGCCGCCGGGCTCACCTGCCGCGGCGCCGAGTGGGGCGTGCCGATGAAGAGCCTGGTGCTGACGGCCTGCCACGCCGCGGCCGCAGCCGTGTGGGACGAGCCGGAGCCGGTGGTGGGGCTGGCCGTCAGCGGGCGGCCCGAGCTGGCAGGCGCCGACCTCACCATGGGCCTGTTCCTCAACCACCTGCCAGTGCGGTTCGAGGCATCGGGGGCGAGCTGGCGCTCGGCCGCGCTGCGGGCGCTGCGGGCCGAGACGGAGCTGCTGCCGCACCGGCGCTTTCCCTACGCGGAGATCAGAACCCTCTTCGGCGGTGACCTGTTCGAGGTGTCGCTGAACTACATGCGCTTCCACGCCCGTGACGGGCTGCTCGACGCCGGGCTCATCGCCGCGGACGAAGACATGCGCGACCCGACCGACCTCCCGGTCAGGGTCGAGGTCTTCGACGACCCACGCGGGTCCGGCCTGAGCCTGCAGGTGACGGCGGACGTGACCCAGTACGGCGAGGACCTGCCGACCAGGCTCGTCCGGCACCTACGCACCGCCATCCACCGGATCGTCACCGAGCCCGACAGGGAGGCGTCGACCGCATGACACACGGACGCAGGACCACCTTGGTCTGCCTGCCCTTCGCTGGCAGCGGCGCATCATTCTTCCGGTCGTGGGGCCCGCCGGCGGGCGGCCGCGTCGAGGTGGTCGCGCTGCAGCTGCCCGGTCGGGAACGCCGCATCGACGACGAGCCGTACCGGTCTGTGTCAGCGGCCGTCGACGGGCTCGCGCCAGAGGCCATCGGGCTGGCCGTTCCTGACCACTCGCTGGTCCTGTTCGGCCACAGCCTCGGCGCCGTGCTGGCCTACGAGCTCGCCCACCACCTCACCAACGGCGGCCAGCAGCCGGATCGGCTGGTCGTGAGCGGCTCGCCCGGCCCGTGGACACCCCGCGAGCGGCGGGCCACAGGGCTGCCCGACGACGAGTTCGTGCTGCGCGTCCAGGAGTTCGCCGGCTACACCCACGAGGCGCTGGCCAACCAGGAGATGCGGGAGCTCATCCTTCCCACCCTGCGCGCCGACGTGGAGATGCACGAGAACTACCGGCCCGACAACCGGGCCGCGCTGGCGGTCCCGATCACCGCGATCCGCGGACGCGACGACCACCTCGTCAGCACCGAGCAGGCCGGACAGTGGGCAACGGCGACCGACCGGGACTTCATGCTCGTGGAGGTGCCCGGCGGACATATGTACCTGGCCGACGGGCCCGAACACGTGCTGCGCCAGGTCGAGGCCGTCAGCGCCTGACCCGACCACCGGAGGGACAGTCATGCGACTTGCTGGCAAGGCCGCCATTGTCACCGGCGCGGCCCGCGGTCTCGGGCGGGCGTGCGCGGTCGCGTTCGCCCGTGAGGGGGCGGGCGTGGTCCTGGTCGACATCGCCAAGGATCTGCCTGGGGTTCCGTACCCGCTCGGCTCACCGAGCCAGCTCGCACACACCGCCGAACTCTGCCGCGCACACGGAGCGATCGTGCTGACGGCGGAGGCCGACGTGCGGGACGCGACCGCAGTGGACGGCGTGGCCCGCACCGCACACGAGCGCTTCGGTCGGATCGACGTGCTGGTGAACAACGCCGGCATTGCCGCGCCGTCGGGACGGCCCACTCACAAGATCACCGAGGACGAGTGGCAGCTCATGATCGACGTAGACCTGTCCGGCGCATGGCGGATGACCAGGTCAGTCGCCGCGATCATGACGGACCGCCGAGCCGGCAGCATCATCAACATGGCGTCCACCGCGGGGCTCGTCGGGTACCGCAACTTCGCCGGCTACGTGGTGGCCAAGCACGGCCTGGTCGGCCTGACCAGGGCGGCCGCGCTGGACTACGCGCCCATGAAGGTGCGGGTCAACGCCCTTTGCCCCGGCTCGGTCAGGGACGCGGCGTGGGGCGCGGGGCGGATGCTCGCCGAGATCGCCCGTTGCCTCGACGTGCCTGTGGGCGAGCACGAGGACACCTTCGTGCAGGCGCAGCCGATGAACGCGTTGATCGAGCCCGAGGACGTCGCGGGTGCCGCAGTCTGGCTGGCCTCCGACGAATCGCGCCAGGTCACCGGCTCGGTGCTGGCCGTCGACGGCGGATTCACGGCCCGATGAGCGCGACGCTCTGCCACGCCCTCCACGTCCGGCTCCCCAGCCCGGTCGACGCCGCCGTAGTCGCCGAGCGGTTCGCCGCGATCGCGTTGCGGTGCCGGGCACCCGGCCTCGACGTGCCGCCGACGGTCTGGGTCGAGCGGGCACCCGCCGACGCCGACCTGCTGGCCCGGCGGCTCCACGCCGAACTGGACCTCCCGGTGTCCGCCGGCCGAGGCCTGCGCACGACCCTGCTGTGCCACGACGGCGGCCAGGCGGAACTCGTCCTGGTCGCGCACCGCGCCGTGGCCGACCACGGGTCGCTGCGCCGGCTTGTCACCGCGCTGGTCGACGACGGACCCGACCTGAGTTGGTCGGCGACCCTGCCGGCGACCGTCGCCGCGGTGGCCACGGTCGTGCCCGCGTGGGGGCTCGGCGGGGCCACGGCCGGCACCGGTGAACTGGCAGTAGGCCCCTGGGCGGCCGGTGGCGATTCGGCGGCCTGGCTGGCCGCGCTCGCAGTGGTCCTGTCCCGCTACCAGGGCGGCGAGGGCGCGATGGCCGCCGTCCTGCCTGCTGCGGACCGCCCGCTCCATGTGCTGGGCAGCTTCGACACCACCGTCACCCACACTGTGGCCACGTCCCACGACACCCTCGCCACCCTCGCCGCCGGCTTCCGCTCCCCAGCGGCGGCCCGCCCCGTCAAGGCCGGGGTCGTAGCCGGGCTGGTGTTCGACGCCGAGGATCCGCCAGCGGACGGTAAGTACCACGCCTGGCTCGCTGCGCCGTTCCCGCTGACCATCGGGGTCGGCAGCACACGCCTGCGCTTCGGCCACGACGGCACCGTCGGACCCGAGACCGCGACCCGGTTCGTCCGCCACCTCGCCACCGTCCACAGGCAGGTAGTGGAGTCCCCGCACCTGCCGGCGGACGAGGCGGAGCTGTTCAACGAGGCGGGGAGGCGGCCAAGCGGCACTGCCAGGCGGTCCGCGCGGCGTTCGCGGGATGCCCCGGCGCGGATCCACGACGTCTTCGCCGCACGGGTCGCCGAGCGGCCCAACGCCGTCGCGGTCGGCCACGAGCAGCACCGGCTCACCTACCGGCAGCTCGACCGGCTGTCCGACCGGCTCGCCACGGGCCTGCGGCGGATCGGCGTACAGGACGGCGACCGGGTCGGCATCTGTCTGAAACGATCCGTCGAGCTGGTGGCAACTATGCTCGCCGTGCTCAAGGCGGGCGCGGCCTACGTCCCCATGGACCCAGCCCACCCCGCCGGCCGGCTTGCCTATACCGCGTCCGACGCCGGGCTCACCATCGTCGTCACCACGCTCGACGGGTTCCCACCCGTCGCCGTGGCCGTCACCCCCGACGAGCTGTCGACCGGGACCGACGCGGCCGCTGGCCCACCCACGAGCACGGCCGTCCCGGCCGACCCGGCCTACGTCATCTACACCTCCGGCTCCACCGGGCGACCCAAGGGGGTCGTCGTCCCCCACGTCAACGTGGTCCGGCTGCTGGAAGCGACACGCGATGAGTTCGGCCTCGGGCCGACCGATGTGTGGACCCTGTTCCACTCCAGCGCCTTCGACTTCTCTGTGTGGGAGATCTGGGGCTGTTTGCTCACCGGGGCGCGACTAGTGGTGGTGCCGTTCTGGGTGTCCCGCTCGCCGGAGGAGTTCCACGACCTCCTGGTTGACGAGCAGGTCACGATCCTCAACCAGACCCCGTCGGCGTTCACCCACCTATCCGAGGTGGACAGAAGCCGGTTACGGCCGCTGCCGGTGCGGCTGGTGGTCTTCGGTGGCGAACCGTTGGACGCCAGGACGTTGCTGCCGTGGTTCGATCGCCACCCCGAGACGCGGTGCCGGGTCGTCAACATGTTCGGCATCACCGAGACCACGGTGCACGTGACGGCGACGACGGTCACGCGCCAGTCGGCCCTCGCGGCGTCGCGCTCGGTCGGCCGGCCGCTGCCCGGCTGGTCCGTGCGGGTGCTCGACCCGGCCGGCCGGCCGGTGCCGCCGGGCGTGGCCGGGGAGATCTACGTCGGAGGGGTCGGCGTGGCCGTCGGCTACCTGAACCGCCCCGACCTCGACGCTGAACGCTTCGTCGTCGTGGACGGCGAGCGGATCTACCGCAGCGGGGACAAGGGCCGCCTGCGTCCCGACGGGACGCTGGAGCATCTCGGCCGGCTCGACAACCAGGTCAAGATCCGCGGGTTTCGCATCGAGCTGGACGAGATCCGCTCGGTGCTGGCCGAGGACCCCGCCGTGGCCGCGGCTGCCGTCGTGCTCCGTGCTGGCGACGCCGCAACCACCGGCGTCGACGCCTACGTCGTGCTCGACGGGGCGTCGGTCGACGATGTGCGCAGGCGCGCCGCCCGCATGCTGCCTGAGCACATGGTCCCGACCTCGGTCACGGTCGTGCCGTCCCTTCCGCTGACCACCAACGGCAAGGTCGACGTCGACCGGCTCCCCGCCCCGGCGAAGCCGAACATGACGAACGGCACAGGTGCCTCCGTCGGGGACGACGGCCTCGTCGAGGACCTGCGGGACGTGTGGAACGCAGTCCTCGGCGTCGAGGTCGGCCCCGACGACGACTTCTTCGACCTCGGCGGCAACTCGCTGATCGCGATCCGGATCGCGGCCAGGTCACGCGAGCGCCGCCTCCCCACGATGTCGCTGCGGACCCTCTACCAGCATCCCACCGTCCGCGGGCTCGTCGAGGCGATCCGCACCCGACCCCAGGAGTGACCCCGTGGCACTCGGCCAACTCCCCTCCGAGGCAACCGGCCCCGCCGCTCTGGAGCGCGCCGTCGTCGCCGTCTGGTCCGACGTGCTGGGCACCGAGGTCGGCGTGACGGACGAGTTCGGTTCACTGTGTGCCGACCTGCCCGGCGCGGTGCGAGTGGTCGCCCTGCTGAACCAGCTGCTGGGCACCGACCTGAGCGTTATGCGCCTGGCCGCGGCCGGCACACCGCACCAGCTCGCGGCGAGCCTGCACGCCGAGGGCGTCACAGCGCCACGGCTGGGTACGACACCGCCGTCGCGCGGCGACAACGCCCGGCAGCACTTCTGGGAGACGACCTACCGGTTCGCCAACCCGAACCAGCCGCAGCGGTTCAACACTGCGGGCTGGGTGGACAGCGGATCACTGACGTCCCTGCCAGAACCGCACATGCGGGAGTGGGTGCTGGCCACCGTGTCGCGCGTCCGCGAGCTGTCGCCGAGACGTGTCCTCGACCTCGGTTGCGGGGCAGGGCTCATCCTGTTCCGGCTCGCCCCCTGGTGCGACCGGTATGTCGGCGTCGACTTCTCCGAGGAGGCCATCCGCCAAGTGCGGCGCGCTCTCGTGGCCCATCCCACGCCCGGCCCGGTCGAGTTGTTCGTGGCCGACGCGGTGCGCGGCACCGAACTGGCCACGGGAACCTACGACGTGGTCCTGCTGAACTCGGTGGTCCAGTACTTCCCCGATCTCATGTACCTCACGATCGTCCTGGCCGGTGCCGTACGACGGACGGCCGACGGCGGTTCCGTCTTCCTCGGCGACCTCAGGCATCGCGACCTCCACCACGCCATGCACGTGTCGGCAGCGGCCCGAGCGGACGACACCCCGGTGGAGCAGGTGCGGCTGGCGGTCGAGCACGCAATGTCGGCGGACGCGCCGCTGCTCGTCGCACCAGCGGACCTGCCTCGCCTGGCCAGCACGATCGACGCCGGTCTGACCGTCACCCCACTGGTCCGCCGCGGGGTCCATCCGACCGAGATGAACCGCTTTCGCTACGACGCGCTGCTGACGGTGGACAACCGGCCCCTGCCACGGGCGGCCCGCGAGGTGCGGTGGCGGCCGGAAGCCCCTGACCCACTCCCCCGGCTGCTCGGCTCGGCCGGCGAGACGCTCGTGCTGAGGACCGTGCCCGACGCGCGGACCGTGGCGGCCGTGCGGCTGGCCGCCGCCGTGGCCACCGCACCGCCGGACACCACAATCGGTGAGCTCCGGCGCGGCCTCGGCACCATCGCCGCGGTCGACCCCGAGCAGGCCTGGGTACTCGGCCACGACGCCGGGTTCGGCGTGGCGATAGCCCCCGGTGAGCGTCCCGGCCATGTGGATATCGCGTTCTGGCGTGGTCAGGACGACCGCGCGGCCGCTCGGCTCCTCGCCATGCCGTGCGCGCGACACCGACCGATGTTCGACGCCCAGGATGGGTCAACCTAAGAGTTGCGCCGACCGGTAGCAGGAATTGGCCGGTCTTGTCATGTGATGTCCAAGACACCAAGGAGGCTTCGCCATGCCCTGGGTGAGCGGTGGGAGGAGTGGTCGTGGTCGTCCTGTTTCCAAGGGCGGCCTGTTGGAGGCCGCCCTTGGAAATCATGGTCGTCTTCGTTGTACTGTGATGGCGGGGATGTGGTTGTTGGTTAGTTTCTGACTCTGGTGGGGAATGCGATGGCTTCGTTGTCGGCGGGGAGGGCGTCGTGGGGTCCTTCGAGGGTGGCGAGTGCTTTGAAGGTGACCTTTCATGCTGTGACGTCGGCCTGGGTGAAGGTGTAGTTGATGGTGAAGGAGGTGGTGCGGTGTCGGACGGGTGCGGACTGGGTGAGTGATCCAACGGCCTGGAAGCCCCCGCCGGGGATGCTTCTGAGGAGTTCGACGCGGACGGTTTCCGGGTAGCGGGTGTTTCGGATCTCGACGGTGGTTTGTTTGGTCTGGCCGGCGCGGGCTGAGGTGGGCACGGTGAACTTGGTGATGACCACGTCGTGGTTGCGGACCTGGATGAGCGAGGATGCTGATGCGGTCCGGCCATCCGTGGTGGTGGCGATGAGGTGGGCGGTGTAGTCGCCCTCGGTGAGGTAGCGGTGGGTGGGGGACTGTTCGGTGCTGGTGGCTCCGTCGCCGAACTGCCAGTCGAACGTTAGATCGGCTCCGGCCGGGTCGTAGGAGCCGTTACTGAAGTGGGTGTCGTCGAAGGTCGAGGGGTCAGAGGGGAAGGGGTAGAAGAATACGTTCGGTGGCGGGGTGACGCGTAGTTCGAAGTAGTCACTGAAGGCGACCTGGAAGAAGTAGGTCTGGCCGGCGTTCGCGCGGAGTCGCAGAGGTGCGGACCACTCGCAGCCGATTTCCCGTCGGATCATCGGCTGGTCCATCGCCGACCACATGCGCACCGAACTCGTCCTCGACGCACTCGGCATGGCCACCCTCCGCCGCCGACCCGCCAACGGGAACACCATCCTGCACTCGGACCACGGAACGCAATTCACCTCCTGGGCCTTCGGGCAACGACTCCGCACCGCCGGACTGCTTCCCTCCATGGGTTCGATCGGTGATTGTTACGACAACTCGATGATGGAATCATTCTGGGGCACCCTGCAACTCGAACTACTCGACACCCGCACCTGGGAAACACGCGACCAGCTTGCCAACGCCATCTTCGAATGGATAGAGTGCTGGTACAACCCCGAACGACGCCATTCCAGCATCAGAATGCACAGCCCCATCACCTTTGAAGCCCTCCACACACCCCGAACGTCCACACAGGACGATCACTGACCCCACACCGTGGGTGTCCGCGCTACGGGGCCAAGCTCAGTAGGCGATACCGGTCGGGACTGCCAGTCGTAGAACCCGGACCTGGACACACCCAACCAGACACATGCTTTCACCACGGGATAGGTGGCCTTCTCTGCGTCAATGAACTCATAGCGTGCGTTCACTGATGTTCGCGGGCAAAGAAGGCCGCGGCTTTTGCCAGGAACTCGGCCTTCATCCGCAACTCGCGGTTCTCCGTTCCAACTCCCGCAACCGAGCCCGCTCCGACACCGTCAATGGCTACTCCACCACCGGATGCGCCCGCCGATACACCGCCACCCAATTCGCCGACGTGCCCTCATGCACACCCAACTGCCGAGCCGTCGCGGCAATCGACTCACTCGACCCGATCGCCAGCTGGACAGCCTCCTGCCGAAACTCCGACGAATACTTCCGGCGCGTCTCTCCCATACCCATTTCCCTTCCACTAACCCAACATTCCATTGGGTCACCTGTCCGGGAAACTCAGGGCACCTCAGTGCCGCTACGGTGGGGTGGGTGACGGCCAGCCAGGATCAGTGGGCGCGGTGGGTGTTGCGGCGTCGTGACGCGGATGACGCGGGGGTGCGGGAGTACGGCGCGGCGATGTTTGCGAGGTACCGCGACGGGGTGCTCGATCGCGGTGCGGTGGCCGATGGGGATGTGCTGCTGGATGTGGGACCGGTGATGGGCTGATCGGGTTTGCGGCGTTGGACCGGGTGGGGCCGCGGGGGCAGGTCATCTTCAGCGACGTCTCTGCTGATCTGCTCGCCGAGTGCCGGCGCCGGGCATCTGCCGAGGGGCTGCTGCAGCGCTGCCGGTTCGAGCAGGCCGGCGCCGACGACCTGCACGCGATCACGGACCAGTCGGTTGATGTGGTGACGACCCGGTCGGTGCTCATCTACGTACGGCACAAGCAGGCGGCGTTCGCCGAGTTTTTCCGGGTGCTGCGACCCGGTGGCCGGTTCTCCATCTTCGAACCCATCAACGGCTTCGCCGAGGCGCAGGCCGGTGCGGTCATGCTCGGGCTGGATGTGACCGCTGTTGCCGACCTGTCGGCCAAGGTACGCCGGGTGTACTCCAGCGTTCCCGCCGAGCAGAACCCGATGCTCAACTTCGACGAACGTGACCTGCTGCGGTGGGCGCGAGCGGCCGGCTTCACCGCGGTGGAGCTGGACTATCAGGCCGAGGTCGAGGTGCCCCAGCCGCTGCCCACCACCGACTGGGACGTACTGAAGAAGATCACACCCAACCCACTGGCCCCCAGCTACGAGGAAGCGCTGGCACTGGCACTCACCGACCAGGAACGCGACCGCCTCGAAACCCACCTGCGCGCCGCCCTGGCGGCCGGCGAACCCACCCGCAGGACAATCGCCACCGCCTACCTACGCGGCACCCGACCCTGACAGTCGTCCTGCCTCTGCCCACCCGTTCCGAGGGGCACGCGTCGCGTGGGCGCGCCTAGCCTGGCGCCATGCCACGGACCGACACGGCATCTCGGGTGATTGCTGCCCCGCCGGAACGCGTGTACGCCGCCCTGGTCGATCCGGACGCGCTCAGCGCCTGGTTGCCACCCGACGGGATGAGGGGCAGGTTCGACCGATTCGACGCGCGTCCGGGAGGGTCGTATCGGCTGGTCCTGACCTACGCGGACTCGTCGGGTTCACCCGGCAAGGCCACGGCCGACTCCGACGTGGTCGACGCACGATTCATCGACACGCAGGCAGCTCCCCGGCCCCATGTTGCGGCAGAACGCGCCGGCCGTCCTTGCCTGGTCGGGGCTGGGCGTCGACGCGACGTGCGGCGATCACCTCGCGGACCAGGTGGCCCGCAGCGGGGCGAACGGTCGAAGGTGTCCAGGATGGTCCTCAGTGCTGTGTCGTACGGATGGTCGGTGCCTGTCCCAGCGACGCCCGCGTGTCTTCGAAGCGCAGCCGTTCCGTCCCCAACAGGTGCGCCTTGTGCCGGAACCAACGCTGGGCCGTGCCGTAGTCGTCGGCGACCAGGTCGAGCATGTCGTTGGTGAGGTCCCGTTCGGCCCTCGGGTGCGGCAGTCCGCGGAGCTCGTCCACCGCGAGTCGGTCGGCTACCAGGGTGTCCAGGCAGACCGCCAGGGTGGGCGCCACCGTTCCAGGACGTCGTAGGCGCAGATGTCCGCCGAGTGGGAACCGGCGAATCGGCATCGCTTCGGTACCTGCGACCATCACCCGATCAGACGCCTGATTCACATTCGCTAACGCGACCCCATTTCGGCACCGTTCACGCGATCCTCCCAAAATCCTCCCATTAACCGGGTTACCGGCCAGTACGGTCCACTGTGGACAGTTATGGCAAGATCAACACCGGAACACGAATAAGCCCGCTGACCTGGGCTTTCATCCAAAGCCAGCGGGCTTCATCGAACAGTCGGGACGACAGGATTTGAACCTGCGACCCCTTGACCCCCAGTCAAGTGCGCTACCAAGCTGCGCCACGTCCCGGCCACGCCCTCGCGGGCGCAAGAGGATCGTAGTGCAGGGCGGTGGGTGGGCGCGAACCACGGGGGTGGCGCAGGCGTCAGTGCTGGTAGGCGGCCAGGCGGTGTGGGCCGAGCTCGTCGAA
>Ga0190272_10001002_pt1 | contig 13766 bp, 14 predicted proteins | sample Popmic504T_FD_133746 | JGI IMG/M metagenome (GOLD analysis project Ga0190272, IMG submission 133746) | Populus adjacent soil microbial communities from riparian zone of Shoshone River, Wyoming, USA - 504 T | ecosystem: Environmental > Terrestrial > Soil > Riparian zone | place: USA: Wyoming...
CCTGCCGCCGGTGTTCGAGAAGATCGACGTGCACGTGCACGTGCCTGAGGGCGCCACGCCCAAGGACGGTCCCTCGGCGGGCGTGGCGATGGTCACCTCCATGGTCTCGGTGCTGACTGGCATTCCGATCCGCAAGGACGTGGCGATGACGGGCGAGGTGACCCTGCGCGGCCGCGTACTGCCCATCGGCGGCCTGAAGGAAAAGCTGCTGGCGGCGCTGCGCTCGGGCATCAAGACGGTGCTGATCCCGGCGGAGAATGAAAAGGATCTGGCCGACATCCCGGCCAAGGTCCTTGAGGCGCTGACGATCATTCCGGTCTCCACCGCCGACGAGGTGCTCAAGCACGCGCTGGCCGGGCCTCTGACGCCGGTGGAGTGGAACGAGATCGAAAATCCCATGCCGGGTGGCGACAAGCCGGCCGACGGAGACGCGGTCATCACCCACTAGCGCTAGTTATCGACGTTAACTTGGGCGGCGCGGGGCATTCCCGCGCCGCCTTCGTTTGACGCCCGTCACTTAGCCGCCATAATCCGCCCCTTCGCGGCGTCGGGGGGCGACGCTGCTTTCACTGTGGGGCTGGGGAGACACTCATGACGAAAGCCGAACTGGTGGCCGCCATGGCCGACAAGGCCGGTCTGAACCGGGCTCAGGCCAAGGACGCGCTGGAGGCCTTCATCAACTCCGTCACCACCTCGCTCAAGACGGGCGAGGACGTGCGGCTGGTCGGCTTTGGCACCTTCAAGGCGGTGTCTCGCCCGGCAGGCACCGCTCGCAACCCGCGCACCGGAGAGACCGTCAAGCGTGCGGCCTCCAAGACCTGCCGTTTTCAAGTCGGTGAAAGCCTCAAGGGCTCGCTGAACTAGCCGGCTACCTGTCGACGAGAACAAGGGCGGGCGCTGTTTCAGCGGCCCGCCCTTTTCGTATCCGGCGACCTTGCGTAGAACGCTTGCCGCGGGCGGCTAGCTCAGCTGGTCAGAGCATCTCGTTTACACCGAGAGGGTCGGGGGTTCGAACCCCTCGCCGCCCACCAAGCTTCACAATATCGTGGGGAACCTGAACCGCTTTTCGATGCTTAATGGGACAGCGTCCAGCAGAGGCGTGACCTGAAGAGAAACGGGCTTCTTCCAGTGCTGATTGACATCGCGGGCGACGAGCTTTGCGGCGACCGGCAAACGCAGGGCGCCGGCAGCGCCGTGCGGGCAGGCCGTCCCGCGCGCCTCGTCGACACCACCATGCTCTATGCCCCCCGCAGCGGGGGGGTGAAACGCTACCTCACCGCCAAGCGGGCCTGGTTCAACGCCAACCGTCCGCGGGTGCGCCATGTGCTGGTCGCGCCTGGGCCCAAGGACGCCTACGACGGCCATGGCGAAGTCTCCATCTATGCCGCGCCGCTGCCGTTCGGCGACGGCTATCGCTGGCCAATCAGCAAGACCGCCTGGATGGACCGGCTGATCCGCCAGCGCCCGACGCTGATCGAGGCGGGCGACGTCTATACGCCCGGCCTGGCCGCCCTGAAGGCCGGCGAGCGGTTGGGCGTGCCGGTGATCGGATTTTGCCATACCGACCTTGGCGCCCTGGCGGCGCTGCACATCGGCGAGTGGGCCGAAAAGCCGGTCCGCAAGCACTGGGCGACCATCTATCGCGAGTTCGACCAGGTGATGGCCCCCAGCCACTACATCGCCCGTCGGCTGGCAGACGCTGGCGTGGAAAACCCCATCGCCCTGCCGCTGGGCGTCGATGTCGACACCTTCAACCCGGCGCGCGGCGACCGTCAGGCGTTGCGCCGGCAACTGGGCCTTTCCTCCGAAAAGCGGCTGCTGGTGTTCGCGGGCCGACCCGCGCGCGAAAAGCGGCTGGACGTGCTGGTCGAGGCGGTCGAGGCGCTAGGCGACCCTTATGTGCTGCTGCTGGTCGGGGCCGGGGCGGGCGCGCCGCCATCGGACCAGCTAATTACCTTGCCGTACCAGCGCGACCCCGCCTCACTGGCCCGGGTGCTGGCCGGCTGCGACGCCTTCGTCCACGCCAACGACGCCGAGCCGTTCGGCCTGATCGTGCTGGAGGCGATGGCCTGCGGACTGCCCGTCGTGGGCATCGCCTCGGGCGGAGTAGCGGAGTCCGTCGACGAGTCAGTTGGCCAGCTGGCGCCGACCGGCTCGGCCGAGGCGTTGGCTGAAGCGATCGACGCCCTGTTCGAACGGGACGCCGCGTCCGTGGGCGTCGCCGCTCGTCGGCGCGCCGTTGAGCAGCACGGCTGGGATGCGGTGTTCGGCAAGCTGGCCCGCATCTACGAGCGCGTCAGCGGCCACGCCGGCTTCACGACCGAGGCCGCGGAGTTGGTCACCCACTAGACGGCTACTTTTGCGCAGGAGCTATAGTGGTGGCGGCGACGCTGACCGCGTCAGCCTTGTGCAGCTTGTTTGTAGCGGGCGACCTCGGCGATGTCCCCAGCATAGGTCCAGAGGCCGATCTGGAAGGCGCAGTAGGCCGGGACGTAGAAATCCAGGGACGCCGGGTCTGTGCCGGTCGCCTCGCAAAGCGCCCGTCCGTTCGCCCCAAGTTCCACCTGCGCCCCGGCGATGTCCCAGGCGATGTCCTGGCAGCCGATGAGGTCGTGGGCGTTGGAGTGGTCGACGGCGTCGGTCTTGAGCACCCGGCCGCCGGGCAGCTGAAGCCACTCCCAGGCGTGCAGTCGCCCGTCGACGTGGACGCGCCGCGGGGGCGCCGCGGGGGGCAGCTCTAGGCCGGCGTTGCGCCTGGCCATCTGCCGCAGCTCGTCGAGGCTCGCGCCCTCTTCGTCGGCGGCGGGGAAGGTCTCCATTCGAAAGCGCAGGTAGCGGGCCAGCTGGTCCAGCAGGGCGGCAGGTTGGGGGGTGGCGGCGTCCTCGCGCCAGCGCTCGAGCATGAAGCCGTGGCGAAACGCCAGCGGCTCGGCGGTGAAGCCGGCGGCGTGGAGGGCGCGGGCGCGGTCGAACTTCTGCTCGCCGATGCGGCCTAGCCCGGCGAACTACAGCAGCCAGGCGCCCGAGGCGGTCCGCAGCAGGTACTTGCGCCGCTCGCGCTGCGGGTCGGCGGGGATGGCGCGTCCGAGACGCCATTGGCCGCCCGAGAAGTCCTCCAGCGGCGCCACCGGCTCTCCCACCACATCGGCGAACCAGTGGAGGAGGCGGCATTCGTCGAAGGGGTTGACCAGTCGTCGCGCGGCGGCCCAGCGGGCGCGGTCGCGCTCGCTGGCCTGCGGGCCAAGATCGCCACTGTGGCTGGGAAAGAAGACGATGCGCTCGGGCGCGACGCCAGCGTCTTCCAGCAGGTCGGCCACCGCCCCGAACGAACTGCCCGACAGGCCGGGGCCCTCGTCGACGACAGCATAGGCGACGGCGGGGTCCGGCGCTTCCAGCAGCTTCACCTTGCGTGCGAAGGGGTGGCCGGTGGGTCTGACAGTGAGTGGAGCCGGCGAACCGGCGCCGACGGCGACCATGGCCGACAGGCTGGTTCCGATACTGCGCAGGCCGATGACGGTGGGCGGTTGGATCAGGGTTTCGGCCGCTTCTAGGTAGGTCTCGGGGTAGAGGGCGTAGAAGGCATAGCCTTCGGGCGTCTTCAGCTTCACCGGCGTGGCGGGCAACCGCCTCTTGAGCTGTTGGAGCCGGGGCAGGGCGCCGGTCTGCGCAAAGCCGCTCGCCCAGGAGATGGCCACGGCGCTGGCCAGCGCCATCACCAGCGCCATGGCCCCGTCCTGCAGCGGGGTCCGGCCGTCGCCGCCGCGAGCCTCGAACTCCAGGTCGGCCAGGCCCTGCGCCAGTTCCCCGGCCTCAATCAGCGCACCGACCAGCAGACCGTGACGAACGACGCCCGCTTCGGCGGCCCTCACCCGCGCCAGGCGCGCGGTGATGGCGTCGAGCGCGGCGGAAGGAAGGAGGGTGCGGGCCCGGTCGCCATAGACCAGCATGTCAGGCCGACGGACGCAGGTGGCGGTAGGCGACGGTCTTGAAGCTGGCGAAGTCAGGGACCTCCCACGCCAGCCCATGCCGGGCTTTCCAGTGGCCGAGCCATTGGGTCCAGGCGGCGTACTGCGCCGGACTGGGCGAAACCAGCGTGCGGCGATCCTTGGCGCGCTTGAGAGCCTCCATCGGCGCCCAGCCTTCCGCCACCATCACGCACAGCGCCAGGGTAGCCGAGCGGCCGATGCCGTGCTCGCAGTGGATCAGCACCCGGCCGCCGGTGCGGACCACCCGCCGGGTGAAGTCGACGCCGCGCTCCAGCATCGGCGCCGTGACGGCGTGGTGGTCGGGGGTGGGCAGGTGCAGGAAGTCGATGCCGGCGGCTTTCAGCGCGCCCGCGTCGTCGCAGGCCTCCTCGCGCAGGTCGACGACGGCGGCGATGCCGTACTCGCCGGCCAGCGTGGGGGCGACGGCGGCGGGGAAGCTGCCGCCCACGGCGATCGCTTCGGTGACCCAGCTGAAGTTGGGGCTCCAGCCGTTCACGTCATTCAGCGGCGATGACGCGCCGCTCGGCTGTCTGGCTGGCGTAGCGGCGGACCATGCGGGCGCAGAACTCGGCGAACTCCTCGGCGGCCTGGGGCGGACTGGAATGATGCGGCTCGATCCCGCGGTGCTCGGGCGTGAAGCAGAAGGTGACGGTGACCTCGAAGTCGGCCAGCGCCTCCATCTGGCGGTCGAACCAGGCCTCCCAGCCGGGGCGGAAACTGTCAGCCCAGGAAAGGCCCGTGCGCAGGTGGCGCACGCCCAGCCGCTTCATCCAGGCGACCGCGTCGTCCAGCCGGTGATCCTCGAAGTGGAACCACTGGCAAAGGCCCATCCGGCTTGCATAGTCGCCGTAGACCTCCAGCGACGGTTTGGGCGTGCCGTCCTCGCGCAGCAGGCCCATGTGGAAGTGGCGGTAGTAGGAGGAGCCCTCGGCCTCCTTGTGCCGGGTGGTGGCCTCCCAGGTCTTGGGCAGATCATAGAGGCTGTACCAGTGGATGCGCGGGGCCTGGCTGATCAGCAGCTCGGCGGTCTTGCGAACGCCCCAGGCCTGCACTTCCTCGGAGCCGAAGGAGGACACGCCCACTTCGGTCACCCACACCGGCTTGTCGGTGACGGCCCGGATTTCGGCGACCTTGGCCGGCCACTCGTCGATCGACCACAGGTTCCAGTCGAGAGGGAAGCCATGCACGGCCACCACATCGACGTGGTCCAGTGCGCCGCGCTTTTCGAGCCGCTCCAGGAAAAAGGGGTCGATGGGGGACATGCCGCCGAGCACGCGGGGCAAGGCGCTGTTCTCGGCGCGGATCGCCTGACCGGCCAGGGTGGCCATCTGCGCGAACAGGTCCCACTCGGGGTCGAGGTTGGGGTCCCAGTGGGACTTGTTGTTGGGCTCGTTCCAGATCTTGGCCGCTTCGATCATCAGTGGCTTCCCCCGTTTGATTTGCGTTGGGCGGGATAAACGGCGCCGGCCTCGGTGGGCGCTTCGACGCGGCGGCAGACGAAGACCTCGTCCTCCGGGTGCTCGACGATCTCGAAGCCGGCGCTGCGCAGCATGGCGGCCGAGCAGGCGGCGTTGGGCGCCCACCAGTTGGTCCAGTCGTCGGCGTACTCGTGCTCGATGAAGTGCATCTTCGGGTAGCCGGGGCTGTCGAAGTGCTTGTCCTCGAAGAAATTGTAGTTGGTCCGCACCGGGTCGACCTTGTTCGAGCCGCGCTGCATCGACTGGAAGATCAGCATATCGCCGGCGACATGCTCGCGGATCAGGTCGAGCGCGAGCAGCGGGTGGCGCAGATGGTAGAGCACGCCCATGAACAGCACGACGTCGAACCTCTCGCCGAGCTGGGCGACGTCGTAGACGCTCATCTGGCGAAACTCGATGTCCTGGCCGGTGACCTCGGCGGCGAAGCGGGCCTGCTCAAGGTAGCGCTCGTCGAAGTCGAGCCCCAGTACCCGGTCGGCGCCGCGCTTCTTCATCTCGATGGAATAGAAGCCGCCGTTGCAGCCGATATCGAGCACCGTCTTGCCGGTCAGGTCCTGCGGCACCGCATGCTTGAAGCGCTTCCACTTGATGTTGGGATAGTCGCCGAGGAAGTGGTCGGGGGCGGTGCGGGCGCCGCCAAGGTCGATGTTGTGAAACCAGTCGCCGAGCTGGGCGGCGCGCCGGCGGATATCGTCCCGGCTCATGGTCGTCATCGGCTGACCTCGTTGATGCTGTGGACCCTCATCCCCCAGTCTCCGGCGGCGATGACGCTGACCGAGGCGGGGCTGACCTCGAAGCGGTGGATGTCGTTCAGCGACAGGCCCAGCGCGTGAGCGATCGCCGCCTTGATCACATCGGCATGGCTGACGGCGGCGATGGATTGAGCGGCGTGCCGCCTGACCATCTGCTGCAGCCAGCCGACGACGCGGCCTTGCGCCTCAGCCATGCTCTCGCCGCGGGGCGGGCGGGCGGTGGCCCGGGCGCTGTTCCACTCGGCCCAGAGGGCGTCGCCCTCCAGGTCGGCGAAGGCCGCGCCGTTCCAGTCGCCAAAGTCGATCTCCAGCAGGTCGTCGTCGATGAGCGGGTCGGCGGTGATGGCCTGCGCGGTCTGGACGGCGCGCTCCAGCGGGCTGGAATAGACCGCGGCCAAATCCTCGGCGCCCAGGCGCTCGGCCACACGCCGCGCCTCGGCCAGGCCCTGCTCGCCCAGCGTCACGCCGGCCATTCGCCCGCAGAGCACCCTGCCGAGGCGGTCATGGGAGGCGTGGCGCACCAGGAACACCGTGGTCGTCACGAGTTCAGGTGCGGCGCAGCCTCGCCGGCGATGAACTTCAGCGTGCGCTCGCGCGCCTCGTTGTCGGTGTACTGCTCGGGCGGCGACTTCATGAAGTAGGAGGAGGGGGCCAGCAGCGGACCACCCTGGCCCCGGTCCATGCCCAGCTTGGCGCAGCGCACCGCGTCGATGACGATGCCGGCGGAGTTGGGGCTGTCCCACACCTCCAGCTTCAGCTCGACGTTCAGCGGCACGCCGCCGAAGGTGGTGCCCTCCAGGCGGATGTGGGCCCACTTGCGGTCAGAGAGCCACGGCACGAAGTCCGATGGGCCGATGTGGACATCGTCGGCGTCGAGCGGCACGTCCAGCTGGCTGGTGACGGCCTGGGTCTTGGAGATCTTCTTGGACTCCAGCCGCTCGCGCTCGAGCATGTTCTTGAAGTCGGCGTTGCCGCCGAAATTGAGCTGGTAGGTGCGGTCCAGCCGCACGCCGCGCTCGCGGAACAGGTTGGCCAGCACGCGGTGGATGATGGTGGCGCCGACCTGGCTCTTAATGTCGTCGCCGACGATGGGAACGCGCCGTTCGGTGAAGCGCCGCGCCCATTTAGGGTCCGACGCGATGAACACCGGGATGCAGTTACGTAGGCGCATCCGGCCTCGAGCGCGGCCTCGGCGTAGTGCTCCGTCGCCTGCTGCGAGCCGACGGGAAGGTAGGAGACCAGGACCTCGGTGCCGGTGCGGCGCAGCACCTCGGCGGTGTCGACCACGGTGTCGGCCGACTCCACCAACTCGCCGGCCATGTACTTGCCGATGCCGTCGAGTGTCGGGCCGCGCTCGACCTTGACCCCGAACGTGCGGCGGGTCGCGAACTCCATGGTGTTGTTGGGTTTGGTGAAGATCGCCTCGCCGACATCGCGGCCGACCTTGGCGGCGTGGATGTCGAAGGCCGACGCCACTTCGATGTCGCCGATGTGGTAGCCGCCGAGCTCCACATGCATCAGGCCGGGCGGGAGCTCGTTGGTCGGCGCCTCGGCGTAATAGGACAGCCCCTGGACGAACGACGAGGCGCAGTTGCCGACGCCGACGATCCCGACACGGAGTTTATTTCGGCTCATTTGCCCCTGCCTGCCAACGGCCCGCGGGTACGCGCGCCAGCTATGTTCCTTGGGGAAATAACCTTCGCCATCCTTTGTTCCTGCCGATTCACATTTGTTGTATTCAACAAATGTTAATTCTTGAAATAGCCTGCGCTATTCAGCAACGTGGGGGAACTTACTAGATGATGAACAGTTTAGCGGGGCAGTAGCAGCGGGGAGAGGGACGCCCATGCCACCCAGAATGCCGACTGGTCACAATGCGTTGCGCCATCTTCCTCCAACGACCTTGAGCTGAGGCGGGCATGTCGGAGACGGTTCTCATCACCGGCGGCGCCGGTTTCATCGGCCGCCATGTGGCCAGGGCTTTGCTTGAACGCGGCGATAAGGTCCGCGTCCTCGACGACCTGATCGAGCAGGTCCATCCCTCCCGCACCAGGCCCGACGAACTCGATCGCGAGGTCGAGCTGCTGGTCGGCGACGTGCGCGACGAGGCGATGGTGCTACGCGCGCTCAAGGGCGTCGACAGCGTCATCCATCTGGCCGCTGAAGTCGGCGTCGGCCAGAGCATGTACGCGGTCGACCGCTATACTTCGGTCAATGACTACGGCACCGCGGTGCTGTTCCAGCAACTAAGCGACAATCCTGTGCGCCGGGTCGTCACCGCCTCGTCGATGAGCATCTACGGCGAAGGCCTCTATCGCACGGTCGACGGCGAGCTGATTGAGGAGGTGGTGCGCGGCCACCGCAATCCCGACGGCTCGTGGGATCCGCTGGATGCGCAGGGGCGGCCGATGGTCCCGGCCGCGACGCCGGAGAGCAAGCGCCCGGCGCTGGCCTCGGTCTACGCCATTGGCAAGTATGTGCAGGAGCGGCTGACGCTGACTCTGGCCCCGGCCTACGGGATGGAGGGCACGGCGCTGCGGCTGTGGAACGTCTATGGCCCCGGCCAGGCGCTCTCCAATCCCTACACCGGCGTGCTGGCCATCTTCGCCTCGCGGCTGCTGAACGGGCAGGCGCCGATGATCTTCGAGGACGGCCAGCAGCGGCGCGACTTCGTGCATGTGTCCGATATCGCCCGGGCCTTCCTGCTTGCGCTGGATATGCCGGAGGCGGTCGGCCAGGTCTTCAACATCGGCAGCGGCGAGGAACGCACCGTCCAGGACGTCGCCCGCCTCCAGGCCGCCTCCATGGGCCGTTCGGACCTGGAAGCCGAGATCACCCATAAGGCCCGCATCGGCGACATCCGCCATTGCGTGCCTGACCTGACCTATGCCCGCGAGGTGCTGGGCTATGAGGCCCGGCAGGATTTCAGCGAAGGCTTGGCCGAACTGGCCGAATGGGTCGCCAAACAGGAGGCCGAAGACCGCGTCGTCGAGGCCCGCAAGGAACTGGAAATGCGGGGACTGGTGGCATGAGCCGCACGCAGCCCATTCTGATCACCGGCGGCGCCGGTTTCATCGGCTCGAACCTGGCCGACCGGCTGGCGGGCGAGGGCCACGACGTCCTGGTGTTCGACGCCCTCGCCCGGGCCGGCGTGGACCGCAATCTGGCCTGGCTGAAGTCACGCCACCCCCAAAAGATCAGCAGCGCCATCGCCGACATCCGTGACGAACAGGCGGTGATCGACGCGGCCAAGGACGCTAAGGCCGTCTTCCACCTGGCCGCGCAGGTGGCCGTGACCACCAGCCTGGTCGATCCGGTCGAGGATTTCGACATCAACATCCGCGGCACCCTCTCGCTGCTGGAGGCGCTGCGGCGACGGGGGCAGCGCACGCCGCTGGTCTTTGCCAGCACCAACAAAGTCTATGGCGACCTGGCCGACATTCCGTTGGAGCTGATGGACGACGCCTACCTGCCGGCCGATCCCCGCGTGCGGGTGACCGGCGTGGGTGAGACCCGGCCTCTGGATTTCCACACGCCCTACGGCTGCTCGAAGGGCGCGGCGGACCAGTACGTGCTGGACTACGCCCGCAGCTTCAACCTGCCGACGGCGGTCCTGCGGATGAGCTGCATCTATGGCCCGCGCCAGATGGGAACCGAGGACCAGGGCTGGGTTGCTCACTTCCTGATCCGGGCGCTGGCTGGTGAGCCGATCAGCATCTATGGCGATGGCCGGCAGGTGCGCGACGTGCTGCATGTGGACGACGCGGTGCAGGCCTATGTCTCGGCCTGGAACCGCATCGAGCGGGTCAAGGGCCGCGCCTTCAACCTCGGCGGCGGGCCTGGCAACGCCATCAGCCTGCGTCAGCTGATTCAGCATATCGAGGACATTACCGACCGCACCGTCGACCTCAGCTATGGCGACTGGCGGGCGGGGGACCAGCGCTACTACGTCTCCGACACCCGCGCCGCGCGCGGCGAGCTGGGGCTGGCCGAGCCGATCGACTGGCGCACGGGCGTCGCCGGCCTGATGTGCTGGCTGCAATCGGAACGCGGCGACCGCCGACCCCGGCGCGGAGCCGAGCCGCAGGCCGCGGAGGCGGTGCTTTGAAGCGCGGCGCGCTGCGCCTGCTGATGACCACCGACGCGGTTGGAGGGGTCTGGACCTATGCCATCGACCTCGCCTCCGAACTGGCCAAGGCCGGCGTGCGCACGACGCTCGCGATGATGGGGCCAAGCCCAGGGCCCGACCAGATGCGGGAGGCCCGGGGCATCCCTGGGCTGCAACTGATCGACACCGTTCTGCCGCTCGACTGGACCGCACGGGAGCCTGCGGAACTCGAGGCAGCCGCGCGCACGGTCACCGACCTGGCCCGCAGACACCGCGCCGACGTCGTCCACCTCAACAGCCCGGCGCTGGCCGCCTATGCCAGGTTCGAGGCGCCGGTGATCGGCGCCTGCCATTCCTGCGTCGGCACATGGTGGGACGCCGTGCGCGGCGGCGACCTGCCGGAGGACCTGGCCTGGCGGGCCGAGGCGCTGGCCAAGGGCTACGCCGCCTGCGACGCGCTTGTCGCGCCCTCGCTGGCCTTCGCCGAAGCCACGGCCGCCCGGTACGGCGTGGCCAGGCCAAGAGTGATCCACAACGGTCGGCGGCTGTCGATCGACGAGCAGCCCAGGTCGGACCGGGTGATCTTCACCTCCGGACGGCTGTGGGACGCCGGCAAGAACCTCGCCGCGCTCGACGCCGCGGCCGCGCAGCTGGACGTGCCGGTGTTTGCCGCCGGTCCGCTGGAGAGCCCGGTCGGCGAGCGGGCCCAGCTTTCGCATCTTCACCTGCTTGGCCGGCTGCCCCAGGCCGAGGTCGCTTGCTGGACGGCCCACGCGCAGGTGTTCGTCTCGACGGCGCTCTACGAGCCGTTCGGGCTGTCTGTGCTGGAGGCGGCGCAGGCGAGGTGCGCGCTGGTGCTGTCGGACATCGCGACCTTCCGCGAGCTCTGGGACGGCGCGGCGGTGTTCGTGCCCGCCACCGATGAAGACGCCCTCGCGCGGGCGCTGCAAAGCCTGCTCGACGACCCGGCCATGGCGCGGCGATTGGGCGAGGCCGCTCAGGCGCGCGCCGGCCTCTACACCGTCCAATCGATGGCCGCCGGAATGCTCGATCTCTACCGGGCCTTGGCCAGAACGCCCGCGCTTGAGGAGGCGGCGGCGTGAGGATCGTCTATTTCACCCACTCGCTGGCCTCCTGCTGGAACCACGGCAACGCCCATTTCGTGCGCGGCGTGCTGCGCGACCTGATCGCGCGCCGCCATGACGTGCAGGTCTATGAACCGCAGGGCGCGTGGAGCCTGCAAAACCTGCTGGACGACCATGGGCCCGAAGGACTGGACGCCTACTCGCAGGCCTACCCGGAGCTGGGCTCGACGACCTACGGCGACCGGTTCGACGTTGCGCAGGCTTGCGACGGCGCCGACCTGGTCATCGTCCACGAGTGGAACGACCCCATGGTGGTCGCCGCGCTCGGCCGCGAGCGGCGGCGGGGCGGGCGGTTCACGCTACTGTTCCACGACACCCACCACCGCGCCGTCAGCGACCCGGACGCGATTCGGACCTTCGACCTGAACGGCTACGACGGCGTGCTGGCGTTCGGCGAGACGCTGGCGGAGGTCTATCGCCGGTGGGGCTGGGGCGATCGGGTGTTCGTGTGGCACGAGGCCGCCGACATCACCCTCTTCAAGCCGCCGCTGGCCGAGCGTGAACGCAGCGGCCTGGTCTGGATCGGCAACTGGGGCGACGGCGAGCGCACGACGGAGCTGGAAGAATACCTGATGGCGCCGGCCCAGGCCGCCGGCCTGCCGCTTGACGTCTATGGCGTCCGCTATCCGGCCGCTGCCATCGCCATGCTGCTGCGCCACCAGGCCAACTATCGTGGCTGGCTGCCCAACGCCCGCGCGCCGGAGGTCTTCGCCCGCCACATCGCCACCGTGCACGTGCCGCGCCGCTTCTATGTCGAGCAGCTGCCCGGCATCCCGACCATCCGCGTGTTTGAGGCGCTGGCCTGCGGCATCCCGCTGGTCTGCGCGCCGTGGGACGACGCCGAGGGCCTGTTTCGGCCGGGCGAGGACTATCTGATCGCGCCCGACGGCGAGGACATGCGGCGCCGGCTGGAGCGGTTGCGCGACGATCCCGACCTGCGCGCCTCGCTGGTCGCCTGCGGGCTCGAAACCATCCGCACCCGCCACACCTGCGCCCACCGCGTCAGCGAGCTGCTCGGCATTGTCGAGAGCCTGCGCGCGCCGGTCCGCTTTCTGGAGAGCGCCTGATGAAGATCGCCTTCTACGGCTCGAGCCTGCTGTCGTCCTACTGGAACGGCGCGGCGACCTACTATCGCGGCATGCTGCGCGAACTGGCGCTGCGCGGCTACGAGGTAACCTTCTACGAACCGGACGCCTTCGACCGCCAGAAGCACCGCGACATCGATCCGCCGGAGTGGGCCGAGGTCGTCGTCTATGACGCCACCGAGGAAGCCGCCCGCGCCGTCATCGCCGAGGCGCACGAGGCCGACGTGGTGGTCAAGGCCAGCGGCGTCGGTGTCTTCGATGACTTGCTGCTGGAAGGCGTCATGGCCGCCGCCGCGCCTCATGCGGTGAAGATCTTCTGGGACGTCGATGCGCCGGCCACCCTGGCCGAGCTGCGCGAGCATGCCGACCACCCGCTGCGCCGCGTCCTGCCGAGCCTGGACCTGGTGCTGACCTATGGCGGCGGGCCGCCGGTGATCGGCGCCTACGAAGGTTTCGGCGCGCGCATCTGCCGGCCGATCTACAATGCGCTCGACGCCACCACCCACCATCCGGTGGCGGCGAAGCCGCAGTTCGAGGGCGACCTAAGCTTCCTGGCCAATCGGCTGCCCGACCGTGAGGCGCGGGTGGAGGAGTTCTTCCTCAAGGCCGCCGCCCAGCTGCCCGAGCGGCGCTTCCTGCTCGGCGGCAACGGCTGGGACGACAAGCCGATGCCAAGCAACGTGCGCCGCATCGGTCACGTCGGCACCGGCGACCACAACGCCTTCAACGCCTCGCCGCTGGCGGTGCTGAACGTGGCGCGCGACTCCATGGCCGACGTCGGCTTCTCGCCCGCCACGCGCGTCTTCGAAGCGGCCGGCGCGGGGGCTTGCCTGATCACCGACGCCTGGGAGGGCATCGAGCTGTTCCTGCAGCCGGACGAAGAGGTGCTGGTCGCCCGGGACGGCCAGGACGTGGCCGAGCACGTCGCCGCGCTGACCCCCGAACGCGCCCGGGCCATTGGCGAGGCCGCTCTGCAACGGGTGCTGGCCGAACATACCTATGCCCGCCGCGCCGGCGAGGCCGACGCCCTGTTGCGCCAGGAATCGGCCCGCAAGCGCCAGAGGAGCCCGGCATGAAGCTGGTCGTCCTTGGCTTGTCGCTGTCGTCGTCCTGGGGCAACGGCCACGCCACCACCTTCAGGGCGCTGCTCAAGGCCTTCGCGGCGCGCGGGCACGAGGTCCTGTTCCTGGAGCGCGACGTCCCCTGGTACGC
>Ga0190272_10001003_pt1 | contig 13765 bp, 14 predicted proteins | sample Popmic504T_FD_133746 | JGI IMG/M metagenome (GOLD analysis project Ga0190272, IMG submission 133746) | Populus adjacent soil microbial communities from riparian zone of Shoshone River, Wyoming, USA - 504 T | ecosystem: Environmental > Terrestrial > Soil > Riparian zone | place: USA: Wyoming...
ATCGATGGTGCCGGCAAGAAGAAGGACATCGAGGCGCGCGTGAGCCAGATCAAGGCGCAAATTGAGGAGACCACCTCCGACTACGACACGGAGAAGCTGCAGGAGCGGTTGGCGAAGCTCGCCGGCGGCGTCGCGGTGATCAAGGTCGGCGGAGCCACGGAAATCGAAGTGAAGGAGCGCAAGGATCGTGTCGATGACGCGCTCAACGCCACGCGCGCGGCGGTCGAAGAGGGCATCGTACCGGGGGGCGGCGTGATGCTGCTGCGAGCGACCAAGGCGATCACTGTCAAGGGCGACAACGCTGACCAGGATGCCGGGATCAACATCATCCGCAAGGCCCTGCAATCGCCGATCCGCCAGATCGCTGAGAATGCCGGCGTCGAGGGCTCGATCGTCGTCGGGAAAGTGCTCGACGAGCGGTCGGGCTCATTTGGCTACGATGCCCAGGCCGATGAATATGGCGACATGATCGAGAAGGGCATCATTGATCCAGCCAAGGTCGTTCGCATTGCGCTGCAGGACGCCGCCTCGATCGCTGGCTTGATGATCACCACGGAAGCCGGTGTGGCCGAAGCCCCGAAGAGAGAGGCTGGTCACGCGGACCATGGTCACGACGGTGGCATGGGTGGAATGTAGAGAGCGACTAACCTCTTTGGCCGAGTCTCACTGAGGGAAATTTCGATGAACAGCTTTGATTATTGCGCAAGCGCCGAGCTCTTCACGAACAAATCCAAGTGGTCGCGCCGCGGGCCGGTCGGATACAAGCGTTTTGACCGAGCGGCCGACGCCATTCAATTCGTCATCGAGGGTCTGCCCGGAGAGTCGCTGGCCGGCGCTTGGCTCGAAGTCGGCGACGATCGCTTCAACGCCTCGGACATCCTCTCGCTTTACGAAGATGAAGCGTATCCACTCGATCGGCGGGAGCCCGCGCCCGCGCCGAAGCACGGTATTGTTCAACGCGATGCTTCACTGGCAGCGAGGAAACCGCTGTGGTGGTCAAAATCATGACGGATCAGCCGGTTACCCTCGATGGCCATCGCGGCATTGCTGCGCAAAAGGCAACCGAGATTCGGCGCCTGCTCGTGGAGGTGGAGGCAAACGAACAATCTCTGCGGGCCCGGCAGGAAGAGCTGGAAACACAACTCGTTGCGGTTCCGGCCACGACGTGGTTCGAGGCGGCCCAGAAGGCGCGTTACCTCCTTGGTCTCTTTGCAGCCACGGCGGCCGCACAGGATTCCCGCCGCAAGATGCTAATCGCAAACGTTCTCGAGGATTTCTCCCGGCTTTCGGGCACATCCAGTGCAGAGCCGGCCAAGGATTAATGAGGCTCCTATGAACGAAAGCATCACGGAAATGCAAAAACTGCGAGAACTCGTCGAGCATTAGGCTCCAAATTCGAAGATGGGTACGCGCAGGCGATCGCAAAGCTGCAGCGGATTGCGGATCTTGCCTCGACCCCGACTCTCACCATCCAGCGTTGCGAGCGCAGGTTCGCTCAGACCGTTAGCGCAATTGCCAGCTGAGCAGGTGGCAACAAGGAAACAACGCCGTGATGGATCGGATAACACGCGAGACAATTACCTTCTTGCATCCATTCGAGCTTGCGGATGTTCAGGGCATGCTACCTGCGGGGACTTACACGATCGAGACCATTGAGGAGTCGATCGAGAGCGTTTCGATGGTCGCCTATCGCCGAGTGTCGACCACAATCGTCGTGCCATCTCCGACCTCCGGCATGGCATCGAGACAGATGTTCACCATTGATCCGTTGGATCTGGAAGTTGCCCAGAAAAGAGACGCGGAACGCGGATGAATCTCTCGCTGTCACGTGTGATGGCGGCTCAGGCAGACCGGCTCACGTTGACGTTCCATGTCGTCCTTGCAGCGAGTGTTTTCGTCTTCTTAACTGTAATGGTGTTGGCGCCAGCACGATAGCTGCAGCTAGTGCGGCGTGATGCAGCCGGCCCGGATGGCCGCCATTTCGGCGCGCAGCAAATCGCCGAAGAACTCGTCCAATTCTTTCTCGGTTAGAGCCCGGACGTCATACCAAGCGTTGTGGTGGCTCATGACGACGAGGGCATTGCGAGATGAACCCGCTGTCTCGATGACATAATCCGCTTCCGGTTTGCTGATTTTCCTGGCCTTGTGATAGCGCATGGCAATTTGCTCTAATCAGCGGGACGCGCCGTTGGTCCATTCGTCTACAAGCAAGACGGTTTGGACAGGACAGTACAATCGTTTGTGCCCGCTGTGCCCGGGACAAAGCGAAACGGCCCCGAAGGGCCGTCTAACCAAGCTCGCAACCATGATAGCAGGCGTCTTGTCAGCGCTTGACCTTGGTCGCCTTGGCAACCGGCTTAGCTTTGGCGAGGGGCTTCTTGGCAGGTGCTTTCTTAGCCATTGGTTGTTCCTTTCGATTTCAACGTCCGTACTCTCCGCAGCATCGCGGCTACGTCGAATCAACGGTAGGTGTGGCTCGGATCGAGCGCAAGCCATATCGCCGCGTCCCGATGATTGGCGGGGGCTGTGAGCCTTCTGCGACCCGCGCTCCGACAACCTTACGCGAGGATCGATCTGTATAGCTGCAGGTACCGGTCCGCCATGCGCTCTACCGTGAAGCGCGCGGATACCGCCGCCCGGCAAGCGGTTCGATCGATTTCGCCGATACGGCCGATTGCGTCCACGGCTTCATCGACAGTGTCAACGAGGAAGCCTGTCACGCCATGGTCGATCAGCTCCGGCATCGCTCCGCGGTTGGTGGCGATGACGGGCGTCCCGCTGGCCAGCGCCTCCACGACCGACAGTCCGAACGGCTCGTCGAAGTTGATGAGGTGGAGCAACGCGCGCGCGGAACCCAACGCTTGCGTGCGGTCCCGTCCGCCTACCGGGCCGCGATAGATCACGCAACGCCCATCTAGTGCGGGTGCGACGTGCTCGTTGTGGTAATCCTGATCCTGAATGATACCGGCCATAACGAGCCGCCGACCCGCTCGCCGGGCCGCCGCGATCGCCTCTGCCGCTCCTTTGTCGGGATGGATGCGGCCGAAGAAGAGCAGATCTTCGCTCCCCTGCGGGTTGAAGGGAAAATCCTCCAGATTGATGCCGTGGTGGATGGTCGCCGCGTAGCGCAGGTCGGGGTGGCGATCGGCGTCGCTGATCGCGACATAGTGCACACGATCCTCATAGGCCTTGAAGGCAGGCAGGATGCGCTGTGAGGACAAGCCGTGGATCGTCGTCACCACTGGAGTCTGCACCAGTCGGGAGAACGCGAGCGGCACGAAGTCGGCCTGATTGTGAATGAGATCGAACTCGCCTGCGCGCTCGAAGACGTGGGCGACGTGGAGCATCTCCCAGACCTTGGCGTCGATGTCGGGGTCCTCGGAGTAGGGCGCGGGGCACACACCGGCCAGCTTGCCCGCCGTCTGGCTGTCCTTAGTTGCGAACAGCGTAACGTCGACACCGCGCGCCACCAGCGCCTCGGTCAACAGGCTCGTTACCAGCTCCCACGGACCATAGTGACGCGGTGGGGTGCGCCAGGAGATCGGCGCCAGCATGGCGATACGCAAACGATTGTCCTTCCTACTGTTCGTCACTCAGCCGCAAGGATCACGCCCTCGTTTCCCCGCAGCAGAAGAGCGCCGTCTCGGATCGGCGCCATGTCTGCGAGGGCGGACAAGAGCGGCCGGCAATCGCCCGCCCAGCCAGGCAACTGCAGGCGGTGCGGCCGGCTCCCCAGGTTGAGCGCCACGATCAGCCGCTCCGCGCCATGCCGGCGCGCATAGGCAAGCACGTCGCCTTCCGCGTCCAGCAGCGCGAAGTCGCCGATCGACAGCGCCCGATGCGCTCGCCGCATCGCCAGCAACCGGCGATAGAGCGTCAGGATTGAATGAGGCTCCTCCGCCATCTGCGCGACGTTGCGCGTCGGCCAGTCGGCATTGAGCGGCAGCCACGGTCTCGTTGTGGTGAAGCCACCATTCTCGCTCCCGTCCCAGGGCATCGGTGTGCGGACCGGATCGCGGCCCGAAGCGAGCCCGGGCTGGCGCAGCTCGCGAGGATCCTGAACCTCGGCAACGGGAATGGCGACATCGCTCAATCCCAGCTCGTCACCGTAGTAGACAGTGGGGGTGCCGCGAAGCGTCAGCAGCAACATGGCCGCGACGCGGGCCTGCGCTTGCCCAAGCCTGGCGGCGACACGCGGGCGGTCATGATTGCCGAGCACCCAGTTCGGCCAACCGCCCGGCGGAAGCGCCGCCTCATAGTCGGCGATCAACCTGGCGAGGGACCGCGCCTCCCATGGTGCATCGATAAGCTGGAAGTTGAAGGGAAGATGCACCCCGGAGCGCTCGCGGCCGTAGTAGTGCATCAACCTGTCGACCGGCAGATAGATCTCGGCGATCAGCACGCGTTCGTCTTGTCCGGTGGCGCCATAGCTGTCGGCGACGGCACGCATGTCGGCGGCAATGCCGTGCACCTCAGGCTGGTCAGTCGAATGAACCTGTCTCACCCGGTGCATCTCGCCCATCGCGGGCTGATAATCGGGGTTGGGCGGATTGTCCGGGAAGTCTGCCGCCTTGACCATGTGCCAGAGCACGTCGATGCGGAAGCCATCCACGCCGCGGTCGAACCAGAACCGCATCACATCGTACATCGCCGCCCGCACGGAGAAATTGCGCCAGTTGAGGTCCGCCTGCTCCTTCAGGAAGGCGTGGTAGTAATACTGGCCCGTGATCTCATCCCACTCCCACGCAGAGCCGCCGAAGTCGCTGATCCAGTTGTTAGGTGGCCCGCCGTCGGGGGAGGGATCGCGCCAGATGTACCAGTCGCGCTTCGGATTTTCGCGTGAGGAACGGCTCTCGATGAACCAGGGATGCTGATCGGATGTGTGGTTGGGCACGAAGTCGAGCAGGACCTTGATCCCGCGCGCATGGGCCTGCACCATGAGCGCGTCGAAATCAGCGAGTGTGCCGAAGCGAAGATCGACACCGCAATAGTCGGCGACGTCGTAGCCGAAATCGACCATCGGCGAGGGGTAAATGGGCGAGATCCAGAGCGCGTCGATGCCTAGGCTCATCAAATAGTCGAGCCGCCGCTCAATTCCCTTCAGGTCGCCTATACCGTCGCTATTCGTGTCTTGAAAGGAGCGCGGGTAAATCTGATAGATCACACCCGTCTGCCACCAGGGCGCGGTCACTGAAACAGTGCTGGGCAACGGGCAGCGCGCAAGTTCAGCCCCTCCTAGGCAGCCGAGAGAGTAACGTTCGCAGTTGATCTCAGTTTGGCAATCGCGAGTTCGAGCTGATGTGTGAGGGCAATTGTTGTCGTCTTTGCAACAGGCAGCTCTGCGGTTGGTATTGGTGTCCCGAACGTCACCCGGATGCGCGGCCGATGCATGACATGGCCGATCTGCATATGCTCGGGACCCTCATAGAAGGCGGGCACAATCGGAACCCGGGCGTGCAGCGCGACTGTCGCTGCGCCTCGCTTGAAGGCGACACTCTCGGTTTTTCGCGTGCCGGTCGGGAAGATCAGAATGATCTCGCCGTTCTGCAGAATTTCGACGGCGGTCTTGATCGAGCTTGGCGAAGGGTCGGCGCGATCAATCGGAATGGAACCGCCCTGCCGCAAGACCCATCTTGCCAGCGGCGAACCGAACAGCTCCTCCTTCGACATGTAGCGCAGCTGCCTTGGATAGACGGCGTAGGCCATCCATAGGCTGTCGGCCCAGCCGACATGATTGCAGGCGATGACTGCCCCCGTCCCGCCAAGCTGAAGCACGGATGGTCGTTGGATGATGTCCGGCTTGCCGATGCGATCGAAGAGAACCTTGAGGCCCGGTGAAACGACCGTGAGCAAGCGCATTCGGCACCTCTTGTCTTGAGTCGCGCGGCCTTACTCAGGCTGAAAAGCCCTTGGCGGCGTCGAAGAACAGCAGGGCGCATCCACCACAAGACGCACCACCCTCGCCTCCACCGTTAGAGACAAGGACGACAAACGAAATCGTAAAGTCAGGTGCGCGGCGTGCATCGCACCTTAACTCACACAGCGAGTTTACCGCCGCAGACCGCCATAAATCCTAACCCATGTCAGGGAGAGGGCGATTTTATGTATCTATCTGGCCTGAAAAGGCGGCATAGTGTTCGGTGACATTCTCTTCCACTCTGATCGGCTTGGCTGCCGGTGTCACCTTCGGCCCCTCAGGTGACACGTGATGGCGATCGAACTTGCGCGCGCGCACGCGTTAACGAAGCCTTGGGGTGTCGCCGATCTGGGGCCCTGGAGCAAGGCGGGCCCCGACGACGGCCGGTTGGTGGGCGAAATCTGGTATGAGCGACTTCGCGAAGGCGCCCCGGATCCATCGCTCCTGCTCAAGCTGCTGTTCACCAGCCAACCCCTTTCGATCCAGGTGCATCCGGACGATGCGTATGCGCGGTCGATAGGGCTAGCCTCTGGCAAGACCGAAGCCTGGTACATCTTGAGCGCTGTGCCCGGGGCCAAGATCGCCGTCGGCCTGAAGGAGCGGCTCGCTCCCCGGCAATTGCGTGAGGCGGTCGATGACGGCTCGATTGTGCGCCACATCGCCTGGCGTACGGTACTGGCGGGCGAAGTCGTTTCGGTTCCTGCCGGAACCATCCACGCCATCGGCGCGGGTCTCGTGATCGCGGAGATCCAGCAGCGCAGCGACGCAACGTTCCGCATGTTCGACTTCGGCCGTAGGCGTGAGCTTCATCTTGCGAGCGCCGCCGCCGTGGCAAACGCAGGGCCTGTCGAGCTTGGGCCGAAACCGAAGCGGCTCACCGATGAACGGACACTTCTGGTGTCCAACCCGCATTTCGCGTTCGAACGGATCGAACTGGCCCCGGGCTCCGCTTTCAGCCTCGAGGCGGAACGCGAGACCTGGTTGCTCGTTATCGGTGGCAGCGCTCGCGCCGGCAAACTGGGTGTCGCGGTTGGTGACGCCGTTTTTGCACAATCCGATAGCGTCGACTTGCTGGCCGGGCCCGACGGCATGGTGGGCCTTATTGCGTACGCCGGCGTCAGCGACACGGGCGCGCAGCGCCGCACGAAGCAGGATGCTTCGGATGCTGAGGAGGCCAAGATGCAGGTGCCGACATGATAGCCCTCACTCCAATAAAGGGGGCCCCAGTGCGTGGGTGCGCGGGAACCTTGCAATGAGACCACTCCAGCGCATTGCGTTCATCGGCAATCATCTTCCGCGCCGGTGCGGCATCGCCACCTTTACCCATGATCTGCATCGCGCAATCTCGACGGCCCGCCCGGCCCTGGAGACCGGAGTCGTTGCGATGAACGATCCTGGTGGCACCTATGATTATCCGGCGGCCGTGCGCTTCCAGATCGCGGAGGAGACAATTGATAGCTATGCCGAAGCTGCCGATTTCCTGAACAATGAGCGGTTCGACGTAGTTTGTCTGCAGCACGAGTACGGGATTTTTGGCGGCGAGGCCGGCGGACATATCGTCGAGCTTCTGCAACGTCTGACGATGCCTGTCGTTACCACGCTGCATACGGTGCTTCCGGCACCGACGCCGGCGCAACGCAACGTCATGGGGAAGATCATCGCCAGGTCGACGAAGGTTGTCGTCATGGCCGAGAAGGGTCGCGAATTTCTCCGGTCCGCGTACGACGTATCGCCGCAAAAGATCGAGGTGATCCCGCACGGGATCCCGGACTTCCCCTTTATGGAGACGAACGACGCGAAGGCCAAGTTCGGGTTCAGCGGAAAGACCGTCATTCTCACGTTCGGTCTGCTGTCACCAAGCAAAGGCATCGAGACAGTGATCGATGCCATGCCGGCAATCATCAAATCCTGCCCGAACGCCGTCTATGTCATTCTCGGCGCGACCCATCCAAATTTGGTTCGCGCGCAAGGCGAGGCCTATCGGGACAGCTTGACGGCCCGGGTGCGAGAGCTCGGCATCGAAGACCATGTCGCCTTCTTCGACCAGTTCGTCGGACAGGCCACGCTGCTGGACTTCATCTCGATGTGCGACGTCTACGCGACTCCCTATCTCAATGAAGCCCAGATGACATCGGGCACGCTGGCCTACAGCTTTGGATTGGGAAAAGCGGTCGTTTCGACACCCTACTGGCACGCCAGGGAGCTGTTGGACGACGGACGCGGAATTCTCGTTCCGTTTGGAGATGCGAAAGCGACGGGCTCGGAGATCGCGGCGTTGCTGACCAACGACGTTCGCCGGCACGCAATGCGCAAGCGTGCTTATTCGACGAGTCGATCAATGACATGGGCGCAATCGGCCAAGCGCTATCTGGCGGCATTCGAAGCGGCACACGAGCCGCGTCGGATCAGCGTGAGAACGCCAGTCGATCACGGAGCATTGTGGCGCCAAAGCAATGCTTTTCCTGCGATCCAAATGGGGCATTTCCTCTCGATGTGCGACAGCACGGGATTGCTTCAGCACGCCGTTCACTCGATACCCGACCGTGCTCACGGTTACTGCGTCGACGACAACGCCCGTGCCTTGCTCTTGTCGGTCGCGCTGGCGACCTTTGGCGAAACTCGCTTGTCTGAGCCCATGACAACGCGTTTTGCAGCCTTCATCCAGCACGCCTGGAACCCTGACACACGCCGGTTCCGCAACTTCATGAGCTATGATCGGAGGTGGCTCGAACCGCAGGGCTCCGAGGACAGTCACGGTCGGACACTGTGGGCGCTAGGCGAATGCGCACGCAGCGATACTGATCCGTCGCGCCGCAGGTGGGCTGCAGCCCTATTCAAAACCGCCCTGCCCGCCGTCGAGCAGTTCAAGTCTCCGCGAGCCTGGGCGTTTACGCTTTTGGGTTTGGACGCATATTGCGCGCTGGTCGTCGGCGATCTGGCAGCTGTCCGCCTGCGTGGGATACTGGCCGACAGGCTGGTTGCCGCCTTCCTGGCCGCAGAAACCAAGGACTGGTGCTGGTACGAAAATGTGCTCGCCTACGACAATGCACGCCTCGCGCAGGCACTGCTTGTCACAGGCGCCGCACTCAAGAAAACACCTCTGGTTACGATTGGCTTGTCATCCCTGCGCTGGCTTATGGCGCTACAGACCACTTCGGATGACCATTTCCGCCCCGTCGGCACTCAAAGCTTCGGCGTCAAGCAGAAGGCTCCGCGGGCATTCGATCAGCAACCCGTCGAGGCCGCCGCAGCGATCTCAGCCTGTCTGGCGGCATGGCGCGTGACCGGCAGCGGCGAGTGGACGGCTGGGGCGATGCGCGCCTTCGATTGGTACTTGGGTAGCAACGACCTCCAGACATCGCTGATCGACCCTGGCAACGGAGGTTGCCTGGACGGGCTCCATCCCGATCGTGCGAATGAGAACCGTGGGGCAGAGTCGGCAGTCTCCTATCTTCTCGGCCTTGCCGAGATGCGTCAGTTCGCACGCGCTGTTATGGTGACGCAGCACTCCGAACCAAAACAGAAGCTGCCTCTCAGCGCCTGAACCCACACCAATCTTCCAACGAGTAGCCGAGGGGGCCACTTTGTCTCAACCAGTGTTCTTGAACCGGCAGACCTTGTATCTGCGGCCGGACCCAGCCAGGGTCGTCGTGCGGCCCTTCAAGCCGGCAATCGAGCCTCGGGACCTCAACCCGACCGACAAGACACGCGCCAATCATATCGTAAGCAGGATTCTCGGGCTGGAGCCCGACATCGCTGAGCAGCAATTGAAGGACGTGCTCGACAACTTCGAAGGGCGTCACAGGAACCTGCTCAAGATTTTCGAAGGGCGTGCTGACGAGATGGAAGACGCCTTGGCGCCCCATGCGTCTTTGACGAAAACACAGCGCTACCTGGCCGGCGCCTATTTTCTGCACGAGTATTCGTTCGAGGCATCGGCCTTGTTCAATCCAAGCATCGTGCGCCACCCCGACCAATCGGGAGCACCTCATGGAGGGTGCCGATTCATACTGAGTCTTCGGGCCGTCGGCGAAGGTCACATTTCATCGTTGACCTTCCGATCCGGCTCTGTTGCCGCGAATGGAAGTGTCGCTATCGATCCAACGGCGCGCCTTGCCTCCGTACCTAAAGTCACGAACCGTACGGGAAGAGCCAATGGCGATGCTGTCGAGGTGACATTCGGACCCGACGAAGACCTGAGCGAACGCGTCATCTTTCCGATCACCGAGGCACAGGCCAACGGCATCGAGGATGCCCGCTTCGTTGAATTCGAGGACGAGGGTCGCAAGGCATTCTACGCAACTTACACAGCCTACAGCGGCAGGGGCATTCGGTCCGAACTGCTGGAAACGACGGACTTCCGATCTTTCCGCATGACGCCCATGAGTGGAACAGCAACGCGCAACAAGGGCATGGGTCTGTTCCCTCGTAAGATCAATGGCCGCTACGCGATGATCGGAAGGCAGGACAACGAAAACCTCCACCTGATCTACTCGGACGACCTCTACACATGGGATGGCGGTCAGTGTGTTCTTCAGCCCGCGTATCCGTGGGAATTCTTTCAGATCGGAAACTGCGGCTCGCCCATCGAACTCGACGAAGGCTGGCTATTGCTGACGCATGGTGTCGGACCGGTGCGGAAATACTCGATCGGAGCCGCCCTGTTGGACAAGAACGATCCGTCGAAAGTTCTTGCCCGTACGCGCGAGCCGCTGGTGCGGCCCGAGCCCACCGAGCGGGAGGGCTATGTACCAAACGTCGTGTATACGTGCGGCGCGATGCGCCACGGGGAGCGGATCATCCTGCCGTATGCGATTTCGGACACCTTCTCCAATTTCGCGACCATGAAGATTGCGGCACTCATCGAGGCACTCAATACCTGACCCTACCCCTCGGTCAGCGCTGGCGGTGCCACTCCATAACCGCCCGTTCGGCGGTCGAGGCTGCCCACTCTGCCATGTCAGCCACGTTCATCTGCCCAAGTGACCCTCACCACCAGCGAAGCCACGGTCGCTGTGATGGGGGTGAATCGCGATCTCGACCTGCCGTGTGATGGCGACTGTCGTTGCCCTTTCGATCGAAGTCTACGCGGCCTCGCCTGGAATATACGGACGCGAGTTCCTTGGCCGCGCGGGCACAAAGCCTCGACGCACGTGGACTTCGCAGTATGGGAAGCCAACGGTCTTCGGCTTTCCGCAGAAGTGGAAGTCCGGCCTCTGTGGATCTCCGATGGGCCAACGGCAGTCGTTTGCGTTGAGTGTGCAAACGGTCTTGCGCTGGTGAACGGGGATAACCGGGTCTCTGGACTGCGGCAGGTGGGGCTGCGGCTTTTTATTTTTGATCATAGATTATCATAAGCGATAACTGTCACATCTTAAATGATATAAGGAAACGTTCTCTCATATCTGAGAATTAGTTCGTTAGTCTCTCTGCGATGTGAGAAAGGCAGACGTACTGTGCCGGGACTAGACGCGGATACTGCCGTCGTGTCCTGCGATGTGCGGCAACGCCTCGTCTGCCACATGATCCGCAAATTGGCGTCCGTTTACGTTTTCGGCTGTCTCTGCCACACCGACGGTATGAGCGAGCGCTTGCAATCTCAGCAGGTTTGGCCCTGATGAGGACGCTTAGGCGTCGCAATCCGTTTTGAAAGAGGCCAATGGTGCGAGGAGACGCTCGACAGCCTCAGAGCGATCGATGGTCAATTGAGATGGCATGATGTTCTCTGCCGGGATGGTGTTTGTGGTTGCGGTCGCAATTGTGGCAAAGCTTTGCGTCGGGGGGCATGTGGGAAAATGAGCTGCTGATCAGGGCCGATCGCATGGCGGATGATGACGGTGCCAGCTTGCAAATCGGCTTCACTTTGACGGCGTCCAAGAATTTGGTGCGGCTGAAGAGCCAGTGTCCGGGAGGATCATCCCGCTGTCTCGAACGTGCTTTTGGCATTGCCGCCCCACGACCTGTCAGCCAGCTGATCATCGCCCGTACACCGACCTGTTCGACACGATGTTGAGGTCTGTTGAGTGCGGAGAAACAATGGGCCTCTCATCGGTTGGCAGCCCAGCGTGGAACACCATACGCGGCGTGCGGTTTGCGATGCTGGATGGTCTGACGTTCGTGCCCGTCTTGGTCACACACGACGCTCTAGACTATATCGAGCGCGTGCCTCCCGAAGGCGGCCCCTATCTCACGTGCTTTAACAGGCATCGGGGTCCAATCGAACAGGTCGCCAGCGCCAAGCACGAGCGCGGGGAGTGCGAGGAAGATGGCATGGTAATCGTGCACGCGCATGATCTGAAGACCGCAAGTCGATGAGGTTTTCGTGGTACGGCATGCGTGCCCAAAATCGAAACAGCTTAGTCGGCAATGGAGACCATTATGAACGGCACAGTAAAATTCTTTAACACTGCGAAGGGCTTTGGGTTTATTGAGCCTGATGAGGGCGGCAAAGACATATTCGTGCACGCAAGCGCACTGGAGATCGCCGGCATCCGCATGCTCAATGAGGGAGACAGAGTGAGTTTCGAGCTGGAAGACGATCGCAAGGGGAAGGGAAAGCAAGCCGCACAGATCAAGAAAATTTAGCACTTATCGCCACTTACTTGACGTTCATCTGCGTATTTCTTGCGCTGAGCGTCGCAACGCGAGGTAGAACCGCGCATCAGTCGCGCAAGGTTCACGATGCCTTGCAACAGAGGGATAGTCGGATGGCACGTGTCACAGTCGAAGATTGCGTCGACAAGATCCCCAACAGGTTCGAGCTCGTGCTCATCGCCGCTCATCGGGCGCGCGCCCTCACAAAGGGCTCAGCCGTCACAATCGAGCGTGAGAACGACAAGGACGCGGTCATTGCGCTACGCGAAATCGCGGAGAAGAGCATCGCAGCGGGTGACATGCGCGAGAGGCTCATTCATTCCATCCAGAAGCAGGTCGAGATCGATGAGCCGGAGGCAGCTGCAGCGCCGACGCTGCCGCGAGATTTTCGCCCCACACTTGGTCGCGACGATCCGACAATCGATGCGACCGTGGACACGATGACTGAAGAGGAACTTTTGCGCGGTTTGGAAAGACAGGCGCCGGACGAGCCGTCGACAAAGACTGAAGTCCTACCGTCGGCGGGGCGTGGCTACTGAGCAACTTAGCTTTCGTCGGAGGCCGTACACTCCGCTACTCTCATCTCCCACCACCCAACAGGTCCACAACCGTCGGAACACCTGAAAGACACCGTCCGCGGAAGGCTGCGGCGATGCACTCGGCGGCGGCGGGGACTGGGCCACCGGCTCCTTCTTCGCGGCCTTTGGATCAACAACCGTTTTCCTGGAACCGTCTGGCGCGGGCTGCGTGCCCGGAGGTGTCTGGCCCTGGGGACTTTCTGCCGGACTCCTCCGGAGGTCGTCTCTTTAGGGCCTGTCGGTCCCCGCGGCTGCGCCTCTCCTTTTGTCTCGGCGGTCCTCAAGAAATTTCGCGCGCTGGTGCGCAAAGCCGCCAAGTCTTATGCGCCGTGATCGCGTGTAAACCCGTTGAATTTCATTGGTAGCGAGTTGCACAAAAGAACCCCGGCATGCAACCGGACGCCCGCGCACGCCGATTGCGCCACCCAATTGATTTTGTGGGCGCATTGATGGTAGCGGAGGCCGGACTTGAACCGGCGACCTACGGATTATGATGCGACTGGTCATCGCCGTTATGCATTGATTTCGAAACGCAATTCTGCGGTCCGAGGATGGCCGGTTGCATCCGCGTTGCAACCGGACTGATCTACGCAAGCAGAGCCTTCTCGCCCTCCGCCAAAAGGTCCGCTTCATCGGGTTCTGGGAACAAGTGACCGTAGGTGTCAGTCGTCATCGC
>Ga0190272_10001004_pt1 | contig 13759 bp, 11 predicted proteins | sample Popmic504T_FD_133746 | JGI IMG/M metagenome (GOLD analysis project Ga0190272, IMG submission 133746) | Populus adjacent soil microbial communities from riparian zone of Shoshone River, Wyoming, USA - 504 T | ecosystem: Environmental > Terrestrial > Soil > Riparian zone | place: USA: Wyoming...
TGATGATGCCGCCGCCGGAAGGCGTCTGGGGCATGCCGCCCGACGTCCTGCAGACGGTGCCGGGATATTCCGCTGACGTTGAGAAGAGCCGAGCCGAAGCCCGCAAGATCATGGAGGGTCTCGGCTACAGCGACGCCAAGCCGCTCAAGGTGAAGGTGTCGACGCGCAACATCGCCATCTATCGCGACCCGGCGGTGATCCTGATCGACCAGCTCAAGAAGGTGCACATCGACGGGGAACTGGAGGTGATCGACACCAGCATCTGGCACGCCAAGGTCACGCGCGGCGAGTACGCCATCGGGCTGAACCTGACCGGTGTCGGCGTCGACGATCCGGACGTGAACCTCTACGAGAACTACAGCTGCGCTTCGGAGCGCAACCTCACCAAGTACTGCAACAAGGAGGTCGATGCGCTGATCGACAAGCAGTCGCAGGAGCCTGACATGGCCAAGCGCAAGCAGATCGTGTGGGAGATCGAGAAGCGATTGGCGGAAGACCTCGCGCGGCCGATCATCCTCTACGATCGGGCAGCGACGTGCTGGCAGCCCCACCTCAAGGGCTTCGTGCTGCACCACAACAGCATCTACAACAACTGGCGCTTCGAGGACGTGTGGCTGGATAAGTAGGCGCTAAGGCGGGACGGGCAGCAACGCAGCGCTCTGGAGCAAATCGTGGGAGCCTATCTGGTACGACGCTTCCTGCTGATGCTTCTGACGCTGTTCGGCATGTCGGTGCTGATCTTCGTGATGCTGCGCCTCGTGCCCGGCAACATCACGGACATCATCTTCGACTCCGCCGGCTTCGTGAACCCGGCGCAGAAAGCCAAGATCGAGCGCGAACTCGGTCTCGATCAGCCCATCGTGACGCAATACGTCACCTGGATCGCGGGACTCGCCAGGGGCGATCTCGGGTACGCGTTCGTCTCCGAGAAGCCCGCCATCGACGAGATCCTGCCCCGCATCCCAGTCACCGCCAAGCTTGCCGTGCTCGCGCTGCTTTTCTCGGTCCTGTTCGGCGTGCCTCTCGGCGTCATCAGCGCGGTGCGGCAGAACACGCCGCTCGACTATGCGCTCCGAGTGGTGAGTCTCAGCGGGCTCTCGCTGCCGTCGTTCTGGCTCGGCCTGCTTATCCTCATGGCCTTTGTGCACTGGTTCGGGTGGATCCCGATCTATCGGAGCACACCTGACAATCCATGGCAGGAACTGGCCCTGCTCAGCATCCCGGCGGCGGCGGTGGGGTTCCGCAGCTCGGCATTGGTGATGCGCCTGACACGTTCCTCCATGCTGGAGGTGCTGCGGCAGGACTATATCCGCACGGCACGTGCAAAGGGCGCCACCGAGCCTTCGGTCAACTATGAGCACGCGCTGCGCAATGCCGTGCTTCCCGTCGTGACCATCATCGGCATCGAGGCGGCATTCCTGATCGGCGGGCTGATCGTCACCGAGACCGTGTTCAACATCCCTGGTGTCGCGCGCTTCCTTGTCGAGGCGATACGCTGGCGCGACTACCCGATCGTGCAGAACCTTGTGATGTTCATCGCCGTGGTCGTCGTCTTCGTGAATTTCCTCGTCGACATGACCTACACGTTCCTCGATCCGCGCATCAAATACGAGGACTAGGAACGTGGCGGTCATCGATCATCAGGCTGAGCTGAACAGGGCGGGCGCCAACGTTCGCGGCAGACTGGGTGGGCTGCTGTTCTTCATCCGCCAGTATCCGCTGGGTGCGATTGGCGGGCTGATCATGATCGCGTTCCTGGCGACCGCAATATTCGCGCCCATGCTGGCCAATTACGATCCGCTGAGCACGAACGCTCGGGCCTCGCTCGCGCCCCCGGGTGGGGCACATGCGCTGGGTGCGGATTTCATGGGCCGTGACGTGCTCGCCCGCATCATCTATGGCGCCCGCATCTCCCTGGCTGTCGGTGTGGGCGCCACGGTGGTCGGATGCCTGATCGGGATGACCATCGGGCTGCTGTCGGGTTTTTTCGGCGGCTGGTTCGACCTTATCGTGCAGCGCTTGATGGACATCATGCAGTCGCTGCCGCTGCTGGTGATGGCGCTTGTGATGGCCGCGTCGCTGGGGCCCTCGCTGACCAACACCATCATCGCCATCGCCATACCGCTGGTGCCGAATGTGGCGCGCATCATCCGCTCCAACACGCTGTCGCTGCGCGAGATGCCGTTCGTGGAGGCCGCGCGCGCCGTCGGCATGAGCGAGACGCGGATCGCCATCCACCACGTGCTGCCCAACACGCTCGCGCCGCTGATCGTGCTGGCGACGGCGCAGCTCGGATCGGCAATCCTGGTTGAATCGGCACTTGCCTTCCTCGGCTTGGGCGTACCGGAGCCGCATCCATCGTGGGGCCGCATGCTCTCGGAATCGGCGGCCGAGTACGTGCGCACGGCGCCCTGGCTCGTGATCTTCCCGGGCATCGCGATCAGCGCCGTGGTGTTTGGGACCAATCTCCTGGGCGACGCCATCCGCGACATGCTCGATCCGCGACAGCGCTTCTAGATGGCCACGCTTGCAGCGCGCACCGAAACGCAGAAGGCCGCAACGGCGGGCAAGGGCGCCGTGCTCGAGGTTGAGGACCTCCAGACCTACTTCTACACGCGCAACGGGCTGGTGAAGGCGGTGGACGGCGTGTCGTTCTCGCTCCAGCGCGGTGAAACGCTGGCCATCGTCGGCGAATCCGGCTGCGGCAAGAGCGTGACGGCGCTCTCGCTCATGCGCCTCGTCGCCGATCCGCCCGGCCGCATCGTGGGCGGTTCGATGCGCCTCGACGGTGTGGATCTCGTAGGGCTCGATGCTGCCGCCATGCGCCTGGTCCGCGGCAAGGAGATCTCCATGATCTTCCAGGAGCCGATGACCTCGCTCAATCCGGTGATGACGATCGGCCGGCAGATCAGCGAGGCCCTGCTCCTGCACGAGACCAACTCGAGGAAGGCGGCGCTCGCCCGCGCGGTGGAGATGCTGAATTTGGTCGGCATCCCGGAGCCGCAGCAGCGCGTGAAGGAATATCCCCACCAGCTCTCCGGCGGCATGCGGCAGCGGGCGATGATCGCCATGGCGCTGGCGTGCAATCCCAAGGTGCTGATCGCCGACGAGCCGACGTCAGCGCTCGATGTCACCATCCAGGCGCAGATCCTGGAGTTGATTGCCAAGCTGCGCCGCGAGCTGGGTACGGCCGTGATCCTCATCACGCACGACCTCGGCGTCGTCGCCGAGACGGCAGAACGGGTCATTGTCATGTATGCCGGACGCAAGGTCGAGGAGGCGGGTGTCGGCGAGTTGTTCGCCCATCCCCTGCACCCCTACACGCGCGGCCTCATGAATTCCATTCCGCGCCTTGCTCTGATGCGCAGCGAGGGCGCCAAGGCGGCGACGCGGCTGCAGGAGATCCCCGGCATCGTCCCTGCGCTGAGCAATCTGCCCCCGGGATGCACGTTCGCTCCCCGCTGCGCCTTCGCTAGCGACGAATGCCGACGCGCCTATCCGCCCTATGAGCAGAAGCGCGACGGCCACTGGGCAGCGTGCTGGCACTCCGACAAGGTTGCGAGGGCCAGCGATGGCTGAGGGCGCGAACGGATCGGCGGGTGGCCCAGTGCTCGAGGTCGAGGGGCTAAAGAAGCACTTTCCCGTGCGCAAGGGCCTGCTGCGCCGGACGGTCGGCTACGTCTATGCCGTCGACGACGTCAGCTTCACGATCGGCGCAGGCGAGACGCTGGGTCTCGTCGGCGAGTCGGGCTGCGGGAAGACGACCATCGGGCGGACGATCCTGCGCCTGATAGAGCCGACCTCGGGAACGCTACGGCTGGCGGGCCACGACATTTCCAAGCTGGGGCGGTCCGAACTTCGGCCGTTCCGCCAGCAGATGCAGATCATCTTCCAGGACCCGTTCTCCTCGCTGAACCCCCGCATGCGCGCGGGCGAGATCGTCGCCGAGCCGCTCAAGGTCCACACGGACCTTGGCAGGGCCGCGCGCCGGGAGCGCGTCGCCCAGCTGTTCGACCGCGTCGGCCTGAGGGCGGCGCAGATGGACAACTTCCCGCATCAGTTCTCGGGCGGGCAGCGCCAGCGCATCGGCGTTGCGCGCGCGCTCGCGCTCAATCCGAAGCTGATCATTGGCGATGAGCCGGTATCGGCGCTCGATGTGTCCATTCAGGCGCAGGTGATCAATCTGCTGATGGACCTGCAGCGCGACTTGCGCCTCTCCTACCTGTTCATCTCGCACAACCTGGCAGTGGTCGAGCACATCAGCCATCGTATCGCGGTCATGTATCTGGGCCGCATCGTCGAGCACACCGACAAGACGACGCTCTTCACCAAGCCTCTGCACCCCTACACGGAAGCGCTCCTGGCAGCGGTGCCGGTTCCCGATCCCGCGATCAAGCGCGCCAAGAAGGTCGTACAGGGAGACGTGCCGAGCCCGCTGAAACCGCCGCCGGGCTGCCACTTCCACACCCGCTGCCCCTATGTGATGGATCGCTGCCGGATCGAGGTGCCCGCGCTGCGCGAGGTGGAGCCCGGCCACACCGTCGCGTGTCACCTGAGATAGAGCGCGAGCCGGCGAAGCCTAGGCCGCGCTCACGCCACGCTCGCACGAGGCCAGGAACATCTTCTCGATGTCGCGCATCGGGCGTGGCGGGCTGAAGAAGTAGCCCTGCATCTCCGTGCAGCCTTCGGCGCGCACCTTGTTCACCTGCTCCTCGGTTTCGACGCCTTCGGCGGTGGTGGTCATGCCGAGGTCGTGGCCGAGGTTGGCGACGGCGCGGAGGATCGCGAGCGAGCCTTCCGCCGTGTCGGAGAGGTCGCTGACGAAGCGGCGGTCGATCTTGATCTTGTCGAAGGGGAAGCTGCGCAGATAGCTGAGGCTGGAGTAGCCGGTGCCGAAATCGTCCATGGCGATCCGCACCCCGAGCGAGCGGAGCTGATGTAGCGTGGCAAGCGTCGCCGCATTGTCCTGCAGGAGGACGGACTCCGTTATCTCGAGCTCCAGGCGCTGTGCGGCGAGCCCTGACGCGGCAAGGGCTGCGAACACCATCTGCACGAGGTTCTGGGCCCGGAACTGGACGGGGGAGAGGTTGACGGCCACCTTGACGTGGCTCGGCCAGCTGGCTGCCTGCGCGCAGGCCTGCCGCAGCACCCATTCGCCGATCGGCACGATGAGGCCGGTTTCTTCGGCGACGGGAATGAACTGTGCGGGCGAGATGCTGCCGCGCACCGGATGATGCCAGCGCAGCAGCGCCTCGAAGCCTGAGATCTCATTGCGCTCGAGATTGACGACGGGCTGGTAGAAGAGCTCGAACTCTTTGTTGCCGAGCGCCGCCCTCAGGTCCACTTGCAACTGACGGCGCGCCTGCATGTCGGCATCCATGCCGACCTCGAAAAAGCGGTAGCTGCCCCGTCCTTCGGCCTTGGCGCGATGCAAGGCGATGTCGGCGTTGCGAAGCAGAGCGTCGGCTTCGTTGCCGTCGCCCGGCGAGACCGCGATGCCAAGACTGCCGCCGAGGATCACCGCCTGGCCCTCGTAGCTGAACGGGGCATCTAGGGCTTCGATGATGCGCGCGGCGAGGGAGGTCGCGGCGAAGGGTTGATCCGGTGCGATCTGCACGATGGAGAATTCGTCGCCGACCGGTCGGGCGATGGTGTCTACGTCGCCGACGCACGTGCGCAGCCGTTCGGCGACCTGACGCAGGAGATGGTCACCGGCGTGGTGGCCGAGCGTGTCGTTGATCTCCTTGAAGCTGTCGAGGTCGAGATTGAGCAGCGCGACGTTTTCGTTTTCACCCGTGTTGGCAATCGCCTCTTCCAGACGTGAGCGCAGCGAGGCACGATTGGGTAGGTCCGTCAGCGAGTCGTGCCGGGACATGTAGGCCATGCGCGCCTCTATGCGCCGGTACTCGGTGACGTCTTCGTGCGTCGAGAGCCAGCCTCCGCCCGCCATCGGATGCTGCTTGATGACGATCACCCGGCCGTCGGCGAGTTCGCGCATGCGCGTGAACGGGCGACGGTCTGCAGTAGAATTCAACACCTCGCGGACGTGCTCTTCGGGCGATTGGTCGACGTGCATACCGCTCGCCATGCGATGCTCGACGATGCTGCGGAAGGACGTGCCCGGCTGCGTGAGCTGCGGCGGCAAGGCATAGATGCGGGCATACGAGACATTGCAGACCACAAGATCCATGCTCTCGTCGAACATGCACAGACCCTGGGACATGTTGTTCAGCGCAGCGTCGAAACGCAGGTTCTGTACCTCGAGCTGGGCCTTCTGCTCTGTGAGTTCCTGCTTCTTTGTTTCCAGTTTCTGCAGCGCGCGATCGAGTGCGGACAGCGGAAGGCGCTGGAAGCAGTAGAAGGCTCCGAGGCCTAGGATCATGAAGGCAACGCCGACCCCGAGCGTGCCGAGAAAAACAGTGCCTGTGCTCAAAGCGACATGGAAATGACCCTTAAAGGCCGGAGAGTCGATCTTCGAACGCGCGCTGAGTTCCGGCCACCAAGGCGAGCGGCCCTGGAACATCACTGTTACCCCGGTCGCATCGGTCACCCAGCTTGCCACCAGCGGACTGTCGGCACGCTGGGTTGCGACCACGACATTGATGGCGATCTGGGTCATCCAGTCGATGGCCTTCTCGCCTCTGCCCATCTGCGCCTCGAGGTGGCGGGCGCCCAGCGAAGCCTGCTCATCGGCACGCTGCTGCAACTGACTGAAGGCGATCCAGGCGTAGAAGACCGGCGGCGCTACAACGGTAATGGCGGCGACAATGGCGCCAAGCCTTGCAATCACTGTGCGAGGAGACGCGAAGCGGGTGCGAAGGCGCGCCTGCAACTTGCGTAGCGGAGCACGCGCCATGCGCAAGCCGGCCAAAACGATCGGCCCTAAACCCCGTTCAAACAGTTTGAAGGGGAACTGCATGCACCTCAAACTCCACCACGACAACGTATTGGGGTGGAAGCTTAGGGGTGCATCCTAAAGAATTACCGAACTTAGGGTTTTCAAATCGTAGCAATCCGCAGATGTCGGACGGCGAGCCACCGCAGGCGCACAAGATGGTTTACGCCAATCGTGAACGAAACCTTGCGTTCGGCGTGCGCCTGGGAGCGCAGGGCGATCGGGGATCAGCGGTGAAAGCTTATGCGGCGCGACAGAGGGCCGATCTTGCTTCACGCCGCGCCGCCTCCGCGCACAATTCTGCCAAGTGCGCTTCTGCCGAGCCGATGTCACGTGCGGCCCCGACGCCCGCGCACGGGTCTGCATAGCAGCGCCAAAGATAGCGCGCCTCTGCTTTCACAACGGATCCCACAGGGAGGAAGGGATCGTCATTCAAATAAAAATTGATGACGCCAGTGTGGGGGCATCTGCGCTTTGACAACATGATGGAACTCCCGCCGACTTGGAGCGAACCTCCCAGCCATATTCAGGCGACTGCATAATATGACCAGATTGCTGCCGATGTACCGCTTCGACGAAGGGGCTGGATAAGTTTCTGTTTACAACTGTCGGATCCTCAGACAGCCAACCGATTTCGCGCAAGCTCTTGCGCTGCGGCGGAACTCTGTTGCGCTTGCGAAAAGGTTGGGGCTGCGCGCACCGACAGCGCATCCAAGGGTAGCAAGCAAGGACCCGAATCTGGGTCCTCGGCTCGGACAGTTGGAACTCGAGGGCTGGATGGCGGAGCACATAGGAAAGCCGACAGAACCTGAAGCGTGGCCGTGCCGGAGCTTGCGTCACTTCCGAGCTGCGTTAAAGCTTGCGATGACCGTTGTCTGCAAACTAGCATCTCCTTGCATTTCCAAAAGTGCCTCTCCCATGCCGGCTCGACGATTGCTCATTCTCCTTCTGCTTTTTTCTATGGCGCACATCCCTGCGCACGCACAGCTTCGCGGCCATGGTGGACCTGTGCGAGCGCTGGCTGTCTCCGGCGACGGCAAACGGCTGGTCTCCGGCAGCTTCGATACCACGGCCATCACCTGGACGTTGGCGACCGGCGCCGCCGCGAAAGTGCTGCGGTTTCACGAGGGCTCTGTAAACGCTGTTGCTTTTCTCCCCGATGGTCGCCTCGCGACCAGTGGCGAGGATACACGGATCGCGATATGGGAGGCTGGCGCCGACAAGCCGGCACACGCACTCGCAGGACACACGGCGCCGGTTGTCGGCCTCGCCGTTTCACCTGATGGAAGGACTCTGGCATCCGCGAGCTGGGACGGCACGGCGCGTCTGTGGCCGCTGACCGGCGGCGCGCCGCGCGTGCTCGACGGACACCAACAGAATGTCAACGGCATCGCTTTCATGCCGGACGGCCGTGCCGTCGTCACCTCTGGGTACGACCTAACCTTGCGCATCTGGCCTTTGGCCGGCGGTTCAGCCAGAATCGTAACGCTCCCCTCGCCGCTCAACGCCGTTGCGGTGGTTCCCGGCGGCGGCATCGTTACCGCCGGGGCCACCGGCAAGGTATTTTTCCTTTCGGATGCCGGAGAGTTGCAGAACGAGATCGAGGCTGCCGCGGTGCCTATAATCGCTCTTGCCGCGTCAGCCGACGGCAAGTTCATTGCGGCCTCCAGCATCAGGGGCGCCGTTGCAATCATCTCCAGTGATAACCGCAAGCTGGAGCGCACGCTGATCGGCCCGGGGCTGCCCGCGTGGTCAATAGCGTTCCTGCCGAACAACCGAGACCTGGTCACAGGCGGCACCGATCGCCTGATTCGCTTTTGGAATGTTCTGACAGGCGAACACGTCGGCGAGGTTGTGATGAGCGGGCCAGCCGATCCGCTGGCGGCCTACGAGGGTGACCGTGGCGCCGAGGTTTACCGCGCCTGCATCGCCTGCCATACGCTCAAGGCTGACGATGGCGCGCGCGCGGGCCCCACGCTCGCCGGAATCCTTGGCCGTCGCATTGCCACGCTGCCTGGCTACGACTATTCGCCGGCGCTAAAGAAACTCGACATCATCTGGACACCCGAGACGGTGTCAAAGCTCTTCGAGATCGGCCCTTCTGTCTACACGCCCGGCACCAAGATGCCCGAGCAAAGAGTGGGTGCGGAAGACCGCGCGGCGCTTGTTAAGTTTCTAGAGAAAGTGACCGTGAAGCGCTAAGCACCGAGCGGCACGCCGCCCGCTGCCAGAAAGCTCACACTCAGGTTGAGGCATCATTCTTGCCGCTTTTTGCTTTCCTATCCTCCTCTTCTTTCGCCTCCCGCTCGCGCAAATAGTCATCTGTCGTGCGCGGCGGCGCGCGTGGAGGTGATCCGTAGGGATCGAAGTCCTGCTCTGTGATGACCGCGACGCGGCAGTCATCGCACATCTTGATCACGTCGAGCCGGCCCGGCGCGTCCTTGTACATCCAGTGGCTCGCCTGGAGTTTCTGTGCGACGCGTTCGATCGTGCTCTTCACCCCGAACGGCTTGCCGCAGCGAATGCAGCAGAAGGGCTGCTCTTCCTTGAGGGTGCGCGGCGAACCGGTCGCCGCGCGGAAATCGAGCTGCGGCTTCAGGGTGATGACCTTCTCGGGGCAGGTCGCCTTGCACAGTCCGCACTGCACGCAGGCGTCCTCGGCAAAGCGCAGCATCGGACGCTCGGGATCGTCGGTCAGTGCGCCCGTCGGACAAGCCGATACGCAGGCAAGGCAAAGGGTGCAGCCGGCAACGTCAATCTCCACGGATCCGAACGGCGAGCCTTGCGGGAGAGGCACGACGTTGGGCTGCGCCGGCGCCACGCTGTGCAGCTCCCGCAGCGCCGTGCGCATGAGGCCGCGCTTGGCACCTGTAGGCGTGAACGTCGCGCGACGAGGCGCTGCGGGCAGTCGCGGCATCGCGCGCAACGCTGTGCCCAGGATGTCGGGGTCGTCCGTGGGAATCAGCGCTATCCTTTCGTCGCCGAAACCGAGGCTTCGCAGGACCGGGGTCGCCAGCGCGATCACGCCATGCAGTCCGGCGATGTCGTGCCGCGGCCGCTCGCGCACCAGAAAGCGCACCGCGGAAGCCCCATAGGCAAAGGCCGCCGCGATCGTCTCGATACCGATCTGCGTCACCTCATTGACCGCCATCGGAATGGCGTTGGCGGGAAGCCCGTGGCCGTGCCGCGCCAAGGCGTCGACCAGCGGCCACCCATGCGCTTCGTCATGGAAAAGAATGACGCCCAGTTCGCCGCCCGCGTCGTGATACGCGGAGAGAAGCGTGCGCAGCTTGCGCATGAGCGCGTCCGAGGGCGGCAGTGCATAGGACGCCGCGCCGGTCGGGCACACGGCGGCGCACTGCCCGCAACCGCCGCAAATGTGCGGATCGATGGCGACATGGTTGCCGTCCGGACTGATGGCGCCCGCTGGGCAAAGGTCGAGGCAACGCGTGCATCCCGTAATGCGCGAGCGCGAATGCGCGCAGAGATGGTCGGAGAAGCTCACGTACCGCGGCTTCTCGAAGGTGCCGACCAGATCGCGCGCCTTCAGGACCGCTTCCAGCGTTGCCTTTGCATCGTCGGGATCAGCCCGCAGGTATCCCTCGCGCAAATCCGCCGCGGAGAACAATGGAGGGCCGCCGGACAGATCGAGAATGATGTCGCAGTGCGAGATCGTTCCGTTGCGCGCATCGCCGAACGAGAGCACCGCGCGCGAGGACGGGGCGGGCTGTGCAAACCCGTCGACCACGACCTCGAAGGTGCCAAGGTATCCCTTCGCCGCGCGGATCACACCTTTGACAATCGGAAAAACGCTGCGGCGGGGGGGAGAAATTGCGGCGGGTGGCTTGATCAGCACCGTGACGTCGAGGTGCTCCTCGAGCAGGTTGCCCGCTTCGACGGCGCGCTCGTCGCTTCCGTAGATGAGCACCACGCCTTCGCTTTCCAGCGCGACCCCTGGCACGTCGGGCATGGTCTCGGTCGCCGCGGCGAGGAGCGCTGCCATCTTCGGGCCCGCAGCCTTGCCGTCGGCGGACCAGCCCGCCGCCTCGCGGATGTTGACGTAGGCAATCGCATCCGTCCTTCCGGTCTCCGCGGCGACCTCATCGAACAGTGGGGCTTCCTGGGTGCATCCAACGATTAGTGGGCCTGCCTCCTGCATCAGCGCGCGAAATCGGTCCAGCTCTGTGCGGCACAGTTGGTTGGCCGTCGTGACGTTCGCCCCGCGGCAGGCCTTGCGCACGCTGCCTGCGTCCAAGGATATCGTGTCCTCGCACGAGCAGATGACGATATTCCCGGTATGATCGGGCATCCGATGGGCGTCCTCGCGGTCACGGCTCAGGTTTAAGCGGCGCACTGTCGGCCGGGGCCAAGCGCGACTATAATTGTTCTAAGGTAGTATCGCGAATCTCGAAGGGTTAACTCGTCGCCATGCGCAGCGGTTCGGGCAGTTCACTGGCATCGGGGATCGTTCTTCCCCCGCCGTTCCGCCTCGTTACGCTGCGGGAGATCGGTGACGCGTTTGCCCATGCCAGGCAGATCGCATCTGAAGCCGGTGCGGGCACGCTGGTGCACGTAGGGCGCTTCGATCTCGTAGAGTTCGCTGTCGTGCTTGAGCCTGAGGAGCCTTTGCGAACGGCCCGGCGTGCGTTCTTCGCGGGAATGGTTGCACTGCGCGACGCGCTCCTCTCCCATGCCCCGCCGGAGCGGCCGATCACTTTCACATGGCCAGACGCCGTTCACGTCGATGGTGGTCTCGTCGGCGGCGGCCGGCTCGCCTGGCCGCAGGATGCCTCAGAGACGGAGCCTCCCGATTGGCTCGTTTTCGGCGGCAGCATCCGCACCGTGGCGATGAGCGAGAAGGAGGCCGGTTTGCGCCCTCTCATTGCGGCGCTCGAGGAGGAGGGTTTCGACGATCTCGGTTCGGGCCGCCTGGTTGAAAGCTTTGCGCGTCACCTGATGTTTGCCCTCGATGCTTGGCGCGCGAACGAATTCGCGACCGTGACGCAAACCTACTTGCAGCACCTTACCGTCGAAAAGGGCGCCATCCCGGCCCTGGAATCGAACGGGGACCTCCTCGTGCGCTGGCGCGGCAGGAAGGAGGCTGACCGCCACGAGCTCGCAAGCGCGCTGCGCATTCCATCGTGGCTCGACGCCCAGACGGGAGGGCCGCGAGGATGAAATTGCTGCGCACCATCCGGCTCGATCCCTCGGATACCTTTGTTTTCGAACGTGCGGCCGAGCCTGGGGAGTGGGCGGTTCCCGGCGCCTTCGTCTTTGCGCGCTCCGACTTCGCTGCGCTGGAAGGCCGCCGTCGCGCTGCGTTCCGCTCCGGCTTCCTTGGGGTGGACAGTTTCGGCTGGTCCACCCTGGTGCAGGTCGTTGATGCCGGCCCGGATGACCGGCTGGCCGCTGTTGAACTCCTCGCCAGGCGACTTGTGGAGCGGTTCGGCGCCCCGAACATCGACGCGGCTATGCCTGCAGCAGAGGAGGAGATTGCCTTCGCAGCCTCGCTGGCCGATCACCCGAAAGGGATGCTCGTGGCGATGGCGCGCAAGTACGAAGACGGCGCGATCCGTGAGGCTTTCCGCACCTTGACGCCAAGCGTCGGTCCCAAGCCCCTCAAGGCCTATGCATTCCTCGAAGTGGTCGGCGAGGAGGAACCTGCCGACGAGGTAGACTTGCTTTCGCTGGGCAAGGGAGAACGCCGTTGAGCGAGCGCCGCGACTTCTGGCTCTCCTGCGGCCACCACCTCCTCGATCGGAACGAGGGCGGCGGACTGGTCGTCACGGATGAGTTCCTCAAGGTCTACCTTGCACGTCCGGAGATCGCACCGCCTGCAGAGGCGTGCGCTGCCGAGCGCGCTTTGCACGCTGCGCTTCTGAAATCCCCTCGGCAGTCTGTCAGCGCCGCGGATATTTCGGCCATTGCCGATGGCGACGCACGCGACAACTGGCAGGTCATGGTCGGCTTCCGCGACCATCTCCTGCGGCATCCGACGCTTGAGGCTGCCTACATCGATATCGTGCGGCGCAACCTGAATATCCCCTATCTTTTTCAGAACCAGATTGTCCACGTCGTCCTGCGCAACGTCCTGGACGATTGCGACGACGCCTTCGTGCTGCGTGCCGCCGAACTCTTTTTCCGGTCGCAGAAGCTCACCCTGCATGAAGGATCGCTCGTGGCGGCCGACGAGGAGACGGTCTCGGGGATCGGCAACAAGCCGCTCTCCCCCCTCGTGTCTATGCTTGGCCTTCCCGCCGCCGCCGAGATCGACGTCCTGAACGAAGACAATGCGGACACCTATTGGGCCCGCAGCGACCTGTTCGATATGGCACTCGACCTTACGGCGCGCCGGCGCGGGATCGAAGCCTTGGCAGTCGTGGTCGAGCGCTGGATCGAGCACATGCTCGGGGTCGAGGTTGACGTGGAACCGTTAGCCGCGCTCGAGGATGCCACCCTGACCTGGTACGTGGGCCTCGACGTCGACGGAACGAGCATCGGCGACGCGCTTTGGAAGGGCGAAGAGCTCGAAGACGCGGTGCAGCGGCGCCTTGTCGGGTTATTCCGACTGACCTTCGCCGACCCGAATGTGGTGGTTGAGAAAGTGCGCGGAGAGCCGATCTATCTGATGAGTGCAATGTCTCCCGATAAGGTCCTGCGCCTGAAGCCGCAAAATCTGATAACTGGCCTGCCCGTGCGCCACCTGGAGGTAATGATTTGAGCGTTATTGCACTCCTCAGCATGCCGGTCGGCGTCGTTGTCGAACGGCACAAGGCAACCAGCCCGTGGCTGGATTACGTGTGGCGTCCGGCCACCGTTTTGCCCGGAGTTCCTTCGGCGGCTCCGTGGACGCTGCTGGGCACA
>Ga0190272_10001006_pt1 | contig 13755 bp, 11 predicted proteins | sample Popmic504T_FD_133746 | JGI IMG/M metagenome (GOLD analysis project Ga0190272, IMG submission 133746) | Populus adjacent soil microbial communities from riparian zone of Shoshone River, Wyoming, USA - 504 T | ecosystem: Environmental > Terrestrial > Soil > Riparian zone | place: USA: Wyoming...
ATAGGCGGCGGCTCCTTCTTTTACGAGACAGGCAGCGGAATCTTTTACACCGACGCGGAGCTGCACGCCGTGCGTGGGGAGAAGGAGAAAAGCCTCGAAGCCCTCCGATCGACGCTGACGCTGCCGGATGATGGGTTAATCCCGATCGGGTCGCTGCCCGTCGCGATCGAAGATTCGCCGCTCCTGGAATCACTGCGCGATACCGCCGGTTTCGCCGAGTTTCGCAACGAAGTCGCGCGCCGCCGCGCCATCATGAAGCGGCGCGTGGAAGCCATGCGCGACCAACTTGGCCTCGCCGCGGAGTGACTGCGTATCTATGGACGACTTGCCTCCCCCCCCGCAAAACGCCCTGTTCTCGCTCCTGGCCGGCGTTCCGTTAAGACAACTGTAATAATGGAGTAACTCCTTTCCTAACGCACGAGTGCAAGAGGTGATACCGCCGAATATGATTGCCTGCTTCACCGACGACAGCGACGATCTCGAGCGTAAGATGGAACATCATCACGTGCGCGGCTGGCCAGTGACGAATCGCGAGCAGCACCTGGCCGGGATGGTATCCTCCGCGCAGCTCGAGGAAATGTCGTTAGGCCAATTGTTCTCGACAACATGAAGAAGGCGGCCGCAGAAGCACGATTTCTCGCGCGCGACGAACCGGGCGAGCTGCAGGTGGCGAGGACGGAGGGCAGCTTCGTCTTCGACGAGAAAGGCCGGAGATACATCGACTTCATGATGGGTTGGTGTGTGGGGAACTTCGGCTGGGGTAACGCCGTTCTGGTGAAGGAAGCGAAGACGTTTCGCGGTCCCGATTACGTTTATCCCGGCTACTCCTACGCGCCTTGGGCAGAGCTGGCGAAGCTGCTCGTCTCGATCGCGCCCCCCGGCCTAACGAAAGCTTTTCGCGCCACCGGCGGATCGGAAGCGGTCGATCTCGCGCTGCAGGCGGCCATGATTCACACCGGCCGGCGCGGGTTCATTTCACTGGAGGAGAGCTATCACGGCAACTCGCTCGGCGGCTTGAGCGTCGGCGACTCGGAGAACCGCGAGCACGTCAGGAATCTGCTGCCGCATTGCTCCAAGATTAAACCGCCGCTCAACGAGCAGGCGCTCGACAAGGTCGAGACGCGATTGAAGGGGCGCAATGTCGCCGCGTTCATCATGGAGCCGATCAGCATCAATCTCGGCGTGCTCATTCCCGAACAGCGTTTCATGCAAGGCCTGCAACGCCTCTGCCGGAAGTACGGCACCCTGCTCATCGCCGACGAAGTGGCGACCGGCTTCGGCCGCACCGGCAAGCTTTTCGCGAGCGAGCATTTCGATCTTCGTCCGGACATCATGTGCGTGGCGAAAGCGATCACAGGCGGCCTCGGCGGCATGGGAGCGACCTTGATGACCGCGCCCGTCGCGAAGTCGATGGAAGAACACGGCAGCTTCTACTCGACCTACGGCTGGCACCCGCGCAGCGTCGATGTGTCGATCGCCGCGCTGCGTTACATCATCAAGCACGAGAAACGGCTCCTCCGAAACGCGGCCAGGCTAAGCGACTATATCGCCGAGCGACTCTCGCAGATTCCATTCAAGGGCCGCGCCAGCATCCACCACAAAGGACTGGCCTTCGGGATCGAGCTCGAGGACGAAGATTACGCCTCGCAACTGCAACAGAAGTCTCGCCGCCGCGGCCTCCTCTTCTCCCACGAAAGCGGCTCCACCCTGCTCCTCCTGCCCGCGCTCAACATGGAGCGTTCGGTTGCTGAAAAGGGATTGGATATCCTGGAAAGCTGCGCCTGACGGCCCTGCGAGCCGCGCTTCGAGAAACTTCTCCTTTCGCTTGCACCCAAGTAAGATTCCGGGCAGGAGCCGATAATTGATTCTCGCCGACAGGCTGGCGACTTGTGATAAAACCCTCCCGCGCGGATCGACGCGCCTGGATGAGCAGCCCGAAAAACTTGCCTGTCGGCGCAGATGCGAACCGAGCTGATCGGGCCAACGAGATGCGTCTCCGTTGGCTGGGAGTCCTGATGCTGCTGGCCCTGGTGGCGTTGACGGTCTTTCGCTCTCATCTCGGGACACGGCTGGACAGTTTTACAGTCGACGAGGCGTACCACATCGTCGCTGGAACATCATACGTGCGGACGGGCGATTTCCGCTTGAACCCCGAGCATCCACCGCTGGTAAAGCTGTGGCTCGGAGCGACCATGCCGGAGAGCTTCAAGTTACGGCCCTTTCAGCCGCTGAACGAGAAGGTCGCGGAGCGTGATTTCACGGAGGAGACGATGTTCTACGACAACGACTCGGCCGGGGTGCAAACGCGCGCGCGGATCAGCCTCTGGGCGTTCGCCGCTCTTCTCCTGCTGGCGTTTGGCTTGCTCCTTTGGCGGGCCGCCGGCTTCGCGTGGGCCGCCGGGGCTCTCGCGTATCTCGCGATCGAGCCGACTGTGGCCGCCCACCTGCCGGTGGCAATGACAGATCTGCCTCTCGCGCTGACGCTCGGCATCACCATCGTGGCAGGCGCCCTGGCGATCTCGACGTGGCAGTGGCGATGGATCGTTGTCCTCGGGATAGCAATCGGTTGCGCGCTCGGGAGCAAACATTCCGCTCTGCCGGGCCTTATCGGAATCGCAGCCGTTGGTTGCGCGGCGGCGGTGCGCGCCAGCTGGCGCGGTGGTTTGCGACCGGCGCTGAGCCGATTCGGAAAACTCGCGGCAGCCGGATTGATCGGATGGTTGCTGCTTTGGGCTCAATATGGCGGCCGCTTTCATGCTTCGAGCGATGGGACGGACCCGTTTAATTCTACGATGTCCCAGAAGGCGAACGATCTCAGGAGCGGTTCGAAGAGCCTGATCTCGCTCGCCGACCGATGGAAGCTGCTGCCGCGGGCTTACCTCTGGGGTTTAGCCGATACAGTCCGAACCGGAGTCGAGGGCCGCGGCCTGCATCATCTGCTTTTCGGGAGGTGGCACAAAGGAAGCGCGCCGGCGCTTTTCTGGCCCGGATTGATCGCGGCGAAAACACCGCTGTTTATGCTCGCGCTCTGCCTGCTCGGTGCGATTGCGCTGTGGCGGGCGCCGCTTTCTCGCGAGCACCGATTCCTGATCCTGTGCACGGCAGGAGTTTTCATCATGCATTTGATCACGCTGGCGAGCTCGAAAGGGACCTGGGGAGGCGTTCGCCATGCGCTCCCGATTCTACTTTGCCTGTCGATTACCGCCGGAGCTCTGGCGTGGCGGGCGTGGCAATCGCGGAGTCGCCTGCTGGGCGCCGCCTTTGTGGGTTGCTGGTTGCTGGCCGCGGGCACCACGATCCGCGAACCGCGTGCCTGGGAATATCACAACCAGTTCGCTGGCGGCACCAGTGGCGCCTACCGCTCGTTTACAAATGAAGGGCTCGATCTCGGGCAGCGCTATCGCGAGTTCAGGACTCTTTACGATGCGGTGATTCGACCGTCTGGGAAGCCGTTCTACAGCACCTACTGGTTTGGGGAAGAACAGGCGAAGGCTGACCGCATCCACTACTCGCGATTCTGCCCCACGCTCGAAGACACAAATATCGAAGGCGTTTACGACGGTTATTACCTCGTCGGCACCGGTTTACTCATCCCCATTCCGCATGAGCACTGGGATCCGGGAATCTTCAACGGACTGGAACGCGTGGCGCGTCTGGGAAACATCGTCGTATTCCGCGGCCGTCTCGTCGCGCCGGTGATTCGCGCCAACAGCATGCGCGAGAACCTCATCGAAGCGATCTATAAGGAGCCGAATCCGAACTGGGAGCTGATTGCCGCGAAGCTGGCCGAGATCCTGACCGTCCAGCCGTGGAGCGAAGGCACCGCTATTCTGCTCGGCAACGCATCGCTCAAGCTCGAGCGCCGGGACGAGGCCATCCGAGCGTATGAGCACGCCTTGCGGGAGATGGAAACCTTCGATCCCGCGCAGACCGACGTGAAACAGCAGATTGCGCGATTGCAGGCAGGAGAGCCGATGGCAACGGTCCAGCCGCTCCGCAGTGCCTTCATCGAGTAGTCGCGACGCGCCGGACGCTGAGCCTGCCGTGCCTGCACGGCTGTTTCAAATCGATGCTGACGTTGCCGGATGATGGGTTGCGATGTCTGGGGAGCGCGCGCGCCCTCGCGTGCCGGTTGCGGCGCCCTCGCCGCAACACTGGATCGAGATATTATCCGGTTGGGAGAACGAAAACGAAAGGTCGCGATGACGAGGGCGTCATCACCGGCACGCGAGGGCGCGTGCGCTCCCCGGTGGCGATCGAAGATTCGCCGCTCTTCGAATCACTCGCGACACTCCGGAGTTGGCGGCGTTTCGCAACGAGTCGCGCGCCGACGGGCCATCATGAAGGGGCGCGTGGAAGCCATGCGCGTCCAACTCGGGCTCGCCGCGGAATGACTGCGTGCTCATGGAACGACGGGCTGCCGGCCGCGGTCGTCATGTTCTCGTGTGCAGGCCGTCGAGGGCCGCGGTCGGACCGGAGTAAACTTTGCTCATGTGGGCAAAATCTGATACGGAACAGGTGGTTTGGTTTGGGGAATTGGGAGGTCCCGCTGGTCTGAGTCAAACGACGGCCACCACCGATGAACAGGCAAAAGAGGCGAACCGACCCATTGACCTCGCCAACGCCGTACTTTGTCTCGCCGAGCCGTCGAATTTTCGCCACCGTTACAGCGTGCGGTATATCGGCTCCAAAACCTCGACACTTCCGAACCTTGCCGCATTGATTTCTGCTCGTGTTCCCCGCGGCACTTTCTGCGATTGTTTCGGGGGTGTCGGAACCGTCGGCGCGCACTTTAAGTCTCTCGGCTATCAGGTGTGGACCGGCGACGTTCTCCGATTCGCCCATTTCTTTCAAATCGCGCGCATCCGACGGCACCGCGCGCCTGCGTTTCGTCGCCTGCGAGCTGCGATCGGAATTACCGCGTGTGATGATGTCGTATGCCTGCTACGCGACGCGAGGAGATCTCAGGGATGGTTCATTGAAGAATATTCAAAGAAACGGTCGTACTTCACCCAAAACAATGCGCGGAAGATCCAGGGATGCTGGTGCACGATTCGAGAGTGGGCAGCGAATGGCTGGTTAACCGCCGAAGAACATGCGGTGCTGCTCGCTTCGTTGATTAACAGCATGGACAAAGTAGCTAACACCGCTGGCACCTATTACGCTTTCCTCAAGAAATGGCACCGCAAAGCCCTTCAGGCATTTCGCTTTGAATTGCTTGCGCCGACAGCCGGTGAATCGGAGTGCCAGTGCCTGTTCGACTCAGCCCATCGCCTGGTCGAACGGCGGCGGTTCGATGTCCTGTACTTGGATCCTCCGTACAACGAGCGTTCTTACGCACACTATTATCATTTGCCGGAGACGATCGCGAGCGGATGCCCCCGAGAAGTGAAGGGAATGGCCGGAACGCCCGTTCAGGCGCTGCGGCGTTCGGTGTTCAACGACTCCACTTTGGCCGCCACGGCTTTGAATGTTTTACTCGAAACAGCCCGCTTTCGTCTGCTCGCGTTCCACTATTCGGATGACGGACTGATATCGCCGGAGCAAGTACGCGGGATCTTGACCGCGCATGGCACCCTCGAGGAATTTCAGCTGGCGAGTCGCGGATATACGACGCAGAGAACCAAACGCAGGGTGAAACACCGTTTGTTTTTGATCACAAGTGCCTGATTTACTTCCCACCTCGACCGACGATTTGGATGCGTTACGACGTTTTGCTGCAATGCGCCTCGTTGTGGCAGATCTCGACGGAACCTTGTTCCCGAGTCCTCTCGCCGCAAAGATTCAACACGCGATCCGGAGCCTACGGTACTATCGTGTTCGGTTTACTCTCGCAACCGGTCGCACGTTTGGGGGCGTTCGCGAACTGTATGAGCGCCTCTCATTGCCGGCCGGAACACCGCTCGTGCTATACAACGGCAGCGTCGTTATCGAAGGAGGCACGGGGCGTATTCTCCACCGAGTCACGATCCCAGCGGCTTCTATTGAGCAAGTACTCCACCGGGCGCGAAATTACAGATGTGAGGTGTTTGGCTATTCCTGTAGCTATCCTGTCGAAGTAGGGTCCGATCGTCTTGGAGTCATAGAGCAGGTGTTCGGATGCCGATTTGGCTCAAGCCGGACACGTCGTGCAGCAAGAGACTTTAATCGCAACGAAATCAATTGGCTTTCGCCCACTCACCTATCATCGATACCATTGCCATCGGCTGTCCTCATCAGTGCCGATGACGCTGCAATGCTCGATGCGCTCGCTCGGGATCTCAGAGCCATACCGGAGGTAAACGTGACCCGGAGCGGCACTGTTTACCTCGAATTGCGTCCCGCCTTTAGTAACAAGGCGGCGGGTCTTGCCACCGTAGCGTCGTGTTTAGATGTCGGCGCTGAGGAGGTTCTCGCCATCGGCGATCACGACAATGACGCGGAGATGCTCGCTTGGGCTGGTATCGGCGTCGTAATTTCGAATGCGTCAGTTGTTGCGAGACAAAACGCCGATTACGTCTGCCGACGCAATACGTTCGAAGGAGTTGTTGAAGTTCTTAATATCGTTCGCCAAGCGAAGCGCTACTTTCCCGGTCGGACCCGCAAAACAGCGATTGCATGAAAGACACGGCTAAGTGGCTGACCGAGGCTCGTCGTACCACAGAAGATCTCAATACGCGCTGGAGCACCTTGGAGGAGTTCAGCAATATCCTCCGAGCTCTGCTCTGCCGACCCGATTCTCCAGTGGGCCGGCTTATGCTTCGGTTTGAATCCCCAGCGCCATTCGAACGTATCGATGTCGACGTGGCCTGCGACGAGCCACTTGTCTCTGGCGAGCCGACCGGCACATGGATTACGGAGCTTTCCGATAACCGACCGAGTAGCTGTCATGTCAGTTGGTGGAAGCGCGCGAATATCAATTTCCCGCAACCGAAACTTCAGCAGGTGATCGAGCAAATTATCACCGGTTTCTGGAAGCCCGACGTCCGGACAGAAACGGCCGGCATCGCCGATCTTAAGCGGGTCGCAGAGGTTGCGGAACTCGCCGACGCTACGCTCGCGGCGCGGCCGAGCGAAGCTCCCGCAGCCGCACTATGCTGCGACCTCGACAACTTCAAGTCGGTCAATACGGCGCAGGGGAAGCCTGAAGGGAACCGTGTGATCCGCGCATTCGGCGCCGTGCTCGAGAGATGTGCTGGGAAGAGCGCAATCGTGTTTCACAATGGCGGAGATGAGTTCGTCGTCTTGATGCCTACTGGTGGTGCATTCCAAGCTTTATTGCTCGCGAACAGAATCGCTGCCACGATGCGGGATTGGGTCGAATCACACACAGCCTTCGACGTGACTGCCTCGATCGGAATAGCTGTCACCGCACCGTTCGCCGTCGAAGATTTCAAAGCTCTTGTCGGCCGCGGCGAGCAGACGCTGGAGCGTGAACTCAAAGCGAAGGGCAGAGAACTGCATGATTTGCGGGGATCCGCGCGTATCGATGGCGGTGAAGGAGAAAGTTCGGGAAGCCAGTGCCCGGCTGAAGATATGTTCGCTCTCGCAAAGGCGGTCGTTCAAAGCGGCGCTCTTTCTGACGAGCCCTTTTCGAATCCGTGGTTGAATGCACTAGCGGCTATGGTTTACCGCACGGTTTTGGAACGTGAGGACAAGTGGCGTGAAGTGCTTCCAACGACGGTCGCCAAATACCTGGACTGGACAAAACCGACGCAGGATGGCGTTGCAGTGCACCCGTGTAACTTTGGGTATGCTGGTGGTTCGCTCATCACACCATTGATGTCGAACGTCGAGTGCGCTTTCGCGGTCGCGCACGGCATTTCTCGGGTGTCCGCCAGCTACACACCGCCGTCGGGCGTTTTCTCGATTCGATACAACAAGGAAGCAAACGCAGCTGCACTGGCAATCAATGATGAATTAATATGGTCCTCCGATGCCCGGGCTAGTCTCTCAGAGGAGCTGGTGATCGGCACTCCGCAGACGCTGGAACGCGACGCGGGGACACAGTACGAAATTCCGGCGAATGCCGCACGCGTTGTTCTTGTAAAAATCGGGCACGCCGGGTTGTCGCTACCGTCGATGTTATTCTCCAGCATCATCATCGTTGACGATCGACCGACGTTGGGCGGCGGACTCCCCGATTTTTGGGAGCTGACAATTGGCCGGTTGATCGCGCATGTGATCGACCATCGCAGAGCGGCTGCCGTCTTCGTCTTGGGTGATCACGCGAATGGCGCCAAGACCGTCGACAAGCTTCGACGTATCGCAGAATGGAAAGGTCAAACGGACGAACTCGCGGTGCGTCTCCCCGCCCGCGGCGCCGATATCGCGCAGGTGTCGGATCATCTCCGCGATCGCATCTATTTCCCGGCGAGCGAGGGCGAGTTGATTCGGGAGCTTTCACACTTGCTCAAGACACCGACGCCGCTTCCGGCGGACCGGCCGCATGCCGCAAGTCGGCAACGACCGCTCAGCCTGAAGATGGACGTTTCCTCTTCGTCTCTGACCATCGGGGATGGTTGTCGAGTCGGGACCCTAGCGGATGCATATCCAACCGTGCTGGAAATATTGCGAACGACAGAAACAGAAATCATACGTGATCAAGCGGGGCAGGAACTTCGCGAGTTGCTCGATTTCAAGGTCGTGCTGACAAAGCCGCTACGCGATCGGGTACCGGCATTTTTTCTCGGCGACCAGGAGGAATTGAATGCGTATTTCAAACGGGGATTCGTGGACGAGCAAGGTCTCTTTCGTGCAGCTTTAGAGAAGCATCGGCAACTCGAGACGGTGTTGGCGCACGTGCGCGAAGTATTGCGTCACCCGCAACGAGCTGTTGCCACTCGGCGAGCCGTCTTGATCGTGCCTCATGAGTGTGACAAAGGCGGCGAGTGTAAGCCGCTCGGCCTTACGTCAATTCGTATCATTCCGCGGTTTGACGGTCAGCACGCCATTCTGCATTACTCTTTCACGTGGCGGACGGTCGAGGCGCTGATTGGATTCCCGTACAGCGTTTACGGCTCAATTTGCTATGCCGAATCACTAACGGAGCGCGTAAAAGCTGCGGTGGCGGCTGATGCGGATGTCGAGATTTCAATGGGGCAACTGTCGTACATCGCGCACAGCTTGCACTTATTCGTCGACGAGTACGGCCAGAGCATTGCTCGTCGGATAGTGCATGAAGCGTCTGACTGAGTTCGCGAGCCAGGTACTCTTGTGCCACGCAGACGACGCCGAAGCTCTCCCAAATTGGTTTGTTTCGGCCCGACGAAGTGCAAGATTCGCCGACGTTTTCGCTTTCGACGCGACCGAAGCCCCGCACGACGTTGAACGCTTGCAGCGCGAGAAGCGCGGATTCGATCTCAGCCGGTACCTTGACCGCTTCTATGTATGCGTTCGACCCCACGACACACACCGCCGTCAAAGGATCCTCGACATCCTATTCGACTGCGCCGCGCCGGAGTACGAGCAGTTGATCAACCCGAATCAGAATCGTGAAAACATCTTTCAGCTCCTCGCCGCGCTCGAGGCGGCGTGCGGACCGCTGGCAGGTAAGCTGGTAATCGACTTCGGATGCGGAGTTGGGCTGTCGAAACAAGCAGCGCAGGAATTCGGCGTGCGGCTTGTTGGTTTTGATCGATGCCCTCGAATGCGCAAACAAGCAAACGCTCATGGGTTGGAGGTGTGGGGTCCAAGGCATCTTGCGGTCGCCCCAAAGAATTCGATCGACGCGGCCTTTTGCTCGTACCTGTTTCACCTTCTCCCCGATTTGGGAAGTTTGCGACTCTTGTGGTTACGTTTACGTGTTGGCGGTGCTCTGGCTGCAAACTTCCACAAGGGGCGAGGCCTCGACCGAGTGGCGGACGCCTTTGGGGCGACCGCGAGCGAGCATAACATCGAAGGGCCACAGTTGATGTTCGCACACGGGCTTTATCGACTATTTATTCGTTCACAATAATGGGGACGCTACTACTCTCATTAGCAGACGCCATGAATCGGGCCCGAGCGCTATCTGCTGGCGCCGATTCTTCGTTGCGCCTATTGGCGGACGCGAAGCTTCTTCCGGTCTACTCGAGCGGTGCAAACACCGACTCACCGGTTGTAATTAGTCAGGACCTCGATGAACTCCTGCTTCTTGCCGAGGCGTGCGCGATGCAGTCCGGCAGTCGAATACGGGACACATTCTTCGAAGGTACCAACTCGCTGCCCGACAGTATCGTGTGTCGGGATGGATCAAAAATCCCACTTCGCGACGGACTCGATGGTAGCGATAGCCTCGCCTTTCGTCCAGCTGTCCGCGCCTTACTTGGAGCTACGATTGCGCGAAACGATGGCGCTGACTCCGTACGGCAGGCGTACTTATATTTTGGGGGTACCTGCGTCGAAACCGCGTCGCCTGCCGTGGGTAATCTCGCAGTCAGGCAGAGAGAGCAAGCAGCTGTTATCGACGACGAGGGGCGAAGTGACTTCGCTCGATCGGCGCATTACATGGGCTCTAAGCGCCGCCTGGGCAGCTTCCTTGTAGAGGCGCTTTCGTCTTCACTTGATCCGAGCGGCCTTGTTCTAGATCTGATGTGCGGTTCAGGCGCGGCTACCGGAGCATTTGCCAAGAAGTGGCGGACGTTTGCGTCCGATGCTCAACAATTTTGCCGATTATTGAGCCTGATCCAAGGCGGTGGCTATTCGCACAGTCAAGCCGAAGAATCTCTCCGCCGTCTGCTACCAATCGCGCGTCAGCATGCGGAGGTCCTGCGACAACGAGTTCACCCATGGGTCCAAATGGAGGACGATCTCCTTCATTGTGACGTCGAAACGCCCCTACTCGAGCGCTACCAAACGTTCTTGCATGAATTTCCTGTTTATCCGGAAACGGCGCGCACGGGAGACTGGAGCCCGTTGAAGGAAGTCGGCCAGCGCAGAGCAGACCCGACGTCCACACCCGACTGCCTGTTTACAGCATATTTCGCGAACATCTATTTCGGAGTGCGGCAGGCTATTGAAATCGATAGCTTGCGCTCGGCGATCGAGCAATTGAAACCTCCAGATCGAAATTGGGCGCTAGGCGCGCTTATTGTTGCAGCGAGCGCACAAGCGACGACCTATGCTGCACATTTCGCGCAACCCCCGATTGCCGACCCGCAGAAGCTCAAGCTTGGTCAGCTCGCACGCATCCTTGAGCGCCGAGCCGGTTCGATTTATCACGAGTTTTCTGCGCGGCTGTTAGGCTTGGCGCGCCAGAGCGAAACCTCTGCCCACGCAGTTCGGCTTCTCGACGGGCCGTGGGAAGAAGCGCTCGCTCAATTCGAAGCTCTTGAGCCAGAGTGTTCAAAAGCAGTGTATCTCGACGCGCCATATACACGAGAGGAATACAGCCGCTACTACCACGTATTGGAGACTCTCGTGACGTACAACTATCCCTCGGTTGTTGGACGGGGGCGGACTCCGACCAGGGGCAAAGACCGGTTCGTTTCAGAGTTATTTACGCGCACTCAGCTGAAAATGGAGGACCGGCTTGCAAGGATCATCGCACAGGTCCTGCGGCGCGGTTGGATCTGTGCGTGGAGTTACTCTGACGCGGGCGTTGCCAACATTCCAGCAGTTCTCCAAAAGGTGGAAGCCATAGTGTCCTCCTGCAAAATCCGCTCGTTCGCCGTGCCTTTCCAACACAAGTCACAGGGTCCGAGGTCGCACAAACAGGTAACCGAATACGTGCTTGTAATTAGTCCGCGCGGCTAGTTCTAAGTTCGCGCGGGAGCCGAGGCCACCGTCCTACCAGGGCCCCCCCTGCAATAGCGCATAGATACAAAAGTACAGTACTGCGACCGTCGCGAAGTAGTGACCGAAAATGAGGACTCTCGAAAAGTAAACGAACGTTCGGCGCTTCAATAGTTTCCAATGGTAGCGATACAATGCTAGCGCGAAGTCCCACTTCGTTTGCTGCGGCGTGCGGCGCGGAAACCCCTCCGCGACCATGATGTCCATCATTACGCTGTGGTAGTCGAGTTCCGCATGATTTTCGAATTTCTCCAGCGCGTCGTAATAGCGAGTTTGGAGAACCTCGAAAGTATCAGCGCTCGGGGGTGGCTCGCCTTTTCGGTAGGGTTCGATTTGCCGCTGTATACGACTCACAATCAATCCGCACGCGTGCATTTTCTCTGCGCGGACCTCGTGGCGGGCCATCGCCAACAACAGTGAGTACCCGAGCAATGCAACAGCGAAAATAATCTGCAGAACGTCGACGTATGACCTGGCGAATGCGATTGGGATCCCACCGAGTACCACAAGCGGGATAATAATGAGTCCTATGGAGAGGGCCGTTAGTGCGAATTGCGCGAACGCCGCGTGTAGGGCGAGCCTATTCTGGGCCCGGTAACGGGCCTTCGCTACAATGCGGAGTATTCGGTAAAACTCCTCGAACTTCGCCTTCTGATCTACGACCGGAACTTGGATGATCGGAGGCTGCCGAGGCGGCGTCTCTGGGAGCGTTGTGGAGCGCAGAAATAGACTTAGGATTTTCATGGATCAACGTCACATTGGACGGGTCCTGCGACCATCGTGAAATGGTCCCGGACGACGCCGCCTCCGAACGAGGCTACGGCGTGCCAGAGAAGTTGCATCGTCACGCGGCGGAAAACCTCGGCCAGGTTTGCAGTAGACGAACCCCGCCGTGGGGGGCCGATGCCCTTCGCTTTGGCCGGGTAACCTACGAACTGATGAAGGCGCGCGAGAACAGTGATTCACTGCAGCCAGAAGTGATTGCCGGGCAGATGCCGGATTCCAAATCGTCACACAGCCTGCCCGCCGTGGCGGGTCACATGTCACTGGTTCCTTCCCTGGGCGTGATGCCGAGAGCCTCTTCCAGCGCGGCGGCGGTCGGCGTAGGCCGCTCCTGATCTCTTGCCACCTCGGCCTGCACTGCCATTTCTTTCTGTCCTGAAATCAAGCCCAGTTCCGTGGCGTGATGCGCCATCGCCTGGCTGTCGGGCGCAAGCAGCATCGGCACGCCGTGTCGCGTTGCGGTCGCGATGTGTTCGCCCACCCGATTGTCCCGGTCTGTCGCCGTTGCCGGATCGACGTCCCGGATATAAATCGCTTTGATCCGTTGCGGGTGCAGAGCCGCGACCTCGGCGTAAAGACCTGCATCCTGCTGACCTGAATCGCCGATGAGGACAAACGGGAGGTCGGGGAACGCCGCCATCAGCGCCAGGGTCCGATCAAGTTTGTCGCGATGCCCGCGTTTCTTAATGAACTTGGTTCGGTCAATCCCATAGTCTCCCAGAAAGATCGGGCCCTTTGGGATTTCGTTCAGCTGGAGGAATTCGCAGAGCAGATCGTAGAGGTTCCAGGGCGAACTGGAGACGTAGAAGATCGGATTGAGCGGGCGGCCCGCGACGCCGAGGTGGAGCGATGAATAAAGCGCAGCCACGCCTTCGAGCGGTTTGCGGGTCTTGGCGTTGCCGAGCAGAGTCAGCTTCGCCGCCGTCAGAAAGCTCGTGACGTTGGTCTCTATGACCGTGTCGTCGAGATCGCTGATCACCCCGAATTGGGCCGCGTCATGTGGCGCGACGATCTCGTGTTCGGCGGAGATTTCCCTGTCTCCGATCTGCGAGTGGGCACCGGCCGTCAGCCAGAGATCGTCGCTCCATTCCGTCCGCGGCAGTTCAACGTGATAGTAACCCTCTGCATCGGTATGGGTGGTTTGGGCGCGCCCTTGAAATCGTACGGTAACGAGCGCATTCGGCACTTCATCGGTTTCGAAGCGGCGGTAGGCGTCGA
>Ga0190272_10001007_pt1 | contig 13752 bp, 12 predicted proteins | sample Popmic504T_FD_133746 | JGI IMG/M metagenome (GOLD analysis project Ga0190272, IMG submission 133746) | Populus adjacent soil microbial communities from riparian zone of Shoshone River, Wyoming, USA - 504 T | ecosystem: Environmental > Terrestrial > Soil > Riparian zone | place: USA: Wyoming...
AGTGGACCCGGCGGCTGCGCCCGGTGTTCGGCGAGGCGGAGCCGGAGCGCCAGCTCGGCCTGGTGAACGACCTGTTGGACGCGGCGGCGGCCCGGCCGCGGATCTCCACCCACGACGGACAACCGCCGCACCTGCACTACCACGGCACCGGCGACGGCCTCGTGGACCGGGTCCGCGCGGCCACCGCCACCGGGCTGGCGTACGTGCTGTGCGACGAGGGCGGCCACCGCCTGGGACGCTGCGTGAACGACGGCTGCGGGCGGGTCTTCGTCGACGTGTCCAAGGGCGGCCGGCGCCACTTCTGCTCCACCCGCTGCGCGAACCGCGTCAACGCCGCCCTCCACCGCGCCCGCACCCGGCACTAGGGCTCGCTGAGGATGAGTCGGGGTTCGGCCTGCGTGTACACGTGCACCTCGCCCCAGTCGCCGCTGACCAGCCAGTGGTCCGATCGGCGCTCCAGTTGGTCGATGTTGCCGAGGTCCTCCTCGTCGGACTCGTCGGTGAACCTTCGGTTCGACCGGCGGTCCCACTCGATGCGCGTGACATCCGTGAACACCAGCCAGGCATTGGCGTAGCAGTACTGCTCGCCGGGCTTCGGCGGCTGGTACGACGGATGCGCCTCCGTCAGCACGGCCTCCAGTCGGAACCGAAGCTCACCCGGCTGCTCCACGATGTCCAGGACGTAGCTGTCCTCCAGGTACACGGCCGACAGCGCGTCGATGTCGGAATAGTCGGTCGTCATCACCAGTCCCAGTCGATGGGTGTGTGGTTGTCAGGGCTCCTGCGGCTGACGGGATTGCCGAACGGGTCGGTTCGTTGTCCGTTCGCGTCACGGATCTCCACATGGGGATGACCGCTGCCCGGCGCTCTCGGACTGCCTTCCTTGATGGTCAGCCGCGTCACGCCGTTGTCGTCAACATACTTGGGTGGTCCGCTGTCGGCCTGGGTCTTGGTCCAGCCCTGGGCCTGTGCCCACTTGTCCAGCTCGCTGGCCCTGGGCTTGGTGCCGTCGGTGAAGTAGTCGTTCAGGTTCGGCCTGACGTTGGGAGAGTTCGGGGTGATCTTGGCCAAGTTCCTGATCTTGCGAAGCTTGGCGACGACTCCGGCGATCGGGATGAAGCCGAAGGCCGTGTTGCCCAGCGCCCGGCCGGGCTCCTTGCTCCACTGATCCCAGTTGACCATCTGCTTGCCGAACTCGAGCGGGCTGTCCACGGCGAACGCTGCCGCGGTGGACACCGCGTCCCACAGCTGGCTGTAGTGGTCGGGGTTGTCGGCCAAGTGGTGCGGGCTGAGTTCCCACAGGAACTCCCCGGTCCCGGTGACGCCGTCCCACAGGCCGAGTCCCACATCGCCGACGAAGCCGGCTACGTCACCCACGCCGCCCCAGAACGCGTCCCAGGCCGACTGCTCGGGTGCCTTGTCGCCCTGGGCCCTGATCGTCGTGGCGGCCCGGTCACCGGCCTCGATGAGCTGCTGACGAGCACGGTTCAGGACGTCGCGAGCAGCCTGCCGCTGCGCCTCACCCGGATCGGAGAACGGGGGCACCGCGGTCGGATGACCGGCGTTGGTACGGGTCTCCGCCTCGGTGAGGGCGCGCTGGTGGTCGCTCCTGGCCTGCGTCGTCGCGGCCTCACCCGCGTTCCACAGGCGGATGGCCTCGGACGCCTGGCCTTGTGCCCAGCGCAGCGTCTCGGCGTACCCCGACAGCGCCTTCGCCGTGGTCTCAAAAGCGGCGGCGCCCTGGTGCCATCGGCTCGGCTCGTAGCCGAACTCGTCGCGAAACGCATTCCCCGCGTTCCCGACCCAGGCGCCACCGTCGATCTTCTTCAACCCCGCGCCGGCGTCGTCCATCGCTTCGCCGCGACCCCGGATCGCCGTCACGATCTGCTCGATCGCGCTCGGATCGCCCGGGACCAGCTGGGCGGGGTCCTGCGTCTGGCCCAGCTCAGCCATCGGCCACGTCCTTCGCCGGGTCCGCACCCGTTCCGGTTGAGCGGAACGTCTGCTCCGCGGTCCGGTCCGTGGCGATGTAGGCGTCCATCGACGCGTTCAGCGCCGTGACGATCTTGTGGCCGTCCTCGATCAGGACCTCGACGCCGTACTGCCAACGGTCGCAGAAATATTCGAAAGCGCTGTGCAACTCGTCGTGGCCGTACTGGGCTGCGCCGCCGTCGATGTCCTCAACGGCGCAGGACCTCATGTCCTGCATGATGCGCGAGATTCCGTACGCGGCCTGATCGAGAGCGGCCAGGTCGACGTTGAATCCGTCTGTCACGTTGCCCCCTTCGTCTTGTTCGTATGAGCGCGCCGCCGTTCCTATTCGGACGGTGAGACCTCGGCGAACCTCGCCGGACCGTTCGGTTGCGGTAGGAGTGGCAGTCCGTGGTCCTCGCCGACGTCGAAGAGGACTCCGATTCCCGCTGGTAGTTGGGACAGGAGGTCCGCGCCGGTCAGGCGTAACCACGGCTTGTGCCTACCATGTGCCGCCAGCCGCTCCGGAGTGGAGAAGGCGAGTACCCAGGCTCCTTTGCCCGGGATGATCGAGACCATCACTCCGGCGCGATCCCCAGTCGTCCGCCGCGCGTATACCGTAGCTCCGGAAAAGGCTACGTCGAACTCGGCGGGTGGCCGGCGTAGCGCTCGGACATCGCTTGCGACGCCGACGATATTGGGCTCAGTAATGGGCGGACCGGTCACTTGTCCACCGTACTGGGGCGTCTTGTAGTAATCGGTATTCGACCCCGTTGTCGCGAATCGAACGAGCTGTGCGTCCGAACGGTCGCTTGACGGTGGGGGTGGGCGGGCTCACCCTGAGAGTGCGGGTAATCGATTACCCGCTGGCGCACAGGAGGCGGGTGGAGATGCGCGGGTGGCCGAGGGTGGCGCTGGCCGTGGCCGTGATGGCGGCCTCCGCCGTGGGTACGGCGCAGGCGGAGCCGGGGACGGCGCAGGCGGAGTCCGGGACCGCGGCCGAGCTGCCGGCGGTGTCGGCCGGCGCCTTCTTCCGGGTGTACGACCCCTCGGTCGGCGAGACGCGGCCCTGGTACTACAACGATCACACGATGGTCCGCGACGTGGTGACGGGCACCTGGCACGTGTACGCGATCACCCACGCCGAGCCGGCGAACCCGTTGGACGAGAAGAGCTTCGGCCACGCGACGGCGCCGTCGCCGACCGGGCCGTGGACGAAGCGGCCGTTCGCGCTGACGGCCGACCCGGCGCTCGGCGAGAGCCACATCTGGGCCCCGCACGTGGTGCACGACAACGGGGTCTACCACATGTTCTACGCGGCGGGGACGCCGAACCACGCGGCCTACCGGATGCACCTCGCCACGTCGACGGACCTGAACAACTGGACGCGCAGCCCGTCGAACCCGCTGTTCACCGACGGGTTCGACGCCCGCGACCCGATGGTCACGAAGATCGGGACGCAGTGGGTGATGTACTACACGGCCAACCGCACCCCCACCGGCGGCAACCACCAGGTGGCCTACCGCACGAGTCCGGATCTCGTGCGGTGGAGCGGAAAGCAGGTCGCCTTCGAGCATCCGGCGGCCGGCACCTCCGGCGGGCCGACGGAGTCGCCGTTCGTGGTGTTCCGCGGCGGCTGGTGGTACCTGTTCGTCTGCTGCGACCCCGGGTACAAGGACACCCGCGTCTACCGCAGCCGCGACCCGCTCCGTTTCTCGGTGAACGACCTGGCCGGCCGCATCGACTCGCATGCCGCCGAGGTGGTGACCGAGCCCAGCGGCGCCACCTGGGTCACGAGCGCCGGTTGGGGCCAGGGCGGGCTGCACCTGGCGCCGCTGCGCTGGACCTCGCCGACGGCGAACGTGTTCACCGGGTCGCCCGCCGACTTCAACGGCGACGGGCGCGACGACATCGTCACCTTCACCCACGGCCCGCTCGCCGACGTGTACGTGGCCCTGTCCAACGGTTCCGGGTTCGTCGGCACCACGCAGAAGTGGAACGACTTCTTCGCGCTCGACGGCGAGACGCCGCTGACCGGCGACGTCAACGGTGACGGCCGCGACGACATCCTGGTGTTCACCCACGGTGCGGCGGCCGACGTGTTCGTCGCCCTGTCGACGGGCACCGCGTTCGCCGGTGCGGGGAAGTGGCACGAGTTCTTCTCGCCCGGCGGCGAGGTCCCGGCCGTCGGGGACGTCAACGGTGACGGCCGCGACGACATCGTCACGTTCACCCGCAACGGACTCGCCGACGTCTACGTCGCGCTGTCGACCGGCACCGGGTTCACCGCGTCGGCGAAGTGGCACGACTTCTTCGGGATCGCGGGGGAGTCGCCGGGGGTCGCGGACGTCAACGGCGACGGGCGCGACGACATCGTGGTGTTCACCCACGGCGCCAACGCCGACGTCCACGTCGCGTTGTCGACCGGGTCGGGTTTCGGCGCGTCGGCGAAGTGGCACGACTCGTTCGCCCCCGGCCTGGACACCCCGCGCCTGGGCGACTTCAACGGGGACGGCGCCGCCGATATCGCAGCGTTCACCAACAACGGCGACGGCGACGTGCACGTCGCGTTGTCGACCAGGGCCGGGTTCACGGCGTCCTCGAAGTGGCACGACTTCTTCGCCCTGGCGGCGGAGTTCCCGTACGTGGGCGACTTCGATGCCAACGGCCGCACGGACATCGTGACCTTCACCCACGACGGCGGCGCCGACGTCTACACCGCGCTGTCCACCGGGGCCGGCTTCGGGCCCGGCACCCGGTGGCACGACTACTTCGGCCTGCCCGGCGAGACCAGCCTGTGAACGCCTGGGTGGATGGCACATTTGGCCGGTAGAACCGACCGAATGTGCCATCCACCCACAAAGCGCGGCCGGGTCAGCCGCCGCAGATGCCGTACCCGAAGAGGACCCAGTTGAGGTTGTAGCCACTGACGTCCTCGTCGGCCACCAGGTTGTACTGGTGGACCGTGGTGGTGCGCACCATCGTCAGGAACATCTGCCCGTTGCCGGGGGAGATGTCCGCGCCCGCGCTGTAGAGGCCGTCGCCGGCGTCGCAGGACTGGCTCAGCGACTTGTGCGCGGTGCTGGACGACGGCACGAACGACGTGATCCGCTCCAGGCCCGCGACGTTGGCGCACACCGCGATCGCGGTGACGCTCCAGTTCACCGGCGCGGTGCCGGCCACGACGGTTCCGCGCACCGACACGGTCTTCAGGTCGGCCGACGGCACCACGTGGTCCAGGATCACGTCACCATTGCCGTTGTTGATCCGGCCGCCCACCCCGATGACGTTCTTCGTCCCGCACCCGACGTTGACGCCCTGCGTGTTCAGCGGCCCTGTGAACGACACCACGTCCCACCCGGAAGGCGCCGTGATGCAGGTGACGTCCGTGCTGAGCCGCCAGTTGTTGGGGTTCGGCGACACCTCGCGCATGCTGGCGGTGAAGCCGGTGCCACCGTTGAGCGGTTCCAACCGGTCGAGCCCGACCATCCGCTCGCCCGACGAGGCGGGCGCGGTGAGGTAGCCGCCACCGCCGCTGACCACGGTGTTCGGCGGACAGTGGGCGGTCAGGGTCTTGTCGGAGCTGTTCGACACCGACGTGGCGCCTGCCTTCACGATGCCCGGCGGGTCCGCCGACGCCGGTGTCGGCGCCGCGACAGTGATCCCGGCGATGACCGCCGCAACGAGAACGGTGGTGATGCGGGCTCTTGCCATGCTGTCTCCTCTGGCTCGGCCGGGCGACCGGGATGGGCCACCCGGGTAGGCATCCCGACCCTGTCGGGCCACGCTTGGCGTCTGCTATCCGGTGGCTAGGCGCGGTGCATCGGAGGAACGTTGATGGTGAGGTGGCGGGTTCTCGGCCCGGTCGAGGTCACCGTGGACGGCCGGATGCTCGACATCCGGCGGCCACAGCAGCGCGCGGTGCTGGCCCTGCTGCTGCTCGACGCGGGCCACGTGGTGTCCGCGCGCCGAATCGAGTCCGCGCTGTGGGCGGACACGCCGCCGGTCAGCTCCCGGACCCAGGTCCAGGTGTGCGTGTCCCGCATCCGCGCGGTGCTGCGCGACCATGGGCTCGGCGACGCGCTGACCAGCGAGGCCGGTGGGTACCGGCTCGTGCCGGGTGACGGTCGTCTCGACCTGGCCGAGTTCGTCGCGTCGGTGCGGCAGGCCGGTCTCGCCGCGGCCGACGGGTGGCACGCGTCGGCCGCCGACACGCTGCGGGCAGGCCTGGCGCTGTGGCGTGGCCCCGCCCTGACCGGGGCGTCGGGTGCGTTCGTCGACGCTGCCGCGGCCGCCCTCGGCGAGCAGTGGCTGAGCGCGTACGAGCAACTCGCCGACGCCGAGCTCGCCCTGGGCCGGCACGACTCCGTGGTGCGGACCCTCGGCCCGCTGGCCAACGCGCATCCGTTGCGGGAACGGCTGATCGGGCAGCTCATGCTCGCCATGGCCGGGTGCGGACGGCAGTCGCAGGCGCTTCGGCTGTTCGCCGGCACGCGGGCGCGGCTGACCGACGAGCTCGGGCTGGAGCCGGGGGCGGACCTGGCGGCGGCCCACCTGCGGGTGCTGCGCCGGCAGGTGTCCACCCCGGCGCCGGCGTCGGTGCCGTCGATCGTGCCGCCGGCGGTGCCGTCCTTCGCGCCGTCCTTCGCGCCGTCCTTCGTGCCGGCGCAGCTGCCCGCCGACGTCGCCGGCTTCACCGGACGCCACGCCGCGCTGCGCGAGCTGGACGCCCTGCTGCCGCCGTCGGACTCCGACCTCGCGGCGCCGACCGTGGTGATCACCGCCATCGGCGGCACCGCGGGCGTCGGCAAGACCGCGCTCGCCGTTCACTGGGCACATCGGGTGGCGCACCGGTTCCCCGACGGGCAGCTCCACGTCAACCTCAGGGGCTTCGACCTCGACGGGCGCGCCGTGTCGCCGGGGGAGGCGCTGCGGGGGTTCCTGGACGCCCTCGGTGTTGCGCCGCAATGGGTTCCGGCCGAGCAGCCGTACCAGGCGGCCCTGTACCGCAGCCTGTTGGCCGGCCGGCGCCTGCTGATCGTCCTCGACAACGCCCGCGACGCCGACCAGGTCCGGCCGCTGCTCCCCGGCGCGCCCGGCTGCCTCGTCGTGGTCACCAGCCGCAACGCCCTCGGCGGGCTGGTCGTCGCTGAGGGGGCGCGCCCGCTGACCCTGGACGTGCTGTCCGCCGACGAGGCCAACGACCTGCTGGCGTCCCGCGTCGGCCCGGACCGGGTGGCGGCCGAACCCGGCGCGGTGCACACCATCGTCACCCGGTGCGCGCGGCTGCCGCTGGCGCTGGCCATCGTCGGCGCCAGGGCCGCCGGCAACCCCGGCTTCCCGCTCGCCACGCTGGCCGCCGACCTCGACGGTGGGCTGGAGGCGCTCGACGGCGGCGACCCCACGACCGACGTCCGCGCCGTCCTCTCGTGGTCGTACCGGACGCTGGACACCCCGACCGCGCGGCTGTTCCGGCTGCTCGGCCTGCACCCCGGCCCGGACGTGGCCGTCGCCGCCGTGGCGGCCGTCGCCGAGGCCACAGTGTCCGCGCTGCGGCCGTTGCTGGCGGCCTTGACCCGCGCGCACCTGCTCACCGAACGAACCCCCGGCCGGTACGGCTTCCACGACCTGCTGCGTGCCTACGCCGCCGACCTCGGCCGCACCACCGACAGCGCGGCCGACCGGGCCGCCGCCCGCGTCCGCCTCTTCGACCACTACCTGCACACCGCGCACGCCGCCGATCTGTTGATCGACCCGTACCGCCCGGCCCAGCCGATCCCGCTGCCGTCGCGTTCCGGGACGGTGGCCGTCGAGGTCGCCGACCATGTCCGGGCGATGGCCTGGCTGACGGCCGAACGCGAGGTCCTGCTCGCTGTCGTCGCGCAGGCCGCCGCGACCGGGTTCGACGGCCACGCCTGGCGGCTGGCGGCCACCCTCACCACGTTCCTCGACCGGCGGGGCCACTGGGGCGACCTCGCGGCCGTGCAGCACGTCGCGATGGCCGCCGCCGTGCGCCAGGGCGACCTGCTCGGCCAGGCGCAGGCGCACCGCGGCCTCGCCATCGTCGACACCTGGCTGGGGCGGCACGCCGAGGCCCGCGACCACTTCCGGCACGACCTCGACCTCTACGGCGCCATGGGCGACGCCGCCGGCCAGGCCAATGCCCACCTCGGCATCAGTTGGCTGCTCGGTAGGCAGGGCCGCCACACCGAGGCCGTCGGCGAGGCCGAACGGGCCCTCGCCCTCTACGAGACCGCCGGCTCACGACCCGGGCAGGCCAAGGCGCTCAACAACCACGGCTGGCTCAACGCCCGCATCGGCGTCCACGAGCAGGCACTCGTCAGCTGCCGCCGCGCCCTCGCCCTGCACGACGAGACCGGCGACCGCCACGGCGCCGCCCTCACCTGGGACAACCTCGGCTACATCCACCACTGCCAGGGTCACCACGGCGAGGCCGCCACCTGCTACCGCAGGGCCCTCGCCCTGCACCGCGACCTCGGCGACCGCTACGACGAGGCCGACGTACTGGCCAACCTGGGCGACACCCTCCAGGCCGCCGGCGACCCGACCGCCGCCGGCACCGCCTGGCAGCAGGCCCTGGCCATCTACGACGACCTCGATCATCCCGACGCGGCCACCCTCCGCGCCCGCATCTCCGCGTCGACAGACAGCGTCGCCCTCCTGCGCGCCGCCCGCCGGCAGCAGGCCCCGGACGGTCAGAGCACGTAGGAAGCGATCATCTGTCCGATCCTGCGAATGTCGGAGTTCCCCTTGAACTCGAGTCGCACATTGCCGAGCCCGCTGAACCACAGGTCGAGCTCGGCATCGAGGTCGAACGTTCCGGCGGTCTCGACCGAGAATGCCTGGATCTTGCTGTAGGGCAGCGATGTGAAGTCCCGCTTCTTGCCGCTCATTCCCTGGACGTTGACCGCGATGAGGCGTTTGTTCGTGAAGACGACGAAATCGCGGACCGCCTTGAAGCAGGAGATGATTTCTTCTCCGGGAATGACGATGGGGGCGATGGCGGGTGCGATGTCTCGCGGGTCGCACGGTGATAGCTTGAAGACGGAATTCTTGCTGAAGTCGATCACCGCGGCACCCTACCGCCCTTGTCCGACACCAAGGATGACGAAATGGCGGCGCGTCTCAGCGAACCGCGGCGGTCACGATGGACGTGAGCGCGAGGCCGGCGCCACCACGTGCGACCGGTTGCAGTTGGGCGTTGGCGACCACGGTGCCGTCCCGGTGCGAGGCATACAGGTCACCGGTGAAGCGGACGGACCGGTAGCGGCCGCGTTCGCGCGACAGTTCGGTGAGGTTGCCCGTCCCGTGGGTGTCGACGAGCCGGTGCAGGGCAGCGGCGCCGGCCTCGTCCGGCATCTCCACCCACCAATACGACGCCCGAACACGTCCCCACCCCCTCACCGCACGGTACCGGTGCGTGTTCGCCGCGTCACGGAGACGCGGGGTCGGTGGCCAGATCCGGTGCGGCGTCGGCGAGGTCACGGATGGAGCAGGGGCCGTGGGCCGCGAGGATGTCGTATCCACCTCATCGGAACGGAGCACGCCGACATGGCCGAGATGTACCCGCCCATCGAGCCGTACGACACCGGGATGCTCGACGTCGGCGACGGCAACCTCGTGTACTGGGAGGCCTGCGGGAACCCGGACGGCAAGCCGGCCGCGGTGGTGCACGGTGGCCCCGGCTCCGGCTGCACCTCCGGACACCGCCGCTGCTTCGACCCGGCGCGGTACCGGGTGATCCTGTTCGACCAGCGCGGCTGCGGCCGCAGCACCCCGCACGCGGCCGACCCGACCACCGACATGGGCCACAACACCACGTGGCACCTGGTGTCCGACATGGAACTGTTGCGCGAGCACCTCGGCATCGACCGCTGGCTGCTGTCCGGCGGCTCGTGGGGGTCGACCCTGATCCTGGCGTACGCGCAGCGGCACCCCGAGCGGGTGTCGGAGATCGTCATCTCGGCGGTCACGGCCGGTGGGCACGACGAGATCGACTGGCTCTACCGCGGCGTCGGGCGCTTCTTCCCCGAGGCGTGGGAACGCTTCCGGGCCGGCGCCGGTGACAACGGTGACGACCTGCTCGCCGCCTACGCGCGGCTCATGGAGGACCCCGACCCGGCGGTGCGGGCCAGAGCGGCCAACGACTGGGTGGCCTGGGAGGACGCCGTCATCTCGCTGGAACCCAACGGCAGGCCCAACGCCTACAGCGACCGCCCGCCGGCCCCGCTGGTGGCGTTCGTCCGCATCTGCGCCCACTACTTCTCGCACTACGCCTGGATCGAGGACGGCTCCCTGTTGCGCGACGCCGGACGGCTCGCCGGTATCCCCGGCGTGCTCATCCACGGCCGCCACGACCTCGGCGGCCCGGTCGGCACCGCGTGGAAGCTGGCCAGGGCATGGCCCGCCGCCGAACTGTGCGTGATCGAGGACTCCGGCCACACCGGCAGCGGGGCCATGACCGCCCGCAAGCGACGCGCCCTCGACGACTTCGCCCGCCGCTGAGAACGGATGCCGAGACCGCCGGCGGCATGATCGGCGGCCCGGCCCCGGCCCCGGCCGCGGAAGGAGAACCGCCTTGCGCCCATCCCACTTCGCAGAGTTCGAGCGCTGGCGCAAGGGCCGGAGGTGTCACGTTCCGGTGGTGCGGCGGCGAGCGAGATCCGCGCGGACGGTGGCCAGGTCGACGCCAGGGTCTCCTCGGCTGAGTGCGGTGAGGCTCTCGGAGATCCTGCCCGCGACCTGCGTGTCGCCGAGAATTTCCAACGTCCTCTCGAGTCCCTCCAGGTCATCCACCGACAGGAGGACGGCCTCCGTCTCACCATTGCGGGTCAGGGCGATCCGCTCGTGTTGCTGGCGGACCCGCCGCGTCAGTTCGGACAGGCGGGCCCTGGCCTCGGACAGTGGTACGGGCGTCGCGGCCGTCATGGTCAGAAGCCTGGACCTTCTTGGTGCGAATCTCGACCCGATTGCCGTTTCGGTCCGCGGTGGAGTGATCAGCCGGTGAGGCCGGACTGGTAGGCGAACACCACGAGCTGGGCGCGGTCGCGGGCGCCGAGCTTGGTCATGGCGCGGCTCACGTGGGTGCGGGCGGTGGCGGGGCTGACGACGAGTAGCTCGGCGATCTCGTCGTTGCTCAGCCCCTGGCCGACCAGGCCGAGGATCTCGAGCTCCCGTTCGGTGAGGGTGTCCAGCAGCGGGTGTGGCCGGACGCTGCGGGCGGGCTCGGTGGCGAACCTCCGGATCACCCGCCGGGTCACCGACGGCGACAGGAGGGCCTCGCCCTGGGCCACCAGGCGGATGGCCCGCAGCAGCTCGGCGGGGCGGGTGTCCTTGAGCAGGAACCCGCTCGCCCCGCCGCGCAGCGCGTCGAAGACGTACTCGTCGAGCTCGAACGTGGTGAGCACGATGATCCTGGTGCCGGCCAACTCCGGGTCGGCGGTGATGCGCCGGGTGGCCTCGATGCCGTCGATCCCGGGCATCCGGACGTCCATCAGGACGACGGTGGGACGGGTGCGCCGCACGGCCGCCACAGCGGACAGCCCGTCGGCGGCCTCACCGACGAACTCCAGGCCGTCCTCGCTGTCCAGCAGGGTGCGCAGCCCGATGCGGATGAGGTCCTGGTCGTCGGCGACCAACACGGTGATCACGGCCGGCCGCCGGTCGGGATGCGGGCCCTGACCTCGAAGCGGCCCTGCGGCGTCGGCCCGGCGGTGAGGTCGCCGCCCAGCGCGCTGACCCGCTCCCGCATACCGTGAATGCCCAGCCCGTGGCCGGCCCGCCCGTGGATGTCTGACGCACCACGGGTTCTCGCCGGGTGTGGCGCGGCGTTCGAGACCACGATCACCATGGTGTCGGCCTCGTAGCCGACCTCAACGGTGGCGGCGCGCACCGTGCCGTGCCGCAGCGCGTTGGTCAGCGACTCCTGGACCACCCGGTAGCCGGCGAGGTCGACGGCCGGGGGCAGCGCGAACGGCGGCGGCTCCGCATCGAGCCGGACCCGCAGCCCCGCCTCGCCCATCCGGTCGCGCAGCTCGGCCAGCCGGTTGACGCCGGGCGCGGCCTCGGTGTTCATGCCCCGCACCACCGTCAGCGTGGCCCTGACCTCCTCCAGCGCCTCGGTGCTGGTGCGGCTGATGGCGGTCAGCGCGGCCTCGGCCTGCTCCGGCCTGGTGGCCAGCAGGTGCAGCGCCACCTCGGCCTGCATCTTGATCGCGACCAGCCCGTGGCCCACCACGTCGTGCACCTCCTGCGCGATCCGCAGCCGCTCGTCGTTCACCCGCCGTCGCACCGCGTCCGCGCGTTCCCGGTCGATGGCCTCCCGGTGCAGCCGCACCGTGACCCCGATGGCGAACGGCACGACCGCCCACGCCGACAGCGGGAGGAGCCCGAGCAGGCCCGGCAGCGCGGCCGGGTGCGTGACGATGTGGGTCATCAGGACGGCCAACGCGATCACGCCGGCCGGCGCGGACCGGGACAGCGGCAGGTAGCGGGCCACCGTGTACGCGCCGACCAGGAACGACACCAGTACCGGGCCGTACGGGTAGCCGGGCGCCAGGTAGGCCCAGGTCAGCGCGGTGGTCGCGGCCAGGGTGAGCAGCGGCGACCGCTGCCGGGCGGCGAGTACCAGCCCGGCAGCGGCCGCGAACCCCAGGCCGGCGACGTCGATCGGCCGGTCCACCGCGCTGAACCCGTCGCAGACCACGGCACCACCGGCGCCGAGGCCCGCGAGCACGACGGCCGGGAGCACCTCGCCGGCCCGGAGTCTCCCCGTCACCGTCGTAGGCTGCCCGGAACCGGGGATCGGCGCGACCCCCGGATGGCCGGTGCCGCCGCGGTGATCAGGCCGGCGACGACCACTGTCCGCTTCCTCATCGGTGTGCCTCCCAGAAGTCGCAACGGTGTTCGGTGACGAGATCGATGGGTCCGGTCCGTTCCTCGGTGAACGACACCCCGGTCCCGTGCCGGTAGGCGGGCCACTCCTGGCCCGGGTCGCCGGTGCGGGCGAACCCGGTCCAGTGGCCGATCAGGCGTGCCGACAGGGTGTCCGCCCGCTCGGTGCGCGGGGTCGGCGTCGCCCCGGGGAACCTGCTGTCGAAGAAGTACGGCACGTCGACGCCGTGGTACGCGCCGTACGGGAAGTCACCGGTCACCAGCGGGCTCGGCTCGGCGAACTCGTAGGCGTACACCGGCATCCGCCGCGCCGCGGCGTCGTCGGCGGGGAGCTGTCCGCAGGTGCCCTGCACGCCGCCGTAGTCGGACAGCAGGGTCGCGAGCGCCAGGCTGGGCGTCGGGTAGCGGTCGTGCGGATAGGCGTCGAGGATCGGCCGCGCCTCCCGCGCGCCGAACAGGTCGCGCACGATCTCCGGGTACTGCGCGGGCGTCACCGGCCGACCCGGCTCCACGTAGGCCTGGCCGACGAACGCGCGCATCTCGTCCCTGGTCCCGCCGTGGATCAGCGGCACCCTGGCGCTCGCCCCGGCGCGCAGCGCGGTCAGCGGCTGCAACGGCAGCGCCGCGGTGCCGGCCACCGGCAGCCAGGGCAGCTCGTCGACCCGTCGGTGCATGCCGTGGACCTGGTCATCGTGCAGCCCCACCAGCTCCTCGAAAGGCTTGCCGCGCAAGCACTCCGCCGCGGTGCGTCGGTCTGGGCAGCCCAGCCCGGCGGCCGTCGCCAGCCCACGTCGCTCGGCGACCGGCCTGGTGAGCAGCCGGTTGCCGCACGGTCCACTGTGGACGATCGCCTTGTCGAACAGCCCG
>Ga0190272_10001008_pt1 | contig 13751 bp, 11 predicted proteins | sample Popmic504T_FD_133746 | JGI IMG/M metagenome (GOLD analysis project Ga0190272, IMG submission 133746) | Populus adjacent soil microbial communities from riparian zone of Shoshone River, Wyoming, USA - 504 T | ecosystem: Environmental > Terrestrial > Soil > Riparian zone | place: USA: Wyoming...
GGCCCGCGACGAGGTGGTCCTGCAGGTTCGCACCCACGTCAGGACTGTCGACGACGACCGGGATGCCGTGCTCGGTGAGGTGCGCGGCGGGGCCGACGCCCGACAGCATCAGCAGCTGCGGGGAGTTCACCGCTCCGCCGGCTAGGATCACCTCACGCCGGGCGCGGGCCTGGCGGGTGATGCCGTCGATCTCGACGTACACGCCCGTCGCCCGACGGAGGGCACGTCCGGCAGAATCGATGACCCTTTCGGCAGGAAGGGCGGCGAAGGTCACTCGACGCACGAGCGCCCCTGTGATCACGCGCAGATTGCGGCGTCGTCTCGCCGGCCGCAGGTACGCGTCCGCCGTGGACGCGCGCGCGCCGCGGCGCTGCGAGACCATGGTTTGCGAGAAGCCCTGACCCGCGGGGAGGTTCGGACGGGTCACCGTGTGCCCGGCCTGCGCAGCCGCGTCGAGGAAGGCGGCGGTGTGCGGGCGGGGGTCGCGCTGGTGCTCCACCGACTGCGCACCGTCCGTTCCCTGCGTCGGGTCGACGGGGCCCTGCGTGCGCTCGACGCGGCGGAAGTAGGGGACCAGGCTGCGCCACGACCAGCGCTCGCCCGCCTGAGCCGCCCAGTCGTCGTAGTCGGCGGCGAATCCGCGGACCCAGATCATCGCGTTGAGCGACGACGAACCGCCGAGGGTCTTACCGCGCGGCCAGTAGATCGTCCGGTTCTCGAGTCCAGGTTGCGGGACGGTGTCATAGTTCCAGTCGTACTCGCCACGGAACAGCTTCGAGAACGCCGCCGGAACGTGCAGCTCGAGCGCGGTGTCGCGCCGGCCCGCTTCGAGGAGCAGCACCGAGACCGCCGGATCCTCGCTCAGGCGCGCCGCGAGGGCTGCCCCCGCCGAGCCCGCTCCGACGATGATGTAGTCGGCGGTGAGGTCGCGGGCGACCCGACTCATGCGCGCAGAGCCTGGATGAACGTGCCCGCCAGCCGCGCGAGGTTTCCGTCCATCCGGTACCGGGTGAAGCCCTCGCTGACGACGGCGCCGGTGCGGGAGTGAACGAACCACGGGGCCTTCGGCAGCACGACGGCGGCCGACAGGCTGCCGGCTCGCAGTCCGGCGCGAATCGAGCGGGGGAACGGGCGGAACGGGCCGCGCGTCACCGTCCGCTCGACGCGGTCGAGCAGCAGCGCGTTGTGGACGATTCCGATGCCGCTCTCCACGTCATCCAGAGTGCCGCCCGGATACCCGCCCCACGTGAGCGTGGGCGTGAGGAACGCGAGCGCGGTCCACGAGTTGATCGAGACGGCGCCGTAGCGGAGATCGGCGATCGCGCGCTCGAAGCCGTCGCCGAGTGCACCCTGGGTCGCCGGGTCGATCAGGACGTTGGCCCCGAGAGTTCCGGGGAGCTTTCCGTTCGCGTGCGCCACGGCAGCGTCGACGAACTCCTGCCCGTTGCCGCCGAGTTCGACGACACCGAGCACGGGAGCGAAGTACTCGATCGTCTCCAGGGCGGTCGCGTCCTGCCCCGGGCCGACTTCGATCAGCAGGCGGCTTCCGCCGCCGAAACGTGTCGCATCGGGGTAGCTGGATGCCGCCTCTTCCATCCGGTCGGCGCTGTGCGGGTACCAGGTCGGGCGGTCCGGTGCGTCGGCGAACGCCGTGCGCAGTGCGGTGAGGAACGCCTCGCGCTGCGGCCAGTCGGCGCTGATGAGAACGACCTGGCCCGCGAGGCAGTTGTGGCCGCTGTTGTAAAGGCGCATCGTGACGATGTGCTCGGCCTGGTAGCGGAGGTCGGCCTCATCCCACTGACCGGGCACCACGATGATCGGCGAGACACCGCCCAGCTCCGCGGTGATCGGCTTCGTCAGCTGCGGGTCGCCGTCGCGGCGGCGGCGAGCGGTTTCAGCGGTCCCTGAGCCTGTCGAAGGGCCCCACACGATCGCGTCGAACGTCGGGGTGGCGCCGGTGATGTGCACATGGTCGATGCCCTCGTGACCGGTGAGGTAGGCGCCGACATCGCCTCCCCCACGGACGATCCGCAGGAAGCCGGGCTCGATGAGAGGGGCGAGCGCCCGCTCGTACACGGGAACCATCGAATCCTGGGTCGGATTGACCTTGAGCAGGACGACCCGGTTGTGGGCCACCAGCTCGTACAGCACGTCGAGCACGGAGATGGACGTCACGTTGCCGGCGCCGAGAACGAGCCCGACCCCGCCGCTCCGGGTCGGCGTCAGCTGACCGAGACCGGCCGACTCGCGTGCCTCGGCGATCGTCACACCGGGCTCGAACCAGACTTCGCCGGTGTGGCCCGCGACGAGGACGGCATCGGCAGCGTGCAGCGGGAACGCGTGAGCCCGCACGCGTCCGCCCGGCGCGGCATCCATCTTCACGTCATCGAGCGGGTTTCCTCCTTTCGCCAAGGCCTCGACGGACTCCCGGTACGCCTCTAGCGCGACGAGCGCGGCATACGGCCCCGGGAGCCACTCTTCGCCTCGTCGTGGGTGGCCGGGCTCCATGCCCGTCGCGAGGGCGGCCGTGTCGGCCCACTCCTCGGCGGTGGCAACCGTCGCCGCGTGCGCACGCTGGAGGAGCCGAGCGCGCTGATCGAGCGTGAGGTGCGACCACGCGCGCGCGCCGATGCGGAGGTCGGCGATCGCAGCGTCCAGCCTCTCGCGCTCCGCCTCGGGCACCGCCGCAGCAGGGGTGGCAGGCGGGGCTGACACCGTCTTCGCGGTGGCTGATTTCGCGGCTGCCGTCACGTGGCGCTCTCCTTCGGGCGGAGCCTCCAGCTTACGTGCGGAACCCGGTCCCACCCGGTGTGCGCCTGGATCTCACGCGGCGGCATGGGTGCCGGCGCGGCGCAGTCGGTCTATGAGATCTCCGCATCGAGCGCGGCACGGACGGCGTTCATGCCGCGGACGGTCTCGGTGAAGCTCGTCGACAGCGGCGAGAGGCCGATGCGAAGTCCGCCCGGGTCGCGATAGTCGGGGATCACATCCCGGGCCCACAACCGCGCGGTCACGGCGCGCATCGACGGATGCTGCAGGGTGATGTGACTGCCTCGCTGGGCGGCTTGTCGTGGTGAGGCGACCGTCACGCCGAACGGCGCGAGCAGTTCGTCGGCAAGTCGGATCGCGTACTCGGTGAGGGCGATCGACTTCGCTCTGATCGCGTCGATCCCGGCGGTCTCGATCAGCGCGAGCATGTCCTGCAGCGCCAGCATTCCGACGATCGGCGGGGTGCCCGACAGGAAACGGCGCATGCCGGGAGCGGGCGAGTACTCGGGACCCATCGCGAACACGTCCGCGCTGCCCATCCACCCCTGGATCGGCTGGGTCAGCGTGCGCTGATGGCGCGTGGCCACATACGCGAAGGCGGGTGAGCCGGGTCCGCCGTTCAGGTACTTGTAGGTGCACCCGACCGCGAGGTCGAAGCCCCAGACGTCGGATGAGATCGGGACCGAGCCGGCGGAGTGGCAGAGGTCCCACAGGATCAGAGCGCCGGCATCGTGGGCGATCCGCGTGAGAGTCGGAGCGTCCGCGAGGAAGCCCGATCGGTAGGCGATCTGGCTGAGCACCACCACAGCGGTCTGTGGACCGACGGCGGCGCGGAGCGCGTCAGCTGTCACGCCCGAGGAGCGGTCGACCTCGATCCAGCGCACACGACCGCCGCGCTCGGCGGCGATCCCCTCGACCAGGTAGCGGTCGGTCGGGAAGTTGTCGGTGTCGACGACGATCTCCACGCGGGCGGCGTCAGCGGCGTGCTGCGCGTCGAACGCCGCACGGATGAGCTTGTAGAGCAGCACGGTGGTCGAGTCGCCGATCACGGTCTGACCAGGGGCGGCGCCGATCACCGACCGGCCGAGTGCGTCGCCGATCTCGAACGGGAGATCCATCCACGACTCGTCCCACCCGCGGATGAGGCGGCCGCCCCACTGCTCGTGGACGAAGCGCTCCAGCCGCTCGGCGCTGCGGCGCAGCGGCCGCCCGAGGGAGTTGCCGTCGAAGTACACCAGCGACGACTCCGCGCCGGTGAACTCGGAGCGCAGGCCCGCGAGCGGATCGGCGGTATCCAGGGCCGCCGCCTCGGCCGCGAGCTCCGTGAGTCCGTTGCGGACGGTCGCATGGTCACCCGTGGTCATCGTGGATCAGCTCCTCCGTGGGGACGACGGTGGCGCCGGAGAGCCATGCCGGTATGTCATCCAGCCCCGCGGGCGGATCGCCCGGAACGAAAGTCGAGACGCCACGCGAGCGATCCTTCCGCGGCCAGGGGTCGGTGAGCGTGGCCAGCAGCTCCTCGCCGCGCAATCCGACCGCGTGCAGCGCGGCCAGCTCCCGCCCGTTGACCCCGACCGGCAGGTCGCCGTTGCCCAGATCCGTTCCGTAGAGCACCGCTCCGCCGGCGCGGACGAACACGGCCAGGTTGGCTGCGGCGGTCTCTCGACTCCGCTCGTCGTCGCGGTGGATGTCGAGTGTGGAGATCCACCGCTGTCCGGAGCGCACCGCCCGAAGGATGAGCCCGTGGTCGAGCAGCTCGGTGAAAGGCGTGTGCGCGAGCACATCGAGCTCCGCCGCGATCGCGGCGCCGGCCATTCCCGCGCCCTCGGCATGGGCGACGACGGGGAGGCCGTGCAGCCGGGCCGCCGTCACGATGGCCGTCAGCGTCGGCACGTCGGGGACGGGGCCGGCTTCGGCGTTGAGCGCGACCTTGATGACGGATGCCCCGAAAGAGGCCTGTTCGTCGACCGCCGTCGCAGCGCCGCCGGAGACCCCGGGATGCGCGGACGGATTGCTCACCTCTCGGACGCATGCGGCGGGAGCCCACCCGCGACCGACGGGGTAGCCGCCGGGAGCTGTAAGGAACGCGCCGGCATATGCCACTCGAGGCATGCTGTCGCGGGGACGCTGCGCGAGGGCGACGGGATCTCCGCCCAGGTCGAGAACCCCCGCGATCCCGTGGGCGCCGAGGTCGCCCTCCTCGATCAGGTGGAGGTGAACGTGATGGTCGACGAACGGAGGCAGCGCGACGCCGACCTCGCCGCCCAGTGCGCGGCGGCACAGGCCGGCATCAGGTCCCACGAGCTCGCGAAGGGAGTGGTTCGACACGCGCCGGGCGGTGCCCACAGACCGGCTGCCGCTGGAGTTCATTGACCGATCTCGGTTCTCACTGCGAACAGCTCGGGGAAGAAGGTGAGCTCGAGGGCCTTCTGCAGGAACGGCACGCCGCTGGATCCCCCGGTGCCCTTCTTGAAGCCGATGATGCGGTCGACGGTCTTCAGATGCCGGAAGCGCCAGAGCTGGAAGTTGTCCTCCAGATCGACGAGCTCCTCGCACGTCTCGTACGCGGCCCAATGCGCCTGCGGGTCGGCGTAGATCGACGCGAAGATCGGCACGAGTTCAGGTGTGAAGGTCCACGCCTTCGTCACGTCCCGCTCGAGCACCTCGTCGGGGATCGGGTACCCCGATCGGGCGAGCATGCGAAGAAATTCGTCATACAGGCTCGGCGCCTCCAGCGCCTGGCGAACGAGCGATTCCGCCGCCGGGTCTGTGGCGAAGACACGCAGCATGCCCGCGTTCTTGTTGCCGAGGGTGAACTCGACCGCGCGGTACTGCGCGGACTGGAATCCGCTCGCGTTGCCCAGGACGCCGCGGAACTGCGCGTACTCCGCCGGCGTCAAGGTCGCGAGCACCGACCACTGCTCGGTGAGGGTCCGCTGGATGTGCTTGACCCGCGCGATGCACTTGAGCGCCGGCGCGAGTCGATCGTCGCGAAGGAAACGGCATGCGGCCGATAGTTCGTGCAGGACGAGCTTGAGCCAGAGCTCGGTCGTCTGGTGCTGGATGATGAACAGCAGCTCGTCATGATGCTCGGGCGAGCTGAGCGGATGCTGCGCGGCCAGCAGGGTGTCGAGCTCGAGGTAGCCGCCGTAGCTCATCCGGTCGGAGAAGTCGGTGACGACCGAGCCTTCGATCGCCCGCGTGTTGCCCTCTACACCCTTGCTCACACTGCGCCTTCGCTCACCTGTTCAGACTACTGAGCGACGCAGTGCGAGATAAGGCAGTGCTAGATGAGGGAGAGCGCCCGCAGCTTGGTCTCGACGTCGGCGTTGGAGGGCTCGACGTGGTGGGACGAGTCGGGGTATACGACGACGGGGATGTTCGTGCGACCGGAGATCTCCCGGGCGACGTCGGCGGCGGCCGGGTGGGCCATGAGGTCGACGTAGTCGTAGGACACACCGAGCGAGGAGAGCTGGTTCTTGGTGCGGACGCAGTCGCGGCACCAGTCTGCGCCGAACACCGTTATCGTCGAGGGGGAGGAAGTCATCCGTCCATTCTTCCGCATGGATGCTGAACGCTCGCCGGACGCGGCAGGCGTGCGGCGCGGCATCTGGGCGTGCGCACCCTTATCTCGCGTGCGACGATAGACGCTCATGCAGCTCTCGATCATCGTCCCGACGTACAACGAAGCTCCCAATGTCGCGGAGCTCGTTCGTCGTGTCACGGCCGAGACGCACGGCATCGACGCGGAGATCGTCTTCGTCGACGACAGCACGGATGCCACGCCCGACGTGGTCCGCGAGGTCGCGACATCCGCCGGCATGCCCGTCCGGCTGATTCACCGCGACGGCCGCAGGGGCGGCCTGGGCGGAGCCGTGCTCGAAGGGATCGCCGCGGCCGAGGCCGACGTGTGCCTGGTGATGGACGGCGACCTGCAGCACCCGCCCGAGGAGATCCGCGACATCTACGCCCGCTTCGCGCAGGGCGATGTCGACGTGGTCGTCGCCTCCCGGTATGCCGGCGACGGCACGTCCAGCGGCTTGGCCGACCGCACGCGCGTCCTCGTGTCGAAAGCCTCGACCGCGCTCACCCGCGCCATGTTCCCGATCCGCCTCAAGAACGTGTCCGACCCGATGACCGGGTTCTTCCTGATCGACCGCAGATCCGTCGACTCCGCCACGCTCAAACCCCGTGGTTTCAAGATCCTGCTGGAAATCCTGGCTCGGCAGAATCTGCGGGTGGCTGAGGTGCCGTTCGACTTCGCCGGCCGGCACGCGGGTGAGTCGAAGGCGTCGATGCGCCAGGGGATGCACTTCCTCACCCAGCTCACCGCGCTGCGGTTCGGAAAGATGTCGCTGTTCGCGGTGATCGGCGGGCTCGGCGCGATCGCGAACGTGGCCATCGTGTGGGCGCTGAGCCAGCTGGACGTCAACTACATCGCCGCGGCCATCATCGCGTCCGAGGCGACGATCATCGGCAACTTCCTGCTGCAGGAGCGCTTCGTCTTCCAGGACATGAAGGGCGAGGCCTCAGGGGTCTGGTCCCGCTTCGGGAAGTCGTTCACATTCAACAACGCCGAGCTGCTCATCCGCATCCCGATCTTCGCGCTCATGGTCTCCGAAGGGCACATCTCCGTCGTGATCGCGACCGCCATCACGCTCTTCGTCGCCTTCATCGTGCGGTTCGTGTTCCACTCGCTGGTCGTCTACGCGCCGCGCAAGCCGGGCGTGCAGGTCAGCAAGGCACGGCAGTTCGTCGAGGAGCTCGACGCGCAGGCCATGTCTCCCGGCGAACTCTGACCGACGCGATTGCCACCCCGCCAGCATCGCGCGACCTTCAGCCGATGAGACCGATCAGTGCATCCAGACCCATGCCGTAGTTGATGCGCGCCACCGGCAGCGCGAGCTTGTCCGTGCCGATGGTGACATAGCCCGGCTCGATCGTGCGGCCCATTTCGTACCCCGCCTGCCGGAGACCTTCCTTCGCGGTGTCGTTGTGGTGGCCGAACGGATACGCCATGACCTCCTTGACGCCCAGGACGGCGGCAGACGCCTCCATGTCGGCGGCGATCTCCGGCACCGCCCAGTTGACGATCCGCCCTTGGCCGTCGTCGCCCGCCTGGTGCATGTCGTGCGTGTGGGAGCGACGCAGGACGTAGGCGTTCGGAGGGGGGTCCTGACGGTAGGCGGTGATCATGAACGAGGTGGTGATCAGCTTGTACTTGTCGACGATGGGTGCGGCCAGGTCGAACCAGGTCTGGTCGGCGTCATCGTCGGTGATGATCACCGAGTGAGTCGGCAGGAACAGTCGCCCGTCGATGAAGGCGCTCAGCTCATCCCACGTGGGCAGGTAGAACCCCGTCGTGGCGATGTGGTTCATGTGGGCTTCGAAGTCGCCGATAAATGCATAGTTGCCGCGCAGCCATCCCTCCTCGCCCGCAGGATTGGTCGTGAACTGGTGGTACATCAGGATCGGGATCCGCGCGTCCTCGGCGAGGTTCTCCTCGGGGGTCTTCCACGACCCGTGCAGCGTGACCTCCCGGTCCGTGCAGGAGACGAGCTCCGCACCGTTGACCCTGCTCGCGACCGTGAAGGCGGCGGCATCCGCCTGCGTCGCGTACCAGCCCGCGAAGACCAGACCGTCGCGCTGGGGGATGGGCAGTCGGTCGTAGAGCGCTCCCTGGGTCTGGAGCATGGGTCCCTCGGCGACTCCGTCACCGGCGAAGCTCACGGCGCACGCGGAGGGGTCGTCGGACGACGCGAGCAGCTCCTGTGAGGCGGTGAGGGTTGTCGGGTCGGGCGCGCGGTTCGGCGGCGTCGTGATCGGCGATGCGGCCAGGTCGGCCGCGACACCCGGTTCTCCCCGGGTGGCCGCGATCACCGACACCGTCGTGACCAGAGCCGCGACGAGTACCGCTGCCGAGATGAACGCGACCAGCCGGCGACGGCGCCTTACGCGCGCGGAAACGCGGTGCGTGCGCGCACCGTTTCGTGTGGATTCGGTCACAGTTCCCTATCCCCGGAGAACGAGTGGCGCCGCGGATGCCCCAGGTGCGCCCCAACGGACATGGTACGGCGTCCGCGTGGGCACCCTGTGGAGCCGCGAGTACGGCGCGCTCCGGATGCGCGAATGCCCGACGGCTCCAGCCGCCGGGCATACACGGTCATGCCGGTGAGCCGCCGGGGCGGCCCACCGGGCATGCATCAGCCGAAGGTCGCCGCGAAGGCGTTGAGTGCCTGCACGACAGCCGAGTCCGGCGCTCCGGCCTTGCGGGCCGCGTTGTCGAACTGGGCCACGATCGACCGCGGGTTCGCCGACGTACCCGCCAGCTGCTCGGCCTGGTCGACGTGCTTGCGCACCTCGGTCAGCGCCTTGCCGCTGAGCGAGCCGTCGCGCTCGGCCTGATCGATGTACGCACGCGTGACGGCGAAGCTCGGCGCGTTGACGATCTTGGTCTGCAGCTGCGCGTTGAACTGCGCCTGCTCGACCTCCTGTGCGGCCGCAATCTCGTTGACGGACATCTGCGCGCTGGGCGTCAGGCCGAGGCTGTCGAAGCCCCGGGCGATCTCACTGGCCAGGACGTTGCCGTTGTACCAGTAGGTCGACCAGTAGCCGCCGAGGTTGAGCCCGGTCGGGCTGGGGAAGTTGATCGGCCCGCGGTCGTAGTACGCGATCTCGGTGGGGTTCTCCGTGTCGGTGAAGTCGATGATCGACAACCCGCCCTGATACCAGGCCTGCACCAGGATGTCGCGTCCCGGAACGGGCACGATCGAACCGTTGTGGGCGACGCAGTTCTCCTGTGTCGTCTGCGGCACGGGAAGCTTGTAGTAGCTCCTGAACTCCAGCTTGCCGTCCACGATGTCGAAGAGCGCGTTCGCTCCCCACTCCGGCTGGTCGGCCGCACGGCACCGCGCCGCCGTTCCGCCTCCCCACTCATCCGTGAAGATCACCTTCGTGCCGTCGTTGTTGAACGTCGCCGAATGCCAGTAGGAGAAATTCGGGTCCGCCACCGCATCCACCCGCACCGGGTTCGCCGGGTCGGAGATGTCGAGCAGGATGCCGTTGCCCTGGCACGCGCCCGCGGCGAGACCGATCTCGGGGTAGGCCGTGATGTCGTGGCACGTGTTCGTGTTGGGCGAGGGTGAGTACGGAACCCCGGACGGGTGGAGCGGCTGGGTCGGCCCGTTCTGCAGACCGTTGAAGGCGCCGGTCGCCGGGTCGGTGAAGATCCGCGGCTGGGACACGACCGCCGCCGTTTCCGGAGTCGCGAGCGGCACCTTGATGACGTCGATGCGCCACTGGGTGGGGTTACCCGTCGTGACCGGTGTCGTGGACGCCGGTGCGTTCTCGCAGCCGGTCAGTTCCGCGGCCGGTCGCACGGTCGACGTGCCCGAGTTGTAGATGTAGATGTTTTCCGGATCCTCGGGGTCGGTGACGAGTGTGTGTGTGTGCGATCCACGGCAGGTCTGGACACCCGGCAGCTGCACCGGGTTCTCGATGTCGCTGATGTCGAAGATCCTGATTCCGCGGAACCGCTCGAGGTTGACCGCGCCAGAAGCGCCCTGCGTGCCGCAGTCGATGCGGCCGCGCGTCTCCTCGACCGACATGAATAGCAGGTTCCCGAATACCGAGACGTCGCCCTGACCGCCGGGGCAGACGAACGAGGCACGCAGCGTCGGACCGGCGGGGTCGGACACGTCGTAGACCTGGAACCCGTTGAAGTTGCCGACGATCGCGTTGTCGCCCGTGAAGGCCAGGTCGGAGTTGACGAATCCGAAGTTTCCCGGATTCGCGTCGAAGGGAGCCACGCGGGGGACGTTGGCGAGCAACTCGATGTTGCTCGCGGCGACGCCGGCCTCCTGGTTGCCGGCGGGTACGCCGACTTGGTAGCCGCCGGGGAGATCGACCCGGGGGTCTTCCTCGGCGGTGGCGGCGGTTGCCGACAGGAGCGACACACCCAGGGCGAGCGCGCCGGCGACGGCGAGCGCGCGTCTGCGCCACGGGTGGGGGGAGTTGCTGGTCATTCGAGGAACCTCTCTGTTCTCGCGTTGACGTGCCGAATACCTCCGCTGCCGGGGGAACGACCGTGTGCCACCGACCAGCGTGAGGCTCTATGTGCTCGAATCTACCCATCCGTTCGTGCCCGTGACTAGGATCAAAAACCGGAGCGAAGAGGCTCTGCGACGCTTCTGGAGGTGTCCGATGGGCGCGACCGCCCCCCGGGTTGCTGCCGTGGTTCTCACGTTTCTCGTCACGCTCGGAGTCACGGCGTGCACCGCGCAGGATGCGCCCGAGCGCCTGGTCTCCGATGCGCCGGTAGTGCAGCTCGGCGGACCCGGCGAAGACAATCGGACGCTCGACGAAGACGAGCAGCTCGTGCTGCCCGAAGTCGCCCACCTCCCGGCCGACGCCGACTTCGTGAGGTCCATGCTCCCGCACCACGCTCAGGCGCTCGTGATGACCGGCTTCGTCCCCGAGCGCACGCAGACCCGAGCCATCCTGCTTCTGGCGGAGCGGATGCAGATCAGCCAGGACGACGAGATCACCGTGATGGAGCGGTGGCTGCAGGAGCGTGGCGAGCCCGTCCGCGACCCCGACGGCGCACATGAAGAGCACGCCGCGGCGATGCCCGGGATGCTGACGGATGCCGAGCTGGCCCAGCTCGAGGCGGCCTCGGGTGATGAGTTCGACCGGCTGTTCCTAGAGTTCATGATCCGCCACCACGAGGGCGCGCTGGCCATGGTCGCCGAACTCTACGCGGCGGGCGGCGGGCAGGAGCCGGCACTCGGAGAGATGGCCCGCCACATCGAATCCGACCAGGCGATCGAGATCGCACGGATGACCACCCTGCTGGCCACGTCAGCGGCGCCATAGGCCCGGGTGACGGCGGTCGCTACGCTTTCCCACATGACAACGCTCGTGCTCACCGTCGTCGGAGCTGACCGCGCAGGACTCGTCGCAGCCGTGGCCGACGCGGTCGAAGCGCACGGCGGCAACTGGGAGAACAGCGAGCTCGCCGAGCTCGCCGGGGCGTTCGCGGGCATCATCCAGGTCTCGGTCGCGCCGGAACGGGTCGAGGAGCTCAGAACGGCGCTCGCCGCCCTCGACGGGCTGCTGACCGTGACGGTGCACACCGGTGGTGCGTCGGCATCGGATGCCGCATCCTCGCGTCAGTTCGGCTTCAGCGTGCTCGGCAACGACCACCCGGGCATCGTGCGCGAGATCTCGTCGACGCTGAGCGCGCACGGCCTCAGCATCGAGCGGATGTCGAGCGAGACCCGCGATGCGGCGATGGCCGGCGGGCGGCTCTTCGAGGCGACGATCATCGCGACGGTGCCGGCATCCGTTGATGTCGACGCCGTTCGGTCCGCACTCGAGCGGCTGGCGGCGGAGATCCAGGTGGACGTCACGCTCGGATCCTGAGCGGCGGCCAGGTGCACCGCGGCTAGCTGATCTTCGCCGCGGCGACGAGAGCGGGAAGGGCCCGTTCGATCGTCTCCATCGTCGCGGTGAGGGAGATGCGGAAGTGCTCGGGGCGATCGAACACTGTGCCCGGCATGACGTAGACCCGCTGCTCGGCAAGCGCGTCGCAGTAGGCCTGAGCATCGTCGCCCGGTGCGCGGCCCCACAGGTAGAACGTCCCTTCTGGACGCGTGAGCGTGTACCCCGCGTCGATGAGGGCACCGTAGAGGCGGTCGCGCTTGCGCGTCAGCTCGGTGACGTCGATGGACACGCTCTCCAGCGCAGGCACGCTGTACTGCATGAGCGCGTTGGGGAAACCCCACCCGATTGCGAGTTGGATCGGCATGAATGCTCCGCGGAGCTCTTCCCGCTCGGCCGATGGCAGGAGCGGCGACAGTGCGAGATAGCCGAGGCGCTGACCGGGTGCAAGCAGCACCTTGCCGTAGCTGTAGTCGATCATGGACCACGGATATGAGCCGACCGGGCTTGCGAAGCCGATCCCGTCGAAGCGGATCCGACGGTACGGCTCGTCGGAGAGCAGCCAGATCCGGCGTCCGTGTGTGCGGGATGCCTGCTCCAGCACGCCCGCGAGCTCGTCCCATGTCTGCTTCGGGAACACCCTGCCGGTGGGGTTCGACGGAGAGTTCACAATCACGACGCGCGTACGCGGTGTGATCGCGCGCTCGATCGCATCGATGTCGAGCGAGAAGTCCGTCGGATCCAGCGCCGCCGGGACCGGCAGCAGGTTGGCCGCGAACAGCATTGGGTCGTAGCAGAACCACCCGGGCGCCGGGATGACCACTTCGTCGCCAGGGTCGGCGACCAGCGCAAGAGCCAGTGCGATCGCACCGAATGCGCCTTGAGTCATCGCGATGTCGTCCGGCGCGAACTCGAGCCCGAGTTCGCCACTGAGCCCTGCGGCCACGGCCTCCTGCGCCGGGCGCTCGTTCGCCTTGTAGGCGTACCAGTCGACGGATCGCGGTTCGAGCTGCGCGCGCATGGCGTCGGTGAGGCCCGCCAGTGCCATCTCATGCGGGTTGCCGAAGGTGAAATCCAACGCGTCAGGATCCTCGGTGAGCGCCTGCATCTTCGAGAGGTATGCCGTCACCGGCTCTATTGAGGACCTTGCCCTGATCGCTCGCTCCGACATCCCCATGTTCGCCGCCCGTCCCGGTCCGCTCGGTGCGGGCCCGGGGGTCAGACTTCCAAGTCGCGGGTCGGCCGTCAATGGGTCGCGTCGCGCGGGGGTGGCGGCGGACGTCCGGGAATGAAGAAACCCCCTCCTGTAGAAGCCAGAAGAGGGTTTCCGTGGCTCCGACGGGCGTCGATCCCGTGACCTCACGATTTTCAGTCGTGCGCTCTACCAACTGAGCTACAGAGCCTCGCGGCATCCGAGAACGCCGCGTCCGAGACGAAGGGCCCTTCTCGAAAAAAGGGCCCGTCGCTGTGGAGCGACCCTGACGGGACTTGAACCCGCGACCTCCGCCGTGACAGGGCGGCACGCTAACCAACTGCGCTAC
>Ga0190272_10001009_pt1 | contig 13723 bp, 11 predicted proteins | sample Popmic504T_FD_133746 | JGI IMG/M metagenome (GOLD analysis project Ga0190272, IMG submission 133746) | Populus adjacent soil microbial communities from riparian zone of Shoshone River, Wyoming, USA - 504 T | ecosystem: Environmental > Terrestrial > Soil > Riparian zone | place: USA: Wyoming...
CCGATTGTGTTGAAGAAGTCGGCGAACTAGCCATTCGGGATGGATCGAAGAACCAGGCGCGCGGGCGCGCTCGTGCTCAGGCGCGGAAAGCTGCGCCACATGGCTTCGTTGATGGCATTCAGCCTAGACGGATTTTCGAATGTGAGCCGAGCAACGCCCCTATCGATTGTCAAATGCAACACTTGCGTAACTCCATGCTTTGACTCGGTACTCCGACACGATCTTATGTTGCAGGGGGTCCGACCGCGGCGCGCTGGTCTGTGAACGCGGATATGTCCGGCATCCTGGGCATGCCGACCACCTGTTCGAGGGCGAGTGCGATCGACAGAGCGCGTTCCTCCTGAAAGGGCTGGCATGTAACCTGAAGACCTGCCGGAAGCGGCGCCGCCCGCCATCGCACCGGCGTCGAAGTCCCGCATTGACCGAACATGTTCATCGGACCGGTGTTTCGGGTCAACCGGCGGGCAAGTTCGGTACCTTCTGCGATACCTGCGGCATGTTCCAGAGGAAGCGCCACGGCCGCGCAAGTGGGAGCCAGCCATCCGTCAAGATCCTGCATCTCTGCCTTGGCGACCGCTTTCATGCGCTCGTGCGCGCGCAGCATGGCAATATATTCGTCCGCCTTCAGATCCAGTCCTGCCGACAGGCGTTGCGCAACGACAGGATCCATGCGCTCGCGCTCGACGTCGAACCGATCTCGACCCAGCGTGGCCAGCAATTCGGCAGGCACCAGCGTCCCGTTGAAGCGCGCCCGGTCTTCGAGATTCGCCATACGACGCTCGATCGTGACGGCGCCGAGTCCCTTCAGCAATTCGATCGCCGCCATCGTGGATGCCTCGACGTCCGGGTCAAGACCGGCGAAGAAGTGTTCGGCGAACCATCCCAGACGCAAGCTGCCGGCGGCCGCCGGCAAAACCACATCCCGCCCGGACACGGTCGCATAGATCAACGCGGCATCCTGCGCCGACCGCGAGAGGATGCCGATGCTGTCAAGCGTCGGAGACAGCGGAAATACACCCTCTGTCGACCAGCGGCCCACCGTGGTCTTGAGGCCGAAGACCCCGCACAGGGCCGCAGGCAGGCGGATCGATCCGCCGGTATCGCTGCCCAGGGCAAATGCACAAAGTCCCGCTGCGACGGCCACGGCCGACCCGCTGCTCGATCCTCCGGGAAGACGGGCGACCGCTGCATCCCATGGATTTTTCGGCGTGCCTCTGACCGCATTCGTACCCGCCGGGCCGAAAGCGAACTCGGCCGTCTTGGTCTTGCCGAGGATCACGCACCCCGCTTGCCGCAATTGCCGTACGACCGGCCCTTCCGCTTCGAGCAGGTCTTCGAGGTCAAGCTGCGAACCGACGGTGGTTGGCATGCCGTCAACCGTGAAAATGTCCTTGACCGCAACCGGGACACCCATCAGCGGCCCAAGGTCGGTGCCGCCCGCCAGCAGATTGTCGACCGCACGCGCCGACCGCAGCGCGGACTCCGCCGCCACGTGCTGATAGCTGCCGAGGACGCCGTCCAGACGCGCAATGCGATCCAGATAGGCGCGGGTGATCGCCTCGCTGGAACGCCTGCCTGCCCTCAGATGGCCGGCAACGCCGGCAAGGCTCGTCCCATCGAGAGGATCGCCCGACATCGATGGTGTATTCGCCATATGCCTCAACTCGTCCGCACTCCGGATCCTCTTCTGCTCAAGCGCGCCTGAAACGATCAGGCTTTGGATGAAGAGAGGCCACCGAGCCGGCGCAAACCTACCAGATGAATGGAAAGCAGAAGGATGAGGAGGGACAAACCTATCAATATTGTCGCCGCAGCAGCCACCGTTGGATCGACGCGGACCTGGGTGAACTTCAGCATGCGTATCGGCAGCGTCTCGGTCTGTGGATCCGTCAAGAACAGGCTAACGGTGTAATTATCGAAGGACAGGATGAAAGTGAACAGGGCGCCTGCGATGAATCCCGACCGAACGCTGGGCATGGTCACGTATATGAACGTCTGCAGCGCGTCGGCGCCCATCATCCTGGCCGCGTCGAACAGGTTCTCATCCATGACTTCAAGGCTGGCCGTCATGGTCCGCACCATGAATGGAAGTGTCACCGCGATATGCGCGATAAGCAGCGTCGAGAATGTCGAGAGCAGGTCGATCGTCCTGAAATACTGGAGCAGCGCGATTCCGATGACGATGGCGGGCAGAACCAGAGGCGACAGAAAAACGCCGAGCAGAATATTTCTCCCGGCGAACCGGTAACGCACCAGCGCCAGTGATCCCATGACGCCCAGAACCGACGTACCGACGGTAGTGAGGGCAGCGAGCTTCAGGCTGAGAACCACCGCCGCTACGAAGCCGTCGAGTTTCCAGACGTCCGCAAACCAGCGCAAGGACAGTTCCTGGGGCGGAAACTTGATCAGGTTGGCCTTGCTCAGCGACAAACCGCAGACGATGACAAGGGGCCCGATCAAAAAGATCAGGATCGCGATCACCACGCCCCGGATCAGGATCTTTTCCGCCATATTCGATGGCATGGTCAGCAGCTTTCCTATTTCGCGGGCTGAAACGAACGTCTCGAAAGCCACCGGTACAAGGCAAGAACCAGAAGCGTGAGCAGAATGAGAATGGTGGCTATGGCCGCGCCAAACTGCCAGTCGAGCAGGATGAGGATTTGCTGCGTCACCATCGTCGGAACGACCTGAACGCGCTCCCCGCCCAGCAGCTCGGGCACGACGTAGGCGCTGACGCTGGCGGTGAAAACAAGCATCGAACCGGCCAGGATGCCTGGCATGCTAAGCGGAAGGACCACCTCGAAGAACCGGCGAAACACGTTGGCTCCGAGCGAGCGCGCCGCCTCTTCGAGCCTGGGATCAATCTTCTCGATCACCGACGCCAGCGGAAGAACCATATAGGGCAGGAACACATGCACCAGGCCAATCACCACGCCAGTGAAGGTGAAAAGTAGCCTGACCGGAGAGTCGACGATTCCGATCGCGATCAGGAAATCGTTGAGAGGGCCGCGGTTGCGTAGAATGACCTGCCAGGCAAAAGTACGGATCACCACGCTTACCATCAGGGGCGAAATCACTGCGACGAGAATCCAGCGTTGCCAGCGTGGCCCGAACCGCGCCATGGCATAAGCGAGCGGATAACCCAGCAGCAGACACAGCAAGGTCACGATGACGCCGAGGCGCAGCGTGTTCCACAGCACCTTGAGATAATCTGGCGACCCAAGGAAGCGCACATAATTGCCAAACGACAGCGTCCGCGCCGCCGAATGCGGGTCAACTGCCACGAATCCTTCCCGCAGGAACATGGCCATCGGCACGACAAAAAACAGGGTCAGGAACAGCAGCGGCGGCAGAAGCAGCAGCAGAAACGCCCATTTTTGCTGGGCTATATGGCTCAGTACCTTCGAGAACGGCCTGTAGAGCCGATAAGTCAGCGAGGGAACAGAAGTGTACTCTGCGGTAGCCATGTTATCCATACTCTGTCGCCGATCGCGAAATTCTGTTCGGCTGAACTGGAATCGGTGTTCTGCCGGTGAACCTCCGTGCGCACGCCGCCGGTCTCGACGTAGTATTGGGTTGAGGTGCCCAAATACAGCGTGTCAATGATCGTACCTTCAATGGCGTTCTGATCCGCCGCCGGCGCCTCTCGGGAAAGACTTAGCTTTCCGGGGCGGACCGCGACGGTAAGTTTGTCGCCGACCGAAAGACCCTGCGAAGCATTGACCACCTTGATCCGCCAGTCGCGTATCGCAACGGTCGCACCGTGCGCGTTCGCTGCCTCGACACGCCCCTCGAACTTGTTCGATTGACCGATGAAGCCCAGGACGAACTCGGTCTTCGGCGTCTCGAACACGCCCCTTGCGCTATCGATCTGCTCGATCCTTCCCGCGTTCATGACCGCGATCCGGTCGGATATGGTGAGCGCCTCATCCTGATCATGCGTGACGAAAATCGACGTGATGTTCAACCGGCGCTGGAGATTGCGAAGCTCGATCTGCATCTGGTCACGCAACGCCTTATCGAGCGCCGCGAAAGGCTCATCGAGAAGCAAAACCGCCGGTTTCAGGACCAGGGCGCGGGCGACCGCAACTCGCTGCTGCTGGCCGCCGGACAACTGACTCGGCAGGCGCTCGCCCAGCCGGGCCATTTGGACCACTTCCAACGTCTCGTCCACGATCCGCCGGATATCGGCTTTGGGCATACCGCGCATGCGAAGGCCGAAGGCAACGTTCTGCCACACGGTCATATGCGGAAACAACGCATAGTTCTGGAAGACAAGGCCCACGTCGCGCCGGTGCGCGGGCACGTGGGTAACGTCACGACCCCGTATTTCTATCTTTCCCTGGCTTGGTTCGATCAATCCGGCAATCAAACGTAACAGCGTCGTCTTGCCGCAGCCGCTCGGGCCAAGCAGGGCTAGCAACTCGCCGGGCGGAACCTGCAGGTCGAGGGGCTCGAGTGCGAGATCATTCCCATATCGCTTGCCTATCCCTTCGAGTGCAATATCCATTTCAGATGCCATGCAATTAGCTGGCCATCAGCTTGTTCCAGCGGTCCGTCCATTCGGCACGATGCGCAAGGAAGAAAGGCCAGCTGGATTTGTGAATCGCATCGAATTCCTTCGGGGTCGAGGGAATGATGCCCTTCAGGCGCGCGGGCAGCACGGCGTTCTTGTTCACCGGACCTAAAGCGACATGCTCCGCCAGGGCCGACTGCACTTCCGTCGACAGGCCAAAATTGAGGAACTTGGCCGACAGTTCGGGCTCGGGCGCACCTTTGACGAGCGTTGCACAGTTAAGCAAGGCGAACGAGCCTTCCTTAGGCCGCGCCATGCGGATCGGAACGCCGCGTTCGATGAAGGGGAAAACATTCTTCGAGGTGATGGCGCCGATAAGCATGAGTTCGCCCTGCTCCAGCATGGAGACGGCGTTTGCCGCATTGACGAAGGTGGTCAGCAGGTTCGGCTTCAGCTCCCGAAGCTTTGCGAAACCTGCCTCGACCTCCAGATGCGCCTCGTTGATCGGCCGCCCTGACTTCAGATGTGCGGCGATCACGTAGGTGTTGTACCAATCATTGTGCTGGATCGAAGGCATCGCCACTTGCTGCCGCAGGGCGGGATTCCACATCGCCTCCCAGCTCGTCGGCTCTTTGACGCTGGTGTTGTATGCGAGCGAATCCAGGTGCATGCCTATGCCCACGCCATAACCGTCGCTGACCAAGAAACGAGGATCTACTTCCGCCAGCACTGGCAGGAGCGACTTGTCGATCGGAACGATCAGACCCTCCTTCTGGGCGGTGGGAACGAAGCTCTCGTCCATCAGCATCACGGAGTGAGCCGGATTGGCCCGCTCGGCCAGCATTTTGCTGACCTGGTGGATGCTGTTGCCCGGATCATAAAAGACTTCGGCATCGAATTTCTGCTGAAACGGCTCGATCCAGTACTTTTTGATGGCGTCGGCCATATCAAAATAACCGCCAATCGTGATCTTGCGCTTTGCTGCGTAAGTGCGCACCGCCGGCATCGCAAGCGCCGCCAAGCCGATCGCAGAGCCGGTAAGGAACTTTCGCCTTGCGATAGTCATTGAATGACCTCCTTGTTATCGCCAGTGCATACTTGGTCGAACTTGTTCTCTTTGGTCAAAAATAATCAGAAACGTGTTTTCAATCTCTGTCGAGGCCTGTTCAGCGCGAACGCGGTCGCGACATCCGTGCTGACCAACCATTCGGATCGACGCCGGCCGCTCGGCCCGCGCCTAACTCTTGCGTGCTGAGGCAAGCTCCTTGACGCGTTCCCGTCCCCGTTCCAACGCCGAAAACGACCGCGTCGGCGTCGCCATCAACCAGCGATAGCCTTCCTCGATCAAACCATCGACGTTCTTGGCGCCGACATGAGGGTGACCGCAGACCACGCCATGGGCCTTGCATGTCTCAAGGATGGCATTCATCGCCTTGACGACAACCGGATGATCATATTGTCGTGGAAACCCGAGATTCTGGGAAAGGTCACCTTCACCGATGATGACCAGCCCTATTCCGGGAACTTCCTGGAGAATACGAGGAAGGTTTTCCACCGCTTCGACGCTCTCGCACATCATGCCGACGAGGATTTCTCCTTTCGGATCGATAGGCCACACATCGGCGCGCGAGTAATATTCCGGCTGGGTCAGCCCCCAGTAACGCGCGGCGATGCCTGGTCCGTCACCGCGCCGACCATGCGGTAGCACGTTCGCAGCGCCGGCAGGGCGAGCGTATCGGCAAGCAGCCACAGCGGAGCGGGCTTCTTCGACCGTGCGGATATGCGGCCAGATGATGCCGTAGACCCCCATATCGAGGACCTGCTTGGCCATCCATTGGTTCATTTCCGCACCGTTACAGGGCAGGCGCACCAGCGGCGTTACTGCGGGGGCAACATTGCCGGCAACAGCGATCCGCCGGGGATCCAGCATGTATTGCAGGCAGTCCCGCAATCCCTTCACGTCGAACGGATTGTGCTCCATCTCGATCACGACGGCGTCATAGGGGGCACCCGCAACCGCCTGCACGGTGCCGGTATCCGGCGGAGAGAAGGCGGTGAATGCGATATTGCCGGTTTCGAACGCGCGAATGGCGCCATTTAGCCTGGGAATCGAGGACATCGTTCGGATCACTCACTTGATGAAGCAATGGACGCGGCGCGCGATCATCAAAATTTCATTCCATCAGGTCCAATACCAATTTCGGATGAAGACATAGGCAAATACTTATGAAAAAAGGGGCAGCCGGTTAACGGCCCAGGAGAGAACGCGTGCACCTGAAGCTTCGAAATCTTGAGATGTTTCGTCTGTTCGCCCAGACCGAGAACGTAACCGAGACGGCACGCCTGATGCGCATTTCGCAGCCGGCGGTCAGTCAGGTTCTCAAGGATTTGGAAGAACAGGTCGGGATCCCGCTGTTCAAGCGGTTCGGTCGCGGTCTGCAACTGACCCCCGAGGCGCGGCTGTTTCTGCCAGAGGTCGAGAGGCTGACTTCCCAGATCGCTAATGTGAGGAATTGCGCCCTCAGCCTGCGCGACGGGCAAGGCGGAGCACTGGTTGTCGCCTGCATACCGACCCTTGCGAACACGATCCTGCCGCAAGTAATCGCTGGGTTGCGTTCCATCAAACCGAATGTCCGGCTCAACATAAAATCCTACACTGCAACCGAAATCTCGCGGCATGTTCGCCTGGAAAGCGCGGATATCGGCGCAACTTTCCTGCCGATCAACGATGCCGGCGTCCGCATCGAGCCATTGCTGCGCACTGCAATTACCTGCCTGGTGCCAAAGACCTCTCTTCTCGCCAAGGAACGCATGATCAGCCCGCAACAACTGAAGAATGAATGCGTGATAGCACAGGGGCCGGAGACACCGCCCGGATTCGTCTTGCGCGACTACCTGAAACAGGCGGGGTTGGACGATTGGCCCACGCTCGAAGTCAACCAGTCGATCATGGCCCTCAGTATGGCAGAACAGGGGATCGGTGTTGCGCTGGCCCATCCGCTTGTCCTATCCACGATGAATTCGAGCAAGGTTACGGCGGTACCATTCGAGCCACAAATTCCGTTGACGCTCGCCTTGGTCTATCCCCGTCACCGCGATGCTTCGATCCATGTCGATGACTTCGTCCGCATCCTGAAGAAAAACCTTTCCGAGATTTCCAAGAGTCTAACGAGCCGCGGGCTGCCCTGCGAAATGCTCTGAAGCCACGGTGTTACACTGGGGACCGTGCACCCGGCGTAACATAGCCCGCAGCGGCGTCGGCAGCCGTCGCCGTCGCTCGGCGTGCAGCGGCTTTTCCGTACCCACCACCCCCGGGTGTCGCCATCAAGACGGTGTCGCCGCGGTTCAGGATGTACTGGTTCTTGGTGTCGGACACCTGACCGTTGATCTTCAGGATACCCGGCGCACCCGCTTCACCGCCATGGATCCCGAGCGCCGGGAAGGCTGTCCGCTCCGCAAGAAAGGATACGGCGATGGGCTTGTCCGACAGGCTCTCCAGCAGCACTTCCTGGCCGAGACCGCCGCGGTGCTGACCGGGCCCTCCGCTGTCGGGACGCAGCCGCTTGTGATGCACCCGGAGCGGCGCGATGTGCTCCGAAAGCTCAATCGATGTCGACGACACGTTCGACGGCCATGAAAGGCATGACGGCCCATCGCCGGCGAAATTTGCGCCCATGCCGCCGTTGAAGAAAAACATGTTGGCATAAAGCTTTCCGTTGTCCCGGGCACCAGACTGATTCATGCCCCACATCGGCGAGCCGCAGGCTGCCATGACCTTTTCCGGCACGATCTGGCCTAGGCATTGGAAGACCAGCACCGGAATGTAGTGGCCGATCAGCATTCGCGAGCCGCCGGCAGCCGGGAACACCGGATTGACGATGCAGCCGTCAGGCGCAGCAACCGAGATCGGCCGCCACGCACCCTCGTTGTTCGGCAGCGACGGCGTGGTACAAATCTTGATACCGTACATCGTCATGGCGTGGGTGTAGCAATAGGCGCAGTTGATGGCCCGCTGCACCTGATCGTCCGTGCCCCCGTAGTCGACCGCGATCGAGTCACCCGAAACGGTCAGCGCCATCTTCAGGGTAATCGGTTTTCCGAGCAGGCCATCGGTCTTCAGCTCGCTGCGATATGTGCCATCCGGCAGTTCAGCAATGGCGGCGCGCATCGCTGTTTCGCATCGCGACTGCAGGGCTTCGGCAAGATCGTCAAGATCCGTCAACTCGGCCTGTCTCATCAGTGCAAGCAGCCGGTCTTCCATAAGGTCCAGCGCGACGACCTGCGCCCACAGATCGCCTACTGTCTGTTCCGGCGTGCGCACATTTTTGCGCAGCAGTTGCAGCAGCGATTCATCGGGCTGCCCGGCCCGTAGCAGTTTCATCGGCGGAATCTGGAAGCCTTCCTCGAAGACCTCCCGCGGCTCCGGCGAACGAATCTTGCCTCCGATGTCCGGAGCGTGCGCGGTGGAAGCGCTGAAGGCCACCAGCACACCATTACGGAAGATCGGCTTCGCGACCGAGATATCCGGCAGGTGGCCGGTGCCGAGCCATATGTCGTTGGTAATCAGCACGTCGCCGGGCTGCAACTGATGGCTCGGGAAGAACCGTAGGAAATGCTTCACGGTGGCTGGCAGCGTGCCGATGAAACTCGGGATGCTTTCCGTCGCCTGGACCAGCGATTCGCCCCTCGCGTTGGTGACTATGCAGCTGAAATCGTAGCTTTCCCGTACCAGCGTCGAAAAGCTGGTTCGCACCAGTGCAGCGGCAGCTTCGTCCACCAACGAGATCAGGCGTCGCCAAAGAAGTTCCACCTCCACGGCATCGAATTCTCTGTTCTCCACTGCGGTCATGATAACATTCCCATTATTGGTGCGTATTGATTGCAGGAATTCGAAATTAAGCGGTCATTTGCACAAAGATGGTCCGGTCCTTGAGGATACTCGCCTCGCTGCCCGGACCGATCACGAACGTGCTTTCGTTCTCTTCGAAGACCGCTGGTCCTCGCACCACCGTGCCCGGCGCCAGGGCATAGCGGTCATAGACCGCAGCCTCGATAAAGCCGCCGGCTTCGTCGAAATACACCTGCCGATGGCCCTTGAGCGCCGCCGCGCCGGCATCGCTGGCGCCAAGCTGAAGGGGCCCTTCGGACCCCGGCATCGGGGCAGTGAACGAAAGCCTCAGCGAGACGAATTGGATCGCGCCGCTGGGCGGCGTACGCCCGAAAAGCGTGCGGTAGGTGGTTTCGAAAACCTGGCGAACCGCATTTACCTCAAGCGGCTCCGGCAGCCGTACGGTGACTTCCGAACCCTGACCGACATAGCGCATGTCGGCAAGGCGCCGAACGGTACGCCGCGATACGTCAGCTCCCGTGGTTGATACGATCGCTGATGCTTCGCGCTCCAGCGCCATGAAAGCGGCATCGGCAGCGTCCCAGTCGGCGGCGTCAATCTCGATGTGGAAGGACGATACCCGGTCGATGCGCGCCGGCGCTTTCAACATCCCGATCGTGCTGCCGACGCCAGCGCCAGGCGGACATACGATGTGGCGGACGCCAAGCTTCGCGCCGAGCTGCCAAGCATGCACCGGTCCGGCGCCGCCGGTTGCCAGCAGGGCATAATCCTGCGGCACCCGCCCGCGCTCGGCAATTGCGACTCGTGCTGCTCCGGCCATGGTTTCGTTGGCGATGTCGAAGATTCCGTAGGCCCCGCGCGTTGCGTCAAGACCTAGATCCCGCGAAAGCTCGCCGAGCGCAGCGCGCGCGCCTTCGTCGCTGATACGCATCGAGCCGCCGAGGAAAAAGTCGGCATTGAGATAGCCGAGCGCAAGGTCGGCATCCGTCACCGTTGGCTGGGTGCCGCCGTGACCGTAGCATACCGGGCCAGGCAGCGCTCCGGCACTTTCGGGTCCGACACGCAGCGTTTCGACATCGCTCTTGTGCGCGATGGAGCCTCCGCCAGTCCCGATCTCGATCAGTTCGACGGTCGCGATCTGGATCGGCAGGCCGCTGCCGCGCAGGAAACGCTTCTCACGGGCCGCCTCGAAACCCCAGGCAACCAGCGGTTCGCCGTCATCAACCAACGCCAGCTTCGCCGTTGTCCCGCCCATGTCAAATGCGAGGACACGATCAAGCCCCGCGTTTTTCCCGAACCAGGCCCCTGCGAGGGCACCGGCGGCCGGCCCGCTTTCCAGCAACTGGACCGGTGCGCGCTTGGCTTCTGCAACATGCGTGAGACCGCCGCTGGACAGCATCAGGAACAATCCGCCGGGAATTCCGAGTTCGCGCAGCGACTTCTCCAACTTGTCCAGATAGGCCTCCGCCATCGGCCGGACATAGGCGTTCGTCACCGCCGTTACGGTGCGCGGATATTCGCGTATTTCAGGCGACAGATCGCTGGAAAGCGACAGGGAGAGCTGCGGGAATTGTTTGCAAATTATTTCCGCAGCCTGCCTTTCATGCGCCGGATTGGCATAGGAATGAAGAAAGGCGATGGCGATGCTCTCGATACCGAGTTCGACCAGTTCCTGCGCCTGACGCAGCGCCATCCCGGTATCGAGGGCCTTCACGACCGAACCGTCCGGCCCCAGCCGCTCCACAACCTCCCGCCTGAATGGCCGCGATACGAGCGGGCTCGGCATTTGCAGGAAGATGTCGTAAAGTTCATACTTCCGCTCGCTGCCGATTTCCAGCACATCGGAAAAGCCGGCGGTTGTGATCAGGCCGGTCTTTGCCCCCTTGCGCTCGATAAGCGCATTGGTGAACAAGGTCGTCGCGTGGATCACCCGCGTGATTTCCTCCGGTCTGGTCCCGGCGCGGCCGAGCAATTTCGCAAGCCCCAGCATCGCACCGCGCGAAGGGTCATCCGCAGTCGTCGGCTCTTTCCAGATTGTGGTTTTTCCATCACGGGGATCGAGAAGGACAAGATCGGTAAACGTTCCGCCAATATCGATTCCCAGAGAAAGACCGGTATTTTCCATTGTGTTTCCTGAAGGTATTTTCGCGTGGCGACGCATATTTCGGGCGCATTCATCGATGGAGGCCGCATTGTATAGAAGGCATGACGCAGTAAAAATTGATAAGTCATCATGAGTTCATTACATTCCGTCATTGACCCAGAGGTGGCCGTGTCACGCCTAACTCCGCCGACTTCGCTGCTTCGAGCATTCGAGGCCTGTTCGCGACATCTGAGCGTTTCGAGGACGGCCGAAGAACTGAACCTGACGCAAAGTGGCGTTAGCCGTCAGCTGTCCCAGCTCGAGGCGCTGCTTGGGATCAAGCTGTTCTTCCGCGTGCGCCGCCGCCTCGCCTTGACGCCGGCGGGCGCCAGCTATGCCAGCGATATCCGCGCGGCGCTCTCGCAAATCGAATCGGCTACGCAGACACTGCTCGCCCACCAGGGGGCGGGAGGCACTCTTACCATCGCCGTCTCGCCTACTTTCGGAACACGCTGGCTGATGCCGAGGATGCGAAGCTTTCGTACCTCCCGGCCGAACATCATCGTGAACCTGGTAAATTACAGCGCGCGTTCGGTGCCGCTGGATTTTGCGGCTGAACATGTCGACGCGGCAATATTTTCAAGTTCGGAGTTGGGGCCCGGCATCGTCGCCCACCGTCTGATGCCGGAGGACCTCGTGCCCGTTTGCTCGCCAGTTCTCCTTGCGGAAGGACGGCTGAAATCGTTTGAGGATCTGGCGACGCAGACTCTTCTGCAGCACACCACTCTGCCTCGGCTCTGGCAAGATTGGTTAAAGTGGAGGGGCGTTTCCGGGATCGACGGACAGCGCGGCCCGGAATTGCAGCACATGGCTATGGTGGCGGAAGCTGCCGCCGCCGGACTGGGCGTGGCGCTCTTGCCCCGGTTCCTTTTCGCTGACGAGATTGAATCCGGCCGCCTCGCCATCACCTTTGATGTGGAGGCTTATGCCCCAAGATCATATTTCGTGGTTTATCCGGACAGGAGCCCGGTCATTCCTGCCTTGCGAGCCTTCCGCGATTGGCTCTTGGGCGAGGCGCCGCAATAGCCTCAAGACGCTAGAACTATCCGAGTTGATGACGTGGTCGAATCATCTAAGCTGGCGGAATAATCGGGATGCTCTGTCGCTCTGGATCGATCCGGCGTGAATGTGTGGACCACATCATTCTCTTGAGCGAGATGTATTTGGGTCGGGTCCTGAAATCCTACGCCGACTATTGCAATTGCGTCAGAGCGCATTGGTCCTTGAACAAGGATGGGGCGGTTTCTCGCCGGTTCAGCGAACCGGTGTGATCAGTTCACGCGCCATCCTAGGCGGACTTCATCACGTGGCGAGACACAGTGCTGTGGCCATTCGTTTTCGCCGGACTCGCTGCCGGTCTGGCTTACTGGTTCATTGCGGAAAAACAGCCGAACCACCGATAGCGATATGCACACCTAAAACGCGGTCTGTGATCTTCCCCCGAAAAAATGGACAGGGTAAGCCGCTTTTAGCAACGGACGGCACGGTGGGCGACATGTTGCGTGCCACGGAACGTAGTCCGATGCGACCCGCGCATATGCACTTTCGGGTCGTAAAGAAAGGATACGACACTCTCATCACCCACGTCTTCGTGCAAGGCGACGAATATCTCGATTCCGACGCAGTCTTTGGGGTGCGGGCGTCGTGCATAGGCGACTATGTGCGGCATGAAGCGGACGAGGAGGTCAATGGCGTCGCTCAGAGCAGCCCATTCTACAAACTCGACTACCGTTTTGAGCTACATCCTCAGGCATGAGAGTCCATGGATGCATTTCGCGATGCATGCGCTTGACAGGCCGGATACGCTCGATGGCCGTCTTGGCACGCTTCACGCAGGGATTGCCTTTCGCAGCTCGAAGGTTATGGAAAATTCGACGAACGACCGCTTTGCGCGGTCATTCAGCTCAGCGTGAACACTTCTCCAGACTCACTTTCTCGCGCGTTTCGTCCAAATGAGCCAAATTCAGGCGAAAGGTCGTCTTGAGATCAGTCCTTCATACCCGTGATGGACTTGTTGATCGCTCGGGGATCGCGAAGCGGCCACCGACCGCAATCGACCTGCGCAATGAAGCTGGAAACTATCCGATTGAACTCGTCCGGCTCCTCGAGGTTGATCGTGTGTCCCGAGTTCGGCATGACCGCAAGTGCCGCAGACGGAATGTTTTGCTTCATCAGGATTCCCGGCAGCAGGCACGGCCAATCTTCGTCGCCGGTC
>Ga0190272_10001010_pt1 | contig 13718 bp, 13 predicted proteins | sample Popmic504T_FD_133746 | JGI IMG/M metagenome (GOLD analysis project Ga0190272, IMG submission 133746) | Populus adjacent soil microbial communities from riparian zone of Shoshone River, Wyoming, USA - 504 T | ecosystem: Environmental > Terrestrial > Soil > Riparian zone | place: USA: Wyoming...
CTCGACTTCGTCCACGTCCACGAGCCGTTCGCCCCGAGCGCTGCCTCGGCGGCGCTGCGGCACTCGCGCACGCTGAACGTAGGGACCTTCCACGGCACGACCGAGCGCTTCCTGTCGACGCAGGTCGCGCGGCGCGTCGTCCAGCTGCTGTTCGGTCGTCTCGACGCGCGGACGGCGACGTCGGTCGCGACGCGCGATCTTCTCGATCGGTTCTTCCCGGGCCATTACGCGGTCGTGCCTCCGGGCGCAGATCTGGTCGAGCCAGCCAAGGGCGGCGACACGACCGAGATCCTCTACTCGGCCGACGAGGACCGCGGCGCGCTGCGAGTGCTGCTGCGGGCGCTGCGCAAGCTACCTGTGGACGCGGACTGGACGGCGACGATCTGGCTGCGGGATCCCGCCGCCGTGGCGTCGCCGCTGCAGCTGCCGCGACGGCTGCGCGACCGCGTGCGGCTGGCCGGCCCCGCCGACGGGACCGAGGCCGATCACCTCGCCCGAGCCCACATCGTCGTCGCGGCCTCGACGGGCGTCGCGCCCTCGTCGCAACTCGTGTTGCGTGCGCTCGGCGCCGGAGCGGTCCCCGTCGTGGCGAATCTGCCGCAGTACGCGGAGCTGCTCGACGACGGCGAGCTGGGATTGCTGTTCGACCCGCGCGACGCGATCGCACTCGGGGCGCAGCTCGAGCGGCTGGTGTCAGAGCCGAACCTGCTCGCCCGGTTCGCGGCCCGGGTCGCGCGGGCGCGCGACGGGCTGTCGTGGTCACGCGCCGTCGACGAGTTCGAAGCGATCTACGCGACGGCGGCGGCGCGTCGCCACGACCCGGTCGGCAAGCCGGCGGTCCGCGCGCGACTCGCCGACCGCGAGTTCGTGCACGTCGACCTGCACATGCACACCGACCACTCGAGCGACTGCGCGACGCCGGCGGCGACGTTGCTCGAGGCCGCCAAGGCGGCCGGGCTCGACAAGATCGCGATCACCGATCACAACGAGGTCTCCGGCGCGCACGAGGCGCGGGCGCTCGCCGAGGAGATCGGCGGGATCGAGGTGATCGTCGCCGAGGAGATCAAGACCGCCGACCAGGGCGAGGTGATCGGCCTCTTCATCGAGGAGAAGATCCCGAAGGGGCTGACGTTGGAGCAGACGATCGCGCAGATCCGCGCGCAGGGCGGGCTCGTCTACGTGCCGCATCCGTTCGACCGGATGCACTCGGTGCCCGACTACGAGAACCTGCTTGCCGTCGTCGAGGACGTCGACGCGATCGAGGTCTTCAACCCGCGCGTCGCGTTCTCGACGTTCAACGAGGAGGCGGCGCGCTTCGCCGAGAAGTACCGGATCGTCGCGGGCGCCGGATCGGACAGCCACGTCGCGGCCGGACTGGGCTCGGTGAAGATCCGGATGCGCGACTTCGACGGCCCCGAGGAGTTCCTCGAGTCGCTGCGCGATGCCGACATCGTGCGCAAGAAGCAGTCGCTGCTCTACGTCCAGGCGCTGAAGTTCATCCAGACCCGCGCGACGCCCGAGGCGGCCCGCAGGCGGACCGCCAGGCCCGGCGCCGGCGCGGCTCGTGCCGAGCGCGACGCCAGCTGAGCCCATCGCGGCCAGCCATGCGACACCACCCGAGGCCAGGGGGCCGCGTCCGCGCCCTACGCTGAGAACCATCATGCAGCCAAGAGGACAGAGCGGCCCTCCGTCTAATCCCTCGGTCGTGCCGGCGACCGACGACGAGATCCGCGAGAAGTACCTCGAGCGAGCGATCCGCGAGCTCAACCAGTTGACCCACGAGATCCAGGGCTGCGACCACTGCCCGCGTGGCAGCCTGATGCCGGTGCTCGGCTCCGGCCACCCACAGGCCGACGTCTTCATGCTGAAGTTCGCGCCGCGCCCGTCGGAGATCGAGGAGGGCGTCGCCTTCTACGGCCGCTCGGGCAGCGCGCTGATGAAGAGCTTCAAGCGGCTCGGCATCGACCCGCTCGCCGTCTACGGCACCGTCGTCGTCAAGTGCCCGGTCCACGACACCGACCTCGCAGCGCCGGAGTGCAAGGCACGCGTGCTCGACGAGCTCGCGGTCGTCCAACCGCGGATCGTCGTCGTGATGGGCGAGGAGGCCTGCGAGGAGCTGAACGCGCTCCAGGTGCCGCTCGCCGCCGAGGTCGCCACCAACCCCGGCGAGATCCAGAAGCTGACCGCGAGCTGCGACGCCCTCTACGTGCCCGACATCGACGCCTCACTCGACGACGAGCGCGCCAAGCGCGCCTTCTGGAGCGCCTTCCGCTCACTCGGCGACTGGTACGCGGACTTCCCGCCCTACTAGAGCTTCGGCGCCAGCTCGGTCCGCTTCGCCACGTCGAGCTTCTGGAAGACGTGGCGCAGATGGGTCTCGACCGTCTTCGCGGTCACGAACAGCTGCTGCGCGATCTCGCGGTTGGTCAGCCCGTCGGCGGCCATGCGCGCGACGCGCAGCTCGCTCGGAGTCAGCGCCTCGACGCCGGTCAGCGTCGCGCCGCGCGGGCGGGCGCCGGTCGCGGCCAGCTCGGTGCGGGCGCGCTCCTCCAGCGCGGTAGCGCCGCAGCGGTGGGCGAGGTCGAGACCCTCGCGCAGCGGCTCGCGCGCGTCGCGCCGGTGGTTGGCGCGGCGCAGCGCGGCGCCGAGGTCGACGAGCGCGTGGGCGTGCTGGAGGCGGGCGTTGGTGGCGGCCAGAACCGTCGCCGCCTCGCGCAGCGTGTCTACGCCGTCCGCGGCGGCGAGCTCACCGTGCGCGCGTAGCGCAACGCCGACCCCGCGGCGGCTCCCCGCCACGCCGGCGACGCTCACAGCCTCGGCGGCGAGCCGCTCAGCCTCGGTGCGATCGCCGAGCGCTGCTTCGGCGCGGGCGAGCCCGACGCGCCAACCGATCAGCTCCTGGTTTGCGTACGGCAGCCACTCCACCCGCCTGGCGGCCGCGAGGAAGTCATCGCGCGCGTCGGCGTGGCGCCCGCCAGTTAGCCGAAGCCGACCGCGGGCGCAGAGCAGGCTCGCACCGGGGAGGCCGGGCCCGGGCTCCATGGCGGCGGGCGCGATCAGCTCGCCGGCGGCGGCAAGCTCACCACGCTCGATCAGCACGTGGGTGAGGCTGGCCAACCAGTACGCCACCAGGACGAAGCCGCGATCGCCGGCCAATGCAAGCGCCATCTCGGCATCGGCCTCGGCTCCGCGCAGGTCGCCGTCGACGAGGCTGCATGCGGACCGGACCCCCACCCCGGCGGCGACTCCGGTCAAGATCCCCCGCCGGCGCGTCGCATCGATCATCGGCTCGAACAGCGACTCCGCCGACGTGGGATCGTCAGCCAGGACCAAGGCCATGCAGCTGAGGTGGTGCGTGAGGCCGGCACGGGTGTCCGCCAACGCGACCGTCCGGTCCGCGATCGCGCGGCGCGCCAACTCCGCGCCGGCGCCCGTCGGCCCGGCGCCGAGGGCCAACAGGAACGCCGCGCCCTCGAGCAGCAGACGGCCCTCACGCGTGGTCGCATCGAGCGGCTCGTCCGGATCCGGCATGGCGCCCGAGGGAACCTCCTCCAAGCCCTGGATCGCCGAAAACAGCATCGCTCCGCGGAGGTACTGCCCGGCGAGGCCGCGGCGGTCGCCGATCGCCGCCAGCGACTCTTCGAGCACCGCCACCGCCTCGCCGGGCCGCCCTCTGAACGACAGCGAGATCGCCAACTCGAACGTCATCTCGACTTGGGCCAGGGGGTCGGCGGACCCGGACCGTACGCGCGCAAGCACCTCGATCCCCGCGGGATCGCCAGCCCGCAGCTGGGCGAGCCCCAACTCGCCGGCGACGGCCTCGCGGTCGCCGGCGGGCGGCGGCTCGGCAAGCGCCCGAGTGAGGTAGCGCACCGCGCTCTCGGGAGCTCCGCGGCCGAGTGCCGAGCGGGCAGCCGAACGCAGCTCCGCGACCGCCCATTGCTCACCGCCCGGCTCGGCGAGCAGCAGGTGCCCGGCAACCGCATCGAGCAACGCGCCGTCCTCGCTCAGCAGGTGTGCCGCACGTGTGTGCAGACCAGCGCGACGGGGACCGGAGAGATCGCCATAGACGGCGGCTCTGACGAGCGGGTGGACGAAGGTCAGCGGCACGTCGTCGGCGAGCAGGCCCGCGGCTACCAGACGCTCAGACACGCCGGCGACGGCATCCGGGTCGAGCCCGCTCAGCGCGGCGATCCAGCGCAGTTGAGCGTTGGGCTCCAGCACAGCGGTCGCGCGTGCCACGGCGCCGGCGTCATCGCCGAGTCGGCCGAGTCTCAGCAGGATCGAGCTCGACGCGCCGGCCGCGGCCACCCCCTCGACGCGCTCGGCCTCGCCATCGGCGGGGGCGACACCCTCCGCGGCCAGCGCGCGCAAGGTCTCGAGGAGCAGGAACGGGTTGCCCGCACTCGCGTAGCGGCAGGCCTCGACGAACTCCGACGCCGGGCTCGCCCCGAGCTCACGGGCGACCAACTGCCCCACGGCATCGGCGCCAAGCGGGGCCGGACGCAGCCAGCCGTAGCGGGACTCGCGACGCAACTCGTCGAGCAGGTCGTCGTGGGCATCCAGCTCGCCTACACGCACTCCGATCGCGATCAGAAGCGGCAAGTCGGCGACGCGATGGGCGATGTAGGCGAGTGCGCGCAACGAGGCCGGGTCGGCCCATTGGGCGTCGTCGACGACGACCGTCAACGGCTCGGACTCGACTAAGTCGGCGGCCAGCCAGTAGAGCCCGTGCTGCACTCCGAACGGGTCACCCCCGACATCCCCGGTCGACCGGAAGACCGGTGCTGCGAGGGCAGCGGCGCCGGCGAGCAGCCCGTCGCCGCGCTGCCCCTTGGCGAGCAGCGGCTCGAAGAGCTGGCGCACGACCCCGTACGGGAAGTCGCGCTCGTGCTCGCCACCCCGGGCACGAAGGACGACCATCCCACGCTCGGCGCCCGACATGGCCACCGAATCCAGCAGCGTGGTCTTGCCGATCCCGGCCTCACCCTCGACGGTCAACAGGCCACCGCGCCCCTCGACCACCGCGTCGAGCGCGCGGCCGATCGTCGCGAGCTCGTCCTCTCTCTCCAGCAGTGCGGTCGTCGCCGGCATGGGCTCGGCGCCGATCCTACGCCGTGAGCGCTCCAAGCTCGATCTGCGACGCGGCGGTCTCGAGGCCCGGGGTGGTCGCGAAAACGAGCGCGAGAATCAGCGCGGAGCGCGAGCGTGCGGCTCGACGGGCCCGGCGCCGGACCTGCGTCGACCGGTTCCTCCCCGGCGAGCAGGGCCGCGAGCTGACCGCCCGAGACCAGCGCGATCGCCTCGTCGGAGAGGCCCGCGAAGCGCGCGCAGCGCAGCGTCAACGCCAACCCCAGATCGACCTCGCCGTAGGGCGCGTCGCTGCCCCAGAGGATCCGTCCCGGCGGGACCAGCGCGAACAGTGCCAGCAAATCGACCGGGTTCCACCAGGCGGTATCGAAGAACAGGTTCGGATGGTCGCCGACCTCGCGCCACAACCAGCCGAGATCGGAGACCCCGGCGTGGGCGAGGATCATCTGACAGCCGCGGTGGCGGCGGGCGAGATCGACGAGCACCGTTCCGAACGACCCGACTCCCAAGCCGGCGTGGACGACCACTGGCACGCCCGCCTCGGACGCGACCGCCAGCAGCGCGACGACGCCTGGGTGATCGAGGCCGAACTCCTCGGCGCGCGGATGCAGCTTCAGCCCACGGGCGCCCGCGTCCAGTGCATCGCGAGCGTCGATCTCTGGGCGCGCTGTTCGCGGGTCGATGCGCGCGAACGGCACCAGCCGATCCGGATGGCGCCCGCACTCCTCGATCACACGCTCGTTCTCCGCCCGGTAGCCGGTCGTCACGCAGAGCGGGAAGACAACCGACCGGCCGTCGATCCGCTCGAGGTCGTCGACGTGCTCCTCGCACGACCTGGCAGAGCCGTCGATGTCGAGCCCGGTGTGGGAGTGGACGTCGAAGACCCCGCCGAGCGGAGCACGATGCGCGTCGAGCTCCGCCCGGACCACCGACCGGAGCCAACCGGGATCGGCAGCCATCGGGCGATCTTCCTGACCGGCTCGCCGGCTCGCGTCAGGGTTGCACCCTGAACTTTTCGCGTGCGACAAAGCTCAGGGCGCTACCCCGATGCGAAGGCCACCTCGCGGGCGGAGTATCGGCGCATGGCAACAGCACCGACATCACCCCGGACCGGCAATCTCGAGAACGCGCTCGCCGCGGCGGCGCGCTTTGGCGGCCAGTCGCTGATCGCCTGCGGCGAGATCGTCGCCATCAGTCTCGCGCCGCGATCTCGATTCGATGCCGGCCGTCACGGGTACCCTCGACCTGAGAGTCGAGTCAGGAGGAGCCATGGCGAAGGTGCTGGTGGTCGCGAATCAGACCGCCGAGTCGGACGACCTGCTCGCGGCGCTGCGTGAGCGCGCCGCGAACGGAGACGCCGAGTTCACTGTCCTGGTCCCGGCGACGCCCCACGGCGTGGCGTGGGCGGCGAACATGGCGTCAGACAAGGGGCGCGAGGAGGCCGAGGAGCACCGCGACGCGCTCATCGAGCGGCTGCGCGCGACGGGCTTACCGGTTGAGGAGGCGATCGTCGGCGATCCCGACCCGCTGGCAGCGATCACCGACGCCTGCAACCGCGACAGATACGACGAGCTGATCGTCTCGACGCTGCCGCACCATCTGTCGAAGTGGCTCCACCTCGACCTCCAGCGCAAGGTCGCGCACGCCACCGGCCTGCCGGTCACGAGCGTCGAGACGAAGGCCGCCTAGTCCTGCAAGCTTTTGCTTGCAGGCCTGCGAGCGGGATGGCCTGCTAGAGCTTGGGGCCATCGTCGGTCAGCGACGCGACATCCTCGAGGTCGATGTCGCGGCCGCGCGCCAGCTTCATCTGGATGAGGTCGTCGAGGCTCACGACGGGGACCTCGACATCGCCGATGCGTATCCGCAGCGCCCGTTCGCTGAGCTCATCGAACGGCGCGCCCGCGGGAACCTCGTGCATCACGTCGATGTCACCGTCACGGGTGGCGAACTGCCAGATCGTCGCGCGCGGGAGCATGCGGGCATCGATCTCGATGTCCTCGCTGCCCGGGTTCAGCACGCGCGCGTCGAGCGTCCGCAGGACCGACGCCAGCCGCTCGAGATTCGCCGGGTCGGGTGCCGGGATCAGATCGACGTCGTTGGTCATTCGCACGTGGCCATGCGTTTGCACGGCGATGCCGCCGATCAGAACGTAGTCGACGTCGCGTTCGTCCAGAGAGCGGAAAATGCGCTCGGCGTCGAGCGGCTGGTCAGGCCTCGCCACGAGCCTCCCGTCCGGCCTGCGCGAAGCGTCCCGCCATCCGATTCCACGAGATCGCCAGCGCGAGTCGCTCCTCGAGCGAGCGTTCGGCGTTCGCCTGGCGATGCAGCGGGTCGTAGCGGCGCTCCAGGGGAGCGCTGTCCAGCTCTAGACGCTCACCCATGGCATTGAGCAGCAGCTCGAGCGTCTCCACTGTCGGCGAGATCTCGCCCCGCTCGAGTCGGCTGATCGCCGACTGACGCGTGCCCGCGCGGCGCGCCAGTCGCTGCTGGCTGAGCCCGTGTCGGACGCGGGTAGTGCGGATCAGCTCACCGGGCTCCATTGGGGAAAGATTTTATCACTTATAAGTGTTGACAGCCCAGAGCACCCACACCCCGCCGGCCTACCGGTCACCCTGCTGCCTAACCCACCTTCAACCCACCCACCGTGGAATCAACCATCTAGAGCTCTGGGCCGAGCTCGGCACGCAGCGCGCGCAGTTCTGCGCTCAGCTCGGCGACCTGGCGCTCGAGGCTGTCGATCCTCTCCTCGAGCGGCGAGGCGGCGTAGGGCCCGGCGGGCGACAGCTCTGGGGCCGCGCCGACCGGTGCTGCGACTACCGGCGCAGCGACGGCCGACGCCTCGCCTTCCTCGCCGCCGTCGAGCAGCTGCACGTAGCGCTGCTCCTTCTGGCCGGGACGGCGCGGCAGGCGGGCGGCCAGCTCACGGTCGATCAGCTTCAGCAGCGTGTCCTCGACCGCCGCGAGGTCGGCGAAGGGGTGCAACCGGTCGGTCCGCTGCTTGAGCTCGCCCGGCGTCTGTGGCCCACGCAGCATCAGGACGGCGAGCATCGACAGCTCGTCGTCGGCCAGGCCGAGCGCCTCGTCGAAGAGGTGGCGGTACTTGCGCGAGCGGCTGCCGGCACCGCTGGCGAGCCGCGTCCAGCCGCGACGGCCGAGCCGCTCCAGCGCGTCGAGCACCGTGTGCTCGTCGTACTCGACGACCGGGTCGCGGTTCGTCGCCTGGTTGCACGCCAGCCGCAGCGAGTTGACGCTCAGCGGATAGGCGTCCGGCGTCGTCCGGCGCTTCTCGATCAGTACGCCGAGGACGCGCAGCTCAGGCGCGTCGGGCGGGTTCGGTCCTGGGTAGTAGGCGCTCACTCTGGCTTGCGCAGCAGCGCTACGGACTCGATGTGCGGTGTCTGGGGAAACATGTCGACCGGGCGAACGGTGACCAGCTCGTAGCCGGCGTCGACCATCTGGCGGGCGTTGGGGGCGAGCGTGGTCGGGTTGCAGGAGACGTAGACGATCGTCGGGGCGCCGACCTCGAGCACGCGACGGACGACCTTCTGCGAGAGGCCGGCGCGCGGCGGGTCGACGACGACGACGTCGGCGGTGCCCTCCTCCTCGATCAGCGGGCGCATCGCGGTGCGGATGTCGCCGGCGTAGAAGCGGGCGTTGTCGATGTCGTTGAGCTCGGCGTTGGCGATCGCGTCGGCGACGGCCTCCTCGACGATCTCGACACCGATCACCTCGCGCGCCTCGAGCGACAGCGCGATTCCGATCGTGCCGATGCCGCAGTAGAGGTCGAAGACGCGCTGGCGACCGGTCAAGCCGGCCAGCTCGGTGGCGATCCCGTATAGCTGCTCGGCCATCTCGGTGTTGGTCTGGAAGAAGGCCTCCGGCGAGATCCCGAAGCGCAGCTTGCTGCCGCCGACCTCGAGCTCCTCGAACAGCTTCTTCTGACCTTTGATCAGCGCGGTCTCGCCGCCGAGCGTCGTCTCGCCGAGGCCCTCGATGTTGGTCGTGAGGAAGCTGTCGGCGGGGACCGAGGCCGCAAGGACGTCGACCTCGAGCTCCTTGCGGCGCGTGACAAGACGCGCCTGCAGGTCGCCGGTGCGGCGGCCCTCGCGGATCACGAGGTTGCGCAGCACGCCCGACTGGTCGCGACGATCGTAGGGCGGGACCTCCTGGTCGCGGCACCAGTCGGCGATCGCGTTGCGCAGCTCGTCGACCCGCTCGGAGGCGAGCACGTCGACGGTCAGCTCGTCGATCACGTCCCAGCGGCCGGCGCGATGCGAGCCGAGCACCATCTGGCCGTCGTCGTCCGCGCCGAACGAGTACTCGACCTTGTTGCGGTAGCGCAGCTGCTCGACGGCCGGCACGATCGGCTCGACCGGCGGCTCCTCGAAGCCGCCGAGCCGCTCGAGCGCCTCGATCACCTGGGCCTGCTTGACCTCGAGCTGGCGCGCGTAGGGCAGCACCTGCCACGGCGCGCCCGCGTGCGGGACGGCCGGCTCGATGCGATCGGGCGCCGGCTCGATCAGCTCGACCATCGTCGCCTCGGCATAGGAGCGCTTCGACTTGCCAACCCGCGCACGGACCCTGTCGCCGGGCAGCGCGCCGCGGACGAAGACGACGAAGCCGTCGGAGCGGCCGACGCCGGCGCCACCGTAGGCGAGCGACTCGATCGTCACCTCCAGCTCCTCGTCCCGCTTGGGACGAGGTCGCCTCGCGGCGGGGGTGACCGGAGTCTCGGACACGCCTACTTGAGCCGCTGGTCGATCGCGCGCAGGACCGTCTTGCGATTCGCGTGGCGCTTCTCGTGCTCGCGCACCTTGCGCAGGTCGGCGGGAGCCAGGCCGTCGAGCCGCGCCTGGACCTGCGCCGCGGTCAGGTCCTCGTAGCCGGCGATCGGAAAGCTGGCGCCCATGCCAGCGGCGCGGCGCGCCTTGTCGGCCGCCTTCGTGCGCGCCTTGTCCGCCTTGGTCGAGACGAGGTCCTCGAGATCGCCGAGCACGTCGTTGGTCTGGCGCCGGCCGCGTTCGATCAGGCTGGCGACGAGGTCCTGGGCGTCGTCCGCGGTGACCCGGCCGCGACTGACCGCGTCGTTGAGCGCATCCTCGATCCGCTCGCGCGTGAGCATCACCATCCCGAGCGGGTCGATCAGGCCGTGGAGCGCCTCGCGCAGGTCGGCTACGCCGCCGGTCGCGGCCTTCTTCGACGTGCCACTCGCCTTGCGTCCGCTCGCGCCGTCGCGCCCTTGCTTCACCATCTGAACTGCCTCCTGGTCCGAGTCGGTTCGCCAGTCTGCGAAGGGACTATCGCAGGCCGAACGCGGCGACGACAGAGGCGTGGTCGGACAGCCTGATCGCCAGCCCGTCGGGGCCGGGGACCTCCCGCTCGGCGGCAGGTAGAGCGATCGGCCGCGCGACGACGTCGAGCGAGCGGGCGAGCAGGTGGTCGATCGCCCGTGGACCGGTCGGCGGGGCCAGCGCGAAGCGGTCGCGCAGATCGTCGAACGCCGCGCGGTGGTCCGCTGGACGCAGGTTGAGATCGCCTCCGAGGACCAGCGGATCTCCTGCCGCCCACTCGGTCGCCAACTCGGCGGCGCGCAGCGCCTCCGCCCTTCCCTGGCCGGTGCGCGGTACCGACAGATGCATGCAGGCGACGACGAGACGGCGGCCGTCCGCCAGTTCCAGCCGCGCCATAAGCAGTCGCCGCCGCTCAGGCCGCGTCGCGAGCGTCTCCGCCCGCGTCGCGACGATCCGCGCCGGCGGCCGCACGAGCAGCATGTTCGAGCCACCCTCGTTCGAGCCGATCAGATCGGGGTTCAGCTCCGCGATCCGTGCACGCAACGACGCAAGCGAATTGCGTGAGGTCAGGTCGTGGACGCCCTCGGCGCCGGTCGCGCGCTCGAGGTCGGCGAGCCAGCGCGGCGGCGCCTCCTGGAGCAGGGCGACGTCCCACTCCCAGTCAGCGAGCCGGGCACCGAACTCGGCACGCAACGGCCGGTTGACCTGGACGTGCGTAGCATCGCGCTCGGCACGGCGTAGCCACTTCGAGCGCCAGGTCAGCAGCTCCCGATTCGGTGGGAAGTCGCGCCCATGGAAGAGGTTCCAGGTGAGGAGCCGCAATACGATGCCGGGGTGACTCGTCATTTCCTGACCGGCGCCGAGCTTACGCGCGGCGAGCTGACCGCGCTGCTCGACCGCGCGGCCGAGCTGAAGGCCGACCGGCTGGCATCGGATGCGCTGGCCGGCAAGAGCGTCGCGCTGGTCTTCGAGGCGCCGTCGACGCGGACGCGGGTCTCGTTCGAGGTGGGAGTCGCCGAGCTGGGCGGGACTCCGGTCGTGCTGCGCGGCGACGAGCTGCAGCTCTCGCGCGGCGAGTCACCACGAGACACCGCGATCGTGCTGTCGCGCTTCGTCCACGCGATCGGCATCCGCACCGGCGACCACGCTCCGCTCGAGGAGCTCGCCGAGCACGGCACGGTGCCCGTGGTGAACATGCTCACGCGCGACCACCACCCCTGTCAGGCGCTCGCCGACCTGCTCACGCTGCGGGAGCGCTTCGGCACGCTCGACGGCCTGCGACTCGCCTACGTCGGCGACGGCAACAACGTCGCGGCGTCGCTGATGGTGCTCGGCGCGAAGGCCGGTGTCGACGTCGTCGTCGCCAGCCCGGGCGAGCTCGCGCCGGCGGCGGCCGCCGTAGCGCTGGCACAGGCCGGCGCCGAGGGGTCGGGCCGTGCGACGGTCGTGACCGATCCACACGAGGCAGCGGTGGGAGCGCACGCCGTCTACGCCGACGTCTGGGTCAGCATGGGCGACGATCCCGGCGAGGCCGCGCAGCGGCGCGCGACGCTCGAGCCCTACCGCGTCGACGACGCGCTGCTGGCAGTCGCGCGCGGCGACGCGATCGCGCTGCACTGCCTGCCGGCCCATCCCGGCGAGGAGATGACCGCCGAGGTCCTCTACGGGCCGCGGTCAGCCGTCTGGGACCAGGCCGAGAACCGGCTGCACGCCCAGAAGGCGCTGCTCGAGCTGCTCGTCGCGTCCTGATCTGACGCTTGCCGCCAGCGGGAGTACGCTGGTCGCACACGTCCTGAGGAGGTCCGGTATGAAGCAGTTCCTTGCAGCGATCAGCGCCTGTCTAGTCCTCGGCTTGGTTGTCGGCGCCTGTGGCGACGACGACAGCGACTCCGGCGACAGCGGCAACGCGACGACCGCCGAGCAGACGGCGACCGAGAAGAAGCAGGCGGCTGGCGGCGGTGCCGCGGCCGGCAAGCAGTTCGCCGTCGCGATCGTCGACATCGACTTCGACCCGAAGGACGCGACCGTCAAGCAGGGCGCGACCGTCAAGTGGACCAACACCGGCAAGCTGCCGCACACGGTCACCAAGGAGGACGGTCCCGGACCGGACTTCGACTCGGGCACGCTGCAGCCGGGCGACACCTACGAGGAGACCTTCACCACTCCTGGCGAGATCGCCTACCACTGCACGATCCACTCCGGCCAGAACGGCTCGATCACGGTGCGGTAGTCAGCGCCTGAGACCGAATCCCCGCAACAGCATCAGCGCCTGCTCCCCCCAGCCGCCGCGGGCGGGGAGCAGGCCGAGCTGGGTGGCGGCGTCGTAGAGGTCGATGAAGCCGCGCGCGCGGCGGACGCGACCGTCGGTCAGCTCGAGGTAGTGGAGGCCGTGGAGGGTGACGAAGCGGTCGGTGGCCGGCAGCATCGCGAGCGGGCCGCGGTTGGTGCCGAGCAGCTTCCAGGGGACGCAGGCGTAGTCGCCGCGGTCGAGCGGCGGGGCGGTCTGCTCGACACGAGCATCTGGGAAGGCCTCGCGCAACTTGGTCGCGTGGGCCTCGAGCTCGACCAGGCCGATCAGCGGCTGGGCGGCGAGCGGATCCTCGTAGGTCAGCTCGGCGCTGCAGCAGGCCGCGAAGCCGCCGTCGACCGTCCAGGCGGCCGTCCAGTCCGCGGCGAGCCGGTCGAGCGCGGTCTGCTCGGGAAGGTTGTCGGAGCTCACGTGAGCTCCGACACGCCTTCCACGGGACTCGACGCCTCCCCGTAGAGGCGCCGCGGGATGCGCCCGGCGTGGCGAGCGCCGAAGCCGGCCTCGACCGCCTTGCGCATCGCGGTCGCCATCGCCGCCGGGTCCTCGGCGCGCGAGACGGCGCTTGCGAGCAGCACGGCATCGCAGCCGGCCTCCATCGCGAGCGCGGCGTCGGAGGCCGTGCCGATTCCCGCGTCGAGAATCACCGGGACGCGCGCGGACTCCACGATCAGGCGCAGGTTGTAGGGGTTGGCGATGCCCATGCCGCTGCCGATCGGCGATCCGAGCGGCATCACCGCGGCGCAGCCGGCGTCCTCGAGGCGGCGCGCGAGGATCGGGTCGTCGCTGGTGTAGGGCAGCACGGTGAAGCCGTCCGCGACGAGCTCCTCGGCGGCAACGAGCAGCTCGGCGGGGTCGGGCAGCAGCGTCTTGTCGTCGCCGATCACCTCGAGCTTGACCCAGTCGGTCTCGAGCGCCTCGCGGGCGAGCTTGGCCGTGGTGACGGCGTCGCGCGCGGTGAAGCAGCCGGCGGTGTTCGGCAGCACGAAGCAGCCGCAGTCGTCGAGCACCTCGAGGATCGAGCCGCGCGA